>Ga0196970_1000015_pt1 | contig 334399 bp, 318 predicted proteins | sample S1v_513CmetaG_FD_148672 | JGI IMG/M metagenome (GOLD analysis project Ga0196970, IMG submission 148672) | Soil microbial communities from Anza Borrego desert, Southern California, United States - S1+v_5-13C | ecosystem: Environmental > Terrestrial > Soil > Desert | place: USA: California...
TCCCAGGAGTATCATTGCCTAACTAAAGAATATGGCATAGCCCCATCAATGTCAAGACGAGGAAATTGCTTAGATAATGCATGCGCTGAAAACTTCTTTGGCCAGCTTAAATCTGAATGCGTTAATAGAGTAAAACTTTCAACTTTCGAAGAGGCACAGCAGCTTATAGATGAATATATCTACTTTTACAACTATGAGCGTATCCAATTAAAAACTAAACTGACACCATACGAAAAACGGTGTCAGTCTGCTTAATTTTATGAAATTCTGCGATAGGGCTTTTTATTTGTGTCCGATTAACGGGTATCAGTTCAATAATTCAGCAGGGGGTTTTGTTATGAAAATAAGTGCGTAGGGTCTATATTTGGAGCAATTAAAAAGTGTTTGACTTAGAGTTAACTCCAAGTGATAAGCTATTAAAGAGAGAAGTTAATTCAATTAAATAAAAATATAAAAGAAGAGAGGAATATGAAATGATGAATCTGAAAGATAAAAAGGGTTTGATAGCCTATTATTCTCGAAGGGGAAATAACTATGTCAGTGGAAGGATTGTAGATTTACCAATTGGCAATACTAAAACAGCTGCAAAGATGATTCTGGAAATAACTGAAGGAGATATGTTTCATATAGAAGCAGTCAAGCCATATCCTAAGGATTATACAGAAACAACAAAAATAGCACAAGACGAACTACATACCGATGCCAGACCAGAGCTTACCAACCATGTGCAAAACATGGATTCTTATGATGTGATATTCTTGGGCTATCCCAACTGGTGGGGAACGATGCCGATGCCGGTATTTACGTTCCTAGAACAATATGATTTTTCAGGAAAAACAATTGCTCCATTCTGTACCCATGAGGGAAGCGGATTAGGTCATAGTGAGAGAGATATTAAGAAGCTATGTCCTGAAGCAACTGTGCTGAAGGGGCTAGCTATTAATGGCTCCCGTGTGAGTGAAGCAAAAAAGGATATCGCAAATTGGCTGGATAAAGCGGAAATTCTATAGGAGCTGTAAGGCTTGACATATTTCAATATGAATATCAGGAGGAAAAAGCAATGACAATTGCTGAAGTGAGTAAGAAATTTGGCCTTTCACAAGATACACTGCGTTATTATGAGCGCATTGGATTGGTTCCCAGCATTGGCCGGAGCAAAAGCGGAATTAGAGATTATTCGGAAGAGGACTGCAGATGGATTGAATTTATCAAATGCATGAGGAACGCAGGTCTTCCGATTGAAGTGTTGATTGAGTATGTTACGCTGTTTCAAAAGGGTGATGAAACCATTGCTGCTAGAAAAGAACTTTTAACTGAGCAGCGTAAGCTATTAGCGGAAAAAATGGACGAGATGAAGAAGACGTTAGAACGCTTAGATTATAAGATTGAAAGTTATGAACGATTGGTGGTTGAAATTGAAAAAGAGCTAAAGAAATAGTCTACACACAAGGACATACCATCCCTGTGGAGTATTTTGCTGTTGGGTAGAGTAAAAATTAGAGCGAAAACTTTAAATTTTTTTATAAGATGTTAATATTAAATTAGCCACACTTATAATAAGATTATTGGTATAGTTAATCGTGATTGATAATCATCCAGTGAATAATGGCAGGTCTCATGACTTATACAATCAGACACCAATCCTGCCTTTGTTAATTTAGTTGCATAAATAATAGCTTCGATACCTCATTCTAAAAAGGTTAAGCTATCATAATCGCATATGAATAAAAAATAAAGCAAAACAGTCTATGTAAAAGGAAGGTGCAAATTTTGAGTAAAGTATACCTAATCAGAAATTCAGAATCCAATTATGAACAGCTTGGAAAAGACGCCTTGGAACTACTGAAAAAAATAGTATCAGAAACTGGGCATAGGTTTGAAAAAGAAGTGCCTATCAAGGTGCATTTTGGTGAAAAAGGGAATAAGACTTTTACTCCGGCAAGATGCTATGATGAAACCATAAACTATCTGAAAGAAAACGGAGTGTCTCCGTCCTATATAGAAACAAATGTCTTATATAGAGGGTCAAGGACTACTACAGAGAAGCATATTGAGACAGCAAAATCTCATGGCTTCACACAGATTCCAATTATCATAGCAGACGGAGATATTGGAACAGAGTACCATGAAATAGAAATTAATAAAGAGTATATACATAAATGCAAAATAGGTAAGGAATACGGAAATTACAAACAGTTTATTGTTATGAGCCATTTTAAAGGGCATGTAGCAGCGGGATTTGGTGGTGCGCTAAAGCAGCTTGCTATGGGCTTTGCTGCTAGAGGCGGGAAACTGGAACAGCATTCCGGAATATCCCCTGTGATAGATGAAGAAAAATGTATCTCTTGTGGTATTTGCGTGAATAAATGCAACTATGGTGCTATCCAAACCCCAGACACTGCCGTAATTGATGAAAGCAAATGCATTGGCTGCGCAGGAGGTATTGCTGTTTGCCCTCAAGGTGCAATTGAAAACACTTGGGGAGGATCATATTTTCTTGAGAAGCTTTCAGAGTATGCCTACGGAGCTTCAAAAGATAAGGATATCATATACATTACCTTCGTTCACAATATCACCAAGGAGTGTGACTGTGCTGGTACGCATATGAAGCCAATTGCGGCTAATATTGGCATTCTTGCCGGAAAGGATCCTGTTGCCTTAGATACAGCATGCCTGGACATGGTTCAGAGAAACAGCGGAGAGAAGCTATTTGAAAAAGGTAGAAAATCTCTTCAACATGCAGAAAAAATTGGATTGGGCACAATGCAATATGAGCTTATTGAAATCAATGCCTGCTAATGGTTGCAGGTAAGATGTTTAAAAGGTTATTCAGTCTGAATATAAACATATGCTAACAAGAACACACCATCCATACAGAATCTGTCGCGAGGCTTGAGAGGCTGTAAGGCTTATAAATGAAGGGTTGCGGTGAATTGACGTCTTTAAGGTTTATTTCTTTGAAAAAAAAATTGCAAATGCAGACTATTTGTTCTCTTTTTCTACTGCTATAATGCAATAGTACATTAATCTGATTTGGAGGGGTATTATATTATCAAAGAAGGAATTGCCAAAGGAGGTAAACATATGAGCTCCTATGTGCTTGGTTTTCGGGACATTGACAAGACAAAAATCATGGTTGTTGGGGGGAAAGGCGCGAACCTGGGGGAACTTTCCAGGATTGAAGGAATACGCGTACCAGATGGCTTTTGTATTTCTACTGAAGCCTTTAAAAGAATCATTGGGGAAACGTCGTCGATTAACGAATTACTTGATCAGTTATCGCATCTTATGGTGGAAGACCGGGATAAAATCGGTGAACTTAGCGGTGAGATTCGCAGGGTCATGGTCGGGATAGCCATTCCTCAAGACATTAATGAAGAGATCACTCGCCTTCTCTCCAGGCTTGGAGAAAAAAATGCCTATGCAGTACGATCCAGCGCAACTGCAGAGGATTTACCGACGGCTTCCTTTGCAGGCCAGCAGGATACGTATTTGAACATTATCGGAAAGGAGGCAATCCTAAAGCATATCAGCAAGTGCTGGGCCTCGCTATTTACCGAGAGGGCAGTAATTTACCGCATTCAAAACGGCTTCGACCACCGTAAAGTCTACCTGTCTGTGGTTGTTCAGAAGATGGTCTTCCCGCAGGCGGCAGGAATTTTGTTTACTGCCGATCCCGTCACTTCTAACAGGAAGGTATTATCCATTGATGCCAGCTTCGGACTTGGTGAGGCCTTGGTCTCCGGCCTGGTTAATGCTGATATCTATAAAGTGCGTAACGGCAAGGTTATCGATAAGAAGATATCAGCCAAGAAGCTGGCTATTTATGCCTTAAAAGACGGCGGCACGAAAGAACAGGATATTGAGCCTGAGCAGCAGAATAGGCAAGCGCTGAGGTTTGAGCAGATTTTGCAGCTTGAGCACATGGGTAGAAAGATCGAAGAACATTTCGGCTGTCCCCAGGACATCGAATGGTGTTTGGCTGAGGATGCATTTTATATTGTCCAGAGCCGGCCAATCACTACCTTATACCCCATCCCTGAAGCGAATGATGAAGAAAATCACGTTTACGTATCTGTAGGGCATCAACAAATGATGACAGACCCCATGAAACCATTGGGACTGTCTATATTCCACTTAACATCTGTTGGACCCAGGTTTAAAGCTGGTGGAAGGTTGTTTGTTGATGTCACACATATGCTGGCTTCACCTGACAGCAGAAAAATGTTATTAGATGGCATGGGACAACACGATCCCCTCATGAAAGACGCACTCATGACCATAATAGAGCGAGGAGATTTCATTAAATCTTTACCAAATAATAAGCAAGAACAGAGTTCCGGTAAAAGCAATAAAAGTGCGTTGTCTGCAGACTCTCAAGCACAAATCGAAAACGACCCGACAATCGTTTCTGATTTGATTAAGAATAGTCAAACATCCATAGAAGAGTTAAAACAAAATATCCAAAGGAAATCAGGATCAGAGTTATTTGATTTTATTCTGGAAGATATCCAGATATTAAAGAAGATTTTATTTGACCCACAAAGTACAGCTGTATTTATGGCTGCTATAAATGCTTCATCATGGATCAATGAAAAAATGGACGAGTGGTTAGGTGAAAAAAACGCAGCAGACACGCTTTCTCAATCTGTACCAAACAATATTACGTCGGAAATGGGACTGGCGCTATTGGATGTCGCAGATGTGATTCGTCCTTATCCACAAGTAATTGATTATTTACAGTATGTAAAAGATGATAAGTTTTTGGATGAACTGGTTAAGTTTGATGGTGGACAGGAAACCCAAGACGCTATCTATGCTTATCTTAACAAATACGGAATGCGATGTGTGGGAGAAATCGATATTACTAAAACTCGTTGGAGCGAAAAACCAGCTACACTTGTCCCCATGATTCTCAGTAACATCAAAAACTTTGAGCCTAATGCCAGCAATCGGAAATTTGAACAAGGGCGACAGGAAGCTTTCAAAAAAGAGCAAGAGTTATTAGATCGATTGAAGCAATTACCGGATGGTGAACAAAAAGCCAAAGAAACAAAACGAATGATCGACCTAATCCGGAATTTCATCGGTTATCGTGAATATCCAAAATACGGCATCGTTAGTCGCTACTTTGTTTATAAGCAGGCTTTACTGAAAGAAGCCGAACAACTCGTACAAGCCAACGTTATTCAAGAAAAAGAAGATATATACTATCTCACTTTTGAAGAACTTCGCGAAGTCGTACGCACAAATAAACTGGATTATCCGATCATCAGCAAAGGTCAAGATGAGTACAAATTATATGAAAAACTAACTCCACCACGTGTTATCACGTCTGACGGTGAAATCGTTGCAGGTGAGTACAAACGGGAAAATATTCCGGCTGAAGCTATTGTAGGCCTGCCTGTTTCTTCCGGAGTTATAGAAGGACGGGCACGTATCATCTTAAACATGGAAGATGCTGATCTGGAAGATGGAGATATATTAGTCACCTCCTTTACTGACCCTAGCTGGACACCATTGTTTATATCCATAAAAGGCCTAGTCACCGAAGTTGGCGGACTGATGACCCATGGAGCAGTTATCGCACGTGAATATGGCTTACCAGCAGTTGTTGGAGTGGAAAATGCTACCAAACTGATAAAAGATGGACAGAGAATCCGGGTGAATGGAACGGACGGATATGTAGAAATACTATAAAGTGGGGAAGATGTTATCTTCCTCCTGGAGAATTAAATAAAAGATGAAAGCTAGGAAGGCGGCCCAATCAGGGTCGCTTTCTCAGACGGAAAAAAGTAATTACATGAGTCAATTTCATAATGTTGTCAATAGCTAAAGATTAGTCCTCCAGAGCATCTAGATGGCGGGATAATAAGCCCAGTTTAACTTTTTACACGCAAACGTTTGAAATTAAAAAGCATTCCGCCAAGGCCCTACCAGACTCTAGCGGCATCTTTTTTGTATCCTCAAGGCATGTGGAGGTGACAGTGAAACTTGTCAGAGGGTAATAGGTGATATGTTTTCGTGTTTACTCTATCCATGTGGAGACAGTTGTACTTTTACGCAAAACTAATTAAGGAAAAGCTAGTAAAATTAAAGAATTCTGGTTCTACCGCGTGCATCTTGAAAACTTCAAATAGCCAAAATGATAAGAAATCCATATATGAGTTAACTAATCAATTTTATTTTTATAAGATAATTCATGAATTTTCTAAGGCAAATATTCCAGATGCTCGCGTAAACAAGTGAAAATGAGAAAAAAATTAAAAAAGTTAAAGGAGTTGATAACGAACTGGTTAAATCTACAAACGCCGAAATACCTACTATATAAGTTAAAAATATCATCCCAAGAGATAATGTTATGCTTGAAAATAATATAGAAATTATTATTCCCTTACTATAAAGCAATGTTCCGATAACAATACCTAGTAGCCCGGTGGTAAAAAGCAGGATTATTGTCTCCTGCACACTAACTATAGCAAGAATTAATGCGGAAGATAAAAATACAGTAAAACCAAGAGAAATATTAGAAACAGCAGCTATCGCAATAGGTAATGTACTTAATGGACTTAAGGCCAATCCAATCGCGGGTAAAAATATAGGTGCTGATTGGAATAGTACAGCTATTGCTGTTAATATGCCTCCAATACATATAAACCTGCCTATATTCATTTTTTTCAATTTAATATACCTCCAGTAAACGCTTTCATCATTTACATTAAATCAGTTTCAAAATTGACGATGGAACATGATTACTCTCTCTTATTTGTTTTATATTTCGATTCAATAAATCCTAGAAAGGGATTTATATGGTATTAAGTCTAATTTTATAGTTATGAATTATGGAACAATTTCAAAAACAGTACCTTGGTTAAAATCAGTCACATTCATAGAGCCATAAACCCCTAAATATAGTCTGGTTTGATCCGGATTCGTTCCCAAACTAACATAAAAAGCTGATTGAGACGCAAAATTATAATCGGTTTCAATAACACTAAGATCATTTAGTTTACAATCTGTTCTTACCCTGGTATAAGCTAAAACCCCTCTAACGGTCGGTTGAGATACTCCATCCCGGGCAAGATCGGTAAACACAACGCTTCCCTTTAAATCGGGGATTCCATTCCCCATATATGACTGGACTCCTGTAAGTGCAGTTCCTCCAAACTTATTGGGTCGGGGATCTTTATGAAAATAACTAGTTAGAGGCTGAAGACGATGCACTGAAGTTTTTACTGCTTCATTGTAATAAGCAATTGTTTTCTCATCCAAAGTCGGACTTGCAGAGCAGCCCCTTATAATCGAAGCAGGAAAAGCGCCTTCCCACCCTCGCCAGCCAAAGTTAATAAATCCTTCTTGGTCAGGTTCAGATTTCATTAAAGAAGCTTGAATAAGCTGAGTAACCGGTATTGGTTTATAATGAACGAATGAAAAAATCGACTCTACCAGATCCTGTCCGACATTTCCCACATATTTGATATACTGATCATAAAACCTTTGAAATGAAATGCCAGGTATATTGCGAACCCCTTTGGCAATTACCGTAAGCGTTTCCTGAATAGGTACGGGGAGTTCATTAAAACGTGTAACTACTGGTGGATTATCGATAAATGTATTCTTAACTACATCAATTTCAATTATTTTACCGGCGATTTCCATATCATCCTGGCTTAAATTAAATGGATCATAGCCTAATCCACCATCTCCGGTTGTTAAAATAAGTTTTCCTGTTTCAGGTGAAAAGTTTAAGCTATTGACACCATTATGATTAAAAAATGGTCTTCTTAAATTAAGTAATGTCCGCCGTTTTTGAGGTTGACCATTCGATTGTAAAATCCATTCTTCAACTGTATCAATATGATCATATTGAATTTCTCTATTTAGCCACTTTAGGTTTAAGGTTCTGGGGTCACACGGATTAGGCTTAAAAAATTCAGGAAGAGCACCTGGACCTTGTGTTCCAGCTACTGAATAATGAAGATAAAACAGACCGTTATAATAAAATTCGGGATGAAACGCTAGCCCTATCAATCCCCGTTCATCATATCCACCACCAGAAACACCTAGTTTAATGATTCGCGGGCGAATATCTAAAAAAGTCCCTATAACTCCGTTTCCTATGTAAAAGATCTCTCCTACCTGGGTTGCAATAAATAATCTTTCGATTGAGTCACCCGGAAGTATAGTTGCTTTCAAAACAGTGGGTAAATTTATCTTACTAACAATGGGCCGTAAACTAACTTTAACTTTTGCCAACTAACTTCACACTCCTTCTTATTGTTTTCTTTTATAACGAGTAGGGGCATCTGTTCCACATTAATTTGTTATGCCCCGTAAGCGAGTTTCATAAAAGGCTTCCTTAATCGTTAAAATGCTTAAATAGAAGCCTTTTTTATAAGAATATGATTAGAACTGTTCTATTAGTACCAAATTGGGGCAGGGGAATCTGATAATGCATCGCACCATTTTCCGCATCAGCATCGGAGGAATCCAGGGCGTTCATCATTTTTATCTGCTCAAGGCACGTAGAAGTGATAGCGAAACTTGTCAGAGTGTAATAGGTGGTATGTTTTCGTGTTTACTCTATCCACATGGAGTGCGTAGTGTTGATAGAGAAGGCATAGGGCTGGTAGTAAGCTTCGGGGCAGGGGAAGTCTGTCTTTTTTAGGCAAATAAAGTGCCGAAAATTACAAATCATGCTTTTATAGCCCAACGCAATTTAGCAGAACGAGCACGGCTATTGGTATTACATTCTTCTGATGATGGCCGAATAGGATCGGGAGCTATTTCACGATAGACGCCTTCACGAAAAAAGCGTTGAAAAGATTTTTTAACGAGACGATCTTCTCCTGAATGAAATGAAAGTATAGCAACGCGCCCACCCTCAGCAAGGGTAGCGGGAAGTTTTTCCAAAAATTCATATAACACTTCAAATTCATTATTGACATCAATTCGCAACGCTTGAAAGCATCGTTGACAGGATTTTTTAATCTCATCGTTCCTATTATTTTCTGGTATAAATTTCAGAGCATCTTTGATAATTTGTTGGAGCTGCGTTGTTGTTGATATGTCTATTCCTTTTTTTATTTCGGAAATAATAGCACGAGCGATTGCTGCGGAATGAGGCTCGTCTGCGTTTTCTATCAACATACCTTGTAATTCATCCTGCGAAATAGTTTTTAAACGAGCTGCGGCAGATTTACCTCTATTAGGATTCAGCCGTAAGTCTAATGGTCCTTCCCTCTTATATGAAAATCCTCTTTCAGGATTGTCTATTTGCATAGAAGAGACACCCAAATCTGCCAATACAAAATTCAATGGCCCTGATTCGAAAGCAATTTGATCTATATCGGAAAAGTTCATTTGATTGATCGTTAAAATTTCGGAGCCATAACCTAAGCTCTTTAAACGCTCTTGGGTGCGCGGTAATTCAATAGAATCTACATCAATTGCATACAAGTGCCCCTTTGAATTTAAACATTTAAGCATCTCTAAAGTATGACCACCATAACCTAGTGTTGCATCTAATCCAGTTTGTCCAGGAGTAATTTGTAAGAATTCTAATATTTCTTTAACGCAAATTGAACGATGCATACCGGCAGGAGTACTGCCCTTTTGAATAACTTTTGCCACAGTATCAACATATTTTTCTGGTTGCAGTTCCTTATATTTTTCTTTATAAGTTTTGGGGTGAGTGCCTTTATATCGAATACGTCGCTGGTGTTTTTGCTCTTGATTATCCATTATCTTTCCCCCACCTTTTTTAATATCTCTTTGTAATATTGTTACAAATCATATGATATCAAATACAATTCATGATAGCAAACTTGCAAAGAAGAAAATCTGTTAGAAAAATTAAAGCCAATAGTTGATGGAAATTTAAAAATCCCAATTGAAATTTCTCCAACTCAATTTCGGTCTTGCGGATAAAAATACAATTTTACGATGGTAAGGATTGACACGTACTAAAACAACTGGTATTATAAAAACATACCAAACGGTCGGTTTTTCAAAATTAGGAGGAATAGAATATGAAAATTAACCTAACAAGTGTGTTTGTTGAGGACACAAATAAGGCACTGAGATTTTATACAGAGGTATTAGGTTTTGTTAAAAAAGTACATATTCCAGAAATTAATTGGATAACAGTCGTATCCCCTGATGATCAAGAGGGTACTCAGCTGCTTCTAGAACCAAATGACAATCCAGCTGCTAAGATATATCAGCAGTCTATTTTTAATCAAGGGATTCCTGCAACGTCCTTTGCTGTTGAGGATATTGAAACAGAGTATGAAAGATTGACAAAGCATGGCGTTGAGTTTACTATGAAGCCTACTAAGACAGTAGGCGCAATTATTGCTGTGTTTAATGATACCTGCGGCAATCGCATACAGATTCATCAACCAGTGATTGCTTAACATAATGACACCCAAATCATAGTTCGTACATGAGGAGAGTAGGTAGATTATGAGTAATAGCAGAGAACATATATTAAACGTTGCATTTCATCTTTTCCTGCAGAAGAGCTTTAAAGAAGTAACACTAAGGGAAATTGTTGAAAAGACTGGGATGTCAAAAGGCGCTTTCTACCATTACTTTACCAGTAAAGAGCAGCTTTTTCTTGAGCTTGTGAACGATGTGTTTGCCTCTGTCCTGGATATTCCTTATGACAGTTTTAGCAAGGATTCTCTCTATAATTTTTATATTGATTATATCAGCTATTATACTGAAAATTTAAAACGGCAGAATAATGAAGAGGTTGGCCGTATGGCAAACTTCAATTATATATCTCTTATTTTTGATGCGATTAAACTTTTTCCGGATTTTCAGGAAAAGCTGCTGGAATCTAAACAAGTCCAGCTAGATGCTTGGAAGGAAATCATACATGCCGCCCGAAGCAGAGGGGAGATAGAATCTTCCATGAGTGATGAACAAATCGCAAATATGTTTATAAATTCCTCAGGCGGTATTGAGATGAACAATATATTTAAAGGCAGCAGTGAGGATATTGGTATAAGTTTAGTAAATCTATGGGATAGTTTTTATAAACAATTAAAAGCATGATGCTACTTACAAGATAGACCAACAAAAGAAAGGATATTCTATGAAAAGTGAAGGTTTATTTACAATCGCAGATGTTATAAATTCCCTGAATGATATGAATCGTGCAACTGTATTAGAATTTCATCAGTTGGGAGTTTCTTTAGGATGTAAGGAAGCAATTAGCAGTATGGGGAAGAAAGTCGATGATTGGAAATGTGAGTATACCACGAAAAAGCCCAAAAGAGCATTGTTTATTTTAAGGGTCAACAAAAAAGGTTGGAGCATCAGATGTAAACTATTCAATATTGCAAAATATGAGGAAGCTGTTGCGAATTGTACAGAACGAATTAAGCATGTGCTTAGCTCTATACCCGATTGTGAAATGCATGGCGGGCAATGCAAGGGACCTGTCCAATTTTCGATTAATAATGATAAGCATTCAAAATGCAGGCACTATTTTCTTTTTCAGGATTTACAAGTTGAGGATTGGGCTTGTGTACAGACATTGATCAAGCTTGAAAGCAACTATGAAGAATAAGGATATTTTCGATATGCTAACTAGAACACAGCATCTACGTTGAGTCCGTAGCGTTGGCGATAAGGGAGTAGAACAGAAATAAATCCTCAACTGAATTAATTCAGTTGAGGATTTTTGCTGTAGAAATAAGTTTTTATGTGCTGTGTCTGGCGCTATTTTAAAAAGTGTTTGACTTGGAGTTAACTCCAAGTGATAAGATATTATTCGGAGGTGGATCTATGACTTTTGCGGAAGTACGGAACAATTCTATATCTCATATGATATTTTACGCTATTATGAAAGAACTTAAAATGTCAATTAAATACTAGATACTGACTTAGCGTCAACTATATGTAACAAAATATAATTTAAAAAGGATTATTGATTGGAAAGGAAGGAATAAGAAATGGCAAAGAGTCTTATCGCTTATTTTTCACGCGAAGGAAATAATTATGTGGGAGGCAGCATTGTAAATCTGCCAATTGGAAACACAGAAGTAATAGCAAAGAAACTACAGGAACTAACAGGAAGCGAAATGTTCCAAATCAAAACCGTAAAATCTTATCCGGATGATTATACGGAGACAACAAATGCAGCACAGGACGAACTGAGCGAAAATGCCAGACCTGAGCTTACGAAAACGATAGATGATATGGATTCATATGATGTGATTTATCTCGGATATCCGAACTGGTGGGGAACGATGCCGATGGCGGTATTTAGATTTTTAGAGTCTTATGATTTTTCAGGAAAGACCATTATTCCATATTGCACACATGAAGGCAGTGGAATGGGGAGCAGTGAGCGAGATATTAAGAAATTTTGTCTGAATGCAAAGGTGTTATCTGGTTTGGCGATCAGGGGTGGCAGTGTTGGTAGAGCAGACAAAGAGTTGGAAAACTGGCTGAAAAAACTTGGAATGTTCAGAATCTGATGGAAGAAAAGGAAGGAAATACAGATATGCAAAAGAAAAAATTAGGCTTTGGATTCATGCGTTTGCCAGTAAAGAGCCAGAATGATACATCAAGCATCGATATGGGTATTTTAAACAAAATGGTTGATACTTTTTTGGAAAGAGGCTTTACTTATTTTGATACAGCTTATGTGTATCATATGGGTAAGAGTGAAATAGCTATGAAAGAGGCTTTAGTAAAACGTCATAAAAGAGATAGTTTCACTGTAGCCACAAAATTACCAGTGATGCTCTTAAAAACTAAGGAAGATCAGGAAAGAATTTTTAACGAGCAATTAGAAAAATGCGGTGTGGATTATTTTGATTACTACCTGCTTCACAACCTTGGTATATCGAACTATGAGAAAGCTCAAAAATTTGATAGTTTTGCTTTTATTGAGGAAAAGAAGAAAGAAGGGAAAATCAGACATATTGGATTTTCGTTCCATGATACTGCTGATTTGCTGGATGAAATTCTGACAGCGCATCCTGAAGTGGATTTTGTCCAGTTACAGATTAATTATAACGATTGGGAAAATGAAAGCATTCAGTCAAAGAAATGTTATGAAGTAGCTAGAAAGCATAATAAACCAATTATAGTTATGGAGCCGATCAAAGGAGGCACGCTTGCGAAAGTACCTGAAAAAGTAGAAAAGTTGTTTAAAGAATATTATGCAGATATGTCCGCACCATCATGGGCAATCCGTTATGCAGCAAGCCTTGAGGGCGTCATGATGGTATTAAGTGGGATGTCTGATATGTATCAGTTATTGGATAATACGGGATATATGCAGGAATTTAAACCTTTTGTACATGAAGAATATGATATTGTAAAAAGAGCAGTAAAAATTATTAATGAATCAATTGTGATTCCATGTACAACCTGCCAGTACTGTGTAGAGGGCTGTCCGAGAAATATAGCAATTCCTAAGTATTTTACGTTGTACAATGCGGAAAAACAATCCCTGAACTCCGGTTTTTCCATACAAAGAGTATATTATGATAATTATACAAAAACATATGGAAAAGCATCAGATTGTATCGGATGTAAACAGTGTGAAAGACATTGTCCGCAGCATATTGAGATTATAAAATGCTTAACTGAGGTAGCAAATACTTTTGAAGAAGAACATTCATTCCGCAGGTAGAAGATATAAGCGAGGAGATAAACATAAAAGTAGTATTAGTAATAGAAGTCCTCATGAAAAGGGATGTATTTATACAGCATGGCAGAAGTGGGGAAAACACTAAAGCAGAAGAGGTGATATGCAATGACAATTGCAGAAGTGAGTAAAAAATTCAATCTTTCACATGATACACTACGCTATTATGAACGCATCGGACTGATTCCCCGCGTGAATCGCAATAAAAGCGGAATCAGGGATTTTACAGAAGAAGATTGCAGATGGATCGAATTCATCAAATGTATGAGAAGTGCAGGCCTTCCGATTGAAGTATTGATTGAGTATGTTACGCTGTTCCAGCAGGGTGATGAAACTACTGAGGCTAGAAAAGAACTCTTAACTGAGCAACGTAAGCTGTTAATAGAAAAAATGGAAGAAATGAAGAAAACGTTAGAACGCTTGGATTACAAAATAGGAAGTTATGAACAATCGGTGGTTGAAAAAGAAAAAGAGCTAAAGGGATTGGATAATTAGTCCAGGCACGACGTTAAGAAGATGATTAAGTGGTGGTGCTGACATATGCTAGCAAGAACACACCATTCACGTGGAGAGTGCAGCGGTGATAGAGCGGATGTAACCCTTGGGTTTAAAGAGTTTACGGGTCTGTTGTGATGAATGCCAAGTTTAGGTGTATATTAGGGTGTAGAATTAAATATATTTAAAGTGTACCGGTTGAGGTGAATTTTACTTTGACCGGGTTTTATTTTTAAGGATGAGAGGATAAAAGTCTATTTGCTAAAGTATTAGGAAGGCTCCATCTTTGTGTGAAAAGGTATAATAAATTGGCAGAAGCAGACTCTAAAAAGGGCTGCATTGTGTTGGTATAGGAAGCAGATAACTTAAAATATCATAGAAAACCTATTCTTTTGTTTTATGTAAAAGAAAAAGCTAGGATATAAAAATATATAAGAAGAAAAGGAGAAACGATGACAGAGGAAAAAACAATAATAGAAACAGGATGGAACTTAGATAACAGTTATGCTCGTCTGCCCGAATTGTTTTTTACCAGCCTCAATGCAACCCCGGTACGCTCACCTAAGTTGATAATCCTCAATGAGACCCTGGCAACATCCCTGGGGTTGAAGGTTCAGGAACTGCAAAGCAATGATGGCGTTGCGGTATTTGCCGGCAACCAGGTTCCCGAAGGCGCTTTGCCGCTTGCTCAAGCTTACGCAGGGCATCAATTTGGACATTTTACGATGTTGGGCGATGGCCGGGCTCTGCTGCTTGGCGAGCAGATTACTCCCACAGGTGAGAGGTTTGATATTCAGCTCAAGGGGTCAGGCAGAACTCCGTACTCCCGCCGGGGTGACGGCAGGGCGGCACTTGGACCGATGCTGCGCGAATACATCATCAGCGAAGCAATGCATGCCCTTGGAATTCCTACCACCCGCAGCCTGGCAGTGGTAATAACCGGTGAGCCGGTATTCCGACAAGACGAGCAGCCTGGTGCAATTCTGACCCGCGTGGCCGCCAGCCATCTGCGCGTCGGCACTTTTCAATATGCTTCAGAATGGGGCACTGTTGAAGATCTCCGGGTCCTGGCTGATTATACACTGCAGCGGCATTTTTCAAACTTTGACGCTGCCCCGAACCGTTATCTTTTCCTGCTCGAGGAAGTAATCAAGCGTCAGGCTGGGTTGATTGCAAAATGGCAATTGGTTGGCTTTATTCACGGGGTGATGAATACCGACAACATGACCCTTAGTGGGGAGACCATTGATTATGGTCCTTGTGCTTTCATGGATGCCTTTGACCCTGCAACGGTATTCAGTTCCATTGACATACATGGACGCTATGCCTATGGCAATCAACCGAGTATTGCCGTGTGGAACCTCACAAGATTTGCTGAAACTCTATTGCCGCTGCTGCATGACAATCAGGAGCAGGCTATCAAACTGGCACAGGATGCGATTTCAGATTTTACTGAATTGTATCATTATAATTGGCTCGCGGGAATGCGAGCAAAACTGGGAATATTTAACGAAGAGCTGCAGGATGAATCCCTGATTGAAGGGCTCCTACGCATGATGCAGAAGTATCATGAGGACTATACCAATACCTTCCGCGCATTAACTTTTGATAAACGGTCGGATACGGTACTGTTTGACACCCCGGAATTTACTCAGTGGCATGCGCTATGGCAGGCGAGACTGGGCAGGCAGCAGGAGCCAAAAGCCTCCTCCTACGAGTTGATGCAAAACAGCAATCCTGCGCTAATTCCTCGCAACCATCGGGTAGAAGAAGCATTAGAAGCCGCAGTGAAGCAAGGAGACTATAGCGTGATGAAGCAGCTTCTTGATGTGCTTTCGAGACCCTATGCCCACTCCCCCGAACAGGCTGATTACTCCACACTGCCTGCGCCATCAACCTGCCCTTACCAAACATATTGCGGTACCTGATATAGAAGCATTGAATAAGTGCCAAGTACGACGTTTAAACGGTTACTAAGTGGCAAGTACTACCGTATGCTAACTGGAACACACCATCCACGTGGAGTGCCTTGCGTTGGTGGTTACATAATTGATATAATTATTAAGTTCCTAAACAAGAGATAAAGATGATAATTGGATTATCTTTAACTAGGTAAGATTATAGATTTAACTTAGCTATTGTTATGTTATTATAGTAATTGGCACATATTTATAATATGATAGCTATAACACACCATCCATTGTGAGGCCGTAGCGTTGGTGGTTAGGGAATAATTGAATCAAGGGAGCAATTTGATATATGAATTTTTATTTCGCACCTATGGAGGGTTTGACAGGGTACATTTATAGAAATGCCCATAATGTTTTTTTCAATAATATAGATAAGTATTTTTCTCCTTTTATTGTTCCAAATCAAAGTAAAAGTTTTAAAACTAAAGAATTAAATGATGTTTTGCCTGAAAATAATCAGGGGCTAGTTTTGATTCCACAATTACTGACCAATAATGCAAAAGATTTTATGCATACTTCAAAGAAAATTAAGCATCTGGGATATAATGAGATAAATTTAAATTTGGGATGTCCCTCCGGTACCGTAGTTTCAAAAAATAGAGGGGCTGGATTTCTTGCAAAAAAAGAAGAGCTTGATGTATTTTTAGAAGAAATTTTTTCTCAATCCATAACTAAAATCTCAATCAAAACCAGAATAGGCAAAGAACAGCCTGAAGAATTTTATGATTTAATACAGATATTTAACAAATACCCAATAGAAGAGCTTATCATTCACCCTAGGATTCAAAAAGATTTTTATAAAAATAAGCCTAATCTAGGAATTTTTAATGAAGCCTTGGTGATGAGTAAAAATCCTGTTTGCTATAATGGTGATATTTTTACAGTCAAAGATTGCAAGGAGTTTTCCGCTGATTTCCCTGGCGTAGATAAGCTAATGCTAGGCAGGGGGTTAATTGCCAATCCTGGATTGATAGGTGATATCAAAAACAATACTAAACTCGAAAAAGATTTACTGAAAGAGTTCCATGACAAAGTATATAGCGACTATAAAAGCATACTTTTCGGAGATCGGAATGTCTTGTTTAAAATGAAGGATCTATGGTTTTATATGATTTTGCTGTTTTCTAACAATGCAAAATATGCAAAGAGAATTAAGAAGTCAGAAAGATTATCTGATTATGACGAAGCTGTATCTAGCTTATTCAAGGAACAGGACGTTGTAGAAAACTACGAAAACAATCTTTTTAAAGTTCAGTAGGTTCATAGGAGGAATACATGGCTTGGAGTAAAGAGAAGCAGCTTCTGGAGAGCTTCCTTTGTCCTGCATTATATGGCAGAGTGGAGTACCTTGCAACCAGCTACCGTTATTTACCTGATAAAGCTGGACGGTGTTATATTACGGCAGATAAAAAGTACGTATTCAATATGAGTGATGAAACTACCTTGATCAGGTGGTATCAGACAGAGCAGGAAATAAAGAATAATCCGGATATTCTAGTTCCTATCAATAATGAAGAAATTGAAGCTATCAGAAAAGATATCAAGGGGACAGTCCCGGAGGATCGCCTAATAGTCATTGCAAGAAATAGAAAAATATCAGAACATGCAAAGGAGCTGTTGTCAGCACAGTCAGTATTAAGCAAATCGGATTTTAACGTTGTTGCCAACAAGTTTTTATCTATTTCTATAGAGGAAAGTTTAGAGAGCAATGATATCTTATTGAATGTGTTGGCTTTGGTGGACAGACGAGTCGGGAAAAAGAGGCTCTTGAACATGGCTGAGATGATGAAGCTAAAGCACCCGATTGTGCAGTATTTTTATACACTACGCCTTAGTACGCTATAATAACGGGTCTGCTTACTTATTGCTTGACCTTTGGAGCAGGACAACGGCAAGTCAGGATGAAATATTTGTCATATGCTAACCAGAACACGCCATCCATATGGAGTGTGTAGGGAGTAAAATATAAACTGAACCCCGCTACAGAGTTAAACTCAGTGGAGGGGTTTTGTTGTATAATTAAATTAGGTTCTGTATTAAATGTATTTTATGAGTAAATTAATCTTAATTAAGCATATCTGATTAAAAGTATTGAAATGAGGTAGTGAAGTGGACAACATCATTATTAAGGGTGCTAAAGAAGGAAATTTGAAGGATATCTCATTTGAGATACCTAGAAACAAACTTGTTGTTTTTACTGGTCTATCTGGCTCCGGAAAATCCACATTGGCTATTGACGTTATTTTTCAAGAATGTCAAAGACAGTATTTAGAGGCAATGGGACTTCAGGGGATTAATAAGCCTAAAATTGATTTTATTCGCAACTTGTCACCGGCAATCCTGATTACACAAAATGAGTATAGTAAAAACCCACGTTCATCCGTTGGCACAGTCACTGACATTTATACGGATCTTAGGATGATTTATGAAAAACTGAGTAAAAGAGTTTGTCCCAATTGCAGCAGGGAAATAATATCTTCGGAATGTAAAGAAGAAGTTGAGAAGTCAGAAGGTGATTTTAAAGTTTATATGTACTGCAAGCATTGCAATCATAGAATGGAAAAGATTACACGAACACACTTTTCTTACAATACCAGGGAGGGCGCCTGCAAGACATGTCAAGGGTTAGGAAAGGTCTTAAAGATAAACGAGAATAGTGTAATACACGAACATTTATCATTGGAAGCTGGAGCAATCGACTTTTGGGAACAAAAATATAAGGATTATCAAATCTCTTCACTATACAATGCTTTCAAGTATTATGGTATTCCAATTAAACCGGATACTCCAATATTAGGTTTTAACAAAGGCCAAAAATCAATACTTCTTTATGGTGTTGAAAGCGACGAAGTTAAGAAAGTATTTCCGGGTATTGTTCCTCCTAAAACAGTAGCAGCGGGCAGATTTGAAGGTATATTCCCTGTCCTTTGGAGGAGATTATCAGAAAAAGATGGTGAATCAAAGCAGCTGGATACTTATTTTGACTCTGATATTTGTGAGGATTGCAAGGGGGAAAGATTAAATGAGTTAAGCCGCAGTGTAACCGTACTGGACACTAGACTGACCGAATTGGTTTTTTTATCCTTAGAGGAGTTATATCAGTGGGTACTAAGGCTTGAAGACTTTGTCAGCGGTCCAACTGAACTTATGGTAGAACCATATTTGTTGGATTTGAAAACAAAGATTCAAAGAATCGTTAATGTTGGACTTGGTTATCTTTCTCTCGACAGGCAGACCATGACTTTGTCCGGCGGTGAAGCGCAAAGAATAAAACTAGCCGCAACTTTAGATTGTACTCTAACAGGGATTATCTACATAATGGATGAACCAACAATCGGTCTTCATCCAAAAGATACTACTGGAATTATAAATATACTAAAAGAATTAAGAGATATGGGAAACACGGTTATAGTCATTGAACATGACATAGATGTTATGCAAGAGGCTGACTATATTGTAGATATTGGTCCCGGTTCCGGCAAATATGGCGGAGAAATTATTGGGAAAGGGTCTTTAGAAGAACTTAAGAGACAAGATAATTCTGTTACAGGTTCCTACCTAAAGAGAATAATACAAAATCGTAAAGAGTTCCGCAAAGGAACGGGAGACATTATAGAAGTAAAAAATGCGAATTTATATAATTTAAAAAGTATTAATGTTGGATTTCCTGTTGGTTGCTTGATAAGTGTTACTGGAGTTTCTGGTTCCGGAAAGTCAACACTGGTATTTGAGGTACTGGCAAAACCAAGTTTAAAGAATCAAACAGACTGTAATAAGGTCTCCGGTACTGAGGGTTTTGATCGGATTATAACAGTCGAGCAATCTCCGCTTACTAGAATGAAACGCTCAAATGTGGCAACCAATTCTGGGGTTTATTCTGAAATAAGGAAAATTTTTGGTGAGTTAATGGATGCAAAAGATAAAGGATTAACCATTAAACACTTTTCCTTCAACACGTCAGGAGGACGTTGCGAGAATTGTGAAGGCCTTGGATATGTCACAAGCAGCATGTTATTTTTTAAGGATATAGAAGTGCCTTGCCCGATTTGCAGTGGAAATCAATTTAATGATGAGGTGCTATCTGTAAAGTACAAGGGATATTCTATTAAAGACATTCTAGGAATGTCTGTTGAAGATACGTTGGACATCTTCAATAATCATCCCAAAATTCTTAAGATCTTAAGGTTGCTTGTAGATGTAGGATTGGGTTATCTGGAGCTTGGACAAACATTGACTACTTTATCTGGCGGCGAGGGCCAGAGATTAAAGCTTGCGAAAGAATTAATCAATAACGAGGGTAAGAATAATCTTTATCTAATCGATGAACCGACAGCAGGATTGCATCCAATTGATGTAGAAAACTTTCTTGTGCTTCTAGATCGAATAGTAGATTCAGGAAGTACAGTAATTGTAGTAGAACATAATCAACAGGTTATAAAAGCTTCCGACTGGATAATAGACCTTGGGCCAGAAGGCGGAGTCAATGGGGGTAAGGTAATTGCCGTGGGAACTCCTGATAAGATAATACACAATAAAAATTCTGTAACAGGAAAATTTTTATAAATATAGGTATTGACCATGTTTATTTAGTATTATCAACACCATTGACATGAAGTGCGTGGCGTTGGTAGTGAGGAGTGATTGAATTGATTGATATTCTGATAAAAAATGGATTAATAGTTGATGGGACAGGCCGTGCTGCTTATGAAGCGGATATTGCAGTTAACGATGGAAGAATTGTTGATATTGGAAAGAATTTAAGCTATGAAGCCGGAGAGATTATTGATGCATCAGAGTTGGTAGTAGCTCCTGGATTTATTGACGTACATAGCCACAACGATCTGGTACCTTTTATGGATCAGCAAATTGGGAATTTGAAACTGCTGCAGGGTGTTACTACTGAGCTAGTTGGTCAATGTGGTTTAGGCGTTGTACCTTGTATGGAAGATGAAAGCAAAGTATGGAAGAATTATATCAGGGGTGTAGTGGGAGACCCAGGTATTAGATGGGAGTTCAGCGATTTAAATGAGTACTTTAATAGTATAAATTCAAGAGGATTAAAAAATAATTATGCAGCACTTATATCACATGGAGCAGTCAGGACATATGTAATGGGGTTTGATAACAGAATGCCCGATAGAGGCGAGCTTGAGGATATGTGCAAAATTGTTGATGCAGCAATGGAAGCAGGGGCTTTTGGCATGTCTTTGGGACTGCAATATATGCCGGCCATTTTCAGCTCAAGAGATGAACTTATAGAAATATGCAAGGTTGTGAAGAAATATAATGGGGTGGTTATGGTTCATCTTAGGAACCATGATAGCTCCATAGTCGATGCCTTGGACGAAATAATCGCTATTGCTGAAAGTTCAAAAGTAAGACTTCATATTTCTCATATGCGGTCTTATAATTCCAAGGAACTTGGATGTAGTGCTGAAGTACTTATTGAGCTTATAGAAAATGCAATTAAGAAGGGCATAAATATTACATTTGATGAACATCTATATCTTTCAGGAAGTACATTAATGACACAACTTTTACCTCCTTGGATTACAGAGGAGGGAAGTGATAATTTAATAGCTAAGCTAAAGGATAAAGAAGTATTAGGAAAAGTAAAGATTGAGCTTTCCAATAAGGAAACTCATTATAAAGGATGGGACAACTATAGTGCAATTAATGGCTGGGACGGAATACTTATAACCTCCGTAAAAACAGAAAAAAATAGAATTTATATTGGCAAAACTGTTGGGTCTATTGCTAAAAACTTAGAAATACATCCGGTAGATTTTGTTGCAAATCTATTAATAGAAGAACAAACCGGAGTAGGAATAGTGACTTTAAATGTATTTTCAGAGGAGGATACTATAAAGCTAATAAAGCATCCATTGCAAATGGTAGGCTCTGACAGTATACCTGCTGGTGTGCCGCATCCACGTTTGTATGGCAATTATCCGCTTTTCATAGGTAAATTTGTAAGAGAAAAAAAGGTTATTGGCTTGGAAACTGCTATTAATAAGTGCACATTACTGCCAGCAGCAACCTTGGGCATTCAGTATATAGGGGAACTATCAACAGGAAAAACAGCAGATATTACAATATTTAATTTTAATGAAATCACTGGCTTTGAGGATTATAACAATTCAACTTTACCACCTATTGGTATAAAGCATGTTATATTAAGGGGTAAAGTTGCTGTTAGAGACGAGAAACCATGTGTGGAGAGCTATGGAAGAGTGATTAAAAAGCTGTAAGGAAACAGTATCAATGCTTCCTTACAGCTTTCATTTACTCCAGATTCAGTTTTCTCTTCAAAATATAATTGGTTAATATGAAATACCCAGCGCTGATGGCTACGAAGTATAAGATAGAGACCAACAGAAAGTTATTAACTTGTAAAGCACTGGGAATGGAGTTAATTTCTATTCCAAAGGCAGCTTTATTCCAGAAAATGAAGCTTATTAACGTCATGAATACTTGTGAAATCGTCTTCAGTGCGATATACATACCGAAGGAGGCCAGCAGTTTATGCTTGTTGAAAAGGTGCCCCAATGCAATGGCTGCATAAATAGTCAATATAGTAGAAGCAATGGCCAATAAACCAAGGATGATGGCTTCAAAGCTCACTAGATAAGTGGATGCTCCAAAATATTGCCTGAACTGGTTAAAAACCATTGACAGTCCATTATAAAGCTCTATAGTGGAAATATCCTTTGAGGAAATGAACAAAATGGAGCATAAAGCAACACCACTGCTCACAACCGTCCAAAGCATTGAAACGGCTAACTTGCTGAGAATATGACTCCACGATTCAACCGGAAGAGTAAACATCAGATAGCCTTCGTCGCCCAAAAGGTTTTTATAGAATCGCTGTATCAGTACAATGAATGTCATCAACACCATACCTACCACCAAAGTTACATAAACAACCATACTGATGGTCATAGCAAGACTGCTAAAAGAAAATGATCTTTCACCTATATTGGGCACAGCAAAGAAGAACCGATTTATCGCCCCAAAGATCAGAATGGTAAGATAAAGAGGTAGAAACAGACGGGCTGTTGCCTTTACCTCATATTTTAAAAGTTTGCCTAACATTTGAAAACCTCCCTGAATAAAGCATCAACTGATTTTCCGTTTTCATCGCGGATTTCATCCACCGTTTTTGTGAGCACCACTTGACCATCCTTCAAAAAGATGATATCGTCAAGGATCTTCTCAATATCAGAAATCAGATGTGTCGAAATAATGATAGTTGCATTTTCCTGATAGTTGCCCAGTATGGTATCTAGAATATAGTCCCTGGCTGCCGGGTCCACACCACCGATGGGTTCATCAAGCAGATATAGCTGCGCCTCACGGCTCATTACTAGAATCAGCTGTACTTTTTCCTTTGTTCCCTTCGACAGTGTCTTTAATCGCTCAGAAGGGTTGATATTTAGTCTTTTCAACATGTCATAGGCCTTTTCTACATTGAAATCTGTGTAAAAATCCTGGAACATCTGAATAATCTCGGAAACCTTCATCCAGTCATTAAGATAGGTTTTCTCCGGTAAATAGGAAATAACTTTTTTTGTTTCGATTCCCGGTGTGTTTCCCGCTATTTGAAGTTCGCCGCTTGTTGACGTCAGAAGATCATTACAAAGCTTTATGAAGGTGCTTTTTCCACTGCCGTTAGGCCCAAGCAAGCCTACTATCCGACCTCTCTCTATGTTCAAGTTAATGTTACTCAAAGCCTTTTTATTACCAAAGCTTTTGCTTAAGTTCTTACATGTTAGAATGGAACTCATTTTTTCGCCTCCTCCAGCATTGTTGAAATTATGGAAAGGGTCTCTGTTTTGCCAAAGCCCAAGCTTTTCATTTTTTCAAGAAATTCCGATATTTGATCCTGAGCCAGTTTATGTTTTGCCTGTTGAATCATTTTAACATCCTCCGTTATAAATCTTCCAGTTGTGCGGTTGGTATAGAGCAGCCCATCTTCCTCTAATTTAGAGAGAGCCTTCTGCATGGTATTTGGGTTCACTGCAGCCTCCTGCGCCAACTCTCTGACTGAAGGAAGCTTTGAGCCTGGTGCAAATATCCCAGAGCAAATTTTGATCTGGATTTGCTCAATTAACTGCGAATAAATAGGTCGGTCTGATTTTAAATCCCAAGACACACGATCACTCCTTTCTGAAACACGTCATTGTATTATTGTATTAAGTGCTTAATACAATAATACAATGGTAAATTTAGATTGTCAATAGATTTTGAAGATTTTGGAGTTAAGATCTTCATGGGAGGTAGCAGCTTATACAATAAAATCCCCTGTTATTTAAATAATAACAGAGGATTTTTGTTACACAAATAAGTTCTAAAGTGGTGTATCTGGCGTCATGGATTCGCGTAAATGTTATAAATAATTAATTATTTCTGAAAGTTATTTCATCTTCTTCCAGAGAATCTATAATAGCTAATGATTCGATATTTATGCCAGCTTCTCTTAACAAGCTTCCACCCTTTTGGAATCCTTTTTCTATAACAATCCCGACTCCCACTAAATTTGCATTAGCAGCATCAACAATTTCCTTTAGGCCTAAGATTGCTTGGCCATTAGCTAAAAAGTCGTCAATAATTAAGATGTTGTCATCTTTACTAATATATCTTTTTGAAACTCGTATTTTATAATGCTGAGCTTTAGTGTAAGAGTAAACACTACCTTCATAGACCTCTTTATCTAAATTTTTCGATTCAGTTTTTTTTGCGAAGACAACAGGTACATTGAAGTATTGAGCTGCAATAACTGCGATTGCAATACCGGATGCCTCTAATGTTAGTATTTTGGTAACATTTTCATCTTGGAATCTTTTTTTAAACTCTTTTCCTATCTCATTTAACAATTCAATATCAATCTGGTGGTTTAAAAAACTATCTACCTTTAATATATTCCCTTCTAATTTTCTACCTTCTTTTAATATCTTTTCCCTTAAAAGCTGCATAATATCCCTCATTTCTTCCTAAATATTAAATAACAAAAAAACCTGCAGAGATTATCTACAGGTTCATAAAATTCAAATATTATACTAGTATAAAAGTACTACTTAAGTATAAATCTAAATTAATTCCCCGTAGTCAGACTGTTTACGGTAGTCTGGTAGAAACTTATGGACCATATCTCCATGATTATACGAGCTTCGATTAATTTTTCAAAAGTATAGTTTATTGTAACTTATGTAATATTAAAAATCAAGTTAAAAAAGCATACGGAAAACAATGATACGTTATTTGTCTATATTCTTCAGGGTTGCAGCGATGCAACTCATTCATAGTTGCAGTATCATCGAACTGGTCGGCAAGGTGGGAACTACTTTCCCTTTGTGTTGCCAATATTAATATTATCTAGTAAAATGTAAGTGTTTACAATGCGCAAAAGTTTTTACATGCTGTCTGTTAAAGGAGGTAATGGGGTTTGGATAACAACACTAATAACGCTGTTCCATATATTGAGACAGAACGTTTGAGATTAAGGAAATTTAAAATTGAAGATTCAGCAGAGTATTTAAAATATCATAACATTAAAGAGTCTCTTACATTTTATGATTGGAAGCCGGATACTTTAGCTGATGCACAACAAGACATCAGACTGATGATAAGCGATTATGATGAAATGAGCCGTATCCAATGGGCGATTACCAATAAGGAAAACAATACTTTAATCGGTGATTGTGGAGTTCTTATTGATACTTTTGGACTAAAAGGCGAAATCAATTATATACTCTCAAAAGACTATTGGGGATTGGGGCTAATGGCAGAAGCTCTAAATTCTGTTATTTCATACTGCTTTAATGAAACAAAAATTTTACGGATACAGGCACTTACTCGACCGGATAATGACTCTTCCAGCAGGCTTCTAAAGCGGCTTGGATTTTCATTGGAAGGCCTATTGAGCAAGTATGGATATAGTCTTGTAACGAATCAGCCTGTTGATCTTAATATGTGGTCGTTACTAAAGGATTAATAGAAAAGAATATAATAATCCCCTGCTTATAGTAATATAGCAGGGGATTATTTTTATTTGTGCTTAATTCCATAAAAGCATAAATCACATTAACTATCCGAAACTTGGTACCCTTACTTGCCCAATATGCGCTGCAGTACACGCTGAAGGAATGGTTCCTTAGTTATGGAAGCTTGACTCTGCTCGGGCTCTGCGGGAGCTTTGACATGGGCTGCAGCGACTTCCACGTTATGTGGGGGTACGGGCTTGGGAATTGTATTGATTGGTTTTACCTGCTCGATTGGTCGACTTTTGTGCGCATTGACAACAGCCTCCGAGGGCAATTCCGCCTCGGCAATCATAGCACCGATATGCTCTTCTATCGCATAAAGGCTCATGATGTCTTCGCCTGTAACTAAAGTAATGGCGCGGCCGGCCTTCCCGGCTCTGCCGGTACGTCCGATTCTGTGTACGTAGCTGTCCTTCTCCATAGGGACATCATAATTAATCACCAGAGATAAATCATCAATGTGAATACCGCGGGCAGCAACATCTGTGGCTACCAGCAAACGGCACTCTCCCTGCTTAAATTGCTGTATAGTCTTCAGCCGCCTGCCTTGGGGGATGTCCCCGTGCAGCGCCTGAGAAGCATAACCCTTTCGGGATAAAAAGGTTTGAACCTTATCAACAGCGATTTTTGTGTTGCAGAAAATCATACAGCTTTCCGGCTGCTCAACCTGAAGCAGGCGATTCAACTGTATGTTCTTTTCGTTATGATTCACACGGTAGTACACTTGTTGAGTTGTATCCACTGTCATGGTCTGCGATTCAATCTCAATAGTTACTGGTTGCTTCATATACTCCCTGCAAATCTTACGGATTTCAGCAGGTATGGTGGCTGAAAAAAGGAGGGTCACCCTATCTTTGGGGAGACTTTTGACAATTCTCACCACCTGATCATAAAAACCCATGTCCAGCATCCTGTCCGCTTCATCGAGCACTAAAAAGCGTACATGTTTGGTTTCAAGATTTCCATGACGAATGTGATCATATACTCTGCCGGGTGTTCCAGTAACAATGGAAACGCCCTTTTTAAGAGCTTGGATTTCAACGTTCATATTGTGCTGTCCGTATACAGCTGTTGTCTTGTGTGGAAGATGCTTTGCCATCTGTTTGAGATCACTGTCTATCTGTACCGCCAGTTCGCGCGTCGGTGTGAGAATCAGGCCTTGAGGTCCTGCCGCAGCCTGATCAGTCATTTGCAGCATGGAAATGCCAAAAACAGCAGTTTTGCCGCTGCCCGTTTTAGACATGACAATCAGATCTTCCTTATTCAGAATATGAGGAATTGCCTTGCTCTGCACCTCTGTAGGTTCCTCAAAGCCCATCTCTTCTATGGCCTTTAAAATGAGAGGCGAAATGCCCAGGTCATTAAAACTATTTTTCATAATTATCTTCTTTCATTATTACGAGATGCTTTAATTATATCATTTTCTTCTAATTTGTTCTATATGATAGAAGAAGGGACCGGCTAAAGGCTCAGAATATTGCTAACCTTTGTCAAAAAGAATATAATGGAGGTAATGCTTTAACTTGATGCTGCAGGTCGTTGACAGTTTTTTTTATAAAATGAAAAACAAACCCCAAACAGTCCGAATTTTGTGTATAATTTATATAAGTGACAAATTTTTATAAGCGAGGTAGCACTATGTCAAAGTTTGCACAACGTATGACAACAATGGAGAAATCGGCAACAATTATCCGAAACTTATTCGGTGCCATGAATGATCCGGAAATCATCTCTTTTGGCGGCGGTGCCCCGGCCAAAGAAGCGCTTCCCATTGATATTGTCCGTGAAATTACAAATGAAATTATGAGAGTTGACAAAAGGGGTGTGGAAGCCCTTCAATACGGTGGCGTCATGGGTTTGGCAGATCTTCGTGAAGTCGTTGTTAATGAATTGCTGGCACCTAAGGGAGTTAAAGGAAAAGTTGATAACGTTTTGATTACCAATGGTGGTTTGGAACCGATGAACTTAATCTGCCAGTTATATATTGAGCCTGGTGATGTGATTTTAGTTGAATCACCTACCTTCGTTCATTCTGTAGAAATATTTGAAATGTTCCAGGCAAAATGCATCGCTGTAGACATGGATGACAACGGTATGGTTCCGGAAGATTTGGAAGTAAAGATCAAAGAATACAAACCTAAAATGGTTTATGTTATTCCCACTTTCCAGAATCCCACAGGCAGAACCCTGTCTCTGGACAGAAGGCAAAAGATCGCTGAATTGGGCAGCAAATACGATATTGTAATTTTGGAAGATGATCCATATCGTGATATTCGCTACAGCGGAAGCGATCTGCTGCCGATTAAAGCGTTTGATAAAACCGGCCATACAATTTTAGCAAACAGTTTCTCCAAGATATTCTCACCGGGCAGCAGGCTTGGCTATATCCTTGCCAATGATGAAGTGACGGCAAAATTGTTTGATGCCAAGACGGCAACAAATTCCCATACATCTATGCTGCCGCAGATAATCTGTGCAGAATTCTTTAAACGAGGATACTATCCAGCTCATCATAAGATGATTTGTGACTTGTACCGTGAAAGAAGAAATGTCATGATCGACTCTATTGACAAGTTCTTTCCTAAAGGAACTAAGAGGACCTTCCCGGATGGAGGCCTGTTCACATGGGCAGAATTGCCGGGCGGCATTAATACCACTGAGCTGCTGGCTGAATCCACCAAGAATCCGGACGTTAAGGTTGCTTATGTAGCCGGCGAGAGCTTCTTCACAGAAGGCGGCGGCATGGGCAATAACTGCATGAGAGTTAGCTTCGGTGGTGTTGTTCCTGAAAAAATCAGAATAGGCATCGAAAGATTAGGCAACTTGATTTGCTCTAAACTTACATAGAAATTGATATTTTACCAACCTTCTGTTATTATGATATAAGCATTATAATAGAAGGTTTTTTGCATTTTATTTATAAAGGGTGAGATTTTGAGCAAGCAATTATACATAACTGAAAAACCGTCTGTCGCTGCCAGTTTTGCAAGTGCGCTGGGCGTGCAGATTTCAGCAGCAGATAGAGGCAGGGGTTATGCTGAAACAGCAAATACCATAATATCCTGGTGCTTTGGGCATCTTGTGACAATGGCATATCCCGATGTCTACAATCCGGAGTATAAGTCCTGGCGGGTGGAGCATCTGCCAATCATTCCCAAGGAATATAAATATATTGTAATAGATAACAAAGGAACTGTGAAGCAGTACGAAGTAATAAGATCTCTGATGTGCAGGAAAGATGTAGATATGATTTATGCTTGCACCGACAGCGGGCGTGAGGGTGAGTATATTTTTCGATTGGTCTACAATCAAAGTGGGTCGGACAAGCCTGCAAAAAGAGTCTGGATTTCTTCTCAGACTGAAGATGCAGTTAAGAAGGGAATCAGCGAAGCAAAGAGCATCAATGAGTACGATTCTCTTGCAAAAGCCGCCTATTGCAGGGCAAAAGAGGATTGGCTCTTTGGCATGAATTTCAGCAGAATGTATACCTGCCAATACGGCAAGAAATTATCAGCTTTATTAAAAGAGGATAAATCCTCAGTCATCCCTATCGGCAGAGTAATGACATGCGTATTAGGCTTGATTGTAGACAGGGAGTTGGAAATCAGAAATTTTGTGCCAAAGCCTTATTATGGAGTTATGGCTAGCTTTCTTTCAAAAGACAGCGGTATCCCCTATAAAGGCAGATGGCAGCAAAAGAAAAAAGAAGATAAAAATCCGGCTGATGATCCGGAGAATGAAGATAAATATATCAGCAAAGAGGAAGCGGAAGAAATCATTAAAAAGCTGGAAGGCAGTGAGGCTGCGGTCAAAAAGGTTGAGGTGAAGGTAAAGAAGGAGCAAGCCCCTTTACTTTTTAATCTTGCCGAGCTGCAGTCGGAGGCGAATAAGAAATTTAAGCTTCCCGTAAATCGAACGTTGGAAATTGCTCAAGGACTCTATGAGAAGAAGATGATATCCTATCCCAGAACTGACAGCAGAGTGCTTTCCACCGACGTTATACCAGAGCTGCCGAAGGTTCTCAATGGTTTATATGGCAATACTGATTTTAAGGAATTTATTTCAAGGATTAAGGAATTTGGAAAGCTTGGAATTGATAAGAGTACTAAGCGATATGTGGATGACAGCAAGGTCACAGACCATTACGCCATCATCCCAACCTATGTTACAACTGAGCTGTCCAAGTTGGATGCAGACACAAGGAATATTTATAATCTGATTGTTAAAAGGTTTCTTGCCATTTTTTATCCTCCGGCAGAGTATAATACTGTCAGGGTGGAGACGTCCGTTGGCACAGAAATTTTTGTGACCAATTCAAAAACCTTGAATGTACAGGGCTGGAAGGAAGTTTATGATATCACTTCTTCAAAAAAAGAAGAAGAACTGTCCGATTCCCCTATTCAAAAGCTAATCAAGAAAGAGAAGTGCGATGTGACTAAGTTTGATTTGGAGGAGAAGGAAACTAAGCCTCCATCTCGATTTACCGATGGTTCATTGATCATTACAATGGAAAAAGCGGGAAAGTATATCGAAAATGAGGAACTCAGGGAGCAGTTGAAAACGTGTGGTATCGGTACTTCCGCCACCCGCTCGGGAATCATTAAAAAGCTGGTCGATATAGGACATATTAAAATTAACGATAAGACCCAAATCGTGACCCCGGAGCCAAAAGGGGAGGCTATTGTGGAACTGGTTCGCCTTACAGCAAAGGAACTATTGAATCCAACCCTCACTGCCAGTTGGGAGAAGGGTCTGTTCATGATAGAGAACCATGAGACAACAGCCGAGGTTTTCGAGGAGAAATTGACACAATATATAACAAAAACCATTGGAAAGGTAAAAAGCACGGGAGACGCGCAGCAATTTAACTTCAAATCCAAAGTTTAAGCACCCTGCTGTAATATTTTCAGCAGGGTGCTTATTAATAAGTATCTAAGTGCAATGTATTGGAGTATTCTTCCATATCACTATCAGAAGGAATGAATTTGACCGTTTTTAGTAAAAGGAAACAGCTTCAGCTTAACAAGCATATATAATGCTATTGAACTTTCAAGTAAACCTATAAGAAAGAAAATAACATGTAAAATATTAATCGCATGCAATATATAGCATTGTATCAGAATCCAGCCCATCAATATGCAGCCTGCGCCGCCGCTAATATATGCATGAAACCTTAGTCTGCGTTTCACAAATATAAATGAAACTAGATGCCCTATGCCTATCGCAAAGAACAAAAATAAGCCTGGAATCAGGAAACTAGTAAAAGGGCCTGTTTTCAACATATCAGTTGATGCCCCGAATGAAATCCCAGTAGGATCAGATAGAGCCAAACTGCCTCCCAACAATGCCCCTACTCCAACGAAGCAAAGAACAGCTGATTGAATCCTATACAGCTTCTTCAAATTAAATCACTTCTTTCATTTAACTATTGATACCATTATATAACAGATATGGATAACTTCAAAGAAGCATATATTGAACAAATTTTATTCTGAAAAGGTAAATATAAAAAGTAGATTAAGTATTATAATTTGTATACAATAAATTCAGGAGAGTTATAACTAGTTGTATATATAATTACTGTTTGAAAGTGTAAGGATAATAAATATGGACAAACTATTATTTGGAATATCAGGCTTGCCAATAGACAGTGGGTTAAAAAAGATAAACTATGCTTCTGGCATTGACTATATAAAATCAATAGGGCTTGATGCAATGGAGCTTCTTTTTGTGAGAAGCGTCAATGTGACAGATAAAAATAAGAATATAATATTAAAAACTAAGTTAGACAATGATTTTTATCTGTCGGCTCATGGGTCGCATTATATAAATTTAAATGCAGATGAATATGAAAAGCAAGGACAATCAATGAAAAGAATAACAGATGCAATGGAAGGATTGTCAAAGGTTAAGGGGAAGAGTTTAATATTTCATCCGGGTTTCTATTTAAAGGATTCAAAGGAGACGGCTTATGATACTATAAAAGAAAACCTGCTAAAGCTTCCATATAAGGAAATAGATTATAGGCTTGAAACCACAGGAAAAAGAACTCAGTTTGGAACCCTTGAGGAACTAGTTTCTCTCTGTAAAGAAGTAAGTTCCTGTAAGTTATGTATTGACTTTTCTCATATACATGCAAGACAAAACGGCAGTTTAAAAGGTTATGATGATTTTGCAAAAATACTGCAATACGTGCTGGATAAACTGGGCAGGTCTGCTCTAGACGATTTACATATTCACATAGGTGGGATAAATTATAATGAAAAAGGCGAGAAAAACCATCTTCCCCTATTAGAGAGTGATTTCAATTATGCAGCGTGTTTAAAAGCTATAAAGGATTTTGGAGTCAAGGGATGTGTAATTTCAGAGGGACCGCTGGTAGAGAAAGATGCATTGTTATTGAAGAATACTTTTGAACGATTATAAATATCGCGAAATATATAGGAGAAAACAATGATTAAAATAGCTGACTTAATAATACCCCTAACGTATGATTTCAAAGTTCTTGAGGACATTGTTGCAAAAAGGCTGCAAATTGAGCACAGCCGCATTGAATGCATTAACATTGCAAAACGCTCGGTAAATAACCTCAATAAGCAGGACATATATTTCAATATGACCGTTATTGTGTATGTTTCAGGAGATGAAGATGAAGTAATATCACTTAACAGGGATAAATGCATATCCAAAGAAGGAGAGTTAATTTACACTGTGCCGAAGAAGAAGCTAAAAGAGAGACCTGTTGTTGTGGGCTGTGGTCCGGCGGGAATGTTTGCGGCGCTGATACTGGCACAAGCAGGGGCCAGACCCATACTGCTGGAGCGAGGTCTTGACGTGGATAGCCGCAGGCAAAGCGTTTTAGAATTTTGGAGGACAGGAGTTCTTGATACCAATAGCAATGTCCAGTTCGGAGAAGGGGGTGCGGGTGCCTTTTCTGACGGCAAAGTAAAAACCGGAAAAAAAGATTCTCGTAAGATGAAGGTTTTTAGGGAACTTGTAGAGGCTGGAGCTCCGCCTGAAATAATGTATTTAAGTAAACCGCATATCGGGACAGACCGCTTGAATGAAACGGTTAAGGGGATCAGGGAAAAGACGATAAGTTTAGGTGGAGAGGTACGATTCGGCGCAACCGTTACAGAGATACTGCGCAAGGACGGGCAAGTGACTGGTGTAGGCTTTGTTGAAGATGGGAAGTATGCTGAGCTTTCTACAGATAATGTAGTTCTGGCTATCGGACACAGTGCACGTGATACCTTTGAGAGATTACTGGTCAGCGGCATTTATATAGAACAGAAGCCCATTGCGGTGGGAGTACGTATTGAACACTCACAGGAGATGATCGACAAAATCCAATACGGAGACTTCGCCGGGCACCCTGCACTTGGTGCAGCTGATTACAGAATGGTAGTGCATTTGAAGAACGGAAAGGGTGTATATACTTTCTGCATGTGCCCAGGGGGAACAGTTGTCGCGGCGACATCCGAAGAAAATGCTCTAGTTACAAATGGAATGAGCGAATACGTGAGGGATGGCAGGAATGCCAACACTGCACTTTTGGTGACTATTGAGAAAAAAGATTTTGGAAGCGACCATCCCTTGGCGGGTGTCGCGTTTCAACGTAAGATTGAAGCAGCAGCATTTGAAGCGGGCGGCGGAGGCTATAAGGCACCAGTGCAAAGACTGGAGGATTTCCTTCATAAGCGCAATACAACAGCCTTCGGGGATGTACTGCCTACCTACCTGCCTGGAACCGGGTTCAACCAGGTGGATTCTTATTTGCCGGACAATATCACAGATTCACTGCGTCAAGGTATCTCGGAGATGGGTGAGTGGATGCCGGGCTTTGCCTACCCGGATGCGCTGCTGACGGGGGCTGAAACTCGCAGTTCCTCTCCTGTGCGCATTACAAGAGGGAACAACCTGGAAGCCATTGGCATCAAAGGTCTTTATCCTTGCGGAGAGGGAGCGGGATATTCGGGAGGTATCGTTTCCGCTGCCGTGGACGGGGTGCTTTGTGCTGAGAAGATATTAGGCAGTTGAAAGATTTAGATTTATATATTTTGGAATACTTTTCAATTTGTTGATTTTGAGATAGAATAAGAAAATGGATTATAAAAAAGGATTTATAAAATGTGTTTAAGAATTAATTACCAATGGGGGTGAGGATATGTTCCGTACGATAGCTTGGTTCGGTTACTTCTGGCTTTATCTTATAAAGATTATGCCTGAATATTTTAAAGTGAACCGTCTTCTAAAAGAGGGGAAAATCAAAGAACGGGATTTGCTGGTGGATTCAGTAGCTTCGAAATGGGCTAAAGCCTTATTAAGATTTGCGGGTGCCAGGGTGAAGGTTATTGGTGCTGAAAATGTACCTTCAGATCGTGCGGTTTTATTCGTGAGCAACCATCAGGGAAATTTTGATATACCGATATTCTTGGGATGTATTAATAAACCCAAAGCATTTATTGCAAAAGTTGAAATGCTCAAGATGCCAATAATCAGCACATGGATGAAGCAAATGAATTGCGTATTTTTGGACAGGCAGGATTTGCGTCAAAACTTGCGGGTAATGAATGATGCCACAGAATACTTAAAAAAGGGATATTCAATGGTTATTTTTCCTGAAGGCACGCGCTCAAAAGGGAAAACGATGGGAGAATTTAAAGCCGGCAGCTTAAGAATGGCAATAAAAGCAAATGTCCCTATCGTTCCTGTTACTATTAATGGAAGCTATAAATTAATGGAACAAAACGGATTTATAATAAAGCCGGCAGAAGTAGAGATTGTAATATCAGAGCCTATTGAGACTATCGGCCTCACAAAAGAGCAGACTAACGAGCTGAACGAAAAAGTGCAGTCAATTATAGCAGGCAATTTAGAGGCAGGTCTGCTCTAGACGATTTACACATTCACATGGGTGGAATAAATTATAATGAAAAAAAAGCACTAAATTGGAATATTACCAATCTAGTGCTTTGTCACTGTTCTGAGGGAGCATAAGCTCCCTCCAGTTTATCCGGCTACTTGTTAAAGATTTACAGCGTAGTTTGCACCTTTCGGATGCAGTTACCGCATTAGGTGGTGCTGCAGGTTATAGATTCACATTTGCCGTGTTCGAGTAAGCTGACAATCCTGCCTCATTCACGGACGCTACCCGATAGCTATAGCTATTGCCAGGCACAACAGTACTATCAGTGTAGTTTACATTACCTGTAAAAAGTCTGGGTCCAACTGTAACGAGTGTGAAATAGGCTCCACCATTATCAGAGCGTTCGATCACAAAACCAGTCTCGTTACTGGCGTTGTCCCGCCAGGTCAGACGAACTCGTGATCCGGTTAGCCGTATTGCGGTCAAGTTGGTTGGGGCCGCTGGCGGCAGAATCTGAATTTGACCAACCTTTACGATGTTTGAAGAATCAGAGTCAACTGTCACCGTTGGGAAGCCAGGAGTGGCAGTATCACCCACAGTGTTGGAGGCAACCACTCGGTAGTAGTAAGCATTGTTCGTGTTGCCAATTGGATCGCGGTATGAAGTTGAACCGGATGGCAGAGTTGCTATAGTAGTCCATGGCCCGATATTATTGACCGATTTTTGAACAGTGAAGCCAGCCTCGGTTGTCGAGTTATCTGTCCAGGTTAAAACCACACGCCTGTTGAAAAGAAAACCGATAATATTGGCAACTAGATTGGATGGTGCTTTCGGTGGAACGGCGAACGCCATCGCATGCATCATATCCATCTCTTCGTGGGCGAGAATATGGCAGTGATACACGTACTCCCAGCCAAAGTTCACGTAGTGGTTGGTAACTTGATTAATTGGATTTCCCAATGGGTCGAACCATCCTGCAGGTGGTGGTGGTGTTAGTATAGAACCCAGGGGCATTGCCGGGTCGATTAGGCGAACACTGTTTGGTACCTCGAATGGTACCTGCGCAGGGGTAGGAATATTCGGCCTCAGCGCAATAATTGTATGCTCGAGCGGGTTCACCCTGAAGGTTTCCTTCCAACCCAGTTCGTTAGGATCAGGCGGTATCATAGCCCCGTCCCAGGCGACCCGGTTGATGAGCTGTGCCGAAAACAGGTGGGTGTGAATGGTATGGGTATCCACACCGTTATGAGTGATCTTCCAAATCTGAGTTCCGTCATTAAGAGAGCCAATAGGAGTTGCATTAAGATTTACGGTACCTTTGACAATCTCAACGGGTGGACTGGCATAGCCGTACACTACAAATTGATTGAAGGCGGAACTGGTGACCGGGAATTCAAGTCCAAGCATACCACTCATCCGTCCATATCCGGTGTCGTAAACTTCACCCATTTCGTCTTGCAAAGCCTTCGGTCCGATCTGTAGGGTAACAGGTGACAGAAGAGCTCCGTTCGCATTTATCGGTCGAAAGGTCTTGGAAAACTCTTGAAGTTGCACATAGGCACTGGCAGCATCAGCAGGTAGATTAGTAACGTTATAGGCAGAGTTGTAAGCGGCCTGTGGTATAATGATCGGATCATGGGTAGCTTCAAAGACGCCTCTTTTTATATTTGTTTTAGCAAACACTGTTTCTAACAAAGTTATGTCGTATACAGGAGCGGGAGTAGAAGCTGCCACTCTTATCTGCATGATCGTACGGATGTTGGGTCCGTAACCAGGCTGCGTGGTCGGCGCACCACCGTCAGCAGTAAGATCCGGGTTACCCGTGTAGTAGTCATAGCGTGGGTCGGCCGCCGGGAAAGCTGCGGGAGCGTCATTGTAAAGAATGAGGGTTTTTCCGGCATACTGGGAAAAGTCAACGATAACATCTGCTCGTTCTGCGGTTCCAAGCAGCAGCGAGTGTTGATCGACATTTCCGAAGTTGAAGTTTGTTGGATTCAGGTTCCAGGTGATGGGCTGGCTGGGTATTACCACAGGTGCTGGCAGGAAACCGCCTTCGGTACCAATCTGAATCCAGTCCGGTCCCTTTAAGGCAGGATCGGGTATGCCGCTTGGCCAGTCTGCAGGAATGCCCGGTGTTCCACAAGCTGACACCATCTTGACTTCTGTAGCATATCCCGTGTCAATTGAGATATGACCGGCAGAGTCAGCTACATACATCTGCAGGTTGAAAAAACGGTCATCAGCAGCATTTAGGATGCGGAAACGGTAAGCCTTGGGCTCCACTTCCAGATAGGGGTAGGCAGTACCGTTGACAATGGGAGTGTCCATAAACGCTTCACCCGGCATCGAGGGGTAAGGCATCGCAGGCATCATCGGCGGTTGCTCGGGCGCATTTACAGGGTCGTAGTAAGGGTTCGGAATCGGCCCATGTTGAATATTCGTTGTGGGTGGCCAAAACCACGGACCATACATCCAGCGGCCAAACGGGTTTGCTCCGCTGGGATCCCATGGATTCTGGGCAGGGCTATAGACATGAGGATACCAAAGGTCGCCGGTATAGGGTGTGCCTGGCGTCGTTCCCCATGCCCAAGTAGGGTCAGTATTGAGAATGGTGTTAGTATCAACGAAGGTCTTATCTTGGATAACCAGGGGAATACCAAGTCCGGGAAGAATCTTTTCCAGGCCTGGATTGACCCCGGTTTCGTTGGTGCCATTCATAAGATCCTGTTCGACCCGGTCTGTCAGTAGATAAGCTGCGGCTTCTCCGACATAGACATTAAGGCGAGTGATACCATAGGAGTGATCATGATAGAACATCAACCTTGCACTTTGTGCATTGGTGTAGTATAAGGTCTGTATGCCATCGCGGGGGTTGTCTACATTCTCCATATCAGGGACATTCACTACACTGACACCCTGAGGGTAGGGAGTGTTTTCTCCCGCCGGGGTAATCCACTGATGCGGTGTCCCATCGCTGATCCAGACGGTATTATTACCATGGAGATGGACATTGGCTCGGTTTTGCGTATAATTCATAGACATGGCATCATGTCCTAGCGGTCCATGCCCTGCTCCCATAACGGTTGTATCCACCGGCACGAAGAGGTCACCTCCAGCACCTGTAGGAAGCAGATTATAGAACTTGATGCGCACTGGTATGTCACGGGTGGCAATAATAGCAGGTCCCATATAATGGGGCGCATCTACAGCGTAAGCCTGAGTACCATCACCTTTTAAAACCGGCACACCATTATGGGTCAAAGCAATATGAGCACCGGGAACGACTGTTGTAGACAATTGCACATAGCCCCGGAGCATGGTGGGTGGCAGATCCGAGTGCATCTGTTCTTTAAACTCAACCACGGCGATTTCGTAGTAGTCGGAACCCGGATAGGTTGTCGTATCGGCGACAGCAACCGGGATATACTGACCTAATGCGTTTGCGCTTATAGGTCCCAGCCCCGGCATTGCATCAATGAATTTTCTCAGGGTTGGACTATAGGCCCAGTTGGCAGTACCAAAATAGTCCGGAACCAGGTATCCAGTATCCGGATCGGGCACGAGAGCCTCTCGGACTAAAGCTTTGTTAGCCTGCATTTTTTCTCCTCCTTTTAAATTTATTTATGCAGCGATGTTTCTACTGGCATTTGGCATCTTTTGAGCGTTTCTACTTTTTATCTATTTTCAGTACATATTATTAATTATTTGCACTATTTGTGAGTGTATCATCATAAAAGGTAGATCGCCGGTTGTCAACTTTTAGTATTCGTTCTCAAATATTTATTGATTTGACAAAATTATTGATATAGACTATTCTTGGAAATAATATCAATTGTTGATTATTTAATAGGGTTTTTTGGAGGAAGTATATGGTAACTTTAAAAGACATTGCTAAAGAAGCAAATGTTAGTGTTACTACTGTGTCAAATGTCATACACGGAAATCATAAGCGTGTTGCACCGGAAACGGTTGAGAAAATAAAAATGATAATTGAAAAAACTAATTACGTTCCAAATATGACTGCCAGATCTTTAGTAAATAAGCTATCGAAGATAATTGGTGTAATTAATCATGTAGTACCGGAAAAAAGCGGCAACTTTATTTCTGATCCATTTCATAGTGTTGTGATTGAAGGGATCGAAGAGAAGCTTCGGGAAAAAGGCTATTATTTAATGGTACGTACCGTATATAGTGAAGATGAATTATTTTCATTGCTTCGCAACTGGAATATAGATGGTTTGATTTTAATTGGACTGTTTCAGGATGAGTTTTTCGAAAAGCTGATGAATGCTGATGTACCCTTTGTATTGATTGATAGCTACATAGATAACCATAAGGTACTGAACATTGGACTTGAGGACTGCAATGGAGGGTATATGGCTACCAAGTATCTTATTGATAAAGGGCACAGGAATATAATTTTTGCATCTCCCATAATTAAGTACAACGGAGTTGTGGAAGAACGTTTTAAAGGATATAAGACGGCACTTAAAGAAGCGAATATTACATTTGAAAAGAAGAATGTATACCAGCAGGAGATTACTATTACGGAAGGTATAGAGCTAGGGCATAAATTAGCCTATAGAACCGATGTGTCTGCTATATTTGCAACTGCAGATATATTGGCTGCGGGCATTATATCCGGTCTCAATGAGCAAGGGAAAAGGGTTCCGGATGACTTCTCAGTTATAGGCTTTGATGACCTGTATATCAGCTCTCTTACAGCGCCAAGGTTAACTACAATACATCAAGACGCACAGGAAAAGGGCAAGGTTGCAGCTGAGTCATTGATTAGAGTTATTGAAGGAAATCCAGTTGAAAATAATAATATAATTATGCCGGTTACATTAGTAGAAAGGCATAGTGTGAAAGATATTTCAAATGTAATATAGAAAAAAATAATAGAAAGTTGATAATTAGGGCTAAGCATATATTTTAATAGGGATGCTTAGCTTTTTTAAGTGTAAATTGTCATAAAAATCAAATTATTCCATATTGACAAATAATACAAAAATGATATAGTAAAAATAGGTTTAACGTTAAACCTATTTTATCAATGTTTGACGTTTAACCTGGAAATAAATATTTTATTAGGGGGAAATTAAATGAGAAAGAGCATTCAAAGACTTATTTCCTTAGGTTTAATATTATTGATGCTTCTATTGGCAGGCTGCGCGAAGAGTGGCACAGAAGCCAGCAAACCAGCAGATGCTCCAGCGCCAACACCGGAAGAAATAACACTTAAGCTTGGTATTTGGCCGGAGGATACATTAACTGATGATATCAAGATGCATGAAAAATGGGTAGAAACTTTTAACGCTAAGTATCCCAATGTTAAAATTGTACCGGCATACTATAAGTATGCAGTAGATACCTTTGTATCCTTGGCAGAATCAGGAAATCTCCCTACAGTATTTGAATCCTGGTACACAGAACCACAGAAGCTCATTGAAGGTGGATTTGTAAAAGACATTACTGCCGAGCTTCAAGAACTTGGATGGGATAAAGCTATGAATCCAACCATAAAAGATTTACTGTCAAAGGATGGCAAAATTTATGGTATTCCACGAGATGGATATGCATTAGGATTAATGATAAATATTGAGTTGTTTGAAAAAGCGGGATTAGTAGACGCTAATGGCATTCCAAAGTACCCGAAGACATGGGATGAACTTGCACAAACAGCTAAAACAATAAAAGATAAAACTGGAAGTGCCGGTATATGTATATTAGCTAGAGATAATGCCGGTGGATGGCATTACTCCACTATAGCCTGGGCTTTCGGCGCACAGATGGAAGCGCAGAAGGACGGCAAATGGATTGCACAGCTTAACTCGCCTGAAAATATAGCAGCAATGAGCTATGTAAAGGATTTAAAATGGAAATATGATGTTATGACAGCTGATCCGACAAATGTAGATTGGAGTGGAGGCCACAAGGCTCTTGGAACCGGCGAGGCTGCAATGCATATTGGAGCAAATGACGCTGTAAACCAACCAACTCAAGTTAATGGATTAAACATTAAGAAACTTGCTCTTGTACCTCTACCTGCTGGTCCTGGTGGACAATATTCATTAATGGGCGGTACACCTTATATGTTCTCTGCTAAAGCTACTTCTGAAGAAGTTAAAGCAGCACTTAGATACTTGGAAGTTATGGGAAAGGCTCCGGTAGTAACACCAGAATCTTTGGCCGGTATAGAAGCTGATGCAAAAAATAAAGTTACAGCGGGAGTACCTGTTATTCCTGACTTTCCAGCATGGATTGCACCGGATTTCGTAAAAGCTAAAGAGGAAGTTATTGCAAAGAACTCAAATGTTGACATGGCACTCTATAATGACTACTATAGCATTTTAAAGAAGCAGGGCAATCTGCACCTTGAAGAGCCAAAGCTCACCCAGGATATGTATGCAGAATTAGCTAAGGTGCTTCAAGCTGTCGTTACTGACAAAAATGCAGATGTTAAGAAGCTTCTTGATGCTGCAAATACTAATCTCCAAGACCTGCTAGACAGTCAAGTGAATAACAAATAATCAGATTACTATAATTGCATTATTAAAATTTATTTATACACCGTGAAAGGAAGGGATACTCTATACTTTCACGGTGTATACTCTGAATACCAAAATTGCTGGTTAACTACATAAAGGCAGGGGGGGATTCGATTGCTTGATCGGAAGTTTGAATTGAGTAGAGAAAGAGTTATAAAGTATAAATCGCCAGGTGTCATTAAACAAAACATTTCCGGATGGATGGTCATGGCACCTACCCTTCTTTTATTTGCTTTTTTCGTTTGGGAACCATTACTGGCAAGTATCCGCCTTTCATTCTATAGTGCAAAAGGCATGAGGGTTATAGAATTTGTAGGTTTTAAAAATTATATTGATGTACTCCATCATCCCGACTTTCTGCCTGCTATAAGAAATACGTTTTCTTATACCATATGGTCTCTGGTAATTGGTTTTTTAGTGCCAATCGTTTTGGCCATCATAATCAACGAAATGGTACATGCCAAATCATTTTTCAGAGTGGGGACTTATTTTCCCAATATTGTACCTGGTTTGGCTACAGTTTTAATGTGGGGATTTATTTTCAGACCTGGCAAGACCGGTGTGCTTAATATCATTTTAGGCCAGTTGGGGATTGAGCCGATGGTTTGGCTTAGTAACCCAAAGCTAACGATACCTTTGATAGTTGTTACCATGACCTGGAAGGCTGCAGGAGCCACCGCACTCATTTATCTGGCTTCACTTCAAGGAATAAACCCTGAGCTATATGAAGCTGCCATTATAGATGGAGCTGGCATATGGGATAGGATCAAGCATGTAACCATACCCGGTCTTCGCAATTTAGCCCGTACTCTTCTGATCCTGCAGGTAATATCCGTTTTCCAGATTCTTTATGAACCATTGGTTATGACTAATGGCGGTCCAAATAATGCTTCTATTTCAATAATGCAGCTGGTCTTCAAATATGCATTTGAGAAATTTGACTATCCAAAGGCTGCTGCAGTTTCGGTTATTATCAGTATATTCTTAATCATATTGACAGCAGTTTATAATAAATTCAGCAAAGTACAGGACATATAGAAAGGAGTGAGTTTATTGTCAAAATTGCAGAACAAGGATAATGGCATTATTACACGGTCAGATCTGAAAAGGCCTCAAGTACGGATTCTATACTATGCTTTGTTTACTATCTGCTTGATTATTACGATAATTTCAATTGCTCCTCCTTTATGGGTGCTGCTTTCCAGTTTTAAGGATATCAAGGAATTTACCATAGAGCCAACCATACTTCCAAAAGAATATGATTTGAATAGATTTATAAAAACATGGAATGACCTTAAATTCTTCAAGTTTTATGTAAACTCATTTTACTCTGTAGCCGGCAGTGTTGTATGTGCAATAGTATTCAATGGTTTGCTGGCATTTGCGCTTTCCATAATCAAACCAAAGGGATCAAAATTTATCTATGCACTTGTGCTGGGAAGCCTTATGGTTCCTGCAACTACAAGCATAGTGCCTTTATTTATTAATATTAATAAATTGGGCTTGAGTGGAACCTTCTACCCGTTGTGGTTCTCTATCGGAGCCAATGCTTTCTATGTAGTTTTGTATAAGCAGTTTTTTGACACACTTCCAAAATCAATTATAGAAGCAGCCAGGATAGATGGGTGTAATAATCTTCAGATATTTACCAGGATAGTAATGCCGCTTAGCAAGCCGATCACAATGGTAGTCGCGATGTATGCAGTTAATTATGCATGGTCTGATTTCTTACTTCCTTATCTGGTGCTTAATAATTCAGGACTCGAAACGGTTATGGTACGTTTATTCCAATTCAGAAATGGCAAGACAGCGGATGTTGATATACTGAGAGCTATTGTATTTGCAATAATTCCACCAATTATATTATTTACAGCCTTCCAAAAACAAATTACTCAAAGCAATACTCATTCAGGGGTAAAGGGTTAGTAGAAAACACTTTAAACTTTATAGCAAGGCGGGGGTTACTATGGCAAAAATTGCAGATGTATATTATAAAATTGATCCATGGAAAATTATAGAGGAGGGCTTTGATCCAAATCGGAATATGGTATCTGAGTCAATATTCTCATTGGGAAATGAGTATATGGGAGTAAGAGGATATTTTGAAGAGGGTTCATCCTGCGATAGTCTTCTTGGGAGCTATTTTAATGGCGTATATGAATTTTCCTATGATAAAAACAAATCAGCCTATAAGGGAATCGTAGATCATACCCACTTTATGGTTAATTCAGTAGACTGGCTTTATACCAGAATATTAGTTGATGGCCAGGAGCTGAATCTAAAAACCGCTAATTTTGATAACTTTATTAGGGTATTGGATCTTGGAGAAGGCACACTTACACGTGAATTTGTTTGGAATACCCAATGTGGCAAGAGTATAAAAATCAAGTTTTTAAGATTCTTAAATATGGACAGAACTAGTGAAGGCTTTCAAAGAATTGTATTTGAGCCTATAAATTTCTCGGGAAATGTTGGGCTCATAATGGGGTTGGATTTTGGCGCCATTCATGCTTCTGAACAGAGAAATTTTTGGAATGTAATTAAAAAAGAAGCAACTTATGACATTGCTGCAATTATTGGGAATACCCTTACTTCAAATCAAAGGGTTTTTTCAGGTTTCAAGCTTATAGCTGATAATATCATAAATAAGAGCATTTACGAGAGGGATAAAGCCATTGGTTATAAGTTTTCTTTGGCGCTTACACAAGGTGAAGCAAGCTCGGTGGATAAGCTTATATCTAATATTGTTCTAAAGGACTCGTCTTTGGATAATGAATATCTTTGGAGCACTGGCATCAGCCAAGTTTTGGCTCAGTCAAATAAAGGACTGGATTTGGCTCTGAAAGACAATAAGGCGCTATGGAATAATATTTGGGATAGGTTTGATATTCAAATCGATGGTGATGAAAAAAACCAGCAAGGTATTCGTTTCTGCATTTTTCAAATGCAGCAAACATATAATGGACATAACCCTAATAATAATATTGGTGCAAAAGGCTTAACAGGTGAGGCATATAACGGGCATGCATTCTGGGATACAGAAACTTATTGCCTGCCGTTTTATATATTTAACAATTTAAAAGCTGCTAAAAATCTGTTGGAATTCAGATATAGCAATCTTGACAGGGCTATGGAACGCGCAAAGATGCTCGATGGTCAAGGGGCTTGCTATCCAATTGCAACGTTAAATGGGGAGGAGGCTTGTGATCTTTGGCAGCATGCCAGCCTTCAATTTCAATCCAGTACTGGAGTTGCTTATGGTATTTGGCACTATGTGCATATAAGTAATGATAAGGAGTTTTTATTTACGCACGGAGTAGAGATGCTGGTTCAAATCAGCAGATTCCTAAAGTCTCGTGGAGCATGGGGCCAAACCAGCAACCAATTTGGGTTCTTCTCAGTCATGGGGCCTGATGAGTTTCACATGATGGTGAATAATAACTGTTACACCAACTATATGGCAAAAAAAACCTTCGATTATACATTAGATGTTCTAAAAGAAATGAAAGAAAAATCAGTGCTTCAGTATAATGAATTGAAAAAGAAAACGGGATTTACTGAGACTGAGCTTCAAAGCTTTGAAGACTGTTCGAAAAATATGCTTATACTGTTGGATGAAGATAGCAGTGTTTACGAGCAGCATGAAGGATATTTTAATCTGCCTCATATTGATGTGGATTCCATACCTGTTGAGGAATTTCCGCTCTACCACAGTTGGTCCTATGACAGGATATATCGTTCCGATATGATAAAGCAGCCTGATGTTTTGATGTTTATGTTTTTATATAATCAAGAATTTAGTCTTAAATGCAAAAAGGCTAACTATGAATATTACGAGCCCAGGACTATTCATGAGTCCTCGCTTTCCCCATCTGTTCATTCGATTTTTGCATCAGAGCTCCAAAGACATGAAGAAGCATTCAACTTCTTTGGCTTTGCAACTCGCATGGACCTTGACAACTATAATAGAAATACTAAAGAGGGGCTGCATACAACAAGTCTGGCCGGAGCTTGGGTAAATATTGTTTATGGCTTTGGCGGAATGAGAAGCGATGGTGAGATGCTTAAGTTTAATCCATCCATCCCTAAGGCCTGGAACAGCTATAGCTTTAGGATTGTATACAAGGATGCAGTACTATCTATAAAAGTTAATAAGCGGAGTTTAAGCTTCAGGGTTATGAATAGTAAATCTGTAACAATAGAGATATACGATGAAAAATATGAAATCGGCCCTCGGGGACTAACTATAGCGATACCGGACTGTTGGAGGGGATAGTATGTCATGGACTGTTTATGAAGAAGGGTATAACAGTAATAATATAGTTGGCAATGGAAACAAGTTTATTACTGGCAATGGATATATGGGCTTCCGCGGTACTATGGAGGAATATACTAAAAATGAGCTTGTTGCCTGCAATATCTCTAATCTTTATGACAAGCAGGGTGATAATTGGCGTGAGCCAATCAATTCCCCTAATGGTTTTTTTACTACCTTAACTGTTGAGGGCAAAGAAATTGGACTTCTGCAGCAGGAACCGGCAGAACATGTACAAACACTTGATATTAAAGAAGGGCTTCATAGAAGGAATACAGTGTGGAGTACAGAATGTGGTGTAGTAAATGTTAAGGCAGAGCGGTTTGTCAGCCTATCTGATGTCCATCTGATGTGTCTCAAGTATGCCGTAGCTGTAGAAAAAGGTTGTAAATTAGTCATTAAGACGGGTATAGATGGAGATGTATGGGATATTAACGGTCCTCATCTAGAAGATTATATTTTATATGAAGCAGAGGGAATACTGAGGGTTTCCACCAGGACTCAGGAATTAAAGGTTCCTGTAGTAGTAGCAGAAGCCTGTATAAAAAGCTTTGAAGCAGAGGAAGTTATTGAAAAGAGCGAAAAGGGTATTTTCCGCATTATAAAAATCAACGCAGAGCCTAAGGTAGAATACACCATTTATAAATATATTTCAGTGTATACTGGAAATGATGAAACTTCCAATATTCAGGAGGACTGTGCAGCTTTAGCTTTGAAGGCTGCTGCAGCGAGTTATGCTAAGGTTTATAATGAGCATAAATTAAAGTGGAAGGCTAGATGGGAAGCTTCCGATGTAATTATTGAGGGAGATGAGGGCGATCAGTTAGCCCTCCGATATAGCATTTACCAGCTTCAAATTATAGCACCTTTGCATTCACAAGGACAATCAATACCTGCCAGAGGACTTTCAGGACAAACCTATAAAGGCGCAATATTTTGGGATACTGAGATGTTTATGCTCCCATTCTTTCTTCATACAGCTCCTGAGGTAGCCAGAAATTTAATAAGCTATAGAATAAAAACCTTAGATGGAGCCAGAAAAAAAGCAGCCCATTATGGTTATAGAGGAGCCTTCTATGCCTGGGAAAGCCAAGAAAGCGGCGAAGATGCCTGCAGTGATTTTAATGTTACTGATGTTTTCACAGGGCGGCCTGTCAAGACTTATTTCAAGGATAAGCAAGTCCACATAAGTGCTGCTGTGGCCTATGCAATATGGGAAGTCTATGAATTTACCGGGGATATAAGCATACTTATAAATGGGGGTGCTGAGGTAATCCTTGAATGTGCAAGATTCTTTTACTCTTATGCCTACTACAAAGAGGATAAGGATAGATATGAAATATTGGATGTCATAGGTCCGGATGAGTATCATGAAAGAGTAAATAATAATGCTTACACAAATAAGATGGTTTATCATACATTAGATGTTGCATTGCAAGCTTTAGAACTACTAAAAAGTGAATATCCCAGGGAGTATGAAGTGCTTATTTCGAAGCTTGATTATAGTAAGGAAGTTGCAAACATCATTAAGCTTAAAGAAAAGCTTTACATAGTGGAGCCTGATGAAAAAACACTTATAATAGAACAGTTTGATGGTTATAACAGACTGGAAGAATGCTGTTTAGCTGAAGTTAAAAGCAGGATGCTTGACCCTAAGGAATACTGGGGTGGTGGACATGGGGTTGCAACAAACACTAAGATTATTAAACAGGCTGATGTAGTGTTTATGCTTTATCTATTTAGGAATGAGTATTCTCAAGAAGTTTTGAGGGCCAACTGGACTTACTATGAACCAACGACAGAGCATGGCTCCAGTCTAAGCCCATGTATATACTCACTTCTTTCCTGTGAAATAGGAAATGAAGAGTGGGCATATCCATTTTTTGTTAAGAGCGCAAACGTTGACTTGAGTGGTGAATCCAAGCAGTTTGCAGGCTCAATATATATAGGTGGTACACATCCTGCAGCTAGTGGAGGAGCTTGGATGGCAGCGGTTTTAGGCTTTGCAGGGTTAAATGTCCGCGCTGGCAAAATTACTGTCAGCCCTAATCTGCCTAAAAAGTGGAGCAGACTTGCTTTCAACATCACTGTAAGAGGAGAAAAATACTTTATAGATATTACCCATGATAATCAGCAAATTCAAAAAATATGTCCTACCATATTTTTTGAATTTGCTGTATAATATAATAAACTGTTTTAACTAACAGTGGTTTAGTTGGAAAGTCTATACAGAAACAGCAAATTTGAGGCTTATTGATTAAAATTATAGGAGGGAATATCATGGGAGATAAGAATCCAAAACCAAAAAGCGAGGACAAGAAAAAGCCAAAAGAGGACAAGGTAAAGAAGGAAAAAAAGAAATACGCTTAAACAAAAAAAGAAGAGTGCCAGGTGCAAAAGTTATTAGGGTATTTGAACCAAAAGAAATTATAACTTAATAACTTTTACACCTGGCACTTATTATTATAGAAATACTAGAGATACTGTTTATCTCAGAGAACACACTCAAGATTCTAAATTTTAAAATTATTGATAACTGCATAAAACAATATATTGCAAATGTATAGCTGAAATGATATCCTAATATGCAGATGGTGTTGGAAAATACCCATCTGTTAAAGGGGAGTAACTACCTAGTATAGGAGATAAAGTCAACAACCGGTAGAGTGATAACACTACCTGGCTTTATCCTTTGATTAGTCAAAGATGTAAGACCTTTAGCAATATTTTATCTTTTGGGATAGAATGCTGCTAAAGGTCTTTTTGTATAGGTTTTGGATTTTTAGAATGATTAAATCTATTATAAGGAGGTGGATAATATAAAGGGAATATGTTGAGCATATAAATAAGATTTAAATGAATTTATAAGATTAAAAAGTATTAAGTTAAATTATTATTCACACTGAAGGGAGAGGGACTGTATATGTGGTTTTCTATATCAAAGGAAGAAGTACTCAAAGAACTTAATGTAAACCCAGTCACGGGGCTGTCTAAAGACGAAGTGAAGGCAAGGCTTGAAAAGTATGGTGAAAATAAACTTAAGGGGAAGCCAAAGAAAAGCTTAATTTCATTATTCTTCGCACAGCTCCAGGATATGCTTATATATGTTCTATTGGGTGCAGCGGTGATTACTGTAGTAATTGGAGAATATGTAGACGCAATTATTATACTGTTGGTTGTAGTTTTGAATGCGGTTATAGGTGTGATTCAAGAGTATAAGGCTGAAAAAGCTATTGAAGCTTTACAAAAAATGACAACCCCTAAAGCTTTAATAAGACGAGACAGTGAAGTTAGAGAGATTAACTCTGAAGAGATAGTACCGGGGGACATTATAGTTTTAGATGCCGGAAGATATATACCTGCGGATATCAGACTTATAGAAAGCGCTAACTTGCAGATTGAAGAATCAGCCTTAACAGGTGAATCAGTACCATCAGAAAAGAATGCAAATGATATTCATGAAGATCCGAAAACGCCAATAGGGGATAAATCAAATATGGCATTTATGTCTACCCTGACTACATACGGCAGAGGTGAAGGTGTAGTAGTCGGAACGGCGATGGAGACTGAAATAGGGAAAATTGCTAAAATACTTGATGAAGATATCGAAGAAATGACCCCCCTTCAAAAGAGACTGGATGAGCTGGGCAGGATACTGGGATTCTTAGCTATTGGCATATGTGTACTAATATTTATAATAGCTCTATTCCAGAAGAGAGATTTATTTGAAATGTTCCTTACTGCAATAAGCTTAGCTGTTGCCGCTATTCCGGAAGGACTTCCTGCAATAGTTGCAATAGTTCTTGCTCTTGGTGTAACAAGAATGTCGAAGATAAATGCCATAGTTAAAAAACTGCCTGCTGTTGAGACCTTGGGTTCTGTAAACATAATATGCTCTGATAAAACAGGCACGTTAACTCAAAATAAGATGACAGTTGTGAAATTCTATACGTTAGAAAGCCTGAAGGATGTTCCTTCAGAGGGAAAAGGATTTGATGCAGGAAAAGATGCCAGGGAATTAATGAAATCCTTCGTGCTATGCTCAGATGCTACCTATGAAAATGGACAGAGCACAGGAGATCCTACTGAAGTTGCTTTGGTTATACTGGGTGACAGATATAATCTGGAAAGAAGAACACTGCACTCCGAATATAAAAGAGTTGGCGAAAAGCCCTTTGATTCAGATAGAAAACTTATGTCAACGTTAAATGAAGAAGAAAGTGGATATAGGATTCATACTAAGGGTGCTATAGACAATATTCTAAAGATTTCAAAGAATGCTTTAGTTAATGGTGTTATTGTTCCATTAACTGAAGAAATGAAAGCAAGCTACCTGAAGGTGGCAGAAGAAATGTCAGATGATGCATTGAGAGTTCTGGGTGCAGCATTTAGAGATGTTGATTGCATAATTGATCCGAGCGAAATGGAAAAGGATTTAACTGTTATTGGAATAGTCGGTATGATAGATCCTCCGAGACTTGAAGTTAAGGACTCAATAATTGAAGCTAAGCGGGCTGGTATTACCCCGGTAATGATAACCGGAGATCACAAGAATACAGCGGTTGCCATTGCAAAGGAGCTTGGAATTGCAGCATCTATAGAACAGAGTATTACTGGTGCCGAAATAGATGAATTATCAGAGGTCGAGTTTTCAAAAAGAATAAATAATTATAGAGTATTCGCGAGAGTATCTCCTGAGCATAAGGTTAAGATAGTTAAGGCTTATAAGGCACAAGGAAATATTGTTTCTATGACAGGAGACGGAGTCAATGATGCACCTTCATTAAAGAATGCAGATATTGGTGTTGCTATGGGTATCACAGGCACTGACGTCTCTAAGGGCGCTAGTGATATGATACTTACTGATGATAACTTTACAACTATAGTTCGTGCTATAGAAGAAGGAAGAAACATTTACAGCAACATTAAGAAGTCAGTAATATTCCTTCTTTCATGCAACCTTGGAGAAGTTATTGCAGTATTTGCTTCAGTACTGTTCTTCTGGCCGGTACCACTAATGCCAACACAGATTTTGTGGATAAATTTAATAACCGATACACTTCCAGCTATTGCCCTTGGTATAGACCCCGGTGATAAGGATGTTATGAAAAAGAAGCCAAGAGATCCAAAAGAAAGCTTCTTTGCAAAAGGTGCTGGATATAGAGCTGTAATTGGTGGTACATTAATCGGGGTGCTTACTCTTGCTGCCTTCTACTTTGGATTAAGTGAATATGGATATAGCTTAGGCTCGGAGAATATACCGGAACATGTATTAACATATGCCAGAACAATGGCATTTGTGGTTCTCGCAGGTTCACAGCTATTCTATTCACTAACAATGAGAAATTCAACCAAATCAATATTCAAGGTAGGATTATTCTCTAACATATACCTGGTTGGTGCTATAGTAATCGGTTTTATACTACAGCTTGGAGTCATTTCAGTGCCTTTCCTTGCAAGCGCATTTAAGGTTCAAATGCTTTCGGGAAGAGACTGGATACTAGTTATACTATTTGCTTTAGTGCCTCTTGCAGTAAATGAAGTAATTAAGCTGTTTGCAAGACTAAAGGAAAGCAATAATAAGAGTTAAATATTAATCTTTAGTATTCAGGGAGCCAGCTTCTTTACATTTCACAATTGTAAGGAAGCTGGCTCCTTGCAAGTTTTTGGGACGGTTGCTTTTGCTTTGGCTTTTTCAAAATGGTATAATATTACTTGAGGTGGATAATATGTCAGGCAGTAAAGAATTCAGAGCCTGAAGGATTATTGCCATTAAGAAATATTAAATGGGCAAAGAGGATATATTAAATACAATTAATATATAAGTAAAGGAAGGTACATAATGATAGAATTAGGTGAAATGCAAAAGCTTGAGGTAATTAGAACGACTAAAATTGGCGCGTTTCTGAATACTGAATATGGAAGAGATCAGGAAGATATTCTGCTGCCGATGAACCAGGTGCCACAAGGCATTGAAATAGGAGACGAAATTGAAGTATTTGTTTATAAGGATTCGGAAGACAGAATGATAGCAACTATGAAAAAGCCAAAGATAACAATGGGAGAGTTTGCGCTGCTTGAGGTAGTAGATAATTCGAAAATTGGTGCTTTTATGGATTGGGGTTTGGAGAAGGACTTGCTGCTGCCTTTTAAGGAACAGACATATGAAGTGGAAAAGGATGGGTCCTATTTAGTGGGATTATATATAGATAAGAGCAGCAGATTATGCGCTACTATGGATATATACAAGCTATTGAGCACAGAATCACCTTATAAGGAAAATGACAGGGTTAATGGAACCATCTATCAGATCAATGAGGACATGGGAGCTTTTGTAGCTGTGAATAATAAATACAGCGGGTTGATACCTAAAAAGGAATTCTATGGTGAATATAAGTGCGGGGATAGCGTAGAGGTTAGAATAAAGAAGGTCAGAGAAGACGGAAAATTGGAATTGAGTTTAAGAAAAGAAGCTTATAATCAAATGGATGATGATGCCATAATGATTTTAGACAGACTGGCATCAAACGGGGGTAAGCTGGCATTAAATGATAACAGCCGGCCAGAGGATATAAATGCGGAGCTGAAGATGAGTAAAAGTGCGTTTAAAAGAGCTGTTGGAAAACTTCTTAAGGAAAGAAAAATCAAAATAACCGAACAAGGTATTGAAACAGTCTAAGAAGTGCACTCAAAGCTAACCTATGTAATGGACAAATGTGGTATAATTAGTGTGTACAGCACTTGAAGGTGACGGATTATATAGTTGATATTGAGAAAGGGAGAGTAAAAAATGTCAAATAAAAATATTGAAGCTATGAAAAAGATAATTGAAGAAAAGAAAAAAAAGAGCTCAGAACAAGGTGGAATTCCTAGAGCCAATGCGGATATAACGGAAATTAGAGAAAGTTACAAAAAGAACAAAAAAGGCGGGTTATTTGATAAATAGAATTACTCCGGAGGAGATAGACCATGGATGGAACTAATCGTGAAAATATAAAGCCAGGGGCTCATGTTTCTATTGTACAAAAGCAAGATCAACGCTCCGGGGAGTTAACAGAAGGTATAGTAATGAAAGTACTTACAAATTCTCAGACTCATCCCCACGGAATAAAGGTGATGCTTGAAAACGGTATAGTTGGCAGAGTAAAAGAAGTATTGCGCTAAAAGCAAAAGAGACGGTTTTCTAAAAACAATATTCTTATAAATAATTGCTTATAAGAGTATTGTTTTTGTGTTTTGTGCGAATATAAAAGCATGGAACCAAAAACATAATATTTCCGTCTATAAACTTAAAGAAATTTCTCAGGAGGCAGCAACATGAAAAAAATATTATTGATTGCACTTGTTTTGTTGCTGAGTGTTTCTCTGTTTGGTTGTACAAGTAGAGTAAATGGGGCTCAGCCAAAAGAAGAAGGGCAGAACAAAGCGGAGCCGCAGCAGACAGATAAATCTGATGAGGAGGCAGCTGCAAGTCTGGTTGAGGGTTTTGGCAGCAAGCTCCAATTAGTCTCGCTGCTAGCCCCCAAAGATATAGTGGAAAAGAGCATGAAAGAGAACTATGGTAATTTTGTCTCTGAAGCACTTATAGCAAAATGGATAAGTGATCCGCTGAATGCTCCGGGGCGACTGACTTCGAGTCCATGGCCGGATCGTATAGAAGTTCTAAGCATTGTGAAGTTATCAGAAGATACATACGAAGTTAAAGGCAAAATAATTGAAGTAACGAGCACTGAGAAGGAAAGCGGCGGAATTGCCGCAAAGCGCCCTATTACTCTTATGATAAAAAAATTCAACAATAACTGGCTTATAGACGATGTGACTCTCGGCGCTTATGAGGAAACCGATTCAGTCGTCAACTGATTTAAGATAACCAATGGAAAGTAAGTGTCAGTCGCTTACTTTCCATTGGTTATATAATTACTAAAATTTATTAATATATGGTTGACTAAATATTCTTATTCTAGGTATAATCTAGATTGTGTGTAAATTTACAAGGAAAAATTACTTAGGAGGAAATGAATAGGATGGATAAGGGCAACCATAGCCAGACAAGCATTATAACAGCTAGCTTAAAGGATGTTTCAGCAAATCCGGCACCATTGGGATTATTGGGATTTGGCATGACAACGGTATTACTTAATTTACATAATGCAGGTTTTTTCCCGCTTAGCGCCATGATATTGGCAATGGGCATTTTTTATGGAGGCTTGGCTCAAATTATCGCAGGAATTATGGAATGGAAGAAAAACAATACCTTTGGGACGACGGCTTTTATCTCATATGGTTTCTTCTGGCTATCCTTAGTGGGGCTGCTTGTTATGCCCAAACTAGGATTGGCAGAAGCAGCAACAGGTCCAGCGATGGCGGCATATCTTTTCATGTGGGGAATATTTACTTTCGGTATGTTTATTGGAACACTCCGAATCAGTCGTGCCCTGCAATTTGTTTTCGGTTCACTGACTATTCTCTTTTTCCTTCTTGCACTAGGAGATTATACCGGTATTGAAGGAATTAAGGTAGTTGCTGGATATGAAGGCACTGTCTGCGGTCTTTCCGCTATTTATACTGCGCTTGCTCAGATTCTGAATGAGGTTTACGGCAAAGCAGTGCTGCCTCTGGGAACTGTGAGAAAATAAACTTGTAAGGACGTGAAAAAATGCAGCTCTCAAGATTAAGAAACATGAATGATCAGGGCAGCCGGAAAGGGCACGGTCAGGATGAGGAATATCAACGATGTGAACTCTGCAATGTGCCTATATTCAATAACCCTTGTTGTGATGTAAGAAGCAGTGGCGTTTTTAAAGGGAAAGGGAAAATACTTTGTAACAAGTGTGCAGCGACACTTGCAAAGATACCCACACAACAAGCTATTCAAGCTTTGAATAATGCGTATGAGACTTACCCCAAAAAGTAACGCATGAATTAGAAGATGGAATAGTAAACAAAAATATCATATATTTGATACTAACATTGCTACATTTTCCATTACATGTTATGATATATATGTAATATTGTTTTTTCAACTGCCGAACTCCGGTATCATTATGAAGAATTTCGGGATTATAGAGCGGGAGACTCAATTAATTATGAGTTGACTGCTCTTTTTATATTTGTATAGCGCAAAGTGAATATAATGAATAACGTTAATCTGCAAAAGTTAGTGGACAAAGCTCGAGAACAGATAAAATTAATAATAAGCAGTGGCTTGCCACTTTTAAAGGAGAACACAAATTGAATTTTGAAGAACTGAACATCATTACGCCTATAATGAAGGCTTTAAAAACTGAAGGATATACCATGCCTACTCCTATCCAGGAACAGGCGATTCCGGTTATACTAGAAGGAAAGGATCTGCTTGGATGTGCGCAAACCGGTACAGGAAAGACGGCAGCATTTGCCATTCCCATGCTGCAGATGCTTCATGAAGAAGCGAAAAATGAAAAAGGACCACGAAGGATCAAAGCTTTAATATTAACACCAACACGTGAACTGGCAATTCAGATAGACGAAAGCTTCGCCGCCTATGGAAGATATACCGGAATTAAGCATACTGTGGTTTTTGGCGGGGTTTCACAAATTCCCCAAACAAACGCATTGAAGTCGGGAGCGGATATTCTTGTGGCAACTCCAGGTAGACTGCTTGATCTTATAAACCAGAAGTACATCAGTCTGAGTCATGTAAAGATGTTTGTGCTTGATGAAGCAGATCGTATGCTTGATATGGGGTTTTCCCACGATGTGAAAAAAATCATAGCACAATTGCCGATTGCAAGGCAAACACTATTGTTTTCTGCAACCATGCCGCCGGAGATTACAAAACTGATAGATACCATTCTGTCAAACCCGGTTAAGGTTGAAGTGACTCCTGCTTCATCAACGGTGGACACAATACAGCAAACAGTATATTTCGTCGATCAGAAGGACAAGAAATCCTTGCTTATAAAGCTGTTGAAAAGCAGGTCTATTGATTCAGCTTTGGTATTTACACGGACAAAGCATGGAGCTGATAAGATTGCGAGAGATCTGGCAAAGGCAAGTATAGCTGCCCAGGCAATACATGGAAATAAATCGCAGATGGCTCGCCAGCTTGCTCTGGAAAATTTCAAATTAAAGCGTACAAGGGTGCTTGTGGCAACCGATATAGCAGCGAGAGGAATCGATGTGCAGGAGTTATCCCATGTAATTAATTTCGACCTTCCAAATGTGCCTGAAACATATGTCCATAGGATAGGGAGGACCGGAAGGGCAGGAATGGGAGGAACTGCTGTATCATTTTGTGACAGCGAGGAAAGGGCATATCTGAGGGATATACAGAAGCTCATATCTAAAAAGATACCTGTCAGTGTGAATCAACCATAATGTCAATGAAGAATAAAAATTAAAAATAAATGTTTAAGGAGAACTATCTTATGATGAACCCTACAATAAGTGAATTGTTAACGAAAGTAGACAGCACATATACACTATGTAATGTAGTAGGCAAGAGAGCAAGGCAGCTAGTCGGTGGAGATCATCCGCTTTCAAAGTGCAATTCAGGAAAACCTGTTTCTATTGCGACTAATGAGGTTAATGACGGAAAACTTATTTATACTCGAAACAAAAGCGAGATTTAGTTAAAATGAGTTAGTGAAGTAAAGATTATTTGGTCTTTGAAAAGGCATATCCATTGTGGTAAAGTATATGTACCATAATGGATGCGCCTTTTCTGTCATATTTGAGATGAATGGCATATATAAGGACATAAACCTATTGACATGAAATTTGGTGTGTGGTATATAAAAAATTGAAACTTCTTAATAACGAAAGGAGAGATACACTTGGCAAAAAAACAATTTAAGGCAGAGTCTAAAAGGCTGCTGGATATGATGATCAACTCAATTTACACTCATAGGGAGATTTTTCTTAGAGAGCTCATTTCTAATGCCAGTGATGCAATTGATAAAATCTATTATAAAGCTTTAACGGATGACTCCTTGAGCTTTGATAAAGACAATTATTACATCAGAATAGCAGCTGACAAGAAAAACAGGGTATTGAGAATCTCTGATACCGGAATTGGAATGACAAAAGAGGAGCTTGATGATAACCTTGGAGTTATTGCAAAAAGCGGATCGTTATCATTCAAAAAAGAAAATGAATTGAAAGATGGGTATGACATAATAGGACAGTTCGGTGTAGGTTTCTATTCAGCATTTATGGTAGCTGATACTGTTACTGTCATAAGCAAAGCTTTTGGCAGCAGCGAAGCTTTCAAATGGGAATCAAAAGGCGCGGAAGGCTATACAATCGAGCCCTGTGAAAAGGATTCTGCCGGTACTGATATCATACTAAAAATAAAAGAGAATAATGAAGATGAGAAATTTGATGAATATCTTGAAGAATATAGAATAAAATCCATTATTAAGAAGTACTCCGATTTTATCAGATACCCGATAAAAATGGAGATGACCGGAAGAAGACTCAAAGAGGGCAGTGAAAAAGAATACGAGGACTATGCAGAGGAAAAGACTATAAATAGCATGGTTCCTTTGTGGAAAAAGAATAAAAGTGAGCTTACCCAGGAGGACTATGACAATTTCTATTCAGAGAAGCACTACGGCCATGATAATCCAATAAAGCACATACATATCAGCGCTGATGGTGCTGTAAGCTACAATGCTATTTTATTCATCCCAGAGAAAATGCCATTTGATTTTTATACAAAAGAATTTGAAAAGGGCTTAGAGTTGTATTCAAATGGCGTATTAATTATGAATAAATGTGCAGACTTGCTGCCCGACTATTTCAGCTTTGTAAAGGGAATGGTGGATTCAGAAGATTTGTCACTTAATATATCCAGAGAGGTGCTGCAGCATGATAGGCAGTTGAAGCTTATCGCTAAAAACATTAAAACAAAAATAAAAAGCGAGTTGGAAAATTTACTAAAAAATGGTAGGATTAAGTATGAGGAGTTTTACAAATCCTTCGGAAGGCAACTGAAGTACGGCATATATAGTGATTACGGAAGCAACAAGGATGTACTGCAAGATTTGCTGATGTTTTATTCATCAAAAGAGAAAAAGATGGTTACTTTAGATGAATACGTTTCCAGGATGCCTGAAGAGCAAAAATATATTTATTATGCGGCAGGGGAAACAAACGAAAGAATTGAGAAAATGCCGCAGACAGAATCGGTATCAGATAAGGGCTACGAAATCTTATACTTTACTGATGATGTGGATGAGTTTGCAATAAGAATGATAATGACATATAAAGAAAAGGAATTCAAATCTGTATCAAGCAGTGACTTGGGTATAGAAAATGAAGAAAATGAAAGCTCATCCGACTCAGATGAGAAGGAAAGCAAAGAGCTGTTCGAATACATGAAAGGTATTTTGTCGGGTAAGGTTAGCGATGTTAGAGCATCTAAAAGACTGAAAAACCATGCTGTATGTCTATCCAACGATGGTGAGCTTACGATAGAAATGGAGAAAATACTAAACGCCATGCCTAACAATCAGAATATAAAAGCAGACAAGGTTCTGGAAATAAACGTTAACCATGATGTGTTTAAATCCTTGAAGGAAGCTTATGAAAAAGATAAAGCTAAATTGAATTTATATACAGATTTATTGTATAGTCAAGCTCTTCTTGTCGAGGGGTTAACCATAGATGATCCGGTAGAATTCACGAATAACATATGTAAGCTAATGATGTAAACAGAAGTTGATTCCAGCATTTATGTCAATTTGCCTTCGAGTTTTGGAGTGTATGCGGGTAATGTAATTATTTTTTTAACAATCCTGTACACATGTATTAATATACATTAAAATATATATTAATAGTAGCGCTGCAATAGTGCTATATAAAAAAATAAGGGGGCAAGTGTATGGATGGAGGAAGTTTACAGATTTTGATTGCCATGGCTTCATATGTGGCAGTGGTTATCGGTATAGGAGTGTATTACTCAAAGCGCGCCAGTGAAAGCAGCGACAACTATCTTATCGGTGGCAGATCCCTGGGTCCATGGGTTGTTGCAATGGGTGCTGAGGCCTCTGACATGAGCGGGTGGCTTTTAATGGGACTCCCTGGAGTTGCATATTTCTTCGGTTTCAGTGATGCGGCATGGACTGCAATAGGACTTGGTATAGGTACTTATTTAAACTGGTTGTTTGTAGCTAGGAGACTTCGTACATACTCACACATTGCCGGAGATTCAATAACAATTCCTGATTTTATCAGCAACAGATACAAAGAAGAGAAAAAAGTTATAATGACAATAGCAGCACTTTTCATTTTGGTATTCTTTAGTGTTTATGCTGCAAGTTGTTTTGTTACGGTAGGAAAGCTATTTAGTACATTGTTTGGCGTAAAATATGTATATATGATGATTGTAGGGGCTTTATTCGTAGTTTTTTATACCTTTATAGGCGGCTTCTTAGCTGAAAGCGCATCGGATTTTATGCAGGGTATTGTAATGTTCTTTGCCTTGACTTCTGTGTTAATAGCCGGCGTTTCCGCTGCTGGAGGCATTTCTGCTGTTGTTGAAAATGCAAAGGCAATACCGGGGTTCTTTGATTTCTTCGGAATTGCTCAGCCTACGCTTGTAAATGGGGTTCAGCAAATTGGTGAGGCGGGCAAGCCTTTGTTCGGCGAAGCAGGCAGCTATGGGTTATTAACCATAATATCAACACTTTCCTGGGGACTGGGCTATTTTGGCATGCCGCAGGTTTTATTGAAATTTATGGCTATCAAAAAAGCAAGTGATCTTAAATTATCCAGAAGGATTGCGATTATATGGGTTATTATTTCCCTTGGTGCTGCTGTAGCAATTGGCATGATTGGAAGAATATTGTTTCCGGCTGCTCTGCTTACACAAAGCGCGTCAGAAAGTATATTTATACTAATGTCTACTAATTTCTTCGTTCCATTATTTGCTGGAATTGTTATGGCAGGTATTCTGGCAGCAACCATTAGTTCATCAGATTCGTACTTGCTTATTGCAGCTTCTGCATTTTCAAAAAATATCTATCAAGGCATTATGAAAAAAGAAGCTAGTGATAAAGCAGTTTTATATGTATCCAGGGTTACATTAGTTGTAATAGCTGCTATTGCAATGTTTATTGCCATAGATGAAAACAGTATTATTTTCAAAGTGGTTTCATTTGCATGGGCGGGCTTTGGGGCAACCTTTGGACCGGTTATGTTGTTTTCACTATTTTGGAAAAGAACCACAAGAAGCGGTGCAATTGCGGGCATGCTGGCTGGCGGCGGAATGGTCTTCATATGGAAGCTGATTCTTAAACCTATGGGAGGAGTTTTTGGAATATACGAATTGTTCCCAGCATTTGTAGTATCCTGTATTGCCATAGTGATATTCTCTCTATTATCCAAAGAGCCATCGAAAGAAATACAAGATGAGTTCGAGCTTGCAAGGACACAAACCAAAGGGTAATTGTAAGATAGGGAGAAGAGTGGTATAATATGCTATAAATTCTTGAATTAAGAAAGGTAGGATAAAAAAAGTGGATAATTATGATGTAATTCTGGACTTTTTCAGCAAGGCGGAAAAGCCGGTCGGTGCAGGGCAGATTGCAACTGCAACAGGCATAGACAGGAAAGAAGTTGACAAAGTGATGACTAAGCTCAAAAAAGAGGAAAAAATAGTTTCTCCTAAGGTTTGTTTTTGGGAGTTAAAAAGAATATAGTAAAGAATTGCTTTATTAATAACTGCCACAGATTGAGATGCTGGAAAGTATCTTGAACTGTGGTTTTTTATATAAAAGCATATTATTTCATATTGTCTATTGTAAATATAAATCATATTATATATAATTTATATATAATATGATTTATGGAGGAATATCATGGAGATTGCTGAATTCAAAAATATTGTTTGGGATTATACAAGGAAAATTGCAGAAAGTATGAATTGCATATTCGCACCTGTAAGTGAAGAATATGGATTAACTATGATACAAACAAGAATTCTTATGGAATTGTATAAATATGAGTCTCACACAATAGGCAGTTTAGCAGACAGCACGTGTATTGCAGGTGCAAATATTTCCGCCATGTGTAAAAAGCTTGAGGTTCAAGGTTTATTAGAACGTGCTAGAAACCGAGAGGATGAGAGAGTAGTGCTGGTGGCACTTACAAAGCTGGGGAAAGAGACTACGTTGGAAATAGATAGGCTTTGCAATGATAAGATCTCACAGCATCTGGCAAATGAGGCAGAAGAGACTTTTGAAGATATTATAGCAGGATTGCAGAAACTGGATGAGCTATTAAAAAAAATCAACTGTGTTGAAAAGAAATAGATTCAAACCCTATAAACGGAGAGAATTGAAATGGAGAGAATAATATGAAAGAAGAAAAGAATCCTAAAAAGTCAATTGTTTATTTTTATATTGCTACAATGATTATTGTACTAGTATTAAATACATTTGTTATTCCATCACTATTTAAGCAAGAGATCACCCAAGTAGACTATGGTACATTTCTGTCACAAATTGAAAGCGGGAAAGTAAAAACCGTAGAAATTCAGGAGAACCAAATTGCATTTACTCAAGTAAATGGCGCAGGTGAAGATAGTATTTATGTGACAGGGCGCGTAGATGACCCGGAGCTCGTGAATCGTCTTCATTCTGCTCATGTTGAATTTTCCAGGGTTATTCCAAAAGAAAATTCACCTTTAGTAAACTTTATATTTTCTTGGATTCTTCCAATTATTATTTTCATAGGAATTGGGCAGCTTCTTACCAACTCCATGCAAAAAAGAATGGGCGGCAATGCCATGACCTTTGGGAAGAGCAATGCCAAGGTATATGTCGAAGCGCAGACCGGCAAAACCTTTGCGGATGTGGCAGGACAAGATGAGGCAAAAGAGGCTTTGACTGAAATAGTGGATTTTATGCATAACCCGACGAGATATAAGGAAATTGGTGCAATCATGCCGAAGGGTGCATTGCTTGTAGGCCCTCCGGGTACTGGTAAAACGCTTCTTGCAAAAGCTGTGGCAGGTGAATCAAAAGTACCGTTTTTCTCGATTTCCGGTTCAGAATTTGTGGAGATGTTTGTAGGTATGGGCGCGGCGAGAGTGAGAGACCTTTTTAAACAAGCTCAGGCAAAGGCTCCTTGTATTGTATTTATCGATGAAATTGATACTATTGGTAAAAAACGTGACAATGGAGGAATTGGTGGTAATGATGAGCGGGAACAGACATTAAATCAGCTGTTGGCTGAGATGGACGGTTTTAATGGGGAAAAGGGTGTAGTAATTCTTGCAGCAACCAATAGACCTGACTCTCTTGACAAGGCTTTGCTCCGCCCCGGTAGATTTGACCGTCGTATTCCGGTAGAATTGCCGGATCTTGCGGGTCGTGAGGCTATTCTAAAGGTACATTCAAAAATAATAAAGTTAGGCAATGATGTAGATTTTAATGGAATAGCAAGAGCAACCTCCGGCGCATCCGGTGCTGAACTTGCCAATATAATAAATGAAGGAGCCTTGAGGGCGGTAAGATGCGGCCGCAAATATGTGGAGCAGATAGATTTGGAGGAAGCTGTGGAAGTTATAATTGCAGGATACCAGAGAAAAGGTGCTGTCATATCAGCAAAGGAAAAGAAAATTATTGCATATCATGAAATTGGACATGCAATTGTTGCGGCGAAACAGACTGAATCAGCACCTGTGCACAAGATAACAATAATACCTCGTACCTCAGGAGCACTAGGTTATACTATGCAGGTTTCAGAGGGCGAAAATGTGCTGATGACGCGAGAAGAGGCCTTGAATAAGGTTGCTACCTTTACTGGTGGCCGTGCCGCAGAGGAGCTGGTTTTTGAAACCTATACCTCAGGAGCATCCAATGATATTGAGCAAGCTACAAAAATAGCAAGGGCAATGGTCACTCGCTTGGGCATGAGCAAGGCCTTTGATATGATGGCGTTGGAGACAGTGACCAATCAGTATCTTGGAGGAGATTCTTCATTGGCATGCTCTTCAGATACAGCAGCTAAGATTGATGAAGAAGTATTGTCCATTATAAAAAATGCTCATGAGAAAGCAATCAATATTTTGAAAGATAATATGGACAAGCTTCACTTATTGTCCTCACACCTGCTTGAAAAGGAAACTATATCTGGTGATGAGTTTATGAAGATTTTGACTGCTTAGTGCGTATTAACATAACAGAATTCCAAAAGCAAGGTCGATGATTATGTTGGCTTTGCTTTTGCTTTTGTATCGACAAGTAAGGTTGTCAATGCTATCATTTGGATATAGCGACGGATAAGGACAAATAAGTTTGCGTTATTCACAAATGCTAATTAGAAAGAAAGGGGTGAAAGCAATGAAACAGATTTTTAATTTTCAAGATAGGCTCCGGGGATTGAACGATGCTATTGCGCGGTATCCGTTAACGACTGCATTTCTTTTGGCGGCTGCAGTCATTAATGCTTTTGATATCAGCACATCAAAGGACTATTCGAAATATCTTATAACCTTTGTGGTTGGTGCATTTCTGGGTGCAGTGGTGCAGGTAGCTTATGAGCGATTTTTTTGTAAATCTGTCAGCCGCGTGATTTTAATGGGTACGGCAGTCTTGCTAACTGCAGGTTATTATCTTATAATCATGACAGCGCCCAAGCTGGGTATGGAGATCGGCATCAGGACGTCGGTTGCGCTGTTTGCCCTGCTTATTGCATTTATATGGGTGCCTGTGATAAAAAGCGAAATAAGCTTTAATGAAAGCTTTATGGCAACATTTAAAGCCTACTTTAATTCTCTGTTTTTCTCCGGTGTAATTCTGGGGGGTATATACATCATCATAGCAGCAGTTGACCAGCTTCTCTTCCCTGTGGATTATAAAGCCTATTCACATGCTGCCAATATTGTTTTCATTCTGTTTGCACCGATGTATTTTTTATCCCTTATACCTGTTTATCCTGGAACAGCAGATAAAGAAAAAATTGAAAGTGCAGCTCATTGTCCGAAGTTTTTGGAGATTCTCATCTCTTTTATTCTCATTCCTTTGATAGCGGTGTTTACAATAATTTTATTGATATATATAATCCGAAATATCGGAGGAAAATTCTGGACGGATAATCTTCTGGAACCGATGCTTGTATCTTATTCAATCACTGTTATACTATTGTATATACTGGCTAGTCGGCTGGAAAACAAATTCGCCATATTCTTCAGAAGAATATTTCCCAAGGTGTTGGTTCCGATTGTACTCTTTCAAATTGTTTCCTCTGTGTTAAGCCTGGCGGGTACAGGGATAACACACACCCGCTATTATGTCATACTGTTTGGTATTTTTGCCGCTGCTGCGGGCGTTATATTGAGCATTGTTCCGGTACGAAAAAACGGTATTATTGCTGCAATGCTTATCGCTTTTGCCTTGGTTTCCATCCTTCCCCCGGTGGATGCATTCACGATAAGCCGGAGAAGCCAGACAGTTATGCTTAAGAATGTGCTTTTGAAAAACCATATGCTTGATAACAACATTATCAAACCAAATGCATCAATCCCTGAGGAGGACAAAAAGACAATTGTAAAAGCAATTAATTATTTAAACATGATGGAGTATACCAATAGGATTGAATGGCTGCCGGGCGATTTCAGCAGATATGATGATTTTTACAAAACCTTTGGCTTTAATGAATATGAAGCGCCGGGGAACATCAACCAGCAAGTCTACCTTAGCATTGAGCAGGAAACCCCCATTGATATCACAGGGTATGACAGCTTTGTTCATTTCAATGTCAATATACCCGGTGACAATATTAACGACAACATCGGTAATATTGTGAAATCGGGTAAAAACTACACCCTGACAAAAGATACAACCAAGGATCAATGTGATATATATTTGATGGGAGAAAACAAAAAAGAGTTAATACGATTTTCAACCAGGGAGATTTTTGACAGGTTCAATAATTATAATACAAGCAAGGGGTCTATCCCGACAGTTCAAGCCTCTTTCACAAAGGAGAATGGCTTAGCTAAAATTACATTTGTGGTACAAAGTTTGAATATGGATAAAACGCCAAATCAGGTGTATTATGGGGCTGATATTTATGCCTTTGTCAAGATTAAATAGATTGAGTGTTCTTTGTTGAAATTAATAATCTTACTAAAAGTTAGGAGTAATATAAATGAATATATTTAAAAAATTTATGGTGGGAAGGTATGGCAGTGACCAGCTCGCTGTAGCGCTGATCATATTTTCGCTTTTAATAACTTGGACAGCTGAGCTAATCAGACTGCCATTATTGACACTTGTGGGCTATGTTACCTTGGGGGTATGCATTTTCAGAATGTTATCAAAGAATCTGACTAAGCGCAGTATGGAAAACTATAAGTTTAACATACTTATAAGCCCTGCATATTCATGGTTTAAGAAGAAACAGAAACATCTTATAGATTCAAAAACTCATAGGTATTTCGAATGCCCAAATTGCAAGACTAATTTACGTGTTCCAAAAGGTAAGGGGGATATTGTTATTACCTGTCCCAAATGTAAAACAGAATTAAAAAAGAGAACTTGATTCATATTTTCCCAAGGAACTCTTCAAGCGTAATATTTCTACTGGCTATTTCAAGTGAAGCATTTTTCCCTACATAGCGGATGTGCCAGGGTTCAGATTGATAACCGGTAATATGTTCTTTACCCTTAGTATAACGCACGATAAACCCATATTTCGGTGCATTATCCTTTAGCCACTTTCCTTCGCGGGTTTGTGCATAGGACTGGGTAAGGGTAAAATTCACAGATGGACTGCTGACATCCATTGCCAGCCCGGTTTGATGTTCGCTTTGCCCTGGTCTTGCACTGAATTGATTGGCTGCAGTTGCAGAGCCATATTTGTTGATGTTGGATGCAAAAATCGAGCTTTGACGTTCATAAGAACGATAGCCTGAAATAGCAGTAAGCTTTATGTTCTCCTGCTTTGCCCTTGCAAAGAGGGCTTCAAGTGCTTCGGCAGCCTCCGGTGTCATCATTGTTTTGGATGTGTTCGCAGATGATACCTTGGGAGCCGCTAAGCTCTTTGGCACATAACCGGCGGGCAGGTTATGAGTTTTATTTACGAGTATCAGGTTGTTTGTCGTTACTGCCGGTGGCTTAGACACGCTGTTATCTTTTGGATCTTGGGTTTTAAGCTGTTGCCCAGGGTATATTGTATTATTTATTAAGCTGTTCAGTTTCTTTAATAGATCCACTGTTGTTCCTGTTTTTTTTGAAATACCATATAGGGTATCACCAGCCTTGACAATATACATAGTACTTGTCTGAACCTGTACCTTCCTTGCAGGAAGGGCTGAGGGTGAGTAAGCAGCAGCAACTGGGCTGTAGGCAATAGATGCGATCAGTAAGGAACCAAGCATTATATTGACAGTATCTATTTTTGTATCTCGGTAGTTTTCGTTTATGTAGTTCCTGATATAATCCAGAGTGCCTTTTTGCAGTTCTTTTCTTTTGCTGTCAAGCATGCTGAAAAAGTCTTCTGCAAATTCGCTTGTTTGCTTATCAACATGCAATACCAGGGTATATCCATCATTAACTTTTATTAATTCGTGGCGTGAAAATATATCCATTTTATATACCATCTTTCTATACATGCTAATTTCTATTTTTAGCGTTTTCCCGAAGCTTATACCTTGATTTGGAATGTGAGATGAAAGGGGATAAAAAAAGCATGAGTATGATAAAAAACCCAAATATAAAATTAAAAGAAAAATTAGATAAAAAAGACTATGAAGATATCAGTAATCTTCAAAAGCTTTGCATAGAAGCAGATAAAACAACGCTAAAGCTGGAGATTGATTACAAATTGAGCGGTGCAGAAGAGAAAGGTGAAGGTTTAAAGAATATCAATGAATTTATGTTCTATGAGGGAAACAAGCTTATTGGCTATATTGGCATATGCCAATTTGGCGGAGCTGCTATAGAAGTAAATGGCATGGTGCATCCTGAGTATAGAAAGAAGGGTGTATTTAAAAGACTGTTTCCTTTAGTAAAAGACGAGTGGAGCAAAAGAGAGTCACAAAAAATGCTTTTGCTAAGTGATCACAATTCTGTTTCAGGATTGGGGTTTATCAAGTACACGGGTGCTGACTATGATTGTTCAGAATATGAAATGTATTTAAGAGGCAATGTGAAGCAAGACTCAATGTTGAGCAATGTGGTTTTAAGGAAAGCTACCAATAAAGATGCAAAATGGATTGCATTGCAAAGCTCCATAAATTTTGGCGGGGGGTACGAAGAAGAAGATGTTTTATTGCCGGAGGAAGAAGAAGAGCGTGGCATGTTTATATACATAGCAGAGGTTCATAATAGAACAATCGGGAAAATTCATTTAGAAGTAAGTGATAAACTTGGTGCAATTTATGGCTTTGTAGTGCTTCCAGAGTACCGTAGGAAAGGCTATGGAAGAGAGATTTTAACCAAGGCAATAGAAAAGCTAAAAGAATATAACTCGAAGGAAATAATGCTTCAAGTGGCTGTAAAGAATAAAAACGCTTTAGGCCTTTATATATCCTGTGGCTTCCAGGAGACTTCCACGATGGATTATTACAAGTTAGATAAGAAATAGAGGTACGATAAGGAGAAGTAGGATGACTTCAGATATAGTAATTGGGAAACCTGAATTATTAAAAAGAATAAATCGCAATATCATTATAAAATTGATTATCAAGCATGGTGTTATCAGCCGGTCTGAGCTTTCAAAGATTACTAAACTAGCTCTTCCGAGCGTTATGAGAATAGTTCAGGGCTTAATAAGTGAGAACCTTCTGAAAGAAGTGGGCAAGGGGGATTCCACCGGTGGACGCAAACCTAGCTTAATTACACTCAATCAGGAGGCGCTATATATAATCGGCGTTGAAATTGCAATTAAAACTACCATGGTTCTTACCGATCTAGGCGGAAATGTAATTGACAGATGGGAATCGCCGCAAGAGACATACGTGTCACCGGTTGAAATGCTTGAAAGGATTAATGTGAATATTGAAAGGCTGATAGCCAGTCATCAAATTGACCGTAAGAAAATTGCCGGAATTGGTATTGGTACACCGGGTTCTAATTTCAAGCATATTAAGGATGTCGAAAACTCTATCCTGAAAGGGTGGGAGAAAATAGATGTTAAAGCGTGGTTTGAGTCAAAAACGGATTTGCCTATATTTATCGACAATGTAGCCAGAACAAGAACACTAAGTGAGCTTTGGTTCGGTATCGGCAAACGTATTAAGAGTTTTATTTATGTTTTTATCGATAAAGGCGTAGGCTGCGGAATTGTAAACAACAATACAATACATGAAGGTTACAGCTCGGTAGCTGGAGAATTCGGGCATACAATTATAGAATATGATGGAAGAGAGTGCTATTGCGGCAACCGGGGGTGCGTCGAAATGTATGTTTCGGCTGGTGCGATAACAAATGAAGTTATTAAAGCTCTGAGCATATCAGAGGAGGATTTTAAGTTCAAGAACGTGATAGAGCTGGAAAGTGAGCCAAAGGTTCAAAAGGTTTTATCCGATAGCGGCAAAATATTAGCTGCTGGTGTAGCAAACCTGATTAACATTTTCAATCCTCAGGCAGTAGTACTCGGGGGTATTGTCCCAAGTGAGAGCCGGTACTTTGCTGAGGCAGTCATGCAAGCTATTGATGCAAATGTATTTTCTAACAATGCTATGAAGACTCCGGTTTTTATAAGCGAAGTTGATCAAGAGAGGATTTGTATTGGAAGTGTTGCACTGGTAATAAATGAAGTGTTTAAATCTGTAGAGCTCAGTTAATATAGCAACTACAAAGCATACAAAATATATTATTCATGTCATCCTGAACAGAGTGAAGGATCTAGAACCTTAAGGAATACTTAAAAGTATTTGTCCGGGTCATACTTATAGGTATAAGATTCTTCGTAAACTCAGAATGACATGGGTGAAACTTTAAAGCAATTTTTCGGAAATTAATTTTCAGGAAAATTGCTTTTCATTTTGACCTTTAAGTAAAAAAGTGGTAGAATTTAATCAGTTAGTAACATATAGTAACAAAGTATATTTATGACAAGGAGGTCGTATGAAGCTAGTTGTTAAACCAATTAAAGCGACAGAATCACTTATGGCATTTTTAGAGGAAAAGAAAGTGATTACTAGAATTTGTCCGGGCCATGATCAGCTAAATACACAAAAAGGTGAGTCCAGATGTGAGACGGTGTATTCAACAAACCCTCAATTTGGTCCGCATAAACTTATCTGCGTAACGATAAATACTACTGAACCAAGAAATTTCTTGTACCATAGCGATAAGGAGGACTTTATGCTTATTGATAAGCTTGGAACAGCAGAGCTGATTTTAACAGTAAGCTTGCTTCACAAGGATGAACTGCTTCATAAGATAGATGCTAATACTCTTTCAGCAGAGGACTTCGTTTCTGTCATTTGTGAAATGAACGATTCTTATCTGAGCTTTTTCACAATGAACCCATACTATCCCCATGTAGAGACCTGCAGAGTTACCTCGGAAAACCCGCCAAGTTTTTATGTCGGCGAACCAAGGGATTTGGACGAAAACCTGATAGATTTTAAAAACTATCAGCTCACAATTGAGCAGTACTAAAAATAAGCTGTCCATAATATATTAGGATAAGCACAATTCGCTAATAGGAGGTTAAATATGAAGCGTTCACAAATAAATCAGGAAATTAAGTGGGCAAAGGAATTATTGGAGAAAAGCAATATTAAATTGCCCCCCTTCGGTTATTGGACTTTAGAAGAATGGAAATCTGGCGAAAGAAACCTGGAGATCATTAAAGAAGTCATGCTGGGCTGGGATATAACAGACTTTGGGAAAGAAAGGTTTAATGAATTTGGTGCTGTCTTGTTTACATTAAGGAACGGCTCTTTAAGGGATAGCCGAATTGGTACCCCATACGCGGAAAAGCTTATTCTTTTAAAAGAGGGGCAGAGACTCCCGCTTCACTATCATGCAAACAAGACTGAAGATATCATAAACAGAGCTGCCGGAGTTATGGCTATAAAGCTATATAATTCTCTGGAGAATGGCGAGGTGGATTATGAATCAAAGGTCAGCGTTGATTTAGACGGAGTAACATATATTTTTGCAGCTGGTGAAGAAATAGATATATACCCCGGCAACAGCATCACGCTGAGACCTTATGTATACCACGTGTTTTGGGCTAAGAAAGGCTGCGGGGATCTGGTATGCGGAGAGGTGTCCTCCATTAATGACGACAATACAGACAATTTTAATGCAGAAGATGTAAGCAGATTTTCTAAGGTGGAAGAGGATGAGCCTATTTTATATCCCCTTTGCAATGAATATACTACTGTATTATATTGAACGCACAAAAGTATTCCTATTGGGTATAGTGCGAATTCAACAACAATCAAGGAAGCGTATTTGCATAATATGATTGAATAATATATGGATATTATGCAAAACGCTTATTGAACGCACAAAAGTATTCCTATTGGGTATAGTGCGAATTCAATGAAAATTAAGGAAATATTTACGCGAAATTTGAATAAAGAATGTTAAATGATTTTCGCGAAATATATAGGAGGATGAAATGTTTGATATAATTGCTGTAGGGGAATTGCTGATTGACTTTACACCTATAAAAAATGAAGACGGTATATTCTTTAAAGAAAACCCGGGGGGAGCACCTTGCAATATGCTCACCATGGCTCAAAAGCTAGGTTCAAAAACGGCTTTTATCGGCAAGGTAGGCAATGATCAGTTTGGGATTCAGCTGGGGAAGGTTCTAAAGGCTCAGGGTATTGATATATCGGGGCTTGTATATTCTGAAGAATACAATACAACACTAGCCTTTGTCCATCTTGATGAGGGTGGGGACCGCAGCTTTAGCTTTTATCGAAATGGCTGCGCAGATGTTATGCTTGAGAAATCTGAAGTGGATTATACATTGTTGGATAAGACAAGGGCATTGCATTTTGGTTCGCTTTCCTTTACCAATGAACCCAGCAGATCTACTGTTTTGGATATAGTCGAATATGCCAGAAAAAAAGACAAGCTGATTTCCTATGACCCGAATTATCGGCCAGCATTATGGGCATCTGAGGCAGCAGCTGTTAAAGGCATGAGAATGGGGCTGGAATATGCGGATATTATTAAAGTCTCAGAGGAAGAAGCAGTGCTTTTAACTGGTGAGGATGATTTTTACAAAGCAGCGGAGAGATTGTATAAAGATGGAATAAAGCTTGTATGTGTGACACTTGGGGAAAAAGGTTCGTTTTATTATCATAAAAATGGACATGGAATTGTAAATGGATATAAGAGCACGGTAGTTGATACTACCGGGGCAGGGGATTCATTCTTTGGGGCAGCTGTGCATCAGATTTTACAAAGAAGCGGTTTGGATGAACTCACAGCGCAAGATTTAAATGAGATTTTTTCCTTTTCCAACGCTGCGGCTTCAATATGTATAGAAAACTTTGGGGGAATCCCTTCCATTCCTTCAAAAGAGGATGTTTTGAAGAGATTAGTGGTGTAATTAGTTAATCTAAGCAATTGCAAATAGAGGGGGACCATATGTATAGAGTTATTATTGCTGACGATGAGCCTAAAGTATCTCAACTTATCAAAAACCTCATAGAGTGGGAGAACCTGAATCTTGAGCTTGCAGCAACAGCGACCGATGGAATAAATGCTCTGGAACTAATTAAAAAACATAGGCCGGACATTGTCATTACAGATATAAGAATGCCGGGCTATGATGGGATTGAATTGATTAAGTATGCAAAGGAAATCAATCCTAACATTGACTTTATCATTATCAGCGGATATCAACATTTTGATTATGCTCACAATGCAATTAAATACGGCGTCAAGGATTATTTGCTAAAACCCCTTAGCAAGAATGAAATCAATGCAACACTATCAAAAATGATTGATAAGTATTCTGAAAGATCACGACAAGAAATGCATCACCTGGAAGATATTAAAAGGCAGAAGAGTGAGTTCCTGCAGAATATTTATCTTGGTTCGAATACACTGGTGCTTAAAGAGACGAGTTTATTTCAAATAAATGAGGATTACAATGTGAGCTTTATAGAAGGCTGTTATCAGGCACTTATTATTAAACCTGATTTTGAGTATCAACCCAATAATCAAGATACAATGAGAATGCTTCTTTGTAAAATTTCTAAAATTGTAGACCAGAGCCTTGTAGATATATGTTCAGAAATCCTTTGGCTTTTGTTAGAGGATCGGATATATATCATAGTTAATTATAAAACTGAGAATAAGAAGATGTTCAGAAAAGCATTAAACAATATTATTGATGAAAGTCATTTGTTTAGGGATATTGTAAAGAACCTTACGATAACAATCAGCGTTGGCAATACTCAGACAACCCTTGTAGACATGGACCAATCAACTAATGAAGCAAAAGAAGCTCTTGCTGATAGAATCGTTATAGGGAGCGGGAGAATCATCCAATATAATACTGAACTACATATGAAGAGGTCAGTCGAATCCATTGTATCCTTTGAAAAAAGAAGGAAGCTTATAGATTTGATAGAGATTTTTGATGCTATAGAAATTAAAAGATGGATTGAAGAGATAGAGGTGGAGATTTTAAGGCTCCCCAATATATCCGGACAATTTATCCTGGATACCATTAATGAGATTATTGAAATCATTTTATTCGGCTTAAAGAACCATGCAAATATAAGTACAATTGATAAAAGTGTAATCAATGAATTTCATGAAGCTCTTCTTATGCAGAACAATACTCGGGCAGTTTTTGAAGCAACTAATAAATATGTGGGTAAAATGCTTCAGCAAATCGCAGACGATCGGAAGAATGAAAGCAACCGCCCAATTAAGGAAGCTCAAAAGTATATTAATGAGCACTATGCATCTGCTGTAAATCTCGAGGAAGTAAGTGCTGTTATTGGTTTTAATGCTACTTATTTTTCAACACTGTTTAAAAAGGAAACTGGCATGAACTTTTTAGAATATGTGACAATTGTAAGAATTAAAGCAGCCAAGCAGCTGTTGTCTGATTCAAAGAAAAGTATTTTGGATATATCTCACGAAGTGGGTTATAACGATTTCAAGCATTTTACAAAGCAATTCAAAAAAGTCACTAGCCTTACCCCATCAGAATATAGAAAACTATATTATTAAGTGCTTATTAACATAACAGCTTTCTAATTCAATCAGAATGTTAATAACGCACTACCTTAATGTCGTGCTCTGCTGCTGGAGGCGAATTCTATTACAGAGCACTTGAGAGGGATTATATGTTTAGATTAAGGATGCATAGCTCCAAAACTATGAAAACTTATTTGCACAGCACTGTAGTCAGAGCAATAAAGACTTTGCTGATATTATATCTGCTAAGCTTAATTACGATGGTTTTTATATTCCTCACATCTAAAGTTCACTATTCACTCTATATCGCCTGCGCAGCGAGCTTCATAATATTTATCATCAGTCTTATATGGATGTATAAAAAGCTATATTTGCCATATAAGAATACAGAGAAAACTCTCCAAAGCTTCAATCTAGGGTATAATTCAAATGCGCTGAATGAAATAGACACCTATTATACTGAAGAAATGGAAAAAGCATTTTCTAAGTTTTTTAGTCTCTTTGAAAGTATGAACGCTATTAAGCTGACCAATACCCATGCGGAATATAGAGCTCTCCAGAATCAAATAAACCCTCACTTTTTGTACAATACTTTAGAAGCCATTAGAAGTGATGCCATTTGTGAAGGTTCCGAGAATATTGCCAATATTACTGAGGCTCTTGCTACATTTTTCAGATATACGATTTCAAATGTAAACAGCATGGTAACCCTTGAAGCCGAGATAAATAATTCTGAGAATTATTTTGCGATTCAAAATTTCCGCTTTGGAGATAAAATTAATCTAAAAATAAATTTAGACGATGAGGACATGTCGATATTAGAGTATGAAATTCCTAAATTGACACTCCAGCCAATTATAGAAAATGCAATCATACATGGTCTGGAGCGTAAAGTGGGTCGAGGTACAATTGAGATTGATATAACATTAACAGAGGATAGACTTCTAATTAAAATCACGGATGATGGGGTTGGAATGGATGAAAATGTACTAAGCAGTATTAACAATCAATTGCATGAAATTTCCGGACAGGGACTTAAGCAAAATAACGCTCAAAAGGGCGGTATTGCCTTAATCAATGTCAATAATAGAATCAAGCTGCAGTTCGGTGAAAAATATGGTCTGAGGATATACAGCATAAAAGACTTTGGGACAAGAGTGGAAGTTACACTGCCTCAAATAAAAGAAAATGACGGGTGATCCTATGAAACGAGAAATATTGAGGATTGAAAACATTACAATTAAAGAAAAAGGAATAAAAACACTTAATGACTTTTTTTTGAACTTATATCAAGGGGAGTTGTTAGGTGTTTTTGTTAATAATGCAATTGAGAAAAAGCATCTGATTGACTTGATTTATGGCAATGTGGAGGTTGAAAGGGGCAGGATATGCTACGAAAATTTACCAATCAGTTATGAAGATTATGTTGGCATAAGAAAGAATAAAATTTCATTGATACAATCAACCAGTAAATTAATTGATGATCTCATTGTCGCAGATAACATTTTTGTTATTCGCGATAAATTTGGACGTTATCTGATTGATACAAAAGTTATATGTGAGCAAACAAAGAACCTGCTAAAGGAGCTTGATTTGGAAATAGACCCCGGAAAACTTGTGCACCTGCTTTCCAGCTTTGAAAAAACAGCAGTGGAAATTGCCAAAGCTTATGGACTGGGAGCAAAGATTATTATTCTGAAGGACCTGTCCAGCTATCTGTCAGACTTCGAGTTGAATCAGCTTATAGAAATCATTGACAAGCTAAAGAGTAACGGTATTTCTTTTATAATGATTGACAGCTTCACGGATATTTTAAAACAGTTCTCTGATCGGATGTTTGTTATGAAAAATGGACGGAATGTATGGACGCTGAAGGGTGAGCAAATCAATGATGACATTTTAGAAACATATTTTTATAGCCCCAAGCATGAAATATCAAGCAATGCTGCTGCAAGACATACTATAGCACTGAGGTTTGATCGTGTCTCAACTGATAAATTGGAACCCTTAAGCTTCGAAATCCATTCAGGGGAAATGCTGAGTATACTTGATCACGATGGATCCTATATAGATGAAATAATTAAAGTACTAAACGGGGAAAACAATTCGTACAAAGGAGAGGTATTCGTTGGGGATCGATTATTCAGCTCTCGAAAGCCATGGGAGGCAATAAGAAATGATTTGGCATTTGTTGTGGAGAACCCGATAGAATCGATGCTTTTTAAAGATATAACAGCAATAGATAATCTTTGTTTTGCTTCCAGCAATAAAGTAAACACATTTTGGATGAATTCAAAGTTCAGAAGAAGCTGTACCGATAATTACGAAGGATTTTTTAAAGGAGCGTTGAATGCTCAAACTGAATCCCTGTCAGTATATGATCAACAGAAATTAGTATACCTGAAATGGCATCTGTACAACCCAAAGGTAGTTGTTTGTACAAGGCCTTTCAGTTCAATAGATGTTGAATTAAGGGAAATCACTTCTGAAATGATGGGGCTGCTATTGGAAAAAGGTATAGGAATACTCGTGCTGGCATCCAATTATTCTGAAATAAACAACACCGGGACAAAAATTGTATTAAGACCCAAAGAATACCCCTTATAATCATAAGAATGACCTTAGAAACGCAGGTTTAACTTTGATAAGATTATAAATAAGGATAATATTATTTACTGCAAATTAGACCTTGCTCATCTAAGGGGGAATGCATGTGTCAGACTATTTGATAGAATTAAAAGGAGTCAGCAAAGTATTTCCAGGTGTTAAAGCACTGGATAAAGTTTCTTTCTTATTAAAAGCTGGTGAGGTGCATGCTCTTGTAGGTGAAAATGGAGCAGGGAAATCAACTTTAATGAAGATTATAAGCGGGATTTATAATCGTGATGAAGGCGAATATTTGATTGATGGTGTTAATATAGGTGACTTGACACCGAAGAAAGCACAAGAGCATGGAATCGCTATTATTCATCAGGAGTTAAATATGTGCCAGGATTTGACGGTTGCAGAAAATATGTTTTTGGGCAGGGAGAAGAGCAAGCTTGGCTGTGTTCAGCAAAATGAAATGAACAGAGCTGCTAAAGAGATTCTTGACAAGCTTAAAATCGATATAGAGCCGGACACAGTACTTAGAAAATTGCCGGTATCAAAGCAGCAAATGGTTGAGATTGCTAAAGCGTTATCAACTAATGCCAGAATTCTAATAATGGATGAACCAACTTCTGCACTATCAGATAGAGAGATAGTGGAACTGTTTGATATTATCAAGCATTTAAAAGGGAATGGATGCGCCATAGTATATATATCACACAGATTAGAAGAGCTTGAGCACATTACAGACCGTATTTCAATATTCAGGGATGGCAGGCATATAGTCACGAAGGATTATAAAGATACAAACCTGAATGAGATAATATCATATATGGTTGGCAGAGAGATAAAAGAGAAATTTCCAACAATAGAATGTAAAAGAGGACAAAAGCTTTTAGAAGTAAAAAACCTATGTTCAGGTATTGTCAATAATGTAAGTTTTGATTTGTCCCAGGGTGAAATCGTGGGGTTTGCAGGACTGATTGGGGCGGGAAGAACTGAATTAGTCAGAGCACTGTTTGGAGCGGAGGATATAACAAGCGGCGAAATATACCTGAAGGGGAAAAAGCTGAATATAAAGACTCCTAAGGATGCCATCGTTGAGGGAATTGTACTTGGGCCGGAGGATCGAAAAAAGGAAGGCTTATGTACAAAACTATCAATTCGAGAGAATATAGGACTTGCAAACCTTGACCAGATTTGCAGCAAGGTTGGAATCGTCAATAGACGGAAGGAAAACAAATTAGCTGAGGAAGCTGTTGAAAAGCTTAAGATTAAAACACCATCTCCAGAGCAAGTTGTAAATAATCTATCAGGTGGGAATCAGCAAAAAATTGTAGTAGGAAAATGGCTGGTAAGAAGTGCTGAAGTGGTGATATTTGATGAGCCCACTCGAGGTATTGATGTAGCGGCAAAAGTAGAGATATATAACATTATGAATGAACTTAAGAGGCAGGGAATCGGAGTTATCTTTGTCTCGTCGGAAATGCCTGAAGTTATGTGTATGAGTGACAGAATTCTGGTAATGTGCAATGGAAGGATTACAGGAGATCTGGTTTCCAGAGAAACAACACAGGATGAAATCCTACGTTGCGCAACTAAATACAGTCATTAATCAAAGAGCTTGTAAAGATTTAGAGATAAAGGAGAAGAGTCATGCAGAATAAAGAACACAGCTTTAATGGCATGTGGAGACAAATAGTATCAATCAGAGGCATGGGGCAGGTAATTTCAGTATCAATCGCACTAATAATCATGACGATTGTATTTGGTATTATAAACCCCTTGTTTTTTTCGCCTGATAATACGACTAACCTTCTGCGCCAAGTTGTTCCAATTATGATAATTGGTATGGGGCAATCCTTTGTATTAATAACAGGTGGTATTGACCTATCCATTGGTTCGGTTGCAGGAATGTCATCCATGATATCTGCAACATTAATGACTGCCGGTCACATGAACCCTTGGCTGGCAGCACTTATAACCATTTTGGCCTGCTGTGTTGTCGGGCTGTTTAATGGACTCCTCGTGTCCAAGGCAAAGCTTCCTGCATTTATAGCAACCTTGGGAACAATGATAATTGCAAGAGGTATTGCTCAATTGGTAAATGGCAACATGAATACTGATGGAATTCCGGAAAGTGCCAAAGTCTTTAAGGACCTGTTTTACTATGGTGATACCTTTGGACTGTACAATCCAATATGGATTGGGTTGATATTATTCATATTCTTCAATTTTATCTTATCCAGAACCAGAACCGGGAGGCATACCTACGCTATCGGGAGCAACTATGAGGCAGCAAAGCTTTCGGGAGTCAATGTCATTCTGGCTGAAAGCAAGGTATACATTTTTAGTGCATTCCTTGCAGGAATTGTAGGATTGATGCTGACCGCACAAAGTGGCATGGGAACTATGAGTGCCGGAAACATGTATGAACTGAATGCTGTGGCTGCATCTGTCATAGGTGGTGTAAGTACGATGGGAGGCCAAGGCTTACTGTTTGGAACAGTAATTGGTTCTTTCATCTGGGGAGTATTAAACAACGGACTTCAATTTGCCGGGGCTCCATTGGCTCTTAGAAACCTGGTAATAGGAGTTGTAGTTATAATATCAGTCCTAATTGACAGGGTGGCTAGAAGTGGAAAATTTGATTTCAGAAAAGTGTTAAAAAGCAAAGGAGTTAATATTTCCAGCTAGTTTCAAATTGATTTTTATCATGGTGTAACGTGCGCCATGAATAAATAATAATAAATATGAGGAGTGGAGAGAATGAAAAAAATCTTAGTATTCCTACTGATTTTAACAATGGCATTTGCCTTTACAGCATGTGCGCCTAAAGTGGAAACACCAGTTGCAGCGGCAGCTCCTGAAGCTGCAGCCCCAGCCCCAACCCCAACTAAGACCGTTTACTTAATCACAATGGACAAAATGGACCAGCACTGGGTGAATGTTGATGCAGGCGCAAAGACCATGGCTGAAGCCTTGGGACTAAATTACAAATGGGATGCACCAGATGTAAAAGACAATGCTAAACAGATTGAAGCAGTTAATAATGCAGTTGCAGATAAAGCAGATTTAATCTTGCTTGCAGCAAATGATCCGAAAGCTATTTCAGAAGCAGTCAAAACTGCAAAAGCAAAAGGCGTAAAAATTATATATGTTGACTCAGCAGCAGACGAACCAGCTATTGCAACATTGTCAACAAACAATCGTCAAGCAGGAGTACTGGCAGGACAGACAATGGTAGATGAGTTAAAAGCTGCTGGTAAAACAAGTGGCAAAATAGGTATCATAAGTGTTAATACTGCAACAAATTCAACAATGAATAGAGAAAATGGCTTTAAAGAAGTTGTTGCGGCTGCTGGATATACTATTTTGACAACAGAATATAAAGATGGCGATGCTGCTGCTTCCCAAGAAGCTGCATATGGCTTTATTGCCGGAAATGAAGATCTGGTTGGATTATATGGAACAAACGAAGGTTCAACTGTAGGCGTAGGAAATGCAATAAAAGCAGCGGGCAAGAGCATTATAGGCATTGGCTTTGATAAATCAGACGCAATTCTGGGACTGCTGAAAGACGGTAGTTTAAAGGCAGCAATGGCACAGAATCCATTTACAATGGGCTATTTGGGAGTTGCACAGGCTTATGCAGCGTTAAACGATAAAAGCACAGGTCCTGCAGTAATAGATACAGGCGTAGCAATTCTTAGAAAATAGAATAATAGTCGAAAACCTCTGGGGTGAATCTTCAACCCAGAGGTTTTTTTCTGCTGCGATTATTATCTTTTAACATAATGGCTGCCTGAAGAATATTATGAAATTGAATAATATATTTGGAGTGAGTTTTTATGCTGCAGTTCCTGGAAGGAATAAATTTATACCTATGGATTCCAATTGTTCTGGCTTTTATCTTGGCAATCGCAGCGTTGTTTTATCTCATGACATACCGGCATTCTGCTGCCGGTAATAGATTAAAAAAGGGGGCGGATATTGATACTATGTATGAAGCAATAAAAAATGCTGGGTATTCCTATGATCCAAATCAAGACATATTTTATTCCAATATGGATTCATGGCAGAGGAAAATGGGATATTGCCGCCTGTATGATGAAGCATTAGCACCGTTAAACATGATTATAGATTGCGAACCGATTTACTTTGAGTATGGTGGTAAAAGGTGGCTGATTGAATTTTGGAAAGGGCAGTATGGTATGACCATCGGCGGCGAGATAGGGGTATATACGACAGAAGGACCTGATTTAAATATTCCTGGCTTTTTCGATGGTACCTTTTATAATTGTGCAAGCAATGCAGATCGATTGTATATATCTTATTCTCTAGTAAAGGACGGTGAACTACTCTTTAGAAGAAAAGATAGACACTGGTGGCTTACAGGCTTTAAACTGGGTGAGTTTTCAGAGCCGTCAGATTTAAAGATGTATTTGACTATTACCTTAAAAGATGCAGCTATGCGTAAAGCATTAGTAAAAGGATTAATGGAAGCAGGATATTCAAAGAATGAAATTTTTATAGATGGGACTGCAGTAAGTCTGATATTTGATGAACCACATACACCACAACCGATTACACGAATAGCAGAAACAGATTGGCTAATACAAAGGAAAAATGAGCTGTTATGCGATAAGTATCAGGAAATCACCGGAGCATATGATAATTTACCGAATAAAATGAATGCAATCAGGGATCAGGCACCTGAAATCTATGATGCAATTCTGAACATAGGCAAGAGTAAAGCATTATTTGAGATATATGAAAAAATCAAGGATTATTTGAATTAGTATAATAAAAATCCCGCAAGAAATTGTGGGATTTTTGCTATAGCGATAGCATTCTAACTTCAAAACACCTGGCGATGTAAGAAATTTACTTTTTTAGACTTTGTTAAAAAATAGATTATGAAACAATTGTCAGAGTGTTCTTCGGACATTAATATGCGGTTCCTTGTATGGTAAGACAAAAGGATTGGGAGATAAAGCTAAGTAGTGCCTAAACAGAGATACTTCAATACAAACAAGGTAATTTGTCATAATTTGATGTTTTTTATATATTTGCGAGCATTTAGCAGAGTTGCATTATTAATTTTAAGTGCTATATTTACATATGTAGCAATATGAGCACAGCTTTTATCTTTAGCATCTGCAATAGTTTAAGCTATTTAGATATTGGGTTTATCGATGGATACAATTACTAACCCAGCTACTTTTTTTGATCAAATGATGGGATTGGTGTTTCTATATTCCATAATTGGCATCGTCTAAAAAGGTGCAATTATTATCATTTGTGTATACAATATGCAAAGCAAACATATAATGTTTACAGAAAGGAGAAAGGGAAATGGATCAGAATTTTGGAACGCTAGGTATATTCTTATTAGGGGGAATTGCTTTTGGGTTCATTGTAATAATCACCAATTGGTTCGTCAGACCAAAGCGGCCTAACTATGAAAAAGAGAAGACCTATGAATGCGGATTGGACACTGTAGGACCTACATGGGTACAATTCAGGATCAGCTATTTTTTATATGCACTTATATTTGTAATATTTGATGTGGAAACAGTATTTCTTTATCCATGGGCTGTAGCATTTAAAGCTGTTGGAATTTTTGGATTTGTAGAAATGTGTATATTCGTTGGAATGCTTTCAGCGGGATTATTGTATGCATGGAAGAAAGGAGCATTAGAATGGAAGTAAATAATAATGATAAAGAGCAAAATATAGAAAAAGTATTTGATGAAGAGCTGTTCCAAAAAGAAATGGAATTAAATGAGATAGATAATAACAGCTTGAGAGATTTTTTGACAAACCACGTGGTTTTTACTACATTGGAAAAGGGTATAGATTTCTGTCGTTCCAATTCTTTATGGCCCCTTTCCTTTGGGCCTGCATGCTGTGCAATAGAGATGATGGCGTCTGGTGGTGCGAGATACGATATATCACGTTTTGGCTATGAGGTTTTCCGTCCATCACCACGTCACGCGGATGTTATGATAGTTGCAGGAACAGTAACCAATAAAATGGTTCCTGTTGTAAAGAGACTATATGATCAGATGGCGGAACCCAGATATGTTATAGCCATGGGCAGCTGTTCAATTACAGGAGGGCCTTTTGCAGATTCCTATTCAGTGCTGAGAGGAGTGGACCGGATTCTCCCTGTGGATGTAATAATTCCGGGATGTCCACCGAGACCTGAAGCATTAATAGAAGGCTTTTTGAAACTCAAAGCCAAATTAAATAAACCGGAGATTGCGAAGGTGAATAGAAATGATTGATATTGTAAGCCTTGTAGAAAAGCTAAGTGTCACTTTTAAAGATCGGTTGGAGCTTTCTGAAACTGGACAGGCAATATATGTTAAACGGCAAAGTATTATAGATGTTCTCAAAGCCTTGAAGGATGAGTTTAATTTTATAAGGCTCATGGATGTTACATCAGCTGATTATGAGGACAGGTTTGAGGTAGTGTATCATTTGATGAATGATGAGGTAAAGCTGCTTGCTGTGAAAGTGAAGCTTGAAAAAAGTGACAGTATAATACCTTCCATTGTTTCTGTCTGGAGATATGCTGAATCAATGGAAAGAGAAGTCTACGACCTGATGGGTGTAGTATTTGAAGGTCATGAAAACCTTAAGAGAATCTTGAATCCCGAGGATTTTGTAGGCCATCCCCTTCAAAAAAGCTTTAAATTAGATGTAGTCAGCAGATTTTAGGGTAAATTGTTTAGAGAGTTTACCCCAAATTAATATCTAAGCGAGGAGGAAGAGTTTGAGATGGCATTGATGGAAGAAAATTTTGAGACCCAGGAATATAAAATTAACTTAGGGCCTGCACATCCAAGTACCCATGGGGTATTTAGAGCGGTTCTCACACTTAACGGAGAGGAAATTATAAAATCCGAGAATCATATAGGATACCTTCATAGAGGGATAGAGAAGCTTGCTGAAAGCCGTACCTATGCTCAATTTGCTGCATTGACCCCAAGGATCGATTACTTGGCAGGAGCTTTAAATAACTGGGGATATGTAGTTACGGTTGAAAAATTAATGGAAATTGAGGTTCCTGAAAGGGCAGAATATCTTCGAGTTATAATAGGTGAACTTCAGAGAATAGCAAGTCATCTTATTTTAATATCGAGTACATGTATAGACTTAAATGCGACTACTGCATGGATGTACGGCTTTTCTGCCAGGGAAGGAATATTGGACCTGCTTGAAATGGTCACAGGCTCAAGAATGATGCCGGCCTATTATACCATAGGGGGAGTAATGGACGACTTGCCTCTGGAATTCATCCCTGCAGCAAAGAAAGTAATAGCAGATTTAAATGACAGGCTCAATGATGTAGATGGAATGATTTCAGGAAATGAAATATTTCTGTCCAGGACAAAGGGGGTAGGTGTCATAACTCCCGAGAAAGCCATTGAGTTCGGCATTACAGGACCGAATTTAAGAGCTGCAGGAAATGCATATGACCTTAGAAAAATAGCTCCATACAGCGTTTACGACAAGTTTGATTTTGATGTACCGGTACTTAAGGATGGAGACTGCTTTGCCAGATTTAGTATGCGTATATTGGAAATCAGACAGAGCATAAGGATAATTGAACAGGCAATCGCTTCATTACCTGAAGGACCTATAACTGCAAAGGTCCCAAAAATAATAAAGCCTCCAATTGGAGAGGTCTATAACCAGATTGAAAGCGCAAAGGGAATACTGGGCTACTATATAGTAAGTGATGGAAGTACAAAGCCATATAGACTGCATGTACACTCACCTTCATTTGTGAATATAGGGATTTTCCCGGAGATTGCAGTAGGGATGTATGTGCAGGACTTTATTGCAACACTTGCTTCCTTTGATATTTGCCTGGGTGAAATTGACCGATAAAGTCTCCGGCGAATGCATACGATTTTGAAAATACGGCTTTTGAGAAGGAGAATCTAAATGGAATTGATAAATAATATTTTTATTAGCGGCGCTAACTTAATAAGAAATATTTTGCATTGGATTGGTTTTGGCGACGTATTTACCAATCTGATTATGTCAGTGGTATATTTTGTTGCAATTGCAGCAGTAGTAACTTTTAACATAATAATAATCCTATGGATAGACCGCCGTGTTTCCAGCTTTTTTCAGGAAAGACTGGGACCAAACAGAGTTGGGCCATTTGGACTTTTACAGTCAATGGTTGATGCAGCAAAGCTGATTGGTAAAGAGTCAATAATTCCTGATGCGGTGGACAAGGTTGTTTATAAAGCGGCACCAATTTTTATATTTACTGTAACTATGATGCTTTATGCATTGCTTCCTTATGGACAGGGAATGTCTGCAGTTAACATAAATGTAGGAATATTATGTTTTGCAGCTATATCCTCAACTTCCACAATAGCAATTCTTATGGCAGGATGGGGTTCAAACAACAAGTATTCACTAATAGGAGGCATGAGAACCGTTGCACAGGTTATAAGCTATGAAATACCTCTTTGTTTTTCAATGCTTGGTGTTGTTATGATTGCAGGAACATTAAATTTAAATGAAATTGTACTTTCTCAGGGTAAGGTATGGTATGTGTTTCTCCAGCCTGTTGCATTTGTAATATTTATAATTTCTGCACTGGCTGAATTAAACAAATCTCCCTTTGATATGATGGAAGCCGAACAAGAGATTGTAGCAGGTTATCATACTGAATATACAGGAATGCGTTTTGCATTATTCTTCATGGCGGAATATGCCAACCTGTTTGTTTTGGCTGGACTTGGAGTAACACTGTTCTTTGGTGGATGGGATGGACCATTCCTGCCATCATGGATGTGGTTTATGATTAAAACCTACTTAATGATTCTCTTCCTAGAGTGGGTTAGATGGACTCTGCCAAGAGCGAGAGTTGATAAAATGATGCAGTTTAATTGGAAGGTTCTTATTCCAATATCCATAGCAAATATATTCGTTACTGGAATTATAATAAAGTTGTTTCACATTATTTAATAGTTTGGAGGTGCTCACATGTACGGTTTCGGTATATTAAAAGGAATGGGCATAACAATGAAAAGATTCTTTATGAAGAAGGTTACACAGCAGTATCCGGAAGTAAAGCCCAATTTACCTCCACGCTCCCATGGCTCCTTTGGTTTTGACTTTGATAAATGCATATCCTGCAATCTGTGCGTAAATGCATGCCCTAACGGAGTAATAAGGGTTGATTCTGAAAAGGATGAAAATGGTAAAAAGGCTCTTCAACAATATAACATGAGTCTTGGATATTGCTTGTATTGTGGATTTTGTACAAAGGCATGTCCCACAAAAGCGATTTATTTCAAAACTGATTTTGATACTATATGCTACAACAAGACTGACGTAATTCGTCAGTGGAAAAAGAGTGAAAAGGTAAAGGAAGACTATTTTGCTGAAGTAGCAGCAACAACCTCGGAAGAGCCTAAAATAGAGCAGAAAGAGCGGGGGGTATAATTAATGGTTACATCTATAGTATTTTATGCAGTAGCTGCTCTCATTATATTTGCAGCCCTCAAAATGGTACTGTCAACAAACCTTGTACACAGCGCACTTTTTATGGCGATTGCCTTTGCATGTATCGCTATAATATATTTACTGCTTAATGCAGACTATCTGGCTGTGGTTCAAGTAATGGTGTATGTAGGTGCTATAACCATACTGTTTGTTTTCGGAGTCATGCTCACTAAGAGAGAATATATAGAGAAAAGCAGTCAGTTCAATAGGTACAAAGTATATGGAGCGATTGTGGCAGCAGCACTTTTTATAGTTTTCGCATTAAACATATTTAATGCAAAATTTACTTTATCTACAGCTGTTCCGCCTGATTCCACAATAAACGCTATATCATCACTTCTACTTAACGATTACTCAATTGCATTCCAGGTGGTGGGTGTGCTGCTTCTGGTTGCAACCATAGGAGCAATTGTAATCGGGAAAGGGGTGAAGAGTACAAGATGATTACTCTACAGCATTATTTAATTTTAGCAGCAATTCTCTTTTGCATAGGACTGTATGGTGCAGTTTCGAAAAAAAATGCCATATCGGTTTTTATGTGTATCGAGCTTATGCTTAATTCGGTAAATATTAATCTTGTAGCTTTTAATCGCTTTCTAAATCCTGATGTGCTGGCAGGGCATACATTTGCAATTTTTGTAATTGCTGTTGCTGCCTGCGAAGTGGCTGTGGGACTTGCGATAATTATATTACTGTACCGCCACAGAACATCCACTACCATAGACGACATAGACCTTTTAAAATGGTAGATTATACAATAAGGCAGGTGAATATTAATGGCTGAAAATGCGTTGTTTATTATATTATTACCACTATTATCTTTCATATTAATTGTGTTTCTGACCAAGAAGGCTAAGATGCTAAGTGCAATGATAGCTTTGGCTGCAGTTTTAAGCTCTGCTGTTCTTTCAATAAAAATATTTATTGAAATGCTGTCAGGAGCAGAGGCACAAGAGGTGGCTGTAAACTGGCTCAATATCCCGTCAGTGGGCTCCTTCAGGGGCCTTGAGATACAGATGGGGATATTGATAGATCCCCTATCATCATTAATGCTAGTGATAGTAACCTTCGTTGCAACCCTGGTAATATTGTATTCTTTAGGATACATGAAGGGTGATGAAGGATTCTCAAGATACTTTGCATATATATCCTTGTTTACCTTCTCTATGCTTGGTCTTGTAGTAGCTAATAACTACTTCCAGATGTTTGCATTCTGGGAGCTGGTGGGGCTTTGTTCATATCTTTTAATAGGCTTTTGGTTCCACAAACCAGCTGCTGCCGATGCGAGCAAAAAGGCATTCATTACTAACAGATGGGCAGACTTTGGATTTATGACTGGCATTATTCTATTATTTGTAAAGTTTGGTACCTTTAATTTCGGAGAGCTTTCAGGTTTAATATCTGGTGCAAGTGGAGCCGGCTTTTTAGCACTTATAGCTGCTCTGATATTTGTTGGACCGATAGGTAAATCCGCTCAATTTCCACTTCATGTCTGGCTTCCGGATGCCATGGAGGGTCCGACCCCGGTAAGTGCTCTTATACATGCGGCAACAATGGTTGCAGCGGGTGTTTATTTAATAGCAAGAGGTTTTATACTTTTCGAAAGTGTACCGGAAGTTCTTACTACAATGGCTTATATTGGTGGATTTACTGCAATTTTTGCAGCTTCAATAGCCCTTGTGCAGGATGATATAAAAAGAATTCTTGCTTTTTCAACATTAAGCCAGCTTGGATACATGGTTATGGCTATGGGACTTGGAAGCTTGACATCAGGGATGTTCCATTTGACAACCCATGCATTCTTCAAGGCTCTGCTGTTCCTCGGTGCAGGAAGCGTTATTCATGCAGTTGAAGAACAGAACATATTCAAGATGGGCGGTCTTAAATCCAAAATGCCAATAACAACATGGACCTTTGTAATAGGTTCCCTTGCATTAGCCGGTATATTCCCACTGGCAGGCTTCTGGAGTAAGGATGAAATATTAAGTACTGCACTATCAAGCGGGCATATAGGACTTTATATTTTAGGAACTGTAGTAGCATTTATGACAGCCTTCTATATGTTCAGATTGATTTTTACAGCTTTCTTTGGAAAGAAGCTTTCAGACTATCATGCCCATGAATCAGGCTGGGTTATGACATTACCGCTGATACTATTAGCAATTATGTCAGTACTCACTGGTTTTGTAAATTCACCATGGTTTTATAATACATTTGGAAAAAGCTTCGGTACCTTCATATTCTTTGGGGAAGCTGAGGCTCCACATATTAATATGGCAGTAGCAGGCGTATCAACAATGGTAGCCCTGGCAGGAATATTTACTGCATGGCTGCTTTATTCTAAAAAGATTGTTAACACTGCAGCCCTTGCTAAGAAATGGAATGGACTGTATATGCTTTTATACAACAAATTTTATATTGATAATTTGTACAACTGGGCCTTTGATAGTATAATGCTTGTTTCAGGAAGAGCATTCGATTGGATAGACCATAAGGTTATTGATGGTATGTTTGATGGATTTGCAAGGCTTCTCGGGATTGCAGGCAGGAAAGCCCGTGTTACTCAGACAGGCTATCTGCAAAGCTATGCTTTAGTAATATTCACTGCAGTGGTTATAATTGTTATAGTTATGTCCACTCCTTTGATGGGAGGTGCTCTGAAGTAATGGGATTTCATATACTTTTTATAATAATGTTAGCTCCAATCATAGGAGCAATATCACTTTTATTTGTGCCTGAAAAGCAGGACAAGGTAATTAAGACTATAGCCGCTCTGGCAGCTGGAATAGCTTTAGCGCTTTCCTTTGTTGCTTATTTGAATTACAGCAGCCAGGCTGGTGGAATGCAGTTTACTGAACAGTACACCTGGGTCAAGGGCTTTGGAATAGACTTTAGTCTGGGAGTAGACGGATTAAGCATGCCTATGGTTTTATTGACCTCAATAATACTTTTCAGTGGAGTATTTGTTTCCTGGAAGCTTGAAAACAGAGTTAAGGAATTCTTCTTCTACATGCTTGTACTTGTAGGTGGAGTATTCGGAGTGTTCATGTCAAGAGATCTTTTATTAATGTTCCTGTTTATAGAGATGGCGGTTATTCCTAAGTTTATACTGATCAATGTTTGGGGAAGTAAAAACAAGGAATATGCTGCAATGAAATATACCCTCTATTTACTTGGAGGAAGTGCAGTTGCACTTATTGGCATTATAGCAGTTTATGTTTATGCGGGAAATGCATCAGGAGTATACACTCTTGATATAGCAAAGCTTGCAGTTATTAACTATGATGTTGATTTTCAAAGGTTCGCATTCCTGCTTATGATGGTTGGCTTTGGAGTATTGGTTCCGATATTCCCTCTTCACAGATGGACACCGGACGGTCACTCCGCAGCTCCAACAGCAATAAGTATGCTTCTCGCAGGAGTAATAATGAAGCTTGGAGGATATGCACTTATCCGTGTAGGAATAAACTTTTTCCCACAGGGTGCAGCATTCTGGGGACCAATGATTGCAGTTCTTGCAACAGTTAATGCAGTTTACATTGCCTTTGTTGCAATGGTTCAAAAGGATATTAAATATGTTGTAGCAAATTCTTCTGTAAGCCATATGGGATATGTTCTAATAGGTATTGCATCCTTTAATGCAGCATCTATAAGTGGTGCAGCAGCTCAGATGTTTGCACACGGTATAATGGCGGCACTGTTCTTTGCGCTTGTTGGTTTAATCTATGACAAGACTCATACAAGAATGATTTCAGACTTTGGAGGGCTTGCCCACCAGATGCCGAGAATTGCTGCAGCATTTATGATTGCAGGGTTGGCATCCCTTGGGCTTCCCGGATTATTTAACTTCATTGCTGAATTTTCAGTATTCATTGGTTCAATACAGGTATATCCGGTGCTTGCTGTGATTTCAATATTTGCGGTAGTAATAACTGCCATATATATATTAAGGGTTGTACAGCAGGTATTCTTCGGTCCCCGTAATGCTAAATGGGATCACATAAAGGATGCAAAGGGTGTTGAAATGATTCCAATAGTATTACTCAGCGCTGTATTATTTATCTTTGGAATTTTCCCGGGGCTGATAATGCATATGATTAACAGCGGAATTGTTCCTATAGCTCAGAAGTTTATTACTTTAAGTATAGGGGGGCTTTTCTAATGAATCTTAATTCTGTTCTAGTAGAAATACTTGTTGCTGCACTTGGGGTATTAGTTCTGGCAATGAGTTTGGTGCTGCCTCGTGCTAAAAAGTCTCTCATAGGATATTTTTCAGCTTTTGCACTGCTAGGCATACTGGTTTTTACCTTTGTTTACAGCAGTGGGGACAGCATAAGCTTTTTCAAGGGCTTGTATGTAAGCGACAGTATATCAACCTATTTCAAGCAGCTTTTCATAATATCTGCTGCTATGGCTTCCTTAATGTCTATAAGTTATGTTAAAAAGCTTACTGACAGCAGAAGTGAATTCTTTATAATAATGATTTTTGCAACTCTGGGTATGATGGTAATGGCATCAGCCAATGATTTAATTACACTGTATATTGGACTTGAGCTTATGTCCATATCCTTCATAATACTCACTGCCTACGACAAGAAGAGCATTAAGTCAACTGAAGCAGGCACAAAGTATGTACTCTTAAATGCAATGTCCACAGCAGTATTATTGTATGGAATGAGCTTGTTATATGGACTCAGCGGTTCAGTTAATTTCCCTGATATTATCAGTTATTTAAGTTCAGGAAGCAACCATTCCATGGTTGTATTAGCAAGCGTACTTGTTATTGCGGGTTTTGGATTTAAAATATCCGCAGCTCCATTTCATATGTGGTCACCGGATATATATGAAGGGGCTCCAACACCTGTAACAGCATTTTTGGCAGGAGGATCTAAGGTTGCAGGCTTTGCAGTTTTAATAAAGATGCTCATGCAGGTTATGCAGTCAAACCAGAGTAGTGTTGTAGTGCTGATAATTGCACTTTCTATATTATCCATGATGATAGGTAACATTATAGCAATTCCTCAGACCAACTTAAAAAGGATGCTTGCCTATTCAGGTGTTGCACATGCAGGGTATATACTTATCGGTATAGTATCCTATACTACAGCCGGAATAAGTGCAATGCTATATTATCTGCTGCTTTATATATTCGCAAACATTGGGGCCTTTGCTTCAATCACTGCTTTTTCAAATCAGACCGGTAAGGATGACATACAGGATTTCAGTGGAATGTGGAAGCGTTCTCCCTTGCTTACAGCAGTGCTCTTAATCAGCCTCTTAAGCCTTGCCGGAATTCCACCTGCTGCAGGCTTTATCGGAAAGTTCTATCTCTTTACGGCAGCAGCACAGCAGGGATACCTGTGGATGGCATTTGTAGCAATGGGAATGAGCGTGGTTTCAATATACTACTATATAGTAGTCATAAGAGTAATGCTCATGGGTGAAGCTTCAGATACCACCAAAATTAAAATCCCGGCTTCTTTAAAGCTTGTAATGATAGTTTCAGCTATAATGATTTTGGTAATGGGATTGTACCCGGGACCAATAACAAACTGGACAACATTGGTTGGAAGCACATTTATGAAATAAAACAAGAATAAACCATTACTTGAGATGTATGAAAAATTCAAAAATTATTTAGTTTAAGATTACTTCGGCAGGAATTAAATTCCTGCCTTTTTTTATGAGTCTCGAATCGTGCTTTAACCGAATATATTATATATAAAAGGGGTCAGTGCCTTAGTGAGGTGAGGTTAAAGGTGGATGCATTAAAGCATGTATCTCAAGTTTTTGAAGCAGCGGAACAAATTCCTTTCGATGATTCCTCAAGGATTGTTCTAATGAGTGATTGCCATAGGGGTGATGGAAGCTGGGCAGATGAATTTTCCAGAAACCAAAATCTTTATTTTGCTGCCTTAACTCATTACTACAAAGAAAAATTCACTTATATTGAGATTGGTGATGGAGACGAGCTTTGGGAGAATAGCCGGTTTACAGACATTAAGCAGGTTCATAGTGATGTTTTTTGGCTTCTGTCCAGATTTTACAATGAAGACAGGCTATATTTAATATTTGGAAATCATGATATGGTGAAGAAAGACAATAGGTTTGTAAAGAATAATCTATATCAATATTTTGATGAGTCTGGAAAGAGACATGTTTCTTTATTCAAAAATATAAAGTTTCATGAAGGGTTGGTTTTAAATCATAGGGGCACAGGTGATAAAGTTTTTCTTGTACATGGGCATCAAGTGGATTTCTTAAACTATAGACTGTGGAAGCCAGCCAGATTTTTGGTCAGATACTTATGGAGGCCCCTTACCATATTTGGGGTAAATGACCCTACAAGAGCAGCTAAAAACTATAAAAAGAAAGATGCAGTAGAAAAGAGACTTACTGAATGGGTAATAGAGGAAAAGCATATTCTTATTGCCGGACACACCCATAGACCTATGTTTCCTGAGGTAGGTGAGCCCCCGTATTTCAATGATGGCAGCTGCGTCCATCCTCGTTGCATTACGGCAATTGAAATAGCAGATGGGTGTATAGTACTTGTCAAATGGAATGTTAAGACAAAGGATGACGGCACATTGTTCATAGGCAGGGAAGTACTTGCAGGACCTAGAAGATTAAGGGATTACTTCGGCAGAACGGGAGAGCAGCTCCATAGTAACTATATAAGTATATTTGTATAGGAAAGTGGGTGCATTGTCCCTTTTGTTTATTATTGTTTTTATTCCCTTTATAGAATATAATGTAATGGCTACTCAGATATATGGGATTGGATGTCTTTTTCTTATGGATGCGGTATATACTGGGTTGGACAAACAAAAATAGAAGCGGCAGGCTAAACTAAGAAAGCAAGTGGGTGTAAAAATGTATAACGATACTCTTTTCCCTGATATAGAAACAAAAAATCTATTATTAAGAAGAATGAGCTATAATGATATTAATGATTTATTTGAAATGAGAAATGACCCAAAGATGAATGAGTATATTGATACGATACCAGATGCAACCACTTATGAAACAAAAGCATATATTGAGAAGATGAATAAAGGCATAGATGATGATAAGTGGATTAACTGGGCGATTGAATACAAGCAGTCAAATAAGTTAATTGGAACCATTAGCATATGGAATATCAATAAAGAGCAGGAAAGTGGCGAATTAGGGTATGGGATTAGCCCTGCTTATCAAGGCAAAGGCTTAATGAAAGAAGCATTATTTAGTGTAATTGAATATGGCTTTGAGGTGATGAAACTAAGGGCTTTAGAGGCATACACAGAAGAACAGAACATCAATTCAATAAACCTTTTAAAAAGATGTAATTTTATTGAGGTTAATAGAGTCGATGATGAGGGATACTTTAGTAATCGAGTTTATCATATGGTAGAATACAGAATAGAGAAAGTAATTTGAATACATAAAGAGGTGCAATGTAAAAATGTATAAGTTTGTTTATAACAATAAGGAGTACGAGCTTGGTGAGGAGAATTGCAGCTATATAATCAATGATAAAGAGCATCCTGTTGAAGGAATCAAAGAATCTGACATAATAGAGCTGCTAGGGCAGCAAGAGGCAGTTGATTTTGGAATAGAATACTATGATCATCCATGTCAAAATTGCCTTGCGGGTAAAAAAGAGAAGGATAAGTTTTTTAAATTCCTGGAGTATCACTTTTTTATATTCACAAAGAAAGGCAGATATGTAATAAGCAGCATTTCAAAAGAATATAAAGACTCATCATTTACGAAGCTGTTAAAGCAAGGCGCTGTGGATAACAGTTATATAGTAAGCATAATGGTATGTTTTGAGTGTGGAGATTACGCTATAGAAATTGAACAGTGTGATGTGTAGACTCGCTTTTTAAAAAATCATAAGTCATATAGAATAATATTAAGGGATGGTTAATAAACATTTATTGATTACTAACCATCCCTTAATATATATTATTTGGCGTTTTATGAGCAAAAGCGAGATACAAAGACCTGCAGCTATGCTCAAAAAGATAGGATAACAGGTTTAAGCAATTTAAACCAAATGAAATTAAATCAACTAGTATCAGTGCAGTATAAGACTTTCAAAGTTACCGGTCATATGATATATTTTATATTAATGAATTTGCATGGTACCGTTTTAGATTCAGAAAAATAAAAGAAATAAAAGTGAGGTAAAAAAATGAAAAATAAGACTCTGGTAATTGTTATAGGTATTGCTGTAATATTGGCTGTTTATTTCGTGGGTGTACAGAGAGGCCTTGTGAATTTAAGCGAGGATGTAAGCGCTTCATGGGGTGATGTTGAAGTACAATATCAAAGAAGAGCTGATCTGATACCCAACCTTGTAGAAACAGTAAAAGCTCAAGCTATAAAAGAACAAGAGATTTTCACTCAGCTTGCAGAAGCACGGGCAAAATTGTCAGGTGCAGCAACTTTAGAGGATAAAATCAATGCAAACGAAGGAGTTTCTTCGGTATTGGGAAGACTTTTGGCTATAACTGAGAACTACCCTGAATTGAAGCAGAATCAGGGCTTCCAAGATTTAAGGATAGAGCTTGAAGGCACCGAAAATAGAATTGCAGTGGCTAGAAAATACTATAATGATAATGTAAAGGTATACAACAAGAGGATTAAGGTATTCCCGACAAACATTGCAGCAAACATATTGGGATTTAATGATGAGTTCCCGTATATTAAGGCAGAAGCTGGCGCTGAGAAGGCATATGAAGTGAAATTTTAAAAAATTGGAGGCATGTGAGTGAAACTACTAAGGCTGCCAGCAGCGTTTCTTATAATATTGCTTTTAGTTACAATGGGCTTGGGAATAGTCGATGTACAAGCAGCAGAGCCTAAAATACCAAATCCTACAGCAGAGTTTTACTTCAATGACTTTGCTAAGATGCTGGATTCAAGCACAGGCCAAGATATCGTAAGGCTTGGCGAAAGCACCTTTAAATCCACTGAAGGTGGCCAGGTGGTGTTTGTTAGTGTCGACACATTAAACGGCAGCACTATCGAAGAATATTCCAATGCCGTTTTTAATAAGTGGAAAATAGGCACTAAGGATAAGGGGATTCTCTTTATACTAAGCAAGCAGGAGCGAGAATCCAGAATCGAAGTAGGATATGGCTATGAAGGGGTCTTAACTGACCTGGAAAGTAATAAGCTCCTTACAAAGTTTTCTGAGCTAAATAAAGAAAAGGGTATGGATGAGGCTGTAAAGGCAATATATTTGGATATTTGCAGTATAGTCAATGGCGATGGAGATAGCGTTCAATACCCGAATAGCAGCGAAACAAGACGACAAACAAACATAGAGAACAGCTTTGTCGAAGAGCATCCAATATTGGCAGCTATCGCAGGGATTATAATATTGATACTGATAATTTTGGATTTTATATTAACCGGAGGACGAGTTACGTTCTTCATTTTAAGGATGGCAGCAGCTTCTGCGAGAAGAGGCGGAGGCGGAAGGAACTCAGGTGGCGGTGGCCGCTCTGGAGGCGGAGGCTCATCATCGAGGTTTTAATAGCAATCAGAGAGACAAGGACTGTATCTTGTCTCTTTTTATTTTTAATGTTTCAATAAAATAAATAATAGGAGTTCCGTCTTGCCGGCAGACAAGAATTTACAAATTGTTATGGTAGACTTGATGTGTTATATTGTTAGTTAATAATAATTTTCTAAGCTTATTTAATATAACACAGAAAGGAATTTGCGATGAAGGGTAAATCATACATCTTTGTCATTATCGCAGCAGCATTATGGGGCACAATCGGGATTTACAGCAAACAATTAAGCACATTTGGATTTAGTATTCTGCAAATAGTTTCAATTAGAGCAATTTTTTCAACTCTAGCCATATTGACGTTTATACTGTTTAAAGATAAACGGCTCCTTAAGATAGAAATTCGGGATTTTACTTACTTTGTAGGTACCGGAATAATAAGTTTTGTTTTTTTTAACTGGTGCTATTTTATTGCTATAAACAAAACATCCTTATCTGCTGCAGCAATATTATTGTACACTGCACCTGTTTTTGTCATGGTTTTTTCCTCGATACTATTTAAGGAAAAAATGACAAAAAGAAAAATAGCAGCCTTAATTCTTACCTTCATTGGATGTGTATTTGTTACTGCTTCTGCTAAAGGTACAGCTCAGAATATCTCTGCATTGGGGATATTGGCAGGATTGGGTTCTGGATTAGGATATGCGCTGTACAGTATATTTGGCAGGTATGCACTAAAGAAATATGATTCTATAACTGTTACTTTTTATACTTTTGTATTTGCAAGCGTGGGTTTAATTCCAATAAGTAATATCAAGGGGTTTATAAGCTTATTTTCGAATATTAATGCTGTATATTATGCAATTTTATTAGGTCTGCTTGCTACGGTATTGCCCTTCATGCTATATACTAAAGGCCTCTCACACCTCGAGACAAGCAAAGCTTCAATAATAGCAACATTGGAGCCGGTTGTTGCAACAGTAGTCGGAATTGCCTTGTTTAGAGAACCTATTACCATATTTAAAATAATCGGTATACTGGTAGTTGTACTTGCTGTATCTATGTTAGTAGAAAAATATGAAGATAACTTTGAAGAAAAATATGAAGATAACTTTGAAGAAAAATAGCAGTGTAAAAAAGTTAAATGAAGATAAAAAAACAAAAACCCGCAATTGTCTGAGGGTTTTTGTTTTTTTAAAGGCTCTGTTAAAGACATGTGTTGAGTTATAAGTTAAAAATAGGAAGTGCTTTTACACCTCCCATTTTTATTTGCTACCTTCGTAGTTCTTTGAGCAATTTATTGAGTTCTTGCTGTTTTGCAACATATCCTTTATTTATTTTAGGTATACAAAGGATGATGTAATCATTATCTTTTTCTAAAATATACAAAAACTCTGTATGTGGAGTAAATTTGGGAAAAATTTGTATATCACTAGGTACAGGTCGACCGTTGCTATTCTTAGGAATTTCAATTTCACTATCATATTCTTCTATACTGTTAAGCCAACCAATTATTTGAGTTATTTCTTGTTCTGTAGCCTCTCTATTATTACTATGCTTTCCTTCTTGGCTATATCCATATAATCCAATATATGAGATATTATCTACAGAAATTGGCAAATATGGTATCTCCCCATTTTTATTTTTATCTTTTTCACATCCGCATAAAGGAATAGCCATTAATATCGTTAAAAGTACAAAAGATATAAACCTTTTCACAACAATACACTCCTATAAATAAATCTTTACCCCACTATACAGTAAACTTAGACAGTCTTAAACTATTATAAGTTTCCTTAATTTGGAATTGACAAGCAATAACCAGCATATCTTTTAAGTTTTTCTTTGTAATTTCATTAGTGATGCAAAATCATTAGTATCCATGATATAACTCCTCTAAATATCTTTATATGGATATTTTACTATATTAGGAAGATTATATGCAATTATCAACATTTATCTTTAACAGAGCCTTTTTAAAAAATACCCATTGACACTTAACAGTAAATGGATTATATTTAACATTGTTAATAAAATTAACAGTGTTAACAAAATGTATTATTTTAATGAATAGGAGATTATCATGAAAATAGGTATTATAGTTCATTCCAAAACCGGAAACACTCTTTCTGTTGCTCAGGAGCTCAAGGAGAAGCTTCTGAAGGATGGACATTCAGTAAATTTGGAGAAGTTAACAGCAGTCAATGATGATCAAACAGAAGCAGGAAAAATACAGCTTAAGAGTATCCCTGACATAACTGAATACGATGCGCTGATATTTGGTGCCCCAGTGAGGGGATTTTCCCTCTCGCCGGTTATGACAGCTTATTTAATACAGCTTTCATCCCTCTCCAATAAAAAGGCTGCATGTTTTTTAACTCAATTCTTCCCTTTCCCATCAATGGGTGGAAACCACGCAATGGAACAGATGAAAGGACTCTGCAATTACAAAGATATCAGAGTTTGTGAAACAGGCATTGTAAACTGGTCAAACATACACCGCAGAAAAAAAATCAGCGATGTGATAGAAAGCTTCAGTAAAGTCATCATTGGGAACGACTTCATTAAATTATAATTCGGGGAGGGAAATATATGAAAAGAAAGAAAATAATAATCCTATCTATACTTATAGTACTTATAGGATTTATTATTGCTATAATAGGGACTAAGGCATATATAGAAGCGAAGCTGGAAAGGTTGGCGGACCAGAGTATATCGAATGTGGATTTGTCAAATGCGAAGGATGGGATTTATATTGGCAGCTACAAAGCATTTCCGGTTGCTGCAGAAGTTGAAGTAACAATTAATAATCATAGGATAAAAGAAATTGGGCTGAAAAAGCACAATAATGGTCAAGGCTCAGCTGCTGAGATAATACCAGGGAAAGTTGTTGAAGCACAAACTTTAGAGGTGGATATAGTAGCAGGAGCGACATATAGCAGCAAAGTGATTTTGAAAGCAATAGAAGACGCACTAAATCAAGCAAGCAGATAATAGGAAAAGCTAATTGGCAGTGAAAAGAGGGCATTATGGAGAACGAGAAAACAATGGATGATAAAAAGAGTCTTAAAAGAGAGAGAGTAAAAATGTACTTTTTAGAAGCAGCTAAAGAAATCATTATTAACGAAGGTCATGAGAAGGTTTCTGTAAGAAAAGTGGCTGATATGGCAGGTTATTCATATGCAACTATATATAACTATTTTGAGAATCTCAATGAATTGCTGTGGGAAGTTAAAGGGGTTATGGTAGAAGATCTTTTTAAAGCATTGCAGAAAAAAATGCATCGGGTAACATATGATATTGCAGAAGTAAAAGAAGGCTTTAAAATATACATTGAGTATTATTTTGAGAATCCCAATGTTTTTAAATTCTTTTATTTCTATCCACTGAGAAAACCAAGCAAAAAAACTGTAGATACAGAGGCCGGACCCGATTTCAATGCAATGTGGAAGGAAACATTCAAGGGGCTGATACTTGAGGGAAGACTGCTGGAGAAGGACATTGAAGCAGTAGCTAAAACATTCATATATGCAATACATGGCTTGATAATGCTATGTCTTTTTAATAACGGAGATTTGACTGAAGAAAATGCGTATAAGGAACTAGATAAAATTGTTGATTATATATTGTAAAAAGCATATGAAAGACCAGGGGTATAAGATATAACCCCTGGTCTTTTCTTCATTCAGGCTTATGAGCCTGCTATTCTTGAATATGAATCAGGCTTCGGCGGGCAGTGAACTATCAGGATGCTTGGCATTCCGACTGATCACTGGTGCACACTCTATGGCAACCCATATTGCAAGGAAGATATAAATCAGACACAGAACCGGGACAATAATATTCGTTCCAACTGGCATCACGAATGCACCTTCTTTGAATGTGTAGGATTTGAAGGTGTTGATCAAAGCCCAGGTGCTCATGATGAACATGAATATAGCAGGAATCAACGTTGCCAGCCAAGCTTTTCGGTTTTTAGCGGTTCTTTGCAGCCATACTGTGATCCCTATGAGTGCCAGAGCAGCCAGCAACTGGTTGGATGAACCGAAGGTCTTCCAGAACAGACTCCAGATTGCGATCGGTTTTCCAGCCGGATCTGTCAGGTTGATTGACATCAGGATCAGCGGAACTCCGCCAATCAAGAAGGCTGAAATAATACGTCCACCCCAGCCTTTCCAGCCTGTGAGTTCCTGAACGATGAAACGGCCCAGTCTTGTGCAGACGTCCAGTGTGTCATATACGAAAGTCGTGAAAGCCATTAATCCGAAGGAAATACCAAATGCTTTGCCGAGTCCGATTAATTCCATGAAAGAACCAAGACCATTAGCATAGATGAAGTTTGGTGATTTGGCCAGTATTGGATCGCCCTTTGGAAGAATCATAACTGTTGACAAAGCAATCAGAGCAACAACTGCTTCAGCCAGCATCATGCCATAACCGATAGGTTTGGCGTCACTTTCTTTAGCCAACTGTTTGGAGGTTGTTCCGGAACCGACCAAGCTGTGGAAACCGGAGCAAGCACCGCATGCGACGGTAATGAAGAGCATTGGGAACATTGGTGACCAGAAGTTTGAATCACCGAACGCATGAGTCCAAGCTGGGTATTGTGTGGGGAAACCACCGAATATGATTCCGATGAACGATACAACTAGTGTTGCGTACAAGAAGTAACCACCCAAGTGGCCACGTGGCTGCAGGAGAGCCCATACAGGCACAATTCCTGCGATGAAACAGTATGCTATAACGACAAAGTTCCATATCTTCTGAGCGTCCTTAGGAGAAGCTAGTCCTAGAACATCTTGCAGACTGAACGGGATGTATCGACCGATCCAAATCGAAATCGCAACCAACGGCAAGAAGATGATCGTTGCCACACTGAGCTTCATTTTCGTGTATTTCAGTATAAAGCCCATGATCACAGGCAGAATCAGGTACAAAATGGAAGATGTAGCGGTTGCGCCGCCACCTACGACTGCACCGTCAGCCAATTCGATAGTGTTGACGAAGGACGAAGTTGTAATATCCGTGAAAGCAACAATGATCATTACCAGTGTAAAGAAGATGAAAACATTGAATAGAATCCAGACTCGATTGGAAACATAATTTTTCATCGTGTCTGCGATACCAGCCGCTTTATGGCGAATAGAAGCGACTAAAGAGCCCATGTCATGAATACCACCAATAAAAATAGTACCAAAAATAATCCAAAGAAAAGTTGGAAACCAACCAAAGGTCATACCTGCAATGACCGGACCTGTTACCGGGCCTGCAGCTGCGATGGCGGAGAAGTGCTGACCTGCCAAGTATTTTGCATCCGCCGGGACATAGTCCACACCGTCTTCCATTTCAACGGCTGGGACCACTCTCGAATCGTCAAGTTCGAACACCTTCTTGGAGACGAACTTTCCATAGGTGAAGTACGCTAAAACAAGAATCAGCGTTCCAATACCAACAAGAACAAGAATATTCATACCTTACCTCCTCGCGCGCATTTCTGCGCAATTATTTTGTAGCGTATTAATATTAATATAGATTATTACTTTACCGCTATAATTATATAGGAAATGTACAAGCTAACATTTAATATTGCACTAAATAACAAAATGGGCACATAAAATGCATTTATATGCCCATTAGTTGTTTGAATGATAATATGTTTTGCCTGCTTACTGGAATCTCTGAATCCAATCCTTGCAGCTTAAGCATATATGTATTATTGAACCAAGGGATTATCTCAGTAATTTTATCGGTATTTACGATATATGACCGGTGGCATCTAAAAAAAGTATCTTGGGGGAGTTTCTTATAAAAGTCAGAAATGCTTGTGGAAACTATGAATTGATCATTCTTTGTATATATATGCACCTCATGCTCATGAACTTCACAATAATATATATCATTCATATTTAATACGAACAGCTTATTGTTTTTCCACAAAGTAATTTTGCTGCTGCTGCACTTGGCAGATGTATAACTTTCAAGTCTCTTCAGCGTGCCTATTATTCTGCTTTCCGAGTAAGGCTTTAAAATATAATCAAAAGCAGCAACCTCGAAGGCTTCAAGAGCATGCTCACTATAAGCACTGATAAATACGAGAATGGGTTTAGCTGCTAACGTGTTTATCACTCTGCTGAAGGTTAACCCGTCTAATTTGGGCATGTTTATATCCAGAAAAATCACATCTATAGGGTGTTTCTGCACATATTCAAGAGCTTTTATGCTGTCATCAAAGGTTTCCAGTATTTTAATTGAACTGAAATTAGTAATAAAATAACTTAACTCCTCGATTGATGGGCATTCGTCATCAACAATAATACAATACATAGGTTCACCTCTATTTCAATATAAATAGGGTATATGGCGTATCAATCATCATACTCATTAAGGATAAAACTAATTCTTGTTCCTTCGGCAAGACGCTCTATCACAAGTCCTGCACCGTATAAATGCCGCAGTCTCATATCTACATTGGACATGCCGATTTTATTCTCACTGACATTTCCGGCACATATGCTGTCAATAATGGCTTGAGGGATGCCCATACCATCATCCTCTATTGTTATTTTAGCGCCTTCTAAGTTATGTTTTTTTACTTCAATCTTAACATTCCCAGAACCGCGGCCTTCTAAAATTCCATGTTTTATTGAGTTTTCCACTATAGGCTGTATTATTAGCGAGGGTATTTTAATGTGTATACTTTCATCTATTTCATAGATTACATTAAGCTTATCTCCGAACCTCGCCTTTTCTATCTCCACATAGGATTTAACCTGCTGCAGCTCCTTGCTGATATCTACGAAAGTGCTTGTCTCTTCTATGTTGTATCTTAAATAAGTCGAAAGGTTGACGATGAGCTCTCTGGCACTGTCCGAGTTAATCCTCAAAAGAGCTATTATTGTGTTTAATGCATTGAAGAGAAAATGCGGGTTTATTTGTGCCTGAAGTGCCTTGATTTCTGCTTTTGCAGCCAATTCCTTCAGCTTACCTACCTTGCTTATTTCCATCTGGGTTGATATCAGCTGTGATAAGCCGATAGCCAGCTTTTCGTCTGTATAGGATGCACCATTTTCTTTAGCATAATATAATTTCAGGGTTCCATTAACTTCCTCACCCTCTTTAAGAGGCAATAAAAGCGCAGATTTTAGCTGGCAGTTTTCTGAAGAGCATTCTATCTCCTCTGGGGAATTTAAAATACGCATTTGTCCATCTTTAATTACTTGCACTGTAGCGGTGGTCTGGATCGGCTCACCGCTGATATGATGGTCCGAGCACAGGCCTACATGTGCCAATATTGTAGTCTTATCAGTGATCGCAACTGCGGCAGCTCCTGTGGAGTCCTTTATTATTGAGCATATCTTTTTTAATGAGTCATTGTTTATATCTCTAAAATAGGGGAGTGTTTTATTTGCAATTTCCAGAGCAAGCTGGGCCTGTTTTGCGGCTATTTGCTCTTTTTCCTTAAAAGCTGACTGTATCAGCAGTATCAGTATGCATATACCCAGAGCGTTTGTTAGGCTCATGGGAAAATAGATGCTTTTTACTATAAAAAGAGCACTGGAGTAGGGTTTTGAAATAAGCAAAATGAGAAGCATCTCGATACTTTCTACAACAACGCCCCCGATAAGCCCATATAGCCATTTTTCGTGCCTGATGCCTTTCTTATATATAAGGGCTGAGACAAAACCTGCAATAATAGTAGCTATTGCACAAGGGACGGAGGTTATGCCGCCAATATCATAAATAAATCTATGAACACCTGCAATAATACCGGATACAATACCTACAAAAGGTCCGCATAGAATACCGCCGGCCATTACTCCAATGATCCTTGTATTAGCTATAGCACCGTTCACATCTGTGCCGCTGTATGTACCTATGATGCCAAATACGGCAAAGGTTATGGACAGTACAACAAGGTCAAATCTTCTGAATTCATCCTTCTGTATTATCTTTTTAAATACGTGCAAATTGGAAATAATGAAAGCGACTATGACTACGTAGCTTAGATTGTTTAAAAGGTTTTTAAATAAGTCTATCATATATACCAATTATCCCCTTGTTCTTTCACTTAGGATATCTATTCTATTCTATACTATTTTAACTTTTCTTTTTCATATCTGCAAGTTAAAGTATGGAATAGAAAAATCCCTGCTACGAAGTTCATAGCAGAGATTTTCGTCTAATTTTGGGGAAGACTACTTCCTTACTTCCTGTTTTCCGGTCACTTTGCTTTTGTCATCCATTTTGAATCCGGACTTAGCGTCAGCGCTAACAAAATATATGTTTCCGTCGACAGTAGCATCCACTAAAGAAAAGTCCTTAGTTGTAACATAGACATCACCTTTGAAGGTTCCATGCTGAATACTGGCTTTTGGACTATTAACGGTCAGCTTTGGTGCTGTTAATGTGAATCTGGCCGTTACATTACGTTTATCGTCCTGAGTGTATAGAGCGATTTTGCGCTGTATAACATCTTTGCCAGCATCATCTTTCTTACCATTCTTAAATTCGCCATCCACTACCAGATCTTTTGTAAAGGTTAAATCCTTTAATGTAGCAATGATCCATGTACCAGTGTTGCTTATGGCTTTCTCAAAAGCAGCTTCATTATCTACTATTGAAGCTGTTGTTACAACATCCGGCGTTGTTTCAGGCGGTGTTGTCTGTGGTGGTGTCGGTGAAGGTGTTGTTTGCGTTGGTGTCGGCGTTGGTGTTGGTGTCGCTGGTGGAGCGGGTTGTGCGCACCCTACCAATGCAACTATCAATGCTAATGCTAGTATTATGACTTTAGCCTTCATAAGAAATCCTCCTTGGTACAATTTTGGTATTTTTATTGGTTATATTTCATACTTAATTTTTTATCACCTAAATACATTATTACCTAAATGAAAAGAATTAATGTACAATCAAATATCTATAATGAAAAATATTAATTTTTTTTTGTTATATTTATGTAAAAAAAATGATAATAAGATATTTACAATAGTGTGTGTCGTACAGTATAATAAAAATAGAGTTCTGCAAGAGTATTCGTTTGAGGCAGCAGGGCATTACATTAAGGATGTGTGTTATTAATATTTTGAATGAATTGAAATATGGTATGTTAATAAGCACTTGGAGGTGATAGTGTGAGTGTTGATAAACAGGATGCACTTTTCGAGGGTTTGGTATTAGAGCTGAGAAGAGGTACTATAGCGCTTAGTGTCATGAGCCAGCTGAAGTCACCGCAGTACGGATACTCCCTTGTCGTACAGCTTGAGAAGAAAGGAATAACGGTTGATGCAGGTACCTTATATCCGCTTCTTCGAAGGCTTGAGGGGCAGGGCCTCTTGGAGAGCAGCTGGGATGTAGAAAGTGCTAAGCCGAGGAAATACTATAAGCTTAGTGAGTATGGCGGAATAATATTTGAGAGGCTGTGCGCCCATTGGTTTGATATAGTGGAAAATATGAATAGTATAATCAATTGTGAGGATGTGAAATAAATGGATATAATCGGCAGGTATATATATGCTGTTACAAAAGAATTGCCTGGTAAACAGCGGGAGGACATAGAGAAGGAGCTAAGGACTCTTATAGAAGATATACTGGAACAATACGAAGAAAATGAGCCCTATGAGGCTAAAGTGGAAAAAGCTCTGTTGAGCTTGGGTGACCCGAAGATACTTGCAGAAAACTATCGTGGCTCCAAGCAATATTTAATAGGCCCACAGAATTATGAAAACTATATAAATTTGCTGAAGATTGTTTTAGGGGCTGTATTCTTAGGAGTTTCAGTGGCTGTAGGAATAGGCAGTATTTTTGCTGGACAGCAAAGTGCAGCAGCTATCTTTACTGATTATCTTGCAACATTATTCTCAGGACTTCTTCAGGGGTCCGCCTGGGTAACAATAATATTTGCTATTGCAGAACGCAAGGGTGTGAATGTAATGGACGGTAAATCAGTAAAGGCCGATTGGAGCATAGCAGAGCTGCCTGTTGTACCGGAGAAAAAGGCAGTAATATCACCAGCAGAATCAATAGCTGCTATACTGTTTTCCACGATATTTATAACTATTATTTACTTTGCACCACAGATTTTTGCAGTGTATATCCCTGGTAATACTGTGGGTCCGACTGTGATACCCATATTTGACATAACTGTGATAAGTGGATACAGGTGGCTGTTTGCAGCTGTATTTATTCTGAGTATCTGTAAGGAAGTTTTAAAGCTTGTTTCGGGCAGGTGGACACTTAAGGTTTCCTTATTGTATTCGGCTCTGAGCGTTGTGGCAACGGTGCTAGTATTGATAGTATTTTCAAATCCAAGCATATGGAATCCGAATTTCTCAGCCGAGCTATTAAAACACCTGGATTTCAGTTTTGGTTTCATTAACATACTGGGTCAAACAAATACGGGGATGATACTGATCATATTAGCTGCCAGTATCTTAGACATTTCAACCGTCTTATATAAAGGCATAAGATATAATATTAAATAAGAGGAGCTTGAAGAGAGAGCTGTTGTATTGAGAGCGTTAATGAAAGTTCCCGGGAAATACAAACGCAGGTCGCAGGAAAACAAAAACTTCTGATAAACTTGATAATGTTCCGATTGAATGATTTATATATATAGCAGTGGGTACGGTTCCTTTTGGGGAATTGTCCCCGCTGCTTTTGCATCTATTGGATTACTTTTGCAAAGAGGAACATTGGAATTGGGTGTCGAATATTAGTGCGTTAGGTCTATATTTAAGAATCTACAATCAGGTATCTTAGGAGTGTGTTATTTTGAAACGAGTAATAATAGGAATAGAAGCTATATGCAGCAATACTTCAGCATTATATTTTATATTTTTTGCTGTACTGCTGATACATATTATCATTATTATTACGCTGATTAAAGCAAACGCCAGACATAAAGAGGTAATGCATGAACTAGAGAAAAGTGAAAACAAGTATCGAATGATGTTTCAATGTATGCAGGAGGGCTTTGCTTTATTTGAGATTATTACCAATCAAAAGGGAGAGCCAAAAGATTATTATTTAATTGATACAAATCCCGCATTCGAATATATCACAGGAGTAAGCAGAGAAGAAGCTACGTATCAAGCATTTTCAGGATTGTTGCCTCAAACAGAAATAGATAAACTTGAAAAGTTTAACAAAGTGGCTTTGACAGGAGAGCCTGTTAAGTATGAAAATTATTTGGAGGATTTAGGAAAGCACTTATTGGTTAATGTATATAAACCGGAACAGGATAAACTTGCCCTTATATTTTCAGATATTACGCAGAAGAAGGCAGCAGAAGAGCTGGTGCAGCGACAGAATCTGAGCTTTGAGGCTTTATTCAAGAATTCCTCTGATGCCATTGTTCTCTTCAATCAGTATCATGAAGTTATTGCAATTAATGAGAAATTCACAACCTTATTTGGATATTCCATTGATGAAATCCGTGGTAAGGAAGTAGATAGTATAGTAGCACCAGGAGAAAAGTTGGATGAGGCAAATCAATTGACAAGTAATTTGTTTGACGGGCATGAGGTCAGTCTGGAATCCGTTCGTTTCGGTGCAGACGGGCAGCCCCGAAATGTTAGCGTAAAAGGGGTTCCTATTATCTTGAACAATAAAATTATTAGTGGTTATGGGATATATGCAGATATCTCCGAGAGGAAAAAAGCAGAGAAGGAAATACTATATATGAACTACCATGACCAACTTACAGGTCTTTATAACCGGAGGCTTTTTGAAGCAGAATTGAAGCGGCTCAATATCGAAAGGAACCTCCCAATTTCTGTTGTTATGGCAGATGTTAATGGGTTAAAGCTTATCAATGATGCATTTGGGCATGCTGCGGGGGACAGACTGTTAATAACAACTGCGAAGATAATCAAAAAGGAATGCAGGGCAGATGAGATTATAGCCAGACTAGGTGGAGATGAATTTGTTATTTTACTGCCTAAAACGAATTCAGAGGAAGCGGAGAAAGTTATAAAGCGAATAAAAGCAGCAAGTTCAAGCATACGTCTGCAATCTATGGAATTGTCAATTTCCTTCGGGTGGGATACAAAGAATAGCGCCGCTCAAGATATCAATGAAATACTTAAAAACGCAGAAGACAATATGTATAGGGATAAATTATTCGAAAGTCCCAGTGTCAGAGGAAAAACAATACAGGCCATTATTAAGTCCCTTCATGAAAAAAATAAAAGGGAGGAACAACATTCCCAGAGAGTAAGCTATTTATGCGAAACTATCGGCATCGCAATGGGATGCAGCGAAAGTGAAGTGAACGAACTTAAGACTGTAGGACTGCTTCATGACATTGGTAAAATTGCCATTGATGAGAAAATACTAAATAAGCCGGGTCAGCTTACAGTCGAAGAATGGAACGAAATAAAGCGACATCCGGAGATTGGGTATAGAATATTGAGTTCAGTGAATGATATGGCAGAATTAGCAGAATTTGTACTTGCACATCATGAGAGATGGGATGGAAAGGGTTACCCCAAGGGATTAAAAGGAGAAGAGATACCGTTGCAAGCAAGAATTATGACGGTCGCAGATGCTTATGATGCAATGACAAGTGAAAGAACCTATCGTAAACCCTTAGCTGAAGAGGGAGTTATAGAGGAGCTAAGAAAAAATGCAGGCAAACAATTTGATCCTGAAATTGCAAGGGTTTTTATTGAAAAGGTGATGCATAAAAAAATTGTATAAAACTTCTGTTGACATTGACGTTACGTAAAGGTGTATAGTTATTTTACCGAATAGAAAACGATAGTTGACTATTCGGTGGGGGATGCAAGGGGGAGAATCCCCATGCCGTCCAAGGAGGGTGCTCAGGATGGTACATCCGTCGAAGGGAACCATAGGGTTCCCTAGCGAAAAAATCGCGTTAGTCGATTTTTGTCAGGAGGTGAAAGCATGGAATATACAGTGCAAAAGCTAGGAAAGATGGCAGGTGTCAGCACAAGAACACTTAGATACTATGATGAAATTGGAATTCTTAAGCCGGCTAGAATCAACTCATCAGGGTATCGTATTTATGGTCAGGCAGAGGTTGACAGACTGCAGCAGATTTTGTTTTATCGAGAGTTGGGTGTTAGCCTGGAAAACATTAAGGATATGGTGACAGCACCTTCCTTTGATGGAGCTAAAGCACTGCATGAACATCGCGAGAAGCTTCTTGAAAAAAGAAAGCAATTGGATTTGCTGATAACTAACGTGGACAAAACGATAGCGTTAACAGAAGGGAGAATAAAAATGAGTGATAAAGAAAAGTTTGAAGGCTTTAAGCAAAAGATGATTGATGATAATGAGAAAAAGTATGGTAAGGAAGTCCGTGAAAAGTACGGCAGCGACACTGTTGAAAAATCAAATAACAAGTTGAAGAATATGACTCAGGAAGAATATGATGCAGTTACAAAACTGGCGGAGGAGCAGATGGCGACCTTGGCAGAAGCTTTTAAGACTGGCGACCCCGCAGGTGAGTTGGCACAGAAGGCTGCAGATTTGCACAAGAAATGGCTTACCTTCTATTGGGACAGCTATTCTAAAGAAGCCCATGCGGGACTAGCTCAGATGTATGTGGATGATGAAAGATTCACTGCCCACTATGATAAAGAGCAGCCGGGCACCGCAGCATTCCTGAGGGATGCGATTCTCATATACACTGGAATGAAAAAGTAAAAAAAGTTTTCTGAGCATGGCATCTAATTCAATGGATGTCATGCTATTTTTTTTCGATATGATTCTAAACAATTCCATAATGCATAATTATTTGATAGAATTAGATTATATCTGGAAAACAATAAGCCAGGGGTCAGGGTAGACAAAGGGGTGGAATGCTTGTTTAAGTATCATAAAATTAAATCGTTAATTATATTCTGCATTGCAATTACATTAGCCTTAGTGATTCTTTCTGCAAGTGCAGCAGCAGGGCAGGCTGATCCCTTTTCGGAAATCAAGGAAAAATTGTCCGGAATTTCTGATAAGGAAAAGGAAATATTACAAAAGTTATTTACTCTCGCTCAAGAGACAGAATTAATGGAGACGGAGGAAAAGGGGCTGGCTTTAGAGATAAATGCAATGGACGGAGAAATTAAAAGTCTTGAAACTGCAATTGCAGCGGGAGAGCTTGCCTATGAAAAAAAACGCAGCAGTCTTGAGCAGGCTCTTAAGAGCTATCAGAGGATGGGGCCGGGATCTTATGTGGAAATAATCTTGGATTCGGACGATCTCAATACGTTTCTTCAAAGGGTAAATATACTTCAAGATCTTACGCGCAACACGGGAGAGCTCCTGGATCAGTTGGAGGCAAGCAGAGATAAGCTGTCAAAGGAGAAAGCCGTACTGTCTGAAAGGCTTGTGCGGATAAAAGAGAAGAAGGAACAGTTAAGAAAGGCCTTAGCTAAAAAAGTGAAGCTTAAGCATGAAGCAGAAGAATATCTGGCATCACTTAAGGGAGAAAAGGAGCATTATCAGGAGCAGTTGAACGGCATACAGATAATGTGGGGCGAGCTTAAGCCTTTATTTGCTGATGCTGCAAAGGAATTTTCCCGTATAATAGGGGAAGGCAGCTTACCAACAGATGCATTGAGGATAACCTTCTCCCTCTTTGATATAAAGGGAGCTATTGATGACAAGGTTATTAATGAGGTAGTTGCAAAGCAAAGCAAGCTTCCTAAGATGATTTTTGCTTTCCATCCGGGAAAGGTTGAAATAAGCTTGCCTGATAAACAACTAGTCTTGTCGGGGACATTTATTATTGTGGAAGGACACATTCTCAAATTTCAAGCGCAGGAAGGCAGTTTTTTCGGGATGCCGCTTGAGTCAGGGTCCATAGAAGAACTGTTTCATAAGGGTGACCTGGTGCTGAACCTTGAGCCGCTTCTGGCAGGAAACGTTATACATTCCATAGAAATTAAAGAAGGATATTTGGAATTAATTAATAAGCTTGATTTATTTTAAGTCAATAGGGGGTCGGGGAAATAATGATTGAGGCTAAAGGAGTTTGCTTGAAGTACCCTGAAGGTACAATGGCTCTTCAGAATATAGACCTGCAGATAGAACCTGGGGAGTTGGTGTATATAACTGGTCCCAGCGGCTCGGGAAAGACCAGCTTGTTAAAGCTCTTGATGGGGGTTGAATATCCTACGTCAGGCGCATTAACTGTGCTGGGACAGGCTGTGGCCAAAGGTCAGGCAGCGGGTATCAGACAGCTTAGAAGGTCAATCGGTCCGGTTTTTCAGGAATTCAGGTTGATAAAAGGGAGAACCGCAGTGGAAAATGTTATGCTGGGCATGCGGTTCTTGGATGTCCCACAAAGGCGCATAAAGGAAGACGCAAATAATGCACTGATAAAGGTGGGTTTAGGGCAAAAGAAACTTTCGCTGGTTGAACATCTTTCCTGGGGTGAGTGCCAGAGGGTGGCCATTGCCCGGGCAGTAGCAAGGAAACCGGCATTAATAATTGCGGATGAGCCCACAGGCAATTTGGACAAGGATAACGCTTTACACATACTGGAGCTTTTGAAAGCTTTCAAGGATAGCAAGACAACAGTAATCATTACTACTCATGCAACCCACTTGATTGAAAGTGAAAAAGAGGCCAGGCATTTACGGATGGATAACGGGAATATGAACTGGGAAAGGCTGGTATAAGCTTTATGAAGAATATTATATATAATGTTGGCTATTTTCTAAGGGAAGTAAAGACTATAATCCAACTTAATCTATTGTCTAATGTGTTTTCCTTCTTAAGTACAGGACTCATTTTCTTTATACTTGCCATGGTGATTTCCGGCTGGTGGATAAGCAACCAGGTTGTTGAAGCAATACAAGGTGAAGCTGAAATAAGCGTATATTTTAATGAAGATATTGACAAAACTGGGGCAATCAAGCTGGTTGAAAATATCAAGAGCATTGAAGGTGTAAGAGAGGCAAGATTGGTAGATGAGGCTGAGGCCTATGGCAGGATGGAGGAAATTCTTGGGAAGGAAGCACGTGTCTTGGCTTATTTCGATGGGAATCCATTCAGTCCGTTCATAGAGGTAAAAATCCATATAGAAGAAATCGACCCAATTCTGAAAGGGTTGGAGCTCATCTCGGGAATTGAGCATGTAAGGGATAACCGAGAGGTGCTGGAGCGATTGAGCAGCATCGCAGGAGCACTGAAAGTGTTAGGTTATCTAGTTGTAACCGCCGTAGGCATATCAACTATGGTCATAATATCTCATATAATAAGGATGGGAATCTACGACAATAGGGAACAGATAAACACGCTGAGGCTTATGGGAGCACCTGAGCCATTCATTGCATTCCCGTTTTTACTGGAGGGGCTGGTGCTGACCCTTGGGGGAGGTGCCCTTGCATCCGCTCTGGCGGTATTCTCACTAAAATATTTATATGCCCAAATGGCTGGACCGCTTCCTTTCATTCCGCTTCCACCGCTTGGAACCTTAGTGTCGCACCTTGTCATTTTGGTAATGTCCTTAAGCGCAGCGATGGGAGTTGCCGGCAGCTTTTTTGGATTGTCTTCGGCAAAAAGCAGTTAATAGGGGTGGTACACTATTGTTACTTGCTGGTGGTTAATGTAGAATTAGAATGTAAGTTAATATTTGATTATCCCAAGAGCAATACTATAAATATGAGAAATATTATAATAAGGAAAGTGGTGTGGAATGATGATAGTAACTACAACACCTTCGGTAGAAGGAAGAAGAATTACTGAATATAAGGGTATAGTTTTTGGTGAAGTAATATCCGGAGTAGACTTTATTAAGGACTTTGCCGCAGGACTTACCAACTTTTTTGGTGGAAGGTCAGGGTCATATGAGGGTGAACTGATTCAAGCCAGGGAAAAGGCAATTTCTGAAATGGTAAGCCGGGCTGAGAGTATTGGAGCCAGTGCTATCGTTGGCGTAGATATTGATTATGAGGTTCTCGGGCAGGCAAATAATATGCTTATGGTCACAGCCTCAGGTACTGCAGTAGTTGTGGAGTAGGCAAACTTAAGAGAGTTACAAAGGAGGTATATATAATATGAGCTTTAAAATGACTGACAAGGTAACATGGGTAGGTAAAATTGATTGGGAGTTAAGGAAATTTCATGGGGATGAATATTCGACCCATAGAGGTTCTTCCTACAATTCCTATCTGATAAAGGATAAGAAAAATGTTCTTATTGATACAGTTTGGGCACCATTTGCAAAGGAATTTGTAGAAAACCTGAAAAAGGAAATTGACCTTTCAAAAATTGATTATATAATAGTAAACCATTGTGAAGTAGACCACAGTGGAGCACTACCGCTGCTTTTGAAGGAAATACCGAATACGCCTGTTTACTGTACAGCTAATGGAGCGAAGATGTTGAAGGCCCACTATCATGAGGATTGGAATTTTGTGGTGGTTAAGACGGGGGATACCTTGGATATCGGGGGGAGCAAGCTTACATTTGTAGAAGCCAGGATGCTTCACTGGCCGGATACTATGTTCACTTACATGGCGGGGGAAAATATTCTGTTCAGCAACGATGCTTTTGGACAGCATTACGCCTCGGAGATGATGTATAACGATTTGGTAGATCAGGCTGAGCTTTATCAGGAAGCTATAAAATACTATGCCAATATATTGACACCTTTTAGTATTTTTGTAGCAAAGAAAATAGAAGAAGTATTGAGCTTTAACCTGACCGTTGATATGATAGCTCCAAGCCATGGTATAATTTGGAGGGATAACCCCACCCAGATAGTAGAGAAATACATGGACTGGGCTAAGGACTATCAGGAAAACCAGATCACTATAGTATATGATACCATGTGGAATGCTACAAGAAAGATGGCAGAAGCTATAGCAGAAGGAATTAGATCCACGGATAATACAGTAGTAATTAAGCTGTATAATGCTGCTCATGAGGACAAGAACGATATAATAACAGAAATATTCAAGTCTAAGGCAGTATTGTTTGGGTGCTCCACTGTAAACAAAAGCATAATGTTTGCAGTAGGAGGATTATTGGATATGATAAAGGGTATGGGCTTTAAGAATATGAAAGCAGCAGCCTTTGGCTCTTATGGCTGGAGCGGGGAAGCTGTTGCTATACTAAATGAAAGACTTAAGGATGCAAAGCTTGAAATGGTAAGCGACGGGTTAAAAGAGTTGTGGAATCCGGACAAAGAAGCATTGGAAAGATGTAAGCAGTTCGGAACAGATTTTGCAGGAAAACTTTAATAAATATTGAATGAGTATGGTGCCGGAAACTAAGGTAAGATTTTAGTTTCCGGCACCATTTGTTTTCTCAAACCTAATAATAACATTTATCACTTGGAACTTTTCGTGGAATTTTGCGTCTGATATTATGTAATAATGCAGAAGCATATCAAATTTATAATATGCGGTGTTTTTTCAAAATCACCTGCTAAGGGAGTTGCAATGATTAGAATGTTTAACAAGAAGACGGTAATCAGATTCATTTCACTGGGTATGTCCACGGTAGTGCTTGTTGGTGTCGGACTGCTTGCAGGCTGTACAACTATGACAGGCAGCGGTACCGCAGAAAAGGATAAGCCTGAAGATAAGAACCCGCCTGTTGTGCAGGAAAATAAACAGGATAAGATAATGCCTGAGTTTATGGCACTTGTTGAGGGAAATGCCAAGCCTGATGCAATCATAGGATTCATAGGCAATTACATTGCAAGTGTTTCTAGGGATAATGCAGCAATAATGCTTGGAGAACTGGAAAAAGTCCAGAAGAACTACTTAGTAAATATGGAAAAAAAATATTACGATGGGGATACTATACAGAACAGCTTGAACAAAGTATATAAGCCCGGATTCGATTTGAATAAAATTGATGATATACAGGATGCAGAGTTGAAAAACCTTTTGATAGAAACCAGAGACATGGGCTATAAGGTTGAAACATCAGAGGGAATGTATTACCCAATAATGAATTATGAATACCTTAAAAAGTATAGCATATATGCTCTCGAAGATATTATGGAATACATTGATATTATGGCAGTAGAGACCAACAAGGTTCCTGCAAAGGATGCAGCCCTTGTGATTGGCTGGGATGAAGTCATCGAGAGGGCATTGGCCCAAGAAAGCTTCATAAAGAAATATGGAAGCTCGGCAAAAATAGAAAGTATGAAAGAATTGCAGAAAAGATATGTTACTTTTATGTTGTATGGTCTAAACAATACTCCGCTTTTCAGCTATGATACAAATACGATGGAGCCAGAAGCAAAGGAAACATATGCAAAAGCTGTTAAGGACAATGGAAACAGTGAGTTGATGCAGATGCTGGGCAAATATATGGAGCTATTGGAGAAATCGAAATATAAATTTTCAGAGGAAATAGATACATTCAGAAAAAATGCGGTTGGAAGCAACTAAACTAGAGTAAATCAAGTGCAGGTAAATGAAGGGTGTTGCGGTTAATAGGTAAAATCCTTATAATAAATTGTGGACTAAATATATTATAGTTATTAGTATAAGGAGGATTTCTATGTGGAAAGAGTTTAAGACGTTTGCGATGAAGGGAAATGTCATCGATTTAGCGGTTGGTGTTATCATTGGTGCAGCCTTTGGGAAAATCGTCTCGTCACTGGTTAACGATATCATTATGCCTTTAATTGGTTTAGTACTTGGCGAGTTGGATTTTACGAATCTTTTCATCGCCTTGGGCGATGGAAGCTTTAAGACCTTGGAAGAGGCCCAAAAAGCCGGTGTTGCAACTTTGAATTACGGATTGTTTATCAATAATATTGTCGACTTCTTAATCATAGCTTTTGCAATATTTATTGTAGTAAAGCAAATAAACAGAATACCAAGGAAAAAGGCGGAAGAAGTTGTTAAGACCAAAGCATGCAAGTACTGCTATAGCGAGATACATATTGATGCAAGCAAGTGTCCTCATTGCACTTCAGAATTAAGTGATTAATGAATAGTGCAGCAATATGCAACGCTTGAAAAGATGAATAATCCGTGTTAGAATAATATAGAAATAAATAGCTTTTGTACTAGGGGGGCTGGATAGGCCAGCTGAGATAGAGAACCGATAAAGTCTCTGACCCTTCTACCTGATCTGGATAATACCAGCGTAGGGAAGTAGAGTGTTTATACAGATATATAAGCATAAATCCTTATTAGTGGATTTATGCTTTTTCTTTTGGCTCCCTCTAGTGCAAAAACAATTGGAGGGATTTTTTATGCAAACCAAAAAACTTACATTTTCAGCATTACTTGTAGCAATAGGTGCAATGGCAGGCAATATAATTTATATACCTGTCGGAGCAGCAAAATGTTTTCCGGTGCAGCATACAATCAATGTCATATCAGGGGTGGTGTTGGGTCCATGGTATGCTGCAGCAAATGCTTTTCTTATTTCCTTGCTAAGAAACATGCTGGGTACAGGTTCACCTTTAGCTTTTCCGGGGAGCATGATAGGAGCTTTTTTAGCAGGGATCCTATATTTGAAATTCGGTAAAAAATCATTTGCAGTGCTGGGCGAGATATTTGGGACAGGTATATTGGGCGGCCTATTGGCGTTCCCAATAGCGAAATTCATGTTAGGGAAGGATGTTGCAGCTTTCTACTTTATAATACCTTTCCTGATCAGCACTATAGGGGGTAGTATCTTAGGATACTCCATTCTAAAGGTTATGGAAAAAAGTAATGTATTAAAGAAATTTGATGCATAGAGGGGATGAGATTATGAAAAACGTTTTAACTATAGCAGGCTCGGACAGCAGTGGTGGCGCAGGAATACAGGCGGATTTAAAAACATTTTCTGCTCATGGGGTTTATGGAATGAGTGTTATAACTGCAGTCACTGCCCAAAATACACAAGGTGTTCTTGCAGTGCAGGATATTTCAGTTGAATTGATTAGCAAACAGATAGAAGCAATATTTGAGGACATAAGGGTAGATGGTTTGAAAATAGGTATGGCATCCCAAATAAGTACCATAAATACAATCGGTGAAGGCCTTCGCTTCTATAAGCCTTCAAATATTGTTTTAGATCCGGTTATGGTATCCAAAAGCGGATATCATCTCTTACAGCCAGAAGCAATGAAAGCGTTAGTTGACATATTGCTGCCTTTAGCAACAGTAGTTACCCCAAACATTCCTGAGGCTGAAGTGATTACAGGCATAAAGATCAATAGCATTGCAGAAATGGAAAAAGCTGCAAGGGCGATTCACAAAATGGGGTCCAGGAATGTATTGGTTAAGGGCGGCCACCTGGAGAATGAAGCAACAGATATATTGTTCGATGGTATCAATTTCACTTATTTGAAAAACAGGAGAATCGATACAAAAAATACACATGGAACAGGGTGCACTCTGTCAGCTGCAATTGCCTCCAACCTGGCAATAGGTTATTCAATTGAAGAAGCTATAACGAAAGCAAAGGAATATATTACAGTTGCGATAGAAAATTCTTTGTCCATAGGCAAAGGGGTGGGGCCTACAAATCATTTCTACACATTGTATAAGAAGGCAGGTATTTCATATGAGTAAAGATAACAATAATATTTCAATGCTTAGTTTTTTTACACTATGGTTTGGGGCAGCAATTTCAATAGCTGAGATACTCACAGGGGGGCTGCTTGCACCCCTTGGCTTCAGGCTGGGCTTAACCGCAATAATAATCGGGCATCTTATCGGAACAACAATTTTAGTGCTCGGAGGGATAATAGGTACGGAAGAAAGACTTCCTTCAATAATGTCAACCGGAATATCCTTTGGAACATACGGAGCATACCTGTTTTCGGTACTGAATGTACTCCAACTGATTGGCTGGACTGCAGTTATGATAATATCCGGTGCAAGGTCAGTGAATGAAATATCGAAAGCACTATGGTCCTATGACGGTATAAATTTATGGAGCCTTATAATAGGGGGACTTATATGCTTATGGATTTTGTTCGGCAAAACAGGATGGAAGAAACTGAATCTGGCTGCTGTAACCCTTCTCTTCCTGCTTACAATCCTGCTGAGTGCTGTTGTTTTCAAGAACAGCGAGTTGTTTACTAAAGCTTCAGAGGGTGCGATATCTTTCGGTGCGGCTATAGAGCTTAATGTAATAATGCCTCTCTCATGGCTGCCGCTAATAGCTGACTATACGAGGTTTGCAAAAAGAAAAAGAGATGGCGTTATAGGCAGCTTCCTGGGATATTTTATAGGCAGCTCATGGATGTATATGATCGGACTAGGTACGGCAATTGTTGCAGGTAATGCTGATCCGGGTGCAATGATGCTGGCTGCTAATTTAGGGCTCACTGCTCTGGGAATAGTTATTCTATCTACTGTAACGACAACATTTCTTGATGCATACTCAGCAGGGGTGTCAGTTTTGAATCTATTTCCGAGGTTGAACGAGAGGAAAGCCGCAGTAGCAATGGGAATAATAGGAACGCTAATTGCGATAGCTGCACCAATAGAGCAATATCAAAACTTCTTATATGCAATCGGTTCGGTTTTTGCACCTCTTTTTGCAATACTGCTTACTGATTATTTCGTAATCAGAAAAAATAGAAAGCTCCAGGCAGGACTGCTTGTGAACTGGGGTGCTGTTCTTGTCTGGGTTTTTGGGGTTGTTATATATTATCAATTCATAAAGATTGACTTTGTACTAGGTGCAACGGTTCCTGTAATGGCAATAACAGGTACGATTTATACTCTTACTTGGAGGTTGACTGAAAAATGGAAGCTATTCAAAAAGCATCAGAACTCTTAAAGACAATAAAAGAAAGCAGACCTATAATACATCATATAACTAATTATGTTACTATGAATGATTGTGCAAATATTGTGCTGGCTATTGGAGGATCGCCGATAATGGCCAATGACGCCGCTGAGGTTTCCGAAGTTGTAGCAATATCAAAAGCATTAGTGCTCAATATAGGGACACCTAACCATAATAATTTCCGGTCAATGCTTCTGGCGGGAGAAAAAGCCAACGAGCTGGGTATTCCAATAGTATTTGATCCGGTTGGTGCAGGTGCTACGAACTTTCGAAAGGAAATATGCAGCAAACTGCTGGCAGATATCAAGCCGGCTGTTATTAAAGGAAACCTCTCTGAAATTGTGCACCTGGCTAGCTTTGATGGCTGTAATTATGGAATAGACTCTTATTTGGATGTTGATAATGGGAAAGAGATTGTTCAAGAGCTTGCCGGGAGATTGAATTGTATTGTTGCTGCCACAGGTCGGATGGATATAGTGTCTGATGGGAAAATCACCTATACCATAAATAATGGTCATGAAATGCTATCAAGAATCACAGGCACAGGGTGCATGATATCATCACTGGTTGGTGTGTTCTGCAGTGTGACACAGGATTATCTGATAGGTACTGCTGGTGGTATCATGGCAATGGGGATTTCAGGCCGGCTCGCATTTGACAGCTTGCTGCCAAATGAAGGGGTAGGAATGTTTAAAACAAGGCTTTTCGATAATATCTATAACCTGGATGAAAGCACATTTTTAAGGGAAGGTGAGATTAATGCTGTATAAAGAACTTGTGGATTATTCCTTATACCTGATAACTGATAGAAAAGCATTGGGTGGGAAGGAGCTGCTTGTTAGCATCGAGGCTGCGATACAGGGTGGAGTAACTTTAGTCCAACTGAGAGAAAAAGATATAACAGGGTATGATTATTATAATCTGGCTATAAGAGTAAAGGAGTTAGTAGGGAAATATAATATACCTCTTATTATTAATGATAGAGTTGATATCGCTTTGGCTGTCAATGCTGATGGGGTGCATCTCGGACCGGAGGATTTACCCGTACCAATTGCAAGAAAATTAATGGGTCCTGATAAAATTATAGGTGCTTCTGCTAATTGTGTTGAAGAGGCCCTTGCTTACCAAAAGCAAGGAGCTGACTATCTGGGAATAGGGGCCCTTTTTCCGACGATTACAAAAGGAAACACCGAGCATGTAAACCTTGAACAATTGAAGATTATTAAAGAAGCTGTTTGCATACCAGTGGTAGGAATTGGCGGGGTAAATGTCAAAAATGCTTCTGCGGTCAGAGCTGCAGGAGTTGACGGTATAGCAGCTGCTTCGGCTATTCTGGGAAGTGAGAATGTCTCAAAAGCTGCAAATAGTTTAAGGTAAAACTTACTATAATCATGCTGAATATTGATCGAAGCATATCAGTTATAAGTTAATTATCCAGCACAATATTCTAAAGGGTGCTATATTAAGTGGAATTGTAAAAATTCCACTTTTTTTGCTATATATATGCAAAATAATGCTCTTTATATGCTGAAAATTGACAAGCACTTTTCGTAATAATAGTATATTTACATAGGTAAAATAATTAGCTGCTTATAGAAAAGAATATGTTTATTTCTTAAATTTACCTGTGGGGGGGACGCTATCATGAAATCCTTCGGAATAATAAGCGAATTGGATAATGCTGGTGGAGTAAAACTACCCGATATGTTGTTAGGACTATATGATTTGGGAGCAGGGGATGCCATGGAGATGCACTTGGAGGGAAATAAAATAATAATGAGGAAATACCCACCTGCTTGTGTATTCTGTGGATCTACGAAGGACTTAAGGGAGTACAGGGACAAGAGTTTCTGCTGTTGCTGTGCCGACGAGTTGAAGAATTATTAAAAAAGATAAGAATAAAGGCAGCTTTTCAAGCTGCCTTTATTTTTATAACGAATAGGAAAGTATAAATTTCCTTAGTGTACCACTTTCCGTAAATGAGTTTCATAAAAGGCTTCCTTAATTATTAAAGTGCTTTATTAGAAGCCTTTTTTACCTTTTTTTGATAGTAAAATTATCCTCGAGCAGAGCCCAGTTTTGTGGGAATGGATAGCCCAGAGCCCAATAGCTCACACCTCTCAGCTTATAACTTTTTACTACATTGAATTTTGCCTGTGCGCTTCGTGCATCTTCAAACCACACTTCATGCATCCTTCCCTGCTCATCTGTATAGCGGAAGTATGGAGATTCTGTTGTGGTATCATACTGGATGGTAGCGTAATACCGCCTTGCCCTTGCCATAGCTTCCTCCATGCTGAAGGTTTCAGCCTCCTGCCCCTTAACATGGGGAAGGAGCCAATCTCTTGCATATATTTGGAATCCGAAGAATATCTTATCTCTTGGCATAACAGAAACTGCATAGTCAAGGACACGCTTTATCTGATTTAGTGGCGAGATAGCTTGAGGCGGTCCGAAGCGCCAGCCCCATTCATAGGTCATCAATACAACAAAATCAGCAATTCTGCCATGAGCAGGATAATCATGAGCAGTATACAGCAAGCCATGCTGTTCTGCACTCAGCTTGGGTGCCAGAGCACTTGAAATTAAATATCCGGCAGTATGCATACTGTCAGATGCGCGCTGCATGAATTGGTTATAAAGCTCGCGGTCTTCAGGAAGTACGTTTTCGAAATCAACGTTTAGGGCTTTATAACCCTTATTCCTCATTATATTAATTACGTTTTGTAACAGTAGATTTTGTATATCAACGCTTGACAGAATAATATGTGCAAGGTTCTCACCCAATTCAGTACTGGTGAAATTTGTAATACACATTATTGGAGTGACATTTTCTGCAATTGCTGTATTCACTGCTTCTGTATCCTTTATCGCCTGAAGATTGCCATCTTCTCGGATTCTGTAAGCGAAAGGACTTAAATAGGTGAGGTGCTCCGCATCCTCTGCTACAATAGGAATTGCGGCTTCAGACAGTATATAAATGTATCCATTTACTTCAATCACCGGCCTCCGTTTCCTTGGTATAACCAGTACGGCACCTGGATATACGAGGTTGGGATTATCTATGTTGTTCACTTTCAATATGTCTTGTACGGTAGTGCCATATATTTGGGCAATCCTCCACAATGCCTCTCCTCGCTTAACAATATGGCGAAGTGCCGGTATATAAATTGTAAGACCAGGATAAATACTTGCCGGGTTGGCTATCTGGTTGGCCTGTACAATCGCCTGTATTGACGTACCGTAGGTTTGTGCGATTTTCCATAGGGTTTCACCTGATTTCACAGTGTGGAATGTATCTTCTGTTGGAATGACCAATGCCTCACCAATTAACAAGAGATTCGCATTTGGCAGCTCATTAATATCTATTATCTTAGAGGCAGGGACTCGGTAGAAGGAAGAAATCTGCCAAAGTGCTTCCCCTGGTTTAACCACATGAATAAGCATGAAATGACCTCCCTATTTCTTTATTAATATAATCTATGCAAAACATGGTTTCCTCAGAATAACAAGCGACGCTCCAATAAGTTGTATATATATGCTGCTGTAACAATTGCCTCTTCCTATGAATAATATGATATATGCGATTAAATTTACGGGGTGGTAGTTTGGAAACATTGACGTTAGGCTCCCGAGGTCCGAATGTGAAGCTCATTCAAAGCCTTTTAGCAAGGATTGGTTATAATCCCGGAGTTGTAGACGGGGTTTTTGGACAGCAAACAAGGGAAGCCGTAAGGGAATTCCAGCTGGATAATGGACTTTTGACTGATGGGATTGTTGGGCCATCGACTTGGAGCAGGCTTGAGAAGTTTCTGTTAGGGTATGCCACATATACCGTCAAACCGGGCGATACTTTTTACAATATATCCAGAAAGTTTTACACCACACTTAATGCTGTATTAACAGCAAATCCGGGAATCGACCCGAAAATGCTTAGGGTGGGGCAGATAATCACCGTACCCTATGGCATTGATGTGGTTTTTACCGATATTGACTATACTTATGAAATGATGGAGAGGAATATAAGAGGGCTTAAGGCAAGGTATCCCTTTATAGAGGTGGGCATTGCAGGGAAAAGCGTGCTAGGGAAAAACCTATATTATATAAAACTGGGTAATGGGCCTGTCGAGGTATTTTACAACGGTTCACACCACGCTCTTGAGTGGATAACGACTCCGCTTCTTATGAAGTTCATAGAAAATTTCGCCCGAGGATATTCAAATAACTCTCCAATTAGGGGCTACAATACTCGAGATATTTGGAGCAGAAGCAGTATATACATCATGCCTATGGTTAATCCTGATGGAGTTGACCTGGTACTGGAGGGACTAAAAAGGAACAATCCATATTATAATCAGCTGCTTGTCTGGAATGATACAGGATTGCCCTTCTCTCAAGTATGGAAGGCCAATATAAGAGGCGTCGATTTGAATCGTAATTATCCGGCATCATGGGAAGAGGCTAAAGCACAAGAACCAGCCCTTGGAATAGATGGACCGGGGCCTACCAGATACGGTGGACCAAGACCACTTTCAGAGCCTGAGACCCAGGCGGTTGTTAATTTCACACGGCAGCATAATTTCAAGCTGGTTATTGCCTACCACACTCAAGGAAGGGTGATATACTGGCTATATAGAGATATAAGACCGCCCCGGGCTTTGGAGATAGCAAGACTTTTTTCCAGTATAAGCGGATATGCTATATCTGATGTACCTTATGCGGCAGCTTATGCCGGTTACAAGGATTGGTTTGTGGAGCAGTATAGGAGACCTGGATATACCTTTGAGGTAGGAATTGGACGGAATCCGGTGCCTATTACTCAATTCAACGATATATATCGGGAGAATGAGGGAGTAATGCTGCTGGCACCAATAGTATAGTTTATAATGAATAATGAGACAAAACGCCTGTCAAACCTTTGACAGGCGTTTTTACAGCCGTTGCTTCATTGACTAACCTTACTGAATTCCTGTATAATGTTAACGTAATATTATTAAGGAACACCTAATGGGAGGACTTAAGTGAGGATATTTCTATATATAGCTATAATTTTTATTGGCGCATGGCTGGGTGCGGGAGGGAAGCTTTCGGAAAGCTTTACGGTCAATCTGTCCAAGCTTCAGTTTATCAGCTTGCTGCTTTTGCTTTTCATAATGGGAGTCAATATCGGTGTCAATGATGATGTGATAAATGGGTTCTACAAGCTAGGTTTCCAGGCAGTTGTACTTGCTGTTTTCGCAATAGCCTTCAGTGTGTTTTTTGTTAAGCTGGTATCGGGTTTTGTACAGCGAGGACGAAAGGATAGTGAATGATATGAATGCAGGGATAATTGCAGCTGTTGCATCGGGTATCATTGCCGGACTATTTTTGTTTCCTCCTCAGCTTGTTCAATACATAGGCATAACAATTGACTTTGGACTCTGTGCGTTACTGTTTTTTGTCGGAATAGACATTGGCCGGAATAAGGATATTATAAATCAAATCAAAGCGTGCGGTCTCAGAATACTGCTTATTCCCATAATGATAGCTCTGGGCAGCATAATAGGGAGTGCTGCAGGAGGCTTCATCATAGGACTTCCTTTCAATGAGGCGGGGGCAATAGGAGCAGGTTTTGGTTGGTATAGTCTCTCAGCAATAATACTGTCTGACTACAGCCCGGAAATAGGAGCATTGGCGTTTGTGACTAATGTCTGCAGAGAGATTTTTGCATTGATGGCAATACCTTTTATAGCCAAGTACATAGGAAAGCTTGAGAGCATTGCACCTGCCGGAGCTACAGCAATGGATACCTCTCTTGCCGTTGTATCCAGGGCTACTGATAGCAGAACTGCGGTGGTTTCCTTTATCGCGGGGGTTGTTCTGTCACTGTTGGTGCCTATACTGGTACCGCTTTTGATATCTTTGTAGGGTGTGTGATGAGTGCATGAACAGTAAAAAGAAAAAGGACTTCCGTGAGGAGGATCTATACAAACCAATATATGAATACCTAAGCGGCTTGGGGTATAAAGTCCGCAGCGAGGTCAGCCACTGCGACATAGCTGCAGTAAAAGGTGAAGAGCTTCTTGTAGTTGAGATGAAAAAAAGCCTGAATCTCGATGTGATCCTGCAGGCTACTTTAAGGCAAAAGCTCGCGGACATGGTGTATGTGGCTGTGCCAAAACCGGGCAGGGAGCTTTTCTCTAAAAGATGGAATAACCTCAGCTATTTGCTTAAGAGGCTGCAGCTTGGTCTCATGGTTGTGTCCCTCAAAGAAGATTATTCCTGTGTCGAGGTTGTGTTTGAGCCTGCGGTATTTGATGTGATCAAGAACAAGAAGCAGAGCAAGAAGAAAAGGCAGAATCTCATAAAGGAATTTGATGCCAGGTATGGGGATTTCAACACCGGAGGCAGTACGGGAAAAAAGCTTATGACCGCTTATAAGGAAATGGCTATACATACAGCCTGCTGTCTGATGAAATACGGCCCCTTAAGTCCAAAGACCTTGAGGAAGCTTGGCACTGATGAAAAGAAGACCACAGCTATTCTTAGAGATAATCATTATGGATGGTTTGAACATAAAGCCAGAGGTCTGTATGACATTAATGAAAACGGATGTCTGACAGTCGAGGGATATACAGAATTATATAAATATTATATGGGTTTGATAGAAGAGAAAAAGCCGGAGTGAGGAGTTGAGAACATAGATCTCATAACCTCTTCCGGTTTTCGTTTTATTACTATTTACTTGAGTGAAAAAGTAATGTATACTATATATTAGTACCAGGTAATAATACCAGAATATAAGGAGGAGATTTTATGGATTTACAACAACTCTTTAAAATACAGGAGATAATGGAAAACAATATAAGGGAGAATTCAAAGATAGATGAGGACGTGCTCGGAAAAGAGAATATTTTTGATCTGAGGTTCCTCGCATTACAGGTAAAGTTGGGAGAAATCGCAAACCTGACAAAATGCTATAAATATACAAAAGCTAAAGAGGATATCCCTAAGGAAAGGCTCATGTTCAGGTTTATAGAAGCATTGAAATATCTGCTCTCTATAGGCAATATGCATGACTTCAATATTATAAATCTTGAAACAGTGAACTCCACATCCCATGAAGAGAGCCTGATAAAATTATTCAGCTTCATTTATGACGAGATAGCTGATCTTAAGGACGCAGTGCGCAGGGACAACTATGTGGATTCTGTAAACAGCTACATAAGATTGTTTGCAAGATTCATGAATCTGGGCAGGCTGCTTGGACTCACCTTTGAAGAGGTGTATGACTTTTATATGAAGCTGGGACCGGTGAATTTGCTTACTAAAGTCGAATAGCAAAACCTTTAAAAACATCAATAAGAAATTATTGGTGTTTTTTTTGCCATCATGGTAAATTATGGCTTGAAGTGTACTGGAGTTAATGTTATTATAAATATAAAAATTGGTATATACAACATGACAACATATTGATATAGTACATGGGCAAAAAAATGTTCAGGAGGAATTATGAAAAAAGTAAATAAGAATTCACCGCTGCCGCTTTATTACCAGCTAAAGGACATAATTTGTGATCTGATTGAAAATGAAGAACTCAAGCCTAATGATCCCATACCCCCGGAGAGAGAGCTTTGTGAGTATCATGGGGTAAGCAGGATGACTGTTAATAAGGCTATTACCAACCTTGTCAATGAGGGCTTGCTGTACAGAGAGCAGGGAAAGGGAACCTTTGTAGCAAAACCAAAAGAGGGTTACCAGCTCTCAAAATTATTGAGCTTTACTGAAGATATGAAAGCAAAGGGTCTTCAGGTTGATACACGGATAATCTCCTTTCATAAAAAATCAGCTACAAAGAAAATACAAAAGGTACTGAATCTACTGGAAAAAGAAGAAGTATTTGAGATAAAAAGACTGAGACTGATCGCCGGTGAACCCTACGCAATTGAAACTGCGTACCTACCTGTCAGCCTTTGTGAAGATTTAACTATGGAAAAGCTAGACAAAAAATCCCTTTATGATATTTTACTCAGCGAATACGGGCTCAAGATGGATTATGCGCATCAAACCATAGAAGCGGTAATCCTCGATGAATATGAAAGTGAGATTCTGCAGGTACAGGAAAAATCTATTGCACTGATGTTTTCGAGGAAGACTTATCTGGAGGGCGATAGACCGATGGAGCTTACAAAAGCAGTATATAGAGGAGACAAGTATAAGTTCGAGGTTGTACTAAGGCGCTAACAGTTGTGTATAAAACACAATTGTTAAGATAAAAAGGGGGTTAGCTTTATATGAAAATCAAGTTCAGTCAATTACAAAAGCTGGGAAAAGCCATGATGCTTCCTGTAGCAGTGTTGCCAGCAGCAGCGCTATTGCTGAGGTTTGGACAGCCGGATCTATTAAACATTCCATTCATGGCGAAGGCTGGCGGGGCTATCTTTGACAACCTGGCACTGATCTTTGCAATAGGTATTGCAGTTGGTTTCTCCCATGATAACGCCGGAGCAGCGGGCTTGTCAGGTGCAGTGGGATATCTTGTGCTTACCAATGGATTAAAGGCTATTAATCCGGATTTGAACATGAGTGTTCTGGCAGGTATTATCTCAGGTCTGGTTGCAGGTGGACTTTATAATAAATACTATAATATCAAGCTGCCGGAGTTTCTCGGTTTCTTTGGAGGAAGAAGGTTTGTGCCCATAGTTACTTCCGCTGCTATGATGGTTTTAGCAGGCATTTTCGGACTAATATGGGCACCGATACAGAATGGTATTAATTCTATGGGTCAGTGGATAATCGGAGCAGGAGCAGTCGGAGTATTTGTATTTGGATTTCTCAATAGATTGCTTATACCTCTGGGGCTGCACCATGTATTAAACACCTTCATCTGGTTTGTATTCGGTAACTATACAGATGCAGCAGGCCAGGTCTGGACAGGGGATTTGAACAGGTTCTTCCACGGAGATCCAACAGCTGGCAGCTTCATGGCAGGCTTTTATCTAATATTCATGTTTGCTCTGCCTGCAGTTGCATTGGCAATATATAGAACATCAAAGCCGGAAAATAGGAAAGCCATCGGAGGCGCATTGTTCTCAGTCGCTTTTACTGCTTTCTTGACAGGGATTACTGAACCATTGGAGTTCATGTTCATGTTCCTGGCACCGGTTCTGTATGTGCTTCATGCAATACTTACAGGTCTGGCCCTTGCTGTAGCATATTCCTTGGGAATATTACATGGGTTTGGCTTCTCAGCCGGTGCGATTGACTATCTACTCAACTGGCGTTTGGCAACAAAAGCGATAATGATTATACCGGTAGGTTTGATATTCGGTGTAATTTACTACTTCTTATTCGTCTGGATTATAAAAGCACTAGATATTCCTACTCCGGGAAGAATTGACGAAGATATGGACGAAAGTACATCAGTCGATTTGAACATCAGTGACTTCTCCGTTAAACTGGTGGAAAGACTTGGAGGTAAATCCAATATTGATACATTGGATGCCTGCATAACAAGACTGAGAATGACTGTAAAGGATGTCAATGCAATTGATGAGAGTGCACTTAAGTCTATGGGCATAAAGGGAATACTTAAAAAGGCAAACAGCATCCAGGTAGTAGTAGGAACAAGAGCAGAATTGATTGCCGACGAAATGAAGAAATCCATAAAAATGTAATGGACTTGCGAACAGGGCGGCTTATGCCGCCTTGTTTTTAAAAAAGAGGAGGTGCTGCAGTGCGGATCAATGCTGATACTGAGAATATAGATAAGCTGTCAACAAAGGAAATGGTTAAGATTTTCAACAATGAAGATAAAAAAGTTGCAAATGTAGTCGAAGGCTGTCTCGAATCGGTTGCAGCTGCAGTAGACTTAATGGTGAGCACAGTGCAAAAGGGCGGAAGGGTATTATATATTGGAAGCGGTACAAGCGGTAAACTTGCTGTTATTGATGCTTCTGAATGCCCGCCTACCTTCGGTGTGGATGATAATATGATCATTGGTGTAATATCGGGTGGGGTAGAAGCGGTTGCCGGATGGAAAGAAGAAACAGAAGATGATTGCGAACTGGCAGCTAAAGATTTAAAGTCCAGAAATCTCAGCAGTTGTGATGTAATAGTCGGTGTAAGTGCCAGCGGTAACACGCCATATGTGCTATCAGGGTTAGAATACGCTTCACATATTGGCTGCAGTACGATCGGCATAAGCTGTTCAAGTACAGGAATGCTTAATAGGACGGCAGATATATGTATTGTTTCGGATGTAGGTTCGGAAGTTATTGAAGGTTCTACAAGGCTAAAGGCAGGAACGGCACAAAAAATGATACTGAATATGCTTTCTTCATGCACTATGGTCAAACTGGGCAAGACCTACGGAAATTTGATGGCAAATGTAAAACCTATAAACTTGAAGCTGAAAAGGCGTGCCATTGATATAATAATGTATGCAGCCGGATGTAAGGAAGAAGCAGCTCTGGAGGCTTTTGAAAGGGCAGAAGGCAATGCAAAGGCTGCAATCCTGATGTTGATTAATGATATTGGTGCCAAGTAAGCTTAAAAAACAATCAAAAATGAATGCTCATACAATGGGCAGTAAAGGGTGATTAAATGAAGGCAATAGTCAATGCTAATATAATTATGAAAAATAAAATTCTGAAAAACCATACATTATTATTTGACGAGAGAATTGTGGAAATAGCAGAAGACTATAAAATAAACGAATCCGAATTGGAAGAAGTTATTGATGCTAGCAATAGATACTTGTCACCGGGTTTTATAGACATTCATATCCATGGATGTATGGGAAACGACACTATGGATGATAATGGGAGCAGTATTTCCAATATTAGCAAAAGCATTGTATCTACAGGGGTGACCGCTTTCTTACCTACTACAATGACAATGAAATTCTCAATAATTGAGGAAACTATAGAAAGAATTAGGAAACTTATGAATAATGAACCTGGAGCTTCCATCCTTGGATGCCATCTGGAGGGTCCATTTATAAGTGATGAGTACAAGGGCGCACAGAATGGAAAATATATAATAAAACCTGATTTTAGCGGTATTGAAGGGTTTTCGGATGTGATGAAGATAATAACTATTGCACCGGAGGAAGAAGGTTCAGATGAGTTTATTGAAAGCTGCGTAAGACACGGTATAGTAGTCGCCATAGGGCATACAAAAGCAAATTATGAGCAGGCCATGAGGGCTATACAGAAGGGTGCAAGCCACATTACCCATACTTTTAATGCCATGACACCGCTTCACCATAGAAATCCAGGTGTCGTAGGTGCTGCTATGGACAGTTCTGCAAGCTGTGAGCTTATTGCGGACAACATACATGTAAATCCCGCTGTTCAGAGAATCCTTCTAAAGGTTAAAAAAATAGAGGGGATAATACTTGTAACTGACGCAATGAAGGCATGTCTCCTGGATGAAGGGGAGTATGACCTGGGTGGGCAGAGGGTATTGGTAAAGGGTGATGAGGCAAGGCTTCTTTCAGGTAGTCTGGCAGGCAGTGTTCTTACCTTGAATAAGGCTTTGAAGAACTTCATCAAAAATACCGGAGTGAGTCTGAATGAGGCTGTTAGGACTGTTACTGAGAATCCTGCAAGAATATTAAAAATAAGTGACACAAAAGGAAGTATCAGTATAGGTAAAGACGCTGATTTGACTTTGTTTGATGAGAATTTTAACATATACGCAACATATGTGAAGGGTAAAAAAGTTTATGAGAGGTTTGAGAGATGAGAATAGTAGTTGCTAAGGATTATGAAGAAATGAGCGGAAGAGCAGCCAAAATAGTGGCAGGGCAGATATTTGTAAAGCCTAATAGCGTAATTGGTCTGGCAACAGGCAGTACGCCTCTTCTGATGTATAAGGAGCTTATTCGCATACACTTGGAGGATGGATTGGACTTTTCAGAAATAACAACCTTCAATTTGGATGAATACATAGGCTTATCAGCTGATAACATTAACAGCTATCATTACTACATGTTCGACAACCTTTTTAGGCATATCAATATCAAAAAGGAAAACATATTCATACCTAATGGTATGGCTTCAGATATTGAAAGGGAATGCAAGAGCTTTGAAGAAAACATCAGAGCAAAGGGTGGAATAGACCTGCAGGTGCTTGGAATAGGAAATAACGGGCACATAGGCTTTAATGAGCCTGATATCAAATTCGAGGCTACAACTCATGAGGTGAAGCTTGATGAGGAGACTATTCTCGCAAATGCCCGCTTTTTTGAAACTATTGATGAAGTACCGAAGCTCGCGATAAGTATGGGGATAAAGACAATAATGCATGCTCGGAAGGTGGTGCTGCTTGCAAATGGGTACGGCAAAGCTGAATCATTAAGTAAAGCATTGTATGGAGGAATAACACCGGAAATACCTGCATCCATACTTCAGCTGCACCAGGATGTTACCGTAGTAGTTGACGGGGAGTGCGCCAGTTTCTTAAAGAGATTGGGGGATGAGAGGATTGAGTGACAGGATACTTGATTTAAGACCAGCACAGTTGATAAAGCTTAATGGAAAAGAACTCATGGATAGCATCAGGGCTTCTGAGGGCAGGACTGTGGCTTGTGAGATTGTCTGCCCGGTGATGCCCTTGTTTTATGATGTGACAAATGCAGAGCTTGCAGCTGCCTTTGGCGCCGATTTGATAATCTTGAACTTATATGATGTGCTTGAGCCTTATATATTTGGGATAAAGCCTGAAGCCGGGGAAACAGCAGTTCAGAGGCTGAAAAGACTGGCAGGGCGCCCTGTTGGTGTGAATCTTGAACCTGTTGATGAAGGAAGGAACGTTGTAGGGGAAAGGGTATCTATCGGAGCGGGCAGGACAGCCACCCGGGAAAACGCAAGGCTTGCATATGAGCAGGGGGCTGCCTTGATAGTCCTAACAGGGAACCCCAAAACAGGGGTAACTAACGAAAGCATCTTAAAAGCTATAAGGATTATTAGAGAAGAATTATCTGACGGTATTGCGCTGGCAGCTGGAAAGATGCATGGAGCTGGTATCGGCTCGGAGATGGGAGAAAAAATCGTGTCCGAGAAGGACGTTGAGAGCTTCATAGATGCGGGCGCGGACATAATATTGGTGCCTGCGCCGGGTACAGTTCCCGGAGTAACCGTTGAATTTGTGAAGAGTATAGCAGACATTGCGCATAAAAGAGGTGCTATGCTTATGACCACAATCGGAACTTCGCAAGAAGGCGCAGATATCAATACAATAAGGAGCATTGCGTTGAACTGCAAAATGGCAGGAGCTGATATACACCACATTGGCGATGCCGGTTATACAGGGGTAGCAGTACCTGAAAATATTACGGCTTATTCAATTGCCGTAAGAGGTATAAGGCATACATATAGAAGAATGGCCATGAAAGAATAGGAGGAATTGAATTGCAGAAAGAAACGATAAGGGTAAACGGGAAGGACGGCCTTCATGCAAGGCCTGCTGCTGAGTTTGTCCAGCTGTGCAAGAATATAAAAAGCAATGTAAAACTTGAAAAAAATGGGGTCAGTGTATCGGGAAAGAGTATTATAGGCATTATGTCCCTAGGAATTTCCGGGGGAGATGAAGTAACGGTCGTTGCTGAAGGCGATGATGAAGTGGATGCAATTATACTAATAAAAGAGCTGCTAGATAAGGAGTAATTAGATGTTTGATTATTTTAAGAAGAAAGATGACACACTTATCCTATACAGGCCGGTGGAAGGAAAAGTAATCGATATCAGCGAGGCAGAGGATAATATGTTCGCTGATAAGATGATGGGAGATGGGGTTGCAATTGAGCCGGAGAGCAATGACATCTTTTCGCCTTGCGACGGTAAAATACTGCTTGTGCCAAAAACCCTCCATGCTGTTGCGTTATTATCCTCCAACGGAGTTGAAATACTGATACATATTGGTATTGATACAGTCGAACTGAAGGGGCAGGGCTTTACAAGCCATGTGAGTGCAGGGGATATGGTTAAAAGGGGAGACAAGCTTATAAGCTTTGACAGGGAATATATAATGAGGGAAGGCAAACCTCTCACAACTCCTATTGTCATAACCAATGGGGATGATAAAAACATAGAGATTAAGAAAATCTTTGGAGACAACACGGATATAATCATGGAGCTTAAGATAAAAGGTTGATTATTAGGGAGAGAGAATTATGAAAAAGGGTTTGGCTGTATCTCCGGGTATTGGAATTGGCAGAGCGTATATCATCAGAGAACCTGAAATTACAATAGATAAGGGTATCATAAGCCAAGAACAGGTTCAAGGAGAGCTTGACAGGCTGTCAAGGGCATTGGATTGCTCCAGGAATCAAGTGGATGCAATATATCAAAGTGCTGTAAACCGAGGTGAAAAGGCGAAGGCAGAAGTCCTCGAAGCACATGTGCTTATGCTGGATGATCCGATGCTTGTTGAGCAGGCAATAGAGAAGATCAGAACTTTCAAGTTAAAGTCAGAATATGCCTTTTCACTTGTTATTGACGAGCAGATAGAGATATTCAAGAGCATAGAAGACCCATATATAAGAGAAAGAATAAATGATGTAAGGGATATCGGTTCAAGGGTTGTGAAAAACCTGACCGGAGTCATTATAAAGGATATTGCATCCATAAATGAAGAAGTAATACTGGTAGGTAAAGAGATTACTCCTTCTCAGATGGCAGCTGCAGATTCAAGGTTTGTCAAGGGAATAGCCAGTGAAGTAGGGGGAGCGACCTCGCATACTGCGATACTGGCACGAAGCGGAGGTATTCCAGCAGTCATGGGGGTGCAGGATATAGCAGAGCTTGTAGAAGATGGACAGCAGATAGCAGTGGATGGTACATTGGGTGCAGTTGAGCTGGAATTGAATGAGGAAAAGCTTTTACTGCTGCGTGAAAAAATGCTCAGGGCTCAAAAAATTGAAGAAGAACTAAGCAGGATAAAGGACTTGCCGGCAGTAACCAAAGATGGACATGCTGTAAGACTGGAATGCAATATTGAAGGGACTGCGGGTATAAAGAAGGCTTTGGAGGCAGGGGCAGAAGGAATAGGCCTCTTCCGCACAGAGTTTTTATTTATGGACAGAAGTAAAATGCCTAATGAGGAAGAACAATTCAGGGTATATAGGGAAGTCGCTTCGGATATGGGAGGAAGGCCTGTAATTATTAGAACTCTCGATATTGGTGGAGATAAAGAGATAGAATATCTGAAGCTGCCAGCGGAAGCAAATCCTTTTCTTGGCTTCAGAGCTATAAGGTTATGCTTTGAAAGGATTGAGATGTTTAGGGCGCAGCTTCGGGCAATACTCAGGGCAAGCGTATACGGTAAGGTTAAGATAATGTATCCCATGATAGCCACAGTGGACGAATTGAGAAGAGCCAATAATATATTGAACGAGTTAAAACGGGAACTGGAGTCAGAAAATAAAGACTTTGACAAGGGTATTGAAGTGGGAGTAATGATAGAAATCCCGGCTGCAGCAGTTATTGCTGATGTGCTGGCAAAAGAGACGGATTTTTTCAGCATAGGCACTAATGACTTGACACAGTATACGTTGGCAGTAGATAGGACAAATGAGAAGGTAAGCTATTTATATAATAATTTTGATCCCTCAGTGATACGTTTGATCAGCACAGTGATAAAGGCAGGACATGAAAAGGGAAGGCCTGTGGGTATGTGCGGCGAGCTTGCCGGCAATCCGACAGCTGCATTGCTGCTATTGGGACTTGGTCTGGATGAATTCAGCATGAGTCCGACCATGGTGCTTAAGATTAAGAAGATAATAAATACAGTTGACATGAATAGTGCAAGGGAGGCTTCAAAAGCAGTGCTGGCTATGGAAAGTGCACTTCAAATAGAAGAATACCTGGCTGAGAAAAACAAAGAGCTGGGCTTGGAGTATCTAATAGGCATATAAGAGCAGCAGATATAGATAATTTATGGTATTATAGAGATAATGGAGTACACCGTTATCTCTATAATACATTTTGCAGGATAGGAAGGATAAAGGAAGTTGAATAGTACAACAAAAGCTATAATATCCTTGGCAGTGAATTGCTTGCTTCTTATAATTGCATTATTTTCATTTAAATGGTTAGAAGCCCCACCCACAATAAAGGTGATTTTGCAATATATAGCCTATGTTTTTTTTACTATGGGCATTTTTTTTGGATGGTGGTTCAACCGAAGCAGAGTTTTCTTCTGCTCCCTGACGCTTATGCTGAGCCAGATGATTCTGATGCATTATTTACCATATGGAATGGATGCAAAGGATTATTATCCCACGGTATTAACTATAGTATCTGTGTATATACCCCTTAATATTTTGGTTTTCTCAGTACAAAGGGAAAGAGGAATAGTATCAGCTTGGGGAAGAATGAGATTCTTGTTTATAACCATAGAATTACTTGTAGGAGCATGGATAGTATGGTATAACGATACAGATTTGCTTCAGCTTTTCAATTTAAAGCTGTTTCCAATGGATATCAAGCTTCTGCCTGGTTTTTCACATGTGTCACTTTTATTGTTCTTTGCTGCATTGGCCTATCTTTTTATCAGACAGGCTGTGACTGGAAAGGCTTTTGATGCGCCCTTTATGGGTATAACGATATTTTCTTTCGCTGCTTTGGCATCAAGCAAGGATGTACAATCAGCAGCTGTAATGTTTGCATTATCAGGACTATTGCTGGTAGCAGTGGTTATTCAGGCGTCCTACAGCATGGCTTACCTGGACGAGCTTACTGGATTGCCTTCCAGACGAGCACTGAAAGAAGAAATGCTGAAGCTTGGGGGCAAATACGCTATAGCAATGCTGGATATAGACCATTTCAAGAAGTTCAATGACACCCATGGACATGATGTGGGAGATGATGTGCTGAAGCTCGTTGCAGCCTGCATCAAAGGCATAGGAGGCGGGGGCAGGGCTTTCAGGTATGGGGGGGAAGAGTTCACAATGCTTTTCCCGGGCAAGACCACTGAGGAAGCAATACCCTATCTTGAAGAGCTTAGAGAGCATATTGCCAAGAGAGGCTTTACAAAAAGAAGTAAAAGCCGGCCTAAGAAAAAGCCTTTGGAAATAAAGTCAAATGCGGGAGGACATAGGAAGCTGTATTTGACAGTGAGTATTGGAGCTGCGGAAAGAAATGAGAAATACAGAACTGCTGAGGAGGTTATCACCGCAGCGGACAGCGCATTGTACCGAGCAAAAGCAAAGGGAAGAAATTGTGTATGTAAGTAACCGAAGTCTATTGACTTCGGTTATTATTTTATCTTCCTGGCCTTATAAACATCTGAGTCCAGTAATAACTTCCGTTGCTGCTCTTTGCACATCCTACTCCGATTTCGGTATAGGCTGTACTGAGGATATTGCTTCTGTGACCGGGAGAATTCATCCATGCAGTCACAACCTCCTGAGGTGTCCTCTGTCCCATTGCTATGTTTTCACCGCCTGCTGCCATACTAATTCCAAAGGACTCAATCATGTCAAACGGCGAGCCGTAGGTCGGAGATTGGTGAGCAAAATAATTCTTGTTTATCATATCTTGTGATTTGTACCTTGCACACCTGGAAAGCTGCCAATTGGCCTTAAGGGCTCCGAGACCTTTCTTGGAGCGTTCAATATTTGTTAAGCGAATAACCTCATTTTCCATAGAGTTTATAGCAGTCGTGGTTGGTATCGTGAGCTTCTGCCCTGGGTAAATCATTGATGGATTTTTTACCTGAGGGTTTTTTGAAATTATCTCGCTTATTCCTACCTGATACTTCTGTGCTATTTTCCACATGGTGTCGCCAGAACGTATTGTGTAGGTTGTATCAGCAAAAATTTGCATTGTTGACATCGTAAAGCATAGCACCACTAAAAATGCTATTAATTTCTTTTTCATTTTATCACCTCGTATATATTTTTGATAAATGCTGTATTTTTATGACTGATAGTTTATGTAACATTTGAGCAAACAGCTTATTCTAAGAAAAACATTACCAGGTACATGTTAAGCTTTTGTTGAAATTAATAGGAATATGGAGATTAAAACAAGTTGAGAAAAATAATTCAGGTTGTTATAATATAGACAAGCCTTACGACTGTTGTAGAGTGCATCTCTTATTTGTTGATTTTTGTGCCTTACATCTACTTTTCTGAAATTTTTTATATACTTATTAAAAAATTTTGAATATTCGTATAGTGCAAAAACTAGAAGTATATGTTAAAATAGTTTTAGGGCTTGTGAGGGAATCGGTGGCTTATTGTGAAGTTTGCTAACTGAAAGTAAGTACTGTTTTCTCAAATCATTAGTTTTACGCAATTTTATTCAATCCAATCTTAAATTTAAAGGAGGTCTTTTATGCAAGCGTTTCATGATTTTATTATTTTCCTAAACGGTTACCTTTGGGGGCCGCCAATGTTGATTCTTCTTTTCGGAACTCACGTGTTCCTCACTTTCAGGTTGGGATTTATTCAAAAGTATACTGGTTTGGCAATAAAACTTTCAGTTAGCAAAGATACAGCAGGTGAAGGAGACGTAAGCCAGTTTGGTGCACTTACTACAGCCCTCGCAGCTACAATAGGTACTGGTAATATCGTAGGGGTTGCTACAGCTGTTGCTCTTGGTGGTCCTGGTGCTGTTCTCTGGTGCTGGCTCACAGGCGTATTCGGCATAGCAACAAAGTACGGTGAAGCATTACTCTCAGTTAAATACAGAGTTAAGACTTCGGATGGCACTATGCTGGGTGGACCTATGTATGCTCTTGAAAACGGCCTCAAAATGAAATGGTTGGCAGTTCTCTTCTGCATATTCACAGGTATTGCTGCATTCGGTATAGGCAACATGGTTCAGGCAAACTCCATAGCCTCAATGGTTGTGGAAAACTTCGGAATTTCTCCTTATATATCAGGTGCAATAATGGCAATACTTACAGGAATTGTTATAATCGGCGGTGTTAAGTCCATAGCAAGCGTTTGCGAAAAGCTCGTTCCGTTTATGGCAATATTCTATGTATTAGGCTGTCTTGTAATACTTATAATAAATTCTGCTTATGTTGGTCAGGCATTTGCACTTATATTCTCAAATGCATTTTCACCTAGAGCTGCAGGCGGCGGTTTCATTGGTGCAAGTGTAATGATAGCTGCAAGATACGGTATCGCAAGAGGCTTGTTCTCAAATGAATCCGGTCTTGGTTCAGCTCCATTGGTAGCTGCAGCTGCAAAGACTGCAAACCCTGTAAGACAGGCACTTGTATCCTCAACAGGTACTTTCTGGGATACAGTAGTTGTTTGTGCTATGACAGGTCTTGTTCTAGTTAGCAGCATAGTTAGAAATCCTGCAGGATTAGAAGGTCTCAAGGGTTCAGCGCTTACAAGTGCTGCATTCGATCAGATTCCTGTTATTGGACCTATAGTTCTTACAGTTGGTCTTCTTACTTTCGTTTTCTCAACTATACTCGGTTGGTCATACTATGGTGAGAGAGCAGTTGAGTATCTCTTCGGCAAGAAGATAATAATGCCATACAGATTACTTTGGGTAATAGGCGTATTTGTTGGATCAGTAATGTCTCTTCCTCTCGTATGGGACCTTGCAGATGCTATGAACGCTATGATGGCAATACCTAACTTGGTTTCATTGCTTCTCTTGAGTGGAGTAATAGCTTCTGAAACTAGGAAATACCTTGTTGATGGAAGCATTGACGATGTAGACAATACTCCAATACCAACTATAAAGTAAATACTAGATTAATATAGTTAACAGTAACCTGGCGGTTGTTTAAAAGCAGCTGCCAGGTTATTTTTATGTGTGCTATTGAAATATTATTTCAAAATATACATTATTATATTGAAATATAATTTCATTAATAGTATAATAGCAATATACATATATAGGGTATAAATCATAAATTTTGCAATGGAGTGATGTTGATGAAAGTAGATTTGGATAAGCTGATAACAGAAAGCAGGAATAATAATACTGTTGATATTGACAGTGTGTCAACCGTAGAAATGCTAAGAATGATAAATAATGAAGACAAGATTGTAGCATATGCGGTAGAAAAGGAATTGGAGAGAATTGCAGAAGCGGTAGACATAATTCATGAGAGACTGTCAAAAGGCGGCAGATTAATATATATAGGTGCCGGTACCAGCGGAAGGTTGGGTATTGTTGACGCATCCGAGTGCCCTCCCACATTCGGCACTGATCCTGAATTGGTACAAGGGATAATTGCTGGTGGAAGAAACGCGGTATTTAAGTCCGTCGAAGGGGCGGAGGATAATAATAATGAGGGAATAGCAGACGTAAAATCTGTCGGGCTGTGTGAGAAGGATGTACTGGTGGGACTTGCTGCAAGTGGGAGAACACCGTATGTAATAGGAGCTCTGGAATATGCTAATGAAATAAGTGCAGCAACTGTTGCTGTAACCTGTAATCCTAACTCGGAAATGGCTCAGGTAGCACAAATATCCATAGCGCCTGTTGTGGGTCCTGAGGCAATAACAGGATCAACAAGAATGAAGGCAGGAACGGCACAAAAGCTTGTACTTAATATGCTTACTACGGGGGTTATGGTTAAGCTGGGTAAGGTTTATGAAAACCTTATGGTGGATGTTAAAGCGAGCAATATAAAATTGACTGAAAGAGCTAAGAAAATAGTAAGCCAGTGCGCGGGAGTTGAAGAAGCCGCCGCAAAGAAGGCTTTGGAAGAGACTGACTATGATGTAAAACTTGCCATTTTCATGATAAAGTCCGGTCTATCGAAGGAGGATGCCAGAAAAGAACTGGATGAGAATAAGGGATTTATAAAAAAGGCTCTTCAAAATTATTTATAAGGGGGAATTATACGTGGGCGACAAAATAAGAACCATGGCTGAAGGAATCATTGAAAACTGTGGAGGAAAAGAAAACATACAATCAGCTGTGAACTGTATGACCAGAGTTAGAATGACATTCAGGGATTCAGACAAAGTCAACGAAGCTGCCCTTAAAAATGTACAGGGTGTTATGGGGATTGTAAAGGCGGATGAGCAATTACAGATTATCGTAGGACCCAGTGTAGCTACTAAGGTGGCTGAAGAAATGAGAAAGATTTTGGGTCTCAGTGATGACAAGACGTCTTTTGGAGAGGCTGATAAGGTTAAGAAGGAAATGAAGAGCAAGTATGGCACACCGGCGAACGATATTCTAAAGAAAGTATCGAATATATTTATTCCGTTGATTCCTGCTTTTATTGGTTGTGGTTTGATACAAGGCATTAATAATTTGATAAAGACATTCAAATGGATTGAGCCAGGCACATTAACTTCACTTCTGACAGTTTTTGGCGGTGCTGTTTTTGCATACATGCTGATTATGGTTGGTATGAATGCTGCTAAAGAGTTTGGAGGCTCACCAGCTTTGGGTGGAGTTATGGCAGGTATTCTGATGACTCCGGGACTTGCGGATATAAAATTGTTCGGCAAAGCATTGGTTCCTGGACGAGGCGGAGTAATTGCAGTACTTCTTGTAGTTCTGTTTACAGCATTTGTAGAAAAAAGAGTTAGGAAAGTAGTGCATGAATCAGTAGAACTGATTGTGACCCCACTGTTAACAGTACTTATTTCCGGCTTCGTAGCAATAATAGTTTTACAGCCACTTGGCGGCGCTATATCCGACGGCATAGGAGCTGTAGTTACAAATGCTATACAAACTGGAGGAGCGCTCGTAGGTGCAATTCTTGCAGGAACATTCCTGCCATTGGTTATGACAGGTCTGCATCAGGGACTTACTCCTATTCATGCTGATCTGCTCACAAAATTTGGTGAGAATGCGCTGCTTCCTATCCTGGCAATGGCAGGCGCAGGGCAAGTAGGTGCAGCTATTGCTGTATATGTAAAAACAAAGAACAAGAAGCTTAAGAAGACGATTGCAAGTGCACTTCCAGTAGGAATACTTGGAATTGGAGAGCCTCTGATTTATGGTGTCACACTGCCTCTAGGCAAGCCTTTCCTGGGTGCATGTCTGGGTGCCGCCTTTGGTGGTGCTTCAAATGCAGTATTTCATGTAGCTTCAATCAGCATGGGCTTGTCGGGATTACCACTGGCAGCATTGATAAAATCGGATAAAATTGCCTTTTATTTAATGGGAGTAATCATATCCTATATTGCAGGGTTTGTTGTTACATACTTGCTCGGCTTTAATGACCCTGTAGACGAAGAACAGGATTACAAGAGCACAGCAGGAGCACGCAGCACTACAATGTAACGAAAGGAGATAGACATGGTTGGCATATCACTGTATACGGGTATGGGTTACAGCCTTGCTGATAATCTGGAATACCTTGAAAAAGCATCTGAGTTGGGGATAAAGGAAGTCTTTACGTCTTTGCATATTCCGGAAGCTGACAGCAATGTGTACAACGAAGCAGAGGAAATACTGCTGAAGGCCAAACAGCTGGGGATGATGGTAACGGCGGATATTTCCAAACACTATATAGATAAGACCGATATAAAGAAATACAATCTATATGCCCTTAGGCTTGACTTCGGATTTAGTGTTAAAGAAATAGCTGGACTATCCAGGGAGCTGCCCTTCAGGATACAGTTGAATGCAAGTACCGTATCAGATAAGTATCTGGACGAGTTAATACAAAATGGTGCTTCTATTGCTAATATGGAGGTATGTCATAACTATTACCCGAGAAATAATACAGGTATGGCTTACGGACTCTTTATGGAGAGAAACCGGTGCTTTATGAAACATGGAATGAAGATAGCCGCATTCATACCTCTGCAACATCAAAGAAGAGGCCCTCTGCATGAGGGCCTTCCGACGTTGGAATGCCACAGGGCTATAAGACCCGTTATTTCGGCACAGCACTTACTGCATTCCGGAATAGATACTGTATATACGGGAGATGCATTTGCTTCAGAGGAAGAGCTTAAGAGTATATCGGGAATAAAGAAAGATGTCTATTCGATACCTATAAGGTTATTCGGACCAAGTGAAGGGGAAATGCAGGTACTGTCTGGGGTGCATACAAATCGTATGGATCCGGGAGAATATGTAATACGTTCCCAGGAGGCAAGGCTGAAGAAGCATGAGAAGATATTGCAGCATAATACAGCACAAAGAAAAAGATACAGTGTTACTATAGATAATGAAGGATATTTAAGATACGAGGGAGAATTACAGATATTAAAAAGAGAGCTGCAATCTGATGACAGGGTTAATGTGGCAGGAGATGCCTCTGAGGCAGAACTGCTTATAGAAATGATAAAGCCGGGAGAGGCCTTTGAGTTCATTTTGTCTGATTAATCAAATTGTTTGCCATCAGTATCGGGAGGTATCGTGATTGAGCTGTATTCTAAGGATAAGAGAAATCTTTGAAGAATTGACACCGGCGGAAAAGAAGCTGGCAAGCTATGTCCTGGAGCATGGAGACCAGGTGGTGAGTCTTGCTGCTTCTGATTTTGCAGAGCTTTGTGAGACTAGCCCTGCCAGTGTTATTCGCTTTGTTAAAAAGCTGGGCTTTGAAGGGCTTCAGGATTTCAAGATGGACATAGTGAAAGGGCTGGCATTAAAGCTGAATAATCAGGAAAACGTATATGAAGCTGTTACTATTCATGACTCTACGATGGAGATAGTTAATAAGATTGCAAGGGGAAATATTAAAGCTATTGAGGATACTATAGGAGTACTGGATGAAGAATCTGTATCTGAGGCTATAAAGGCACTTATAGAAGCAAATCATATCAATATATACGGGGTAGGAGCCTCGGGACTGGTAGCACAGGATTTGCAATATAAGCTAATGAGAATAAGCAAATCAGTAAGTATGTACATGGACAGCCATACTCAGCTTTCCTCTTCAATACATATGAAAAAAGGGGATGTTGCAATAGGCATATCCCACAGCGGCAGGACGCTGGAGGTTTATAAGTCCTTGGAAAGGTCAAAGCAGAGGGGCGCGACGACAATTTCCATTACCAAATATGGAAGCTCTCCTATTAGCGAAATTGCCGATATCAAGCTGTACACTGCAAGTGTTGAAAAACATCTTAGGACGGGGGCTATTGCTTCAAGAATTGCACAGCTTACAGTGGTTGATATCATATTCATAGGTGTAGCAAGAAACAATTACAGCGATATTGCAAAGTTTATTCAAGATACCAGGGATATGGTAGAGGATTTGAAAATATAATCATCAATAAATGACATAATAGTATTTCATATGTACTATTATGTCATTTTTTTTAATTTATAGGCAAAATACTCCAAATAACCTCAATATATTAAACTAGGTCTTTGTAGCTTTGAGTATTGATTATTTGCGACCTTTTGTATAAAATATAATAGACAAGCTGGTAAAAATATGTAGACATGGAATTATATTTGAAGATGGGGTGATGTTTTGGAGATTTTGTTAAAAGCCGTGAACAATCTGGGTTATACTGCATATTCCATAATATGTGCAATAGCAATCATATTTATGGTTTCCTTCTTTACCATGCTTCGGATAAGAGGAAAATACCGCAGGCTGCAGAAGGATCTCAAGGCGGCTGCTGTCAAAAAGGACGGCAAGTTCAAAAGTCAAGTGCTGAGTGCTATCGTAGAGGACTATCGGACGATTTCGATGGCCGCCAAAGGCCAAGTAAATACGCAGGCGATAGTGGAGAAAAACTTTAGCATCAGGCTAAAGGGGCTGGGGCTTGGAGAAAGGTTCGTGAAGAATTCAGTTTCACTAATGGTGGTGCTGGGTTTGTTAGGGACCTTCTACGGGTTGACACTGTCTGTGGGGAAGCTGGTTGAGCTTCTAAGCGCCAGTGGAAACAGCGAACTGCTTGTCGGTATGGACTCGATTATCACAGGACTTATTTCCTCTGTAAAGGGGATGGCGGTAGCCTTTTCAACAAGCCTGGCAGGGGTTGGAGGCTCTATTGTAATAACTGTTGTGGGAATTATATTCAATATAGAGGAAGCAAGACAGGGCCTTATGGTCCAGCTTGAGGATTATCTTGATAATGTAGTAGAGCAGGAGCTTCTCCAATACAAGGAATCTGAGCTGAGCAGGATAAGTATGGCAATAATAACCTCTTTTGATGGCTTCAGCGGAAGGGTGGAGGATGTGCTTCGAGGTACGGTGGTGGATTTTTCGGACAAGCTTGCAAAGGCAAGCGAAAACATAGAGAGATCCTCCAAATGTCTGGAAGGAACAATTATGAAATTTGAAGATGCTCTTGCTGTATTCAATAACAACACAAGAGATTTTGGCGAGTTTAACTATAATCTGAGAGGAAATATTGAGAGAATGGACGTAGGCTTCTTGAACCTTAGGGAGTGCCTTGTAGAGACTGCCAGGATAATAAGCTCCAATCAAAGGGTCATGAGCAGTTTTTCGGATACAGTGCAGCAAGCGGCAGCAGCTTATAGCAATGAAAAGGGTATTGGAGCTGGGAGGTAGCCTATGAAAGGGAGAAGGAGATATTTTGGGGAAGGAGCAGAAGCTCAGGACTTCTGGCCTTCTTTTACAGATGTAATGTCTACATTGGCTTTGATACTGTTCTTCCTGATGCTTCTGGCATACGTTCAAAATATAATATATGGCAATAACCTGGAGCATGCAAAGCAGCAGCTGGAGATAGCAAGAGCAGATATAAGCAGTTCGGAAAGAGAGCTTAAGCTTATCAGGATGGAGATAGATAAGACCGCGGCAGCACTGACATTATCCGAGCAGGAGGTTCTGAACCAGAAGACAATTATTGCAATGAGCAATGAAGAGCTTGAAAGCCTTAGGGTCAGGCTTCAAAGCATTGCTTTTCTCAGGCTGGACATATTGGAGAAGGTAAAAGATTCTGTAGAAGAAGAACTGGGGAAGTACAATGAAAAAGGGCAGCAGCTTGTATCTATTGGAGATAATGCAAATATAATAATCAATGAGAGCATGGTTTTTGCTTATAATTCGTATGAGCTGAAGCCGGAAGCTAAGGAGCTGCTGATGCAGCTGTCCAAAGCCTTTGAAAGGGTGCTGGAAAACACTGAAGTAAGGGAAAGCATAGATGCCATAAGCATTGATGGACACGCGGACAGCTTGGGGAATGCGGATTATAACAGGGAATTATCTACAAGAAGGGCTACAGAAGTAGTGAACTTCATGTTCAGTGTAAATCCCAACCTGGAGAACAAGTATGGGGAATACTTCGCAGCCAATGGATTTTCTGAATTCCGCCCCATAAGCACAGGCAGCGATGAGAAAAGCAGAGCGCTTAATAGGCGCATAGAGATTTCAATCATTGTTAAGGACTCGAATATACAAAAGGTAATTGAGAAGTATCTCAATGAAACCAAGGGAATGCTCGAAAGCAGATAAAATAGAAAACGGCTTAAGCCGTTTTCTATTTTTATGAGTATTACATTTTTTCTGCACTAAACCATTTTACTGTACCTGTCTTCATTAATACCCTCATATACTGCTGCTGAGATGCTTCAGCGCATTTCTTACGTAATCGGCGGGAATATTATCATATATTTCTGCCGAGCCTAAAGCTTTCGGGAGCACAAATCTAATGCGTCCTTTTTCTACCTTTTTATCGTTATTCATCAAATAGAGGACTTTATCAATATCCATGCCGGGGAAGCAAGTCGGAAGTCCGGCTTTTGCAAGAAGCTCACTCTGCCTGGTCCGGTGATCTTCCTTCATTAAGCCCATGCTGACAGCAATATATGCAGCACCTTCCATTCCCAGAGAGACTGCCTCGCCATGACGGAATTCAGTATATTCCGTTGCAGCTTCGATGGCATGACCTATGGTATGGCCATAGTTCAAGAGCATTCTGATCCCAGTATCCTTTTCGTCCAACTGTACGACTGAAGCTTTTGTTTTGCAGCAGTTTTGGATTATATGAGACAAGAACTTCGAATCCAACTTCAGAATATCAGCAATATTGTTCTCAAGGTATTCAAAAAACTCATAGTCACCAATGACTCCGTATTTTATCACCTCTGCCAGACCGCTCCTAAGCTCTCTGGGGGAGAGGGTGACGAGGGTGGAGGTATCTGCGATAACCATCCTGGGCTGATAAAAGCTGCCAATTAGGTTTTTGCTTTCCCTGTGGTTTATAGCAGTCTTGCCGCCTATGCTGCTGTCTGTCTGAGAGAGCAAGGTGGTAGGGATTTGGATGTATGGTATGCCCCTCATATAGGTAGCAGCTGCAAAGCCCGTCATATCTCCGATTACTCCGCCTCCAAACCCAATCATAAGACTGTCTCTGGTAAGCTTCATCTCAACAGCTTTGTCATATATCTTTGCAAGGCTGTCTATATTCTTGTATTCTTCTCCGTCAGGGATAAGGCACCAGTCCAAAGTGTAATAGGCTTCAAGGGCTGCCTGAAGCTTGCTGCCCCAAAGCTCATATATAGTCGGGTTTGAGACTATCAATACCTTTCCCGCGGGATAAAAAGTACCTATGTATTTATGAAGGTCTTCGATCAAGTGGCTGCCGGAAACAACCTCACATGAAGCATTGTCAAATTCCATTGAGAAGCTTGAACCTTGCTTTTCTGAGCTTACGAAGGCTTTTATCCTTACAGCAGCATCTTCAGGGCTCATATAAGACGTATCAATGGATAAATCCCCATTATATAAACCCTTCCGATTATCCAAAATTCTATTGATTGCCTGGCAAGGATCCTCTACATCCAATAGAGGACGTTTGCCGGTCTTCCCGACTCTCTCAAGTATTACTTCAGGCTTTGCTTTAAGGCAGATGATTTTGCCGTTTCTTCTGAGCGCCTCCATATTCAGAGGAGAAAGCACCACGCCTCCGCCTGTTGATATGACACACTTGCAGCGATTTGACACATCTGATATGACTTGGCTCTCCAACTCTCTGAAGTAGCTCTCTCCATGCTGGCTGAATATTTCCTTTATTTGCTGCCCTTCTTTTTTCTCGATTTCAGTATCAACGTCAATAAACTCATAGCCCAAAAGTTGGGCCAGAACTCGTCCGATTGTACTCTTCCCGGTGCCCATGAAGCCTATTAAAACAATATTACTCATATCATCACCTCGGTAATTCGTGTTTTTTGTATTATATCACATAATATGGCAGAAAGGTGTGTTTCTCTAAGAGATAATGAAAAAAGCTGCTTACGCAGCCTTTTTCATTATCTCTCGCCGAGCTTTTCAGGTTCACCATAATCTACTCCATCAGTATCAACAGTAACCTTTTTCATCCTCTGATCCTCAAGGGGTTTGTCGGAGTGGTTCCTTTTCACTGCTACTATTTTATCAGCAGTCTCGATACCTTCTGTGACCTTGCCAAAAGCAGCATACTGGCCATCCAGATGTGGTGAATTGGCTACCATTATAAAAAACTGCGAGCCCGCTGAATCGGGTGATGACGACCTAGCCATTGATATTACGCCCTTCTCATGCTTGAGATTATTTGCAAAACCATTAGACTTAAACTCGCCTTTTATGCCGTAGCCAGGACCGCCCGTACCTTGACCCTGAGGATCTCCTCCCTGTATCATAAAACCGGGAATAACCCTGTGGAATATTACTCCATCATAAAAACCTTTGTTTGCAAGAGATATAAAGTTCTTTACGGTATTGGGAGCGATATCCGGGTAAAGCTCCATCTTCATTACATCTCCATTTTCCATTTCTATAGTTGCCAAGGGGTTGCTGCTCATGTCAAATCATCCTTTCTGTATGTACTCAATAGTTATTATAACAGATTTACTTAAGTTTATTAACATATTCCTTCATTGATTCAAGAGGCAGCGGCCCCACTATACTATCATCAAGGAAGCCATTAGTGTCTATGAAATATGTTGTGGGTATATTTGATACTTGATATAATTGAGAAACCTCTCCCTTGACATCCAACAATATTGGGAAATTGTATTTATTCTTTGCTATGAAGTCCTGTACGGTTTTTTTATCTTCCGCAATATTGACTGCCAGTATTACAAGGTCGCTGTCCTTGGTTTCCTGATAAAGCTTTTCAATATCAGGCATTTCTGCTTTGCAGGGAGGGCACCAGGTAGCCCAGAAATTAAGGTAGACCTTTTTGCCTTTGAGTTGACTCAGTGTTATCTTATTGCCATTTAAGTCCTCCAGTGTAAAATCGTAGTCTGCCATCAGATTGATTTCTTCCTTGGACTGCGGACCTTCTGATTGGCTGCTGTCAGCAGGGGTGGGGCTTGGAGCCGGAACTGCCTGCTGGGGAGGGGCTTTTCCAATGCTGGATTTGGCATTGTAGTTATTGGTGGTATAAACAGCTACAATCACAAGGATGATAGCTGCTGTCCATATGATAATGCTTTTTTTCATAGCTTGCGCTCCTATCTATTCGAAATTTTAATCTATAAGTTAATGAAACTAAAATATCGGCTTAATACTGAAACCTTATTGGTAAATATGATAATGCCCATAATAATAAGCAGAATTCCACTAGCTATGGAAATGGTATTCAGGTGCCTGGATATTTTTTTGAAGTATCCGCTGAAGCTCCCAATTGCATAGGCAGTAAGTACAAACGGTATCGCCAGACCTAAAGAATATGCGGTTAACAGTATTATTCCCATGCTTATTGTCTCCATGCTGCCTGCATATATGAGTATTGATGCCAGGATTGGGCCTACGCAGGGAGTCCAGCCTGCCGCAAATGCTACGCCTACGAATACAGAGCTTATGTTTTTACTCAGCTTTTCGAAGGGAACGAGTCTCTTTTCGTAGTATAAGGTCTTTATCTTGAAAATCCCGGTAATGTGTATGCCAAATAGTACTATGAGAGCACCGCCGATTTTTCTGAATACATCCATGTTGCCTTTTAAAAGCTTCCCTATAGAGGTTATTGAGGCACCCATTGCTATGAACACCAGGGAAAAACCCAGAACAAACCCCAAGGACTTATATAGTGTATGCAGCCTAGCCTTGCCTGAACTTAGCTCAGCCACGGTAGAGCCTGTCAAATAGGTTATATATGCAGGTACCAGAGGCAGCACACAGGGGGAAAGAAAAGAAAGCAGACCTGCTGAAAATGCCAGCAACAACGACGTGTTATTCAAGTATCTCACCTGCCTTAATTAAATTCTGTTAGGTTAATATGTACCCCCCACCGGTATACACTCATAATATTATATCACGAATGTGAAGGTTTTATGAAGAGTTGGAAAAATATTGTTTTGTTGTAAAAAAGCTTGACATTAAAAAGTATATGCAGTACTATGAATAAAACATATAAACAGATTTTAAGTAATGGGTAACAAATTAAAAGATATAAACGATGATCAGGACGAGTAAATCCGATTCGGTCAGTAGAGATGGGGGGTCACCGGCTGAAAGCTTCCCTTGGCATGAAGGATTGAAAACCACCTGGGAGTTTGCTTCTGAAAGCTGATCTTATATAGAGCAGGCTAGTAGGAATCGACGTTCGCCGCGTTAAGGCTTTGAGTGGGTTTTATATGCCAGTTTGGGTGGAACCGCGGGAGAAATATGCTCTCGTCCCTTTTAGGGACGGGAGCTTTTTGTATTTAAAAGAATATTTAGTATAAAATGATGATCAGGACGAGTAAATCCGATTCGGTCAACAGAGATGGGAAGTCACCGGCTGAAAGCTTCCCTTGGCATGAAGGATTGAAAACCACCTGGGAGTTTGCTTCTGAAAGCTGATCTTATATAGAGCAGGCTAGTAGGAATCAACGTTCGCCGCGTTAAGGCTTTGAGTGGGTTTTATAAGCCAGCTTGGGTGGAACCGCGGGAGAAATATGCTCTCGTCCCTTTTAGGGACGGGAGTTTTTTGCATTTAAAAAGGAGGTATTATTATGATTTACAGAAGCACCAGAGGGAGTGAAGAGACAGTTTCAGCAAGTGAAGCGATATTGAAGGGGATAGCTGTTGACGGGGGGCTGTATGTACCGGAGCAGCTTCCGAGTATAGATGATCCGCTACATGTTTTGGCAGAAATGAGCTATAAGCAGCTGGCTTGCCTGATTATGGGGAAATACCTTACGGATTTTGAACCTGAAGAGCTTCAAGTATGTGCTGACAGAGCATATGGATGCAAGTTTGACACTCCGCATGTGGCACCATTGGTAGAAAAAGCCGGGGTGCATTTTCTGGAGCTGCACCATGGACCTACACTTGCTTTCAAGGATCTGGCACTTACCATCCTTCCGCATTTGATGAAGGCAGCATTGGAAAAGCATAACCCGGGAAAGGAGGTAGTAATTCTTACAGCTACCTCAGGGGATACAGGCAAGGCTGCACTTGAGGGCTTTGCAAATGTGGAGGGTACAAAGGTAATAGTATTTTTCCCGGAAGATGGTGTAAGTGATATTCAAAAACTACAGATGCTGACCCAAGAGGGTAGTAATACTTTCGTTGCAGGCATTGACGGGAATTTTGACGATGCGCAAAGCGGGGTAAAGGAAATATTAAACGACCGTATGTTTAAAGAAAGACTCGGCAGCAGTAATTATATGCTTTCCTCAGCAAACTCCATTAATATGGGTAGGTTGATTCCTCAGATAGTATATTATTTCTATGCTTATCTGACCCTTGTCAGGGAAAGAAAAATCAAGGCGGGTGAAGCAGTTAATACAGTTGTTCCTACAGGTAACTTTGGGAATATCCTTGCGGCCTATTATGCCAGGAAAATGGGTCTGCCGTTAAATAAGCTTATATGTGCTTCTAATGAAAACAATGTACTCTACCACTTTCTGCAAAGCGGTATTTATGATAGCAGGCGGGAGCTTAAGCTAACCAGCTCTCCATCTATGGACATACTTATATCCAGTAATCTGGAAAGGTTATTGTACGAGATAAGTGGAAGGGACAGTAGTATGATCAATATGCTTATGTCTAAGTTGGTTTCGGAAAGAAAATATGAGATTACAGAAGATATGAAGAAGGGGCTGGCGGAGTTTTATGGAGGTTATGCATCAGAATTAGAAACCTCAGACAGCATAAGAAGAGTTTTCGAGACTTCGGGCTATGTTATGGATACTCATACTGCTGTTGCCTATGCAGTGTATGAAGGGTATAAAAGGCAGACAAACGATAAGTCACAGGCTATTATAGTATCCACTGCAAGTCCCTTTAAGTTCGGCAGGACTGTGGGCAAAGCATTGGGCATCAATACTGACAAGCTTGATGATTTCAGTGTGATAAAGCGGCTTTCTGCATCGGCGCAAATAACTATACCAAAAGCAATTAAAGAACTGGAAACTAAAAGAATAATACATGGCACCCTTTGCAGAAAGCATGAGATGAAGCTTGCCATACAAAATTTTTTAAAGGTGTAGGTGATATATATGTTGGAAATCAGAGTTCCAGCTACAAGTGCAAACATAGGGCCGGGCTTTGACTGTCTCGGTATAGCATTAAATATGTATAACTACTTTTATATAGAAGAAGCTGATGCCGGCCTGGAAATATTGGGCTGTGAAGAAGCCTACAGGAACAAGGAAAATCTCGTATATAGGTCTATGTTAAAATGCTTCGAGAAGCTTGGCTGCAGTTATAAGCAAAGAGGGCTGAGGATTAGGCTTCAAAACGAAATACCGATATCAAGAGGGCTTGGAAGCAGCGCAGCATGCATATTAGGGGGGGTACTGGCAGCAAATGAACTTTCCCATGGAAAGCTTGACAAAAATGAAATTCTTGAAATTGCCACGGAAATAGAAGGGCACCCCGACAATCTTGCACCGGCCATGTTCGGCGGAATGACTGCAGCCATAAAGGATGGCAGCAGAATATACCATGAGAGTATAAAGCTGCCTGAAGGCATAAAGTTTTGCGCTATTATACCAGCTTTTGAACTGTCAACGGCAGAATCCAGGGCAGTCCTTCCCGATATAATTTCCTATAAGGATGGGGTCTTTAATGTGGGGAGGGCTTCACTTCTGATAGCTGCTTTAACAAATGGAAGCCTAGGGCTTCTTGAATTTGCATGCAAGGACAGACTTCATGAAACGTATAGGGGTAAACTGATTAATAACTATAATGAAATAATAGAGGAAAGCCACAGACTGGGCAGCCTTTGCACATACCTGAGCGGCGCCGGACCGACAATCATGGCTATTCTCCGAAAGGAAAAGGATTTTTGCAGTTCTATGAAAGCTTTTTTATCTCAATTGGAAAATAAATGGCAGTTAATAGAATTGGAGCCTGATTTGACAGGAACTGTATTGAGAAGTATTTAGAAATTGCGAAGTAAGCTAAATAAATATATTTTAGGGGGATTCTAATATGAAAAAGGTAAAGGTAGCCCTGCTGGGGCTTGGAAATGTGGGACAGGGCGTATGGGAAATACTATCAAATAATAGAAAAGAAATCTTGATGAACTGCGGCTGCGAAATTGAAGTCAGCAAAATACTTGTGCAGGATAAAAACAAACCAAGGAAGGTAACGGTTCCAGAAGAACTCTTAACAACGGATGCAGAAGAAATTTTTATGGATGACGAAATAAAGATTGTTATCGAGCTAATGGGTGGAGGGGAGCCAGCTAAAGAATATATGCTGAGGGCTATGAAATGTAAAAAGCATGTGGTGACTGCAAACAAGCTGGTTTTAGCAACACAGGGCGAGGAATTGTTTGCAACAGCGAAGGCAGAGAAAGTACTGTTCTATTACGAAGCCAGTGTAGCTGGGGGTATTCCCATTATCCGAGAAATAAACGAAAGCCTTGCAGCGAATAAAATAGAAAAAGTAGTCGGCATAATTAATGGAACTACTAATTATATACTTACAAAAATGACACGGGAAGGCTTGAGCTTCAGTGAAGCTCTGGAGGAAGCCCAGGCAAAAGGCTATGCCGAAGCTGACCCCACATCGGATATTGAGGCCTATGATGCTGTTTATAAGCTTGCTATTTTGGGGTCATTAGCTTTTGCTACAAAGCTTGATATAAAGTCAATATGTAGGGAAGGCATTACTGGAATAACCCCTGTTGATATTAAATATGCAGCAAAATTTGGATATGTTATTAAGCTGCTGGCAATAGGAAAGGATACTCAAGGAGAACTTGAGCTAAGGGTACATCCTGCCATGGTTCCGCAGAATCACCCCCTGGCAAACGTAAATGATTCCTATAATGCAATATTAATAAAAGGCAATGCAGTAGGAGATCTGATGCTATATGGAAGGGGTGCAGGGGACTTGCCTACAGGAAGTGCTGTAGTAGGGGATATAATCTCCATACTGAGAAACAATACTGATCTCTCTGCCCTAACTATGGCAAAAAGCAGCTTTGCTTCAAAGCCGGTTCAGCCCGCCTGTGAGAATATGTCCGAGTACTACATCAGACTGAATGTAAAGGACCGCCCCGGGGTTCTGGGAGAGATAGCTGCTATATTCGGTAAGCACGAGGTAAGCATTTTATCTGTCACACAGGATGTTGAAAATGATGATAACGTATATCTTATATTCATTACTCATGAAGCCATGGAAGGTAATGTCTCAAAGGCAATAGCAGGTATTAAGGCTTTAGATAAGGTGAACGGTGTGGAGAATATTATCAGAATAGAAAGCTTCAAATAAAAGGCGAAAAATAATAATTGATTTGTTATCAGAAATTGCATATAATATGGGAAACAGCAAATCGATGACTGGGGATAGTACATGGAGCTTTAGCCTTCAGAGAGCCTGCGGTTGGTGGGAGCAGGCAGGCAAGCTTTGTGGAATGGGCCCGGGAGAGCAGCCCGAATACGAGTAGGAGCTGACGGGATTTTCCGCCGTTATAGGAAAACGGATATGTTGGTATCCGTATGTAAGTGGCTTGCTTTGCAGCAAGCAATTTGGGTGGCACCGCAGGTAAACTCCTGTCCCTTTAGAGGGATAGGAGTTTTTGTTTTTGAAAGGAGTTGGTTTGTATGGAAGATGGATGGTGGCTGTTAGGACACATTTCATATAAAGAAGGAGTGCATAATGAATATGGAAAAGAAGAAAAGAATACTTACAGGAGACCGCCCCACAGGCAATCTGCACCTGGGACATTATATCGGAAGCCTTCAGAATAGGGTGCGGCTCCAGGATGAATACGATACCTTCATTATTGTCGCAGATGTACAAGCGCTGACTACCAATTTTGATAGACCTGAGAAGCTGTCCCAAGATGTGATGAATGTTGCCTTGGATAACTTATCTGTCGGCATAGATCCTGAAAAGGCAACTATTTTTATACAATCATATATTCCGGAAATCGCTGAACTCACTGTTTATTACGGAATGCTGGTTACGGTCAATACGTTGAGACATAACCCGACAGTAAAGACGGAGATGCAGCAGTATGGATACAGGGATGTCACATATGGATTTCTGGGTTACCCGGTAAGCCAGGCAGCGGATATAACCTTCTGCAAAGCCGACTTGGTGCCTGTAGGTGAGGACCAGCTGCCACACCTTGAATTGACAAGGAAGATCGTAAGAAGGTTTAATGACCTGTACAGTCCTGTACTTGTTGAGCCACAAGCTCTTCTGAGCAATGTGCCCAGACTTGTAGGTATAGACGGAAATTCGAAAATGGGAAAGAGTCTGGGGAATGGAATATATCTTAATGATGAAGCAAAGGTTGTGAAGGAGAAGATATTTTCCGCTGTCACCGATCCTAATCGCATAAAAATCACAGACAAAGGGAATCCCCAGGTGTGTACAGTGTTTGCTTATCATAATTCCTTCAACTCGGAGGAGGCATCAAACATACAGGAGATGTGCAGGGCTGGCTCTATCGGGTGTGTGGCTTGCAAGAAAAGCCTGACTTCTGCGTTGGAGAAAATGCTGGAACCTATAAGAGAGAGGCGTAAATATTTTGAAGAAAAACCCGAAATGGTAAATGAAATAATAAGAATTGGAACAGAAAGAGCTAGAAGTGTTGCGGTCGAGACAATGGCGGAAATAAGGGCTGCAATGAGAATAGATTACACATGTATTGACAGTGGCAGAAAATAAAAATATAATAAAGATATACCCCCCGGTGGTACTGATGAAGACGAAAAGTTAAAATTCAAATATATGTGGAGGTGTCAAGAATATGGGGAAAAAGGTACTGATAGTAGGCGGAGTTGCAGGCGGAGCATCTGCAGCGGCAAGACTCAGAAGAGTGGATGAGAAGGCTGAAATAATAATTTTTGAAAAAGGCCAGTATATTTCCTTCGCAAACTGCGGGCTGCCTTATTATATTGGAGGAGCTATAAGGGAGAGAAAGAATCTCCTGGTGCAGACTGCGCAGGCTATGAAAGCACGCTTCAACATAGATGTGAGGGAGCTTTCCGAGGTAATAAAGGTTGACAGGCAGAGAAAGATTGTGGAGGTAAAGACCCTAAGGGATGGAAGTACTTACGAGGAAAGCTACGATGTGCTTGTACTTTCACCGGGTGCTGCTCCGGTCAAGCCACCTATCCCAGGTATAGACAGTCCTAACATATATACCTTGAGAGATATTCCTGACACCGACTCAATAAAGGGATTCCTTGATGAGAAAAAACCTCAGAGCGCAGTTGTTGTAGGGGGAGGCTTCATAGGCCTTGAAATGGCTGAGAACCTTTATGCGGCAGGACTAAGGATTGATATAGTTGAGGCTCTTGACCAGGTCATGGCGCCATTGGATTATGAAATGGCTGCAATAGTTCACAATCATATAAGAAGTAAGGGCTGCGGACTGCATCTTAAGGATGGTGTCAAAGCCTTTGAGCCAGAGGCCGATAAGACTGCAGTAGTACTTCAAAGCGGCAAGAGAATATCTGCAGATATGATAATACTCTCCATAGGCGTAAAACCCAACAATATGCTGGCTAAAGCGGCAGGACTTGAAATGGGCATTACCGGTGGCATAAGGGTAAATGAGTATCTACAGACCTCAGATCCTGACATATATGCTTTGGGGGATGCTATAGAAGTAACAGACTACGTAAGCGGTAATCCTGTGTTGATACCTCTTGCAGGACCTGCAAACAAGCAAGGAAGAATTGCAGCCAATAATATTGCAGGACGTAAGGAAGCTTACAAAGGGACACAAGGGACGGCAATCGCGAAAGTATTTGATATAGCTGCAGCGTCAACGGGAATTAATGAAAAGACACTAAAGAAGCTTGGCAAGGAGATCGAAAAAGATTATATTACGACAACCACTCACTCGGCTTCCCATGCAGGCTATTATCCTGGAGGAAGCACAATGGCTATAAAGACCATCTATACTCCTGAAGGCAGGGTGCTGGGTGCCCAAATAGTCGGCTTTGACGGTGTGGATAAGAGGATAGACTATATCGCGATAGCAGTAAGGCATAGGATGACAGTGCATGATCTGCAGGAATTTGAGCTAGCTTATGCACCGCCCTTCTCTTCAGCAAAGGACCCGGTAAATATGGCCGGATATGTGGGAAGCAACATTTTGAACGGAGATGTCAAGGCAGCTTATTGGGATGAAGCAATGAATGCAGATATGAGCAATACCTTCCTGTTAGATGCCAGAGAACCTTCTGAATATGAGCAGGGGCATATACCGAATGCCGTGAACATTCCATTAGGTCAGATAAGAAGCAGGCTTAGTGAGATACCCAGGGATAAAGAGATAATAGTCAACTGCCAGGTGGGGTTGCGTTCTTATATAGGAGTCAGAATGCTGATGCAAAATGGCTTTGAGAAGGTAAAGAACCTCAGCGGAGGCTATAAGTCCTACAGAGCGGTAGAAGATGACATGAAGCATAATATGTAATTAATAGGGAGTGCCGGGTAAACGGTACTCCCTATTACGCGAAAAAGGTTTAATTATATTTGGTTTTGTAGTAAAATTAATGTAGAAGATTGTCAGATATTATTATTGATGTGTAAAGCTGTACTGAATGGAGATGGCGTCAAATGAATAACATTGATTTCAAAGACAATATAGTAAAGAGGAATAAAATTCCGATACTGATTTATGTACCAGAGTGGATACAGCTTTTTTCCAGTTATAAATCAAGGGGTATGCAGAAAACAATATCAAAATTAGAGGAGCTTATTGCCAAGGAAAAGGAATGTGACTCGGAGCTCGGAAGCTTGGAAAAAAGAAAAAAGCTATTGATGAATAAAATACTATACCTTTCAAAGGATATTAATGATAATAACAATGAAGCAGCCTTACCCAAAATGGAAGAGACTGAAAAGGAGCTCATTGAAATCAATCAGAAAATGCCCAAGCTGATAGAAGAAATGGAAATACTTCCGGGCCTTATAAACACACAGAACACACTGCTGTTAAAGGAAACCATAAAAAGATCCTATGAGCTGATAAAGGAGCATAAGTCCGAGTCGGAGAATTGCCAGGAGCAGGTGAATGAAATCAGGCAGAAGCTTGCAACACTCATACAGAAGAAGGTTGACATGGAGGAGCGGGTGAACAAGCTGTATTCTTTTGTTCATGGAATGATTGGGGCAGATGAAATGGAAAGTCTTGATGAGAACTTTCTATAATAGAATTAAGAGGGGTGATTCTGCTTAAAGGGAATCAGCCTTTATTTTTGGGAATACTTCAGAGAAAAAATGAAAGGATATAGGGATTTTGTGTAGAATAGTAGAATTAAGACTAATTGAATTGCACATTTGGATTCGGAGGTGATTGCATGATATTCGGTATAGGAACTGATATTATTGAGATAAAAAGGGTTGAGAAGGCAATGCTAAGAAGCCCTAAGTTTATAGAAAAATTATTTACCGAGCAGGAGCTTGAATATTATAAGAAAAAGGACATGAAAGCACAGCATATCGCAGGAGGTTTTTCTGCAAAGGAAGCAGTACTTAAATCCTTAGGAACAGGACTCAGAGGTTTTAGATGGAAGGATATCGAAATACTCAGAGGTACCGTAGGAAAGCCCATGGTCAGGTTTGGGGGCAATGTAAAACAGTTTATAGAGGATAACGGAATTGGTATAATTCACGTCACCATCTCCCACTCCAAGGACTTTGCTACAGCCACAGCAGTGGCGGAAGTCTCGATAGAAAGGGAGGGCATAGTCATTGAAGACATGCTTTTCCAATCTAATGAAGAAAGGCGAAATATCCATTAAGAATTTGAAGCCAAGTTATATTGAACGCACAAAAGAAATTATATTGGGTAGAGTGCGAATTCAATAACAATCAATGAAACGTTTACGCGAAATTTGAATGTACATTTTGAAATGTTTTTCGCGAAACATATGAGTAACATAATAGAAAAAATTACACATACAATAAAAACATATAATTAGATGTAGGGGCGAACATTGTTCGCCTGTAGGAGGGTGCATTGTGAATCGTAGAGTTATATGTATTCTTATCATTGTATGTGTGGTTTTTACTGGCTGCTCAGTTTTAAACCCCAAGAAGAACTTTGAGGAAGTGAGCAAGAGGCTTTTAAAGCTGGAGACTTACACCTGTGATGTGACGATGAGGGTTGCAAACAACAAAAGTATAATGGAATACAAGCTGAAGCATTATTATAAGAGTCCTGACAAGTACAGGGTGGAAGTTCTGGCACCAAAGGAGCTTGAAGGGCAGGTGTCCATATATAATGGAAGCAGCTCTTACATATACCACCCTGGAATAAATCAATATCTTGTAACCGAGAACTTTTCAGGCTCAGTGGAGTACAATGCCTTCATAGGCTCATTTATGAACCATATTAAGAAAACTGATAATATAAAAATAAGCAGCGAAAAAACAGGGGAAAAGGAATTTATTGTTTTGGAATTTGAGGTACCGGAGCCAAACAGTTATATGAGACTTGAAAAGCTTTGGCTTGATGCGGAGAATGATGTACCTGTAAAGGCAGAAATATACGGTAATGATGGCAAAACAAGCGTTGAAATATATTATAATAACTTTGTCTACAATCCCGGTTTAAAAGACGGGAATTTCGAGATTACACAAAAAAATTCAATGAAATTACAGGAGATGAAAGAAAATGTACGATCTGAAGAAAATCAGGGCTGCATGGGCGGAGGTGGACCTGGATGCTCTTGCCCACAACATGAGGGAAGTAAGACGACTTGCACAGAAGGGTGCACTTGTAACCGCGGTAATTAAGGCTGACGGTTATGGACATGGAGCAAAAAAAATAGCACAAACCCTTTTGGACAATGGTGCAGACAGGTTTGCAATTGCTGTGCTTGATGAGGGCATAGAGCTTCGCAGGGCAGGCTTTAAAGTGCCTATACTTATATTAGGCTATACTAATGGGGAAAGGGCAGAGGAAGTAATATACAACGACTTGGAGCAGGCTGTTTATTCCTGGGAGCTTGCAGAAGCACTGTCCAAGGAGGCTGGGAAACAGGGCAAGACAGCAAAGATTCATATTAAAGTTGATACAGGAATGGGAAGAATAGGCTTGCAGCCTGACAAGGATTCGGTGCAGCTTATAAAGAAAATCAGTCAATTGCCTAATGTTGTTGTAGAAGGGATATTTACGCATTTTGCAGTAGCTGATGCTGTAGACAAAGCATATACAGAGGAGCAGTATAAAAAATTCAACTGGATATGTGACCAGCTTGAGAAGGAGAATGTTAAAATAAATGTCAGACACTGCGGAAACAGTGCCACAATAATAGATTTGCCGGACATGCATTTGAATATGGTCAGGGCAGGTATTGTGCTCTACGGTTTGAAACCTTCAGATGAGGTCATGCTTGATAAGCTGGAGCTTAGGCAGGTCATGTCCTTGAAGGTCAGAATTAGTCATGTTAAGGAAATAGAAGCGGGACAGAGCGTAAGCTATGGAAGAAAGTTCATCGCCGGAAAAAAGAGCAGAATTGCATCACTGCCAATCGGTTACGCGGATGGCTATACAAGAATGCTTTCAGGAAAAGCAGAAGCTTTGGTAAAAGGCAGAAAAGTGCCTGTAGTCGGAAGAATATGCATGGATCAATGCATGATTGATGTTACTGGCATGGATGATGTAAAAGTAGGCGATGAAGTAGTGCTTTTTGGAAAACAAGATGGAAACTTCATCCATATAGATGAATTGGCTGAAAAGCTTGGCACTATAAACTATGAAATAGTGTGCATGATAAACAAGAGAGTTCCAAGGATTTACATCAAGGACGGAAAAATAGTTGATGTGCAGAACTATATCATAGGTTAGATGCACGCATAGTTGGATAAGCTGTTGCCATATATTACACGTAGGCACAATATAAGAATTGGTATATAATATTGTATATGCGGTTAGTATAATCATATATGGTACAAATGTGCATTTCCGACACATAATTTGACATACTCTGCTCATACATATTATTGATTATACAGAATGTGAAAAAGAGAACTTTTTCACACGTCTGTTACCTTAATATACATTGCGGAAATCTGAATTAGTCCTTGTAAGTTTTTTCCGCAATTATTATAAGGTCTTGAAAGAACTTAGGAGGTGCTAGTGTGGCTGACTTGAAGAAGATTGCTGTTTGCATTCCGGATACACTTTTAAAAGAAATAGATGACATGGTATGTCATGAGTGCATAAATAGAAGTGAATTCATCAGAAACGCTATGCGTTTTTATATAACTGAGATAAAAAGGACTACAATAATAGAAAAAATGAAAAGTGGATATCTGGAGATGTCTGAGATAAACATTACACTAGCAGAAATAGGTCTTACAGCAGATAACGAGACAATAATGGGATATGAAACAAGGCTTGCGGAGTGTGAATAATGTGGTTGTAAAAAGAGGGGACATTTTCTATGGCGATTTAAGTCCGGTTATAGGATCGGAGCAAGGCGGCGTAAGACCCGTGCTGGTCATACAAAATGATATAGGAAACAAATATAGTCCCACTGTTATTGTTGCTGCAATAACCTCGCAGATAAATAAGGCGAAGCTGCCTACGCATGTTGAGCTGGCTGCTGAGAGCTACGGCATAAAGAAGGACTCTGTCATATTATTGGAACAAATAAGGACAATAGATAAGAAAAGGCTGAAGGAAAAAATCGGTCACTTATCTGATGAGCTTATGAAGCAGGTAGATGTTGCACTGCAGATAAGCTTCGGGCTGATCGAATATACCGCGGGTACATAGTACGTAAAGTACATAATATATATATTATACATATAAGCTGGGATGCGCTGCATCCCAGCTTTTTTAACGCTACTTTTTAATATTTCAGCTTCATGACTTTCCCTAATAGGTTATTTTATTAATTCTCTAGTTGAGTGTTTTCTCTTAGTTTCTTTAACCTTATTATCAATAAATGAACTTCAATGTAATAACCATCAAGCTTATGAGATAAGTGCCAGGGAAAGCTCCGAAGAACTCCATATCAAAAAAATAAAACTAACGATTCGAAAATACAAGGCTCAAAAATTCGTTCTATGGGACTTGTTTATATCAGGTAAATATTTACATTACGGACACCTTCTGGTAGAATTTATACAGAAGGTGTATTTTTTCGACAAATACCACTGTACCAAACTCTTAGGAGGGTTTTTTATGCATAGAAAAATAGTGTTTTTAATACTACTGATATTATCTCTGAATATGTTAAACGTATATGCCATTGATAACAGTACTGATGGCAAGATCGGATACAAGGACGATATTGTATGGGACAGGAAACTTAATCTTGCTGCCGATACGCTATATTCCATTACCTATGGCAATGGTACTTATATTGCAGTTGGGGAAGCAGGGCTGATAAAGTTCTCCAAGGATGGTTCGGATTGGACGACCCTTGTATCCGGAACGGATAGCAATCTTTACAGCGTGGCATGGGGTGGAGAAAGGTTTGTTGCTGTTGGGGACAACGGTACGATTGTTACCTCCAAGGATGGGCTAAAGTGGGAGAAAAGGTACTCGAAAAAATATATAAGATTGAGATGTGTAACTTGGGGAAACGAAGAATTCATTGTCGGGGGCGACAATGGCACTGTCATGGTTTCAAAAGATGCTGGTATTTGGAAAGAATACTCTTTGAAAACAGATAGTCGTATAAATGGGATAGCCTGGAATAGCAAAGCTTATATTGCTGTGGGCAGCTTCGGAGCAGTTTTTTCATCTGCCGATGGAGCAAAATGGAATGAAGAGCTTTCTAATGTAACGAGAGAACTCTATGATGTTGCATGGAATGGGCAAGTGTTTGTAGCTGTTGGTGCAAATAAGAAGGAGTCAATTGCAATTTCTGCTGATGGAAAGAAATGGACAAGTATTAATACAGGGTCAAGCCACATTTTCAGGTCGATTGTCTGGGATGGGAAAAGGTTCCTCTCTGTTGGAGAGAGCAACATATTTGAATCAGCTGGCGGCCTGAAGTGGACAGAGATAAACCCGGATACGAAACCGCAGGGGTTATATGATATAGTGTACAACGGTATTGATTATATTACAGTTGGAGAAGACGGAACACTCGGTATTTCAAAGGACGGCACAGCATGGACAATGAATAGTGTTCAGCAGGAAAAGGATTATACTGCTGTGGTGTGGAATGGCAGGCAGTATATTGCATTCCCGTTCATAGGGGATGGATTCTTGAAATCTCCTGACGGAAATATGTGGATTGATGTAAACACTGGAAGTGTGCATGTTTTTTTCGATATATTATGGGATGGAAAGAAGTATATCGCTGTTGGACAGAGTGGAGGCGTATACACCTCGGAGGACGGCGGCAGTTGGACCAGACAGGGAACCGATGCAAAATGGGATTTAAGAGGTATTTCATATAACGGTAAGGTTTATGTGACTGTCGGGGATGATGGAATGATACTAATATCAACGGATGGGATAAAATGGAGTACTGTTCATAAAGAGCCGGGGACAGAGTACAGGAGTATAACTTGGGGAAACGGCATGTTTGTGATTGGGGGCAGCAATGGAACTATGCTTACGTCAACAGACGGACGGGTATGGACTCAAAGGCACACTGAAGAGAACTATTATCCGAATACTGTTGTATGGAACGGCAAGCAATTCATAACCGGCGGAAACTACGGGAAAATGCTGATTTCAAGTGATGGTCTGAAATGGGAATCGATTATAGCGGGAGGCGTTAATATAGTAACCTCCATAGCATGGAACGGGAATAAGTATGTGGCGGTCGGAGAAATGGGACTGGTCATGGTTTCCTTTGACGGGAGGAACTGGTTTAAGGGAGAGCGGCCTACCGGGAATCATTTGAGCAGTATTCTCTGGGATGGAAAACGTTATATCGTTGTAGGCAGTGACGGAACGATAATGATAGGTAGAGATAGGAACAGCGATACCAGGCCAAGTTCAGAAAAGTACTTGATTGATTATGAAAAAAAGGATATATGGGGAATCCCTGCTGGTACATCTATCAACGAACTGATGTCCGGTATCAGGCTTCCTGAGGGTGCAAGGTATGAACTCGATTTGAGGGATATATGGCCAATAATCTTTGATGATAAATTGCTTGAAGGTATGATACTGCGTATTGTCGCAGAGGAAGATTCTACTGCTGAATACAGGCTGCATGTTGAAAAGAATTCTGATGCGGCATTAAAATCAACGGTGTATACTGTGAATGAAAAAGACATGACTATCAGCGGAGTAGCTGAAAATACTCATGTAAAGAACTTTATGAAAAATACTCGCGTTCCTGTGAATTCTACAGTAAAAATACTACAAGGGGCTGCCTCGATTTCTGAAAGTAATGGTTATATCTCCAAAGACACAAAGATTAGTATTATCGCAGAAGATGGACTGATTTCAAAGGTTTATACTATAAAAACACAGCCTGTAATTATTAAAGCTAATGGCAAGGCAATTAAGCTGATTGATGCCCCTGCAGTTATCAACAACAAAATATTCGTGTCAGCAGAGTCCTTTGCCAAGGCCGTTGGAGCAAGCTGCATATATGACAAGGCCAGAAAGCAGGCAACAATAACAAAAGGGAATATTAACATCGTGTTTAACAATGGCTCTCCCAATGCCGTTATGAATAGACGAAATATGAGTATAGGCGAGGTACCTGTGACTATTAATAATAAGATATTCATACCGGCAGGTTTTGCTCTTGAAATATTCGGGTATCAATACAAATACGAATGCATTTCAAGCACTGAGAAATTTGAATAAATAAGTGTCAGGCATCGAACAAAATAGGTCCGTTGCCTGACACTTGAAATTTTATGGCTAATCTTTCAGTTTCATGGCTTCATCAGGAACCTTAGATAGGAAATTAATATATCTTGCCATGGAGAATAGGTAATCAGACAACCGATTTATGTACTGGTAGTCAAGGTTGTATTCTTTATTTTCCATAAACCTTACAAATACTCTTTCTGTCCTTCTTGCAACACTTCTTACTACGTGGCAGTAAGTTGCTGCTTCACTGCCGCTGTAATAGATAAAGCTCTCCAAAGGGCCAACGGATTTTTCCATAATATCTATGCTGTTCTCCAGGTATTCTATGTCTGCATTTTTTATATGATGCTGGCTAAAGTTGGAGGACACATCGCCTCCGATTCTGAATAATGCATACTGGATGTCCCTTAGGCCGTCATCTAAATCTATCGCAGATCTGTTATAGGTGGTATTCTTCAATAATGACCTTAAATAGCCCACCCCTGCATTTATTTCATCAATAGAGCCTTGCAGCTCGATTTTTATATCTCCCTTTGATACTCTCTGCCCGAGCACATCTGATGTAGTACCCTTGTCTCCTGTTTTCGTATAGATTTTCAATAAATTGCACCTCCTTTAAAGTGATAATACTATTATAATACTTTATGGTTGAATGCTTCAATAAAAGCCTTTTTTATAACGAATAGGAAAGTATGATTTCATTAGTGTACCACTTTCCGTAAATGAGTTTCATAAAAGGCTTCCTTAAGTGTGAAATATTCCAATAAAAGCCTTTTTTACAAATTTGTAATATTTACAGGAGTTTTGCGATATTTGGCGAAATATATACATATCAGAAAATGTTGTCCATTAATGTATGATATTGAAGAGGAGAATTGGGATGGTAAACAGTAAAAGTCGCAAAACAGGTATCGCAGTATTAATTGCAGTTATCCTGGTGCTTTCTGCGGTAATTTTCAGCGCTGCAGATGGAGTAACCCCAGGCTCAGACCAGGATCCCATAGTCACACAGAGCTACGTGGAACAGAAATCAGAGCAGATTAAATATTACATAGACAGTTTGATCGCTAAGACAAATGAGGATAATGCAGCGCAAAGTCAGGAGATAGCGAAGCTCAAGACTGAGCTGGAGCTTAAGAATCAGGAGATAGCAAAGCTGAGGGAAGATATGCAGAACGCTCCTGCAGGTGGAGCCGCCAGGTTCGAAGTAGTGGAGATGCAAAAGAATCAAATCCTTATAGCAGGGGAAGGTGCAGAAATAATACCCAGAACAGGTAAGTTTTCTGGGGTATACGGAGCTAACGGAGGGCTTTCTGATATCACATCCGCAAAGGACCTGAAGAATGGCGAGGCAATAGTAAACAATCATATGCTTATAGCTTCAAGGGGAGACGGCAGAGGGGTGAAAGCCATAGCTGACAAGTCCTTCCTTATAATCAAAGGTACATATACGTTAAAGTAGGCGATAGGTGCGAGGCAATGGGCAATAGGTTAGGGTATTCCTTTAGGGTATGGTTACGCGTTTCGCGTTTCGAGTTACGCGTGTTAAGAAAAGTCTTTGAAGCTTTACATGGGTTGTTGCTTATGTAAAGCTTTTATTTGTGCAGAAGGCAGATTATATATTTTGAATAATATGGAAATGATACTATAATGGGATATTGTTGTGCTATAATTAACTGGAGAATTTTATTACTGCTATACGAGATTGGGAAGTGAAAATATGAAAAATAGTTTTATACTCAGGACACTGTTAAATATATATGAGAAGTTTTTGATTTACTATAAAAACAGTGGGTTCTACCGGGTATCGCTCATGATGGGGCAAAGCTTCGGAAAGCTTGCAGCCGGTAGTGGCATATTGAGGTTTTTTGATAGGGAGTGGAATATAGAGGCCGCGTGGAAGAGAAGTCGTATATTTAGAATTCTCATATTGCCTTTAAGATTGCTAAAATATTCTTCGGATAGGCTCTCAACTGGGACAAACAGTACCTTGAAGGAAAGCAGGGCATTAAGAGGAATGCGGGCTTTATTAGAGGACTTGTACAATATTAATTCAAGGGTTTACGGACTGCTTTTTCTGACCTTCGCCGTTACCCAAGGACTTTTGAGCCTGGTATTTAATCATGGTGAACTGCTGCTTGATATGAAAGGCATTGTAAGATTAGTGTTATTCATACTTGGTACAATCATGATTCTCATAAACAGGCCTGTTAAGTCCCTGGTAGAGGGAAGTATGGCAGGTCGTATAGCATATGACTTTTTTACAGTTAGGGGATTAAAAAATGGAACAGACGATAAGATATAAAAGCTTTGAAATAACTGCTGTAGCAGCAGGAGTCATATTGGGCATACTGGGATATCTGCTGCCTCCAATGGCCTTCGTTGAAGTAGTCGGAGCAATTGGTGGCCTTGTGCTGGTGCTTTGGAGGTATGAGATAGGTGTATTTGCTGTTGTGGGATTTATCCCCCTTGCCCCGACCATGGCGCTTCTGGGGTTGATTCTGATAACTGCCGTATCCTATGGGATAAGGCTTTTCCGGGATAAGAGCATGAAGTTCAATGTTAATAAACTGGATTATTTTGTAGTGCTGTTCGGTATTGTGCTTTTTTATAGCAGCATTACCTCCTATACGCCTAATAATAGTATGTTTGCGCTGCTGATACATATAGCCTTCATATTGTTTTATTTCATATTGGTGAACACCATCAAGACCAGGCAGCAGCTTTATACTATAGTGGCATTGCTGGTGCTTTCCACCACTGTCACATCTTTGTATGGACTATATCAATTGAAGACAGTGGGTGCTACATCTGAAGCCTGGGTTGATACAACACTTTTTGAGGATATAAAGGCTCGTGTAGGCTCCACCTTCGAGAACCCCAATGTGCTTGGAGAGTACTTGGTGATGATAATACCTGTTGCCATAGCCATGCTATGGGGGCAGAAGAGTTGGCTCTCAAGGCTTTTGACACTGTGTCTGACTGCTATAATGCTTGCTTGTCTTGTTTATACTTATTCGAGAGGCGCTTATATTGGACTGATGTTGGCCGTTGCCTTATTTGCCGTACTTAGGGACAGGAGATTTGTAATTCTTTGTATCATTGGACTGCTGCTGTTGCCTTTTGTGCTGCCTCCTTCTGTAATAAATAGGTTTACAAGTATCGGGAACCTTACAGATACATCTTCTTCATACAGGATTTCCGTGTGGCTTGGATCTTTGAAGTTAGCACAGGACTATTGGCCTTCCGGCATAGGGCTGGGCTTGGAGCCCTTCAAGCTCATTTATCCCAAATACTCTCTCAATGCTGCATATGCTCATCACTCCCATAATATTTATATACAGCTTCTTATCGAGACCGGTATTGCGGGCTTCTTGATGTTTTTTTCCATGATAGTGGTTTACTATAAGACACTGCTTGCGGGCTTCTACAGAACGAAGGACCGCTTTACTTCCACCTTCATGATAGCTATAGCCTCCGGTATGGCAGGGTATCTGGCTCAAGGGATGGTTGAAAATATATGGTATAACAACAGGGTGCTTCTGACCTTCTGGGTCATGCTTGCCTTTGGAATGATAGCTAAAGCCCTTATCACAAAGGATAACGAGGTGGTGGATATATGATAAAAGTAATTCATGTGTTGAGTGACATGAAGATAGGCGGAGCAGGAAGCTGGCTGCTGAACCTGCTTAGATCGATAAATAAGGAAAAGTATGATATAAAGATTGTGCTTCCCCAAGGAAGTCTTCTTATAGCTAAGGTGCAAGAGCTGGGGTTTGAAGCCATACCTGTTGATGGTATGAAGGACAAATCCTTTGATTTAGGTGCGGTGCGCCTTATGCTAGGTATTTTCAAAAAGGAAAAACCCCAAATAGTGCATACTCATGCTTCATTGTCTGCAAGGCTTGCTGCAAGACTGGCAGGAGTGAAAATTATAAATACGAAGCATTGCATCGATAGCAGGAAAACAGGCATAAAGAAGCTGGCTGGTGCTTGCGTGAACACTTTACTAAGCGACAGCATAATAGCAGTATCAACTGCTGTAAAGCAGAATGTGGCTGATAATGGAGTGGCTGAAAGCAGAATCTCAGTGATATATGGCGGGGTATGCCAGGTCAAAGAGCTTGGGGACGAAGAAAGAGACCGCGTCAGACAAAGCTGGGGAATAGCGGCAGAGGAGATAGTTGTGGGGGTTGTTGCCCGGCTTACCCAGGTCAAAGGGCACAAGCACTTTATAGATGCAGCTGAGATTATTTCCCGGGACAATGTTAATGTGAAGTTCGTGATAGCGGGCACAGGCCCCAAGGAGCAGGAGCTTAAGGACTTGGCGGCGCAGCGGGGACTCGCGGATCGAGTTGTGTTTACAGGCTTTATAGATAATATTTATGAGATATTTAATATAATAGACATCAATGTGATTTCTTCTTTATCTGAGGCGCTGTGCCTTTCGATTATCGAGGGCATGTGTGTTGGAAAACCTTCTGTGGGGACAAATATAGGGGGCATACCTGAGGTGATAAAGGATGGATATAATGGATTTCTCGTGCCAGCCGGGGATTCGATCATGCTGGCAGATGCGATACTCAAGCTGGTCCGCGACCCTGAGCTTAGAAAAGCTATGGGGGAAAAGGGCAGGGAGCTGGTAGCCCAAAACTTTACAGCTGATGCAATGGCAAGAGGCATTGAAGAGCTGTATGAAGCTGTCATTAAGAAAAAGGAAAGGGAATAAGGTGAGCATTATGGCTTTAATAGATGGAAAAGGCAGGTTGTTCGGTAAAATAAATATTGTTGATTTGCTGATTATACTGCTTATCGCAGCAATGGCGGGAGGGGTATACTTCATGTTCTTCGGCGGAGCTGACAAGCAGGTAGTAGAAACAAGCAAGGTAGTGTATGATTTTGAGATAACCAACGTCAATAAGGACTTTGTAGATGCGATAACCGCCGGTGACCCCATAAGAGACAACATTAGAGGAAGTGAGCTAGGCACAGTGGTAAGCAAGGTACCGAGAAAAGCAACAATGCTGAATGAAGACTTGATAAACGGCAGATATGTTATAGCTGAAGTGCCTGATGCGTATGATGTGGTCATAACAATAGAGGGCAAGGCTAACATTACCCCAGCGAACATAATAGTTGGAGGCGCTGAAGTTAAGGTAGGCAAGAAGTTTTCCATAGAAGGCAAGGGATATGCAAATCAGGGTTTTGTGACAAAAATGACCTTGGTAGGGCAGTAAGGAGGGATTGATATGCTATTGGATGAAAAAGGAAGATTATTCGGCAAGATAAGTATAATTGACATAGGCGTGCTGCTGCTTATCATTGCACTTCTAGGCGGAGCTTATTACAAGTTCTTCATGGTGGATAAAAATAATAATGCTGCTAAGTATGATACTTTGGAATACAAGATTCTGGTGGAGGAAGTCAGGCAGCAATCGGTTGATGCTATTGAAATAGGAGAAGATATATATGATGTAAAAACCGACACTCCAATGGGAAAAATTATGAGCAAGGAAGTTCTGCCGGCGACAGAGCAGCTTACGAAGGCTGACGGTACTATGGTGATAGCAGAAAAGCCTGAAAGGTTCAATGTGCTTGTGACAATACAGGTTCCCGGAGTTGAGAAAAAAAACGGCTTCTGGGCAAACGGAAGAATTGACCTTAACAGAGAATCCCAGCAGGTTATGGATACACAGATGATAGTATTAGAAACGAAAATAGTAGACGTGAAAAATTTGAGCAAGTAGGGAACGCATTGAATGCGTTCCTCAAAGCGATCCGACAAAATCACAAATCCCCAAAACGATACAAGCATATAAATCTTCAGTTACAAAAGAAATACGTGAAATCTCAAGAAAGGGAACGCATGAAATGCGTTCCCTACAGCAATAAATTTGGCAGAAATCTTACCATGATCATATTATCCGCAATGAAGCGGAATATCAGAAAGTATGGGAATATATTGATACAAACCCATTAAAATGGGAACTTGATAAATATTATGTATAAGTATACAATGCAGCGGAACGCATACAATGCAGCGGAACGCATACAATGCGTTCCCTACTATCTTTCTAGCAATGCAATTGCTATTTCTGCATTCTCAAAGGCCTTCTGCTTCAGTATCTGGTTGCCCTTCTCAAGCTGCAGTGCTATTGCGGCCTTATTGCTCCATACATCATCAATAAGCTTCTTCAGGCTTTCCAAATCCAGGTCTGCCACATTTCCTGCAGAAGGCTGCTTCACGTATTCCAGGAAGCCCTGCACTTTGGGGTCATAAATCAGACCGATGAGCGGCACTGAAAGGCTTACTGAATATATAAGGGCATGAAGCCTCATTCCCAGTACCATGTCGAGTTTTTTCATAATTCCCAGAGTTTTATCTATGCCATAGCTGTTCCTCAGTATAAAAGGGGAATGCTTCATTTTTGAAGCAATATCCTCTGCCACTGACAGGTCTGTGGGAAAATGCAGCGGTATGAATATAGGCTTCGCATTATATTTTTCTTCCAGATAATCAGCTGCCTGAGCGATTATATTGCTATATCTATCGTAGCCTGCCCACTTCCTGATAGAAAAGCCAATAAGCGGGCAATCGTCAGATATTCCTTCCTGGTCGAATATATTCTTTATTTCTTCTGAACATGCAGGTTCAAGGCCTAATGCCGGGTCGGCAGTGACTATGACTTCGGGATTTTTGATGCCCAATGCCGCCAATTCCAGACTTGAGGCTTCCTCCCTGAGGGTGATGACATCTACACGGTTTATTATCCTTGAGGTAAAATAACGATTGGAGCTCTTGCTTACAGGTCCGATTCCGTTAGCGTAAAGCATGACCTTAAGGCCGATAAGCTTAGCAAGATAAATGGTGGTAAGATAATACATAAGTGAGCGAGTGCTGGTAACATCCTGTATCAGATTTCCACCGCCGTTCAAAAAAAGCCTGGTTCTTTTCATTGTCTTAATTACTTCAAATAGATTGAAGCGGTCGATTGAATCCACTGCGTAGTTTTTGGCAGTATCCTTTGGATTTTTCGAAAGCACCACAATCTGTATATCTTTTTTTATACTTCTCAGGTTATCTATAATAGCCAATAGAATGGCATCATCACCACTGTTATTAAACCCGTAATAACCTGATATCATAACATCATACATAGGTATGTCCCCTTTAAGCTTGTTTGCATTATTTCTGCTCTAAAAGCTGCATGTATACTTCTATGTTATCCTGAACCATTTTTTTTACTGAGTAATTGTTCTCAATCACACTGCGGCCAAAAGCGCCCAGGGCTTTTCTTTCCTCGACCCCCATCTGCAGCAGCACCTTCATAATATCGTTTCTCAAGATCTCGCTCTCTGCCTTGTTATTTCCACGGCCGGAGAAGTTGGATTTTATGGCCGCGTCAAGGCTGTGCTCATCCAATATGCCTATATAGCCCACATTGCCGGCAAGTATAAGGGGTCTCCCGGAAGCTAATGCTTCGAGAGAGGAACGGCCAAAGCCGATAAATAGATCTGCCAGGGCGGTGAACTTATTTATGTCGGTACGGGAGCCGGCAACAATAACCGTATTATTGCCGGTGCTGTTATTTATCTCTTGTGCTTTCTCTCTTACTATATCTAAAATATTACCGCTGCCTACCATTATAACCTTCAGGCTTTTGATTTTTTTCGCAAGCTCCGGAATGATTTCCAGGAGCTTGTTTATTATGTAGCTTCTGTCACTGTCGAACCTGCTTATATATACGATTTTGGTGTCTTCTGCGGTGAGTTTCAGCTCAGCCATTACATCGGAGCAATCAACTGCAGGAGAAAACTTGTCAGTGTCTATACCGTTTATTGTGACTTTGATATCTTTATCTTCGATTTTATAGTTGTCCAGAAGGTATTTCCTGATATCCTCGCTTACAGCTACTGTCTTCTGGCCCCAATTGGTTATATAGCGCAGTCCATAGCCTGTTTTCCAAGTGCCATGAGCTGTGGTCACAAAGGGGAACCTCATTTTCTTATGAAGAAGACCGCAGATGAACCCTGGGATACGCGCATGAGCATGTACCAAGTCAATTTTCTCTTCTTCTATTATGCTTTTCAGCTGATTGTAGGCTTTTACCACATTGTGGGGCTTCTTGTTGTCCAAGGGCACGTGATACAGCTTGATATTGCTGCTTATAAGCTCTTTTTCATATACTCCGCCTGTAGAAGCCACAACTACATTGAAGCCGACCTGGGCAAGCCCCTTGGCCAGCTCGACTATATGAGTTTCGGCACCGCCTATATCAAGACGCATGGTGGTTATCAGAATATTGTACTTGTGCATAGCATGCCTCCGAATTAATTCCCTCAGTCCATTTGGACATTTATTGAGGAGCTCTATTATTTTATTGCCATTTATTATAATATTATTCAGACAGTAAGCCTTTAAGCGCTTCTAGTCTTCCTCTACGCGCCTTATCCTTGCTCCCAGATTTATAAGCTTTTCCTCGAGTCTCTCATAGCCTCTGTCAATATATCCTATATTGCTTATGGTTGTCTTGCCCTCTGCGGTCAAGCCTGCAACAACCATTGCAGCTCCTGCTCTAAGATCGGTAGCATAGACAGGGGCGCCTGATAGCTTTGATACTCCTTCAATTACTGCCACCCTGCCTTCCATTTTTATTTTTGCACCCATTCTTTTTAGCTCATCGAAGTACTTGAATCTGGATTCGAATATGCTCTCTGTTACGATAGCAGTGCCTTCAGAGATAGAAAGAAGAACGCTCATGGGCTGCTGCATATCTGTAGGGAAACCTGGATAGGGCATGGTTTTTATATTAACCGCCTTTGGCCTTGCTGCGGACCTGACTCTTATGGAATCTTCGTATTCAGTTACTGATACGCCCATCTCGCGGAGCTTTGCAGAAACCGCATCAAGATGTGTCGGTATGATATTCTTGATAAGCACATCACCTCTTGTCGCAGCTGCGGCAATCATATAGGTTCCTGCTTCCATCTGGTCGGGTATTACGCTGTGCTCACAGCCGCCGAGAGACTCAACCCCCTTGATTTTTATCACATCGGTGCCTGCACCCTTTATATTGGCGCCCAGGGCGTTGAGAAAGTTGGCGGTATCTACAATGTAAGGCTCTTTTGCGGCGTTTTCAATAGTAGTAGTGCCCTTTGCCAAACAGGCGGCAAGCATTATGTTGATGGTTGCTCCCACACTGACAACATCCATATATATCTTTGCTCCCACCAGTTCATCAGCCTTTGCTTTTATAAGGCCATGGGATATTTTGATTTTGGCGCCGAGAGCCTCCAAACCCTTCAAATGAAGGTCAATAGGTCTTACTCCTATCTCGCAGCCTCCCGGGAAAGGTACTTCAGCCCTTTTGAACCTGCCTAAGAGAGCTCCCAGGAAATAATATGAAGCCCTCATCCTTTTAGCCAGCTCCAGGTCTATCTTATAGGTATTGATTCCGGTCGCATCTATGAGTATTTTATCTTTATCTAGTATCTGGATTTTTCCCCCTATTTGTATGAGCATGTCTCTAAGGTATGTAACGTCCTTGACCATGGGAAGATTTTTTATGGTACAGGCTGAGCCTGCCAGAATTGTTGCAGGCAGTATTGCCACTGCTGCATTTTTAGCTCCACTGATATAGACCTCACCTGAAAGCTTCTGTGAGCCTTCTATTAATATTTTTTCCAATACATTCTACCCCTTACTGTATAGATTTATAGACTTATAGTTATATAACCAAACAGGCCATATGTAATTGCTGCGATCCCTGATTTCCCTAAAAAACGACAAATGTTACATGTTAATTACAATTCACATTATAGCATTGTTGTGCTGACTTTGTAAGATATTATGTCAAATTTATACTATTAAGACTATGTACTCTTCAGATTTTATGGTATAAACCGTGTTTATATATAATTGTGCTATGTTATAATATTATTTAAGGTTATGCAAAGATGCAATATGATTAAGGGATTGGTGTTGTATGAGAGAAAAGGCTGAAATATTAGGAGTGGAAATAGACAAGGTTAATATGAATGAAGCAGCGGCTATGCTGGCAGAATACCTTGAAATGGATATATGCAGTATGGTTTTCACTCCCAACAGTGAGATATTGCTGGATGCCGTCAAGGAGAGGGAATTCGAGGGCATACTGAACAGTGGGCAGCTTGTAGTTCCTGATGGAATAGGGGTTGTCATTGCTTCAAGATTTTATAGCACTCCGCTGGAAGAGAGGGTTGCAGGCTATGATTTGATGCTGCGGCTTATGGAGACAGCGGATTCCCAGGGCAGGAGCATATATCTTTTCGGAGGTAAGGAGGGTGTAGCTGAAGAAGCCGCTATTAAGCTTGCGGAGAGATACGGCGGTTTGAGAATAGCAGGTACTAGGAATGGCTATTTTGAAGATGATGAAGAGGGAAAAATCATAGAGGACATAAACAGCCGGAAAGTAGACATCCTGTTGGTGGCCTTGGGAGCCCCAAAACAGGAAAAGTTCATATATAAGTATAAGGAAGAGCTAAAGGTCAAAATTGCCATGGGTGTGGGCGGAAGTCTGGATGTACTTGCGGGCAGAGCAAAGAGGGCTCCTGTATTTTACCAGAAAGCCGGGCTGGAATGGTTTTACAGACTCATAAAAGAGCCCAGGAGAATCATGAGAATCATGAGACTTCCAAAATTCTTAGCCCTTGCATTTATTGATGCAAAATTTAGATAGACGCAGCTAAATGCTATGGCACTACTATTATGGAATTTAATATAATATAATGTTATTAATTATTTAGCCCCTTTAAACGTATTTCGAGAGGAGAGTGCTGCATGGGAAAATTTAAGGAGTTGGCTCCGGAAGAATTAAGCAATAAGATAGATTATACTGAGTTTGGTTTTGAGACTACAGCGGATTTGAATCCATTAGATGGCATAATAGGACAGGGCAGGGCGGCTGCAGCAATGGAGTTCGGGCTTGCAATCAAAAGAGCCAGCTATAATATATATGTGTCGGGGATAACAGGTACGGGAAGAAACAGCTATGCCAAATCCATTATAAGCAGGATAGCTGCAAATGAAAAGGCTCCTGACGATTGGTGCTATGTGTACAATTTCGTAAACCCTGACAAGCCCATATGCATAAACCTCCCGGCAGGGATGGGGTGCAAACTGCAAAAGGACATGAAAAGGCTTGTAAAGGATCTCAAGGTAAAGGTTCCAAAGGCCTTTGAAGGCGAAGAGTATGAAAAGCAGAAGAGTCAAATTGTGCAGGAGTACCAGGAAAAAAGCTCGGAATATATGGAGACTTTCAATGTGTTTGCACAGGAACAGGGCTTCATGATAAAAAAGAGCGAGCAGGGACTGATGACCATCCCCCTCCAGGGCGGAAAGCCAATGGAGGACAAGGATTATATGGAGATGCGCCCTGAGGACAGGAAGAAGATGGAGGACAATTCCTTCATAGTCCAGGCAAAGCTTTTAGAGATTATGAAGCATATAAAAGAGATAGAAAGGGCTGCAAAGGATAAAATTGAACATCTGGAGACCAAGATAGCTCTGCTTGCTGTAGAACAGCCGATAATGGAGCTCAAGGACAAGTTCGGGCAGTTCAAGAGTGTGCTTGAGTACCTTAAGGCTGTTCAGCGGGATATAATACACAATATAGAGGATTTTAGAAATCTGGAATCTGGCAGTATTGACCAGCTTGATCTGGTTGAAAGAATCAGAGAGAAGGATTTTACAATAAAGTATCAGGTGAACCTGGTTGTGGACAACAGGGATGCGAAAGGCGCCCCTGTCATTCTGGAATCAAACCCCAAATACTACAATCTTCTGGGTAAAATCGAGTATGAAAGCAATATGGGCGTAGTTACTACGGATTTTACCAAAATAAAGGCAGGCTCACTTCACCAAGCCAATGGGGGCTATATAATAATCAACATGTCTGATCTGATGAGGGATCCTGAAAGTTGGGAAGGCATAAAAAGGGCAATAAAGACCGAGGAGATAACTATAGAAAATATATTTTCCATGGCGGGTATCGTATCCGGTGGTATAAAACCAGAGCCGATACCTCTGCATGTAAAGGTCATACTTATAGGAAGCGCATATGTATATCAAACCTTATATACCTATGACGAAGACTTCAGAAAGCTTTTCAAGATCAAGGCTGATTTTGATATAGATATGAGCAGCAGCGAGGAAAACTGCATGAAGTATGCCAGTTTCATAAGCGCTCACTGCGAGAATAAAGGACTTATGCATTTCGACAAATCTGCTGTGGCAGCTGTAATAGAATACAGCAGAAGACTGGCAGAGCATAAGGATAAGCTTTCTACCAGGTTCAACGATATAGTTGAAATACTATATGAAGCGGATGCATGGGCAAGAATAGCAGGAGAAGAGATAACCTCTGCCAGTCATGTGAGGAAGGCCATTGAACAGAAGGTTTACCGTTCAAACAGGATAGAGGAAAAGATGCAGGAGCTGATTGATACAGGAGTGGTGCTCATTTCTACAGAGGAAAAGGTCATAGGGCAGGTTAACGGACTTTCGGTTATGGATTTTGGAGACTATACCTTTGGAAAGCCCAGCAGGATAACAGTAGTTACCTATGCCGGAGAGAAAGGGATAGTCAATATTGAAAGAGAAGTTGAAATGAGCGGCAGCATACATGATAAAGGAGTGCTGATACTTACAGGCTACCTCGGCAACAAGTTTGCTCAGGATTTCCCGCTTACAATCTCAGCCAGCATTTGTTTTGAACAGCTTTATGACGGTATTGAAGGGGACAGCGCTTCCAGCACCGAGCTGTACGCATTATTGTCGAGCTTGGCGGAACTGCCTATATACCAGCATTTTGCAGTAACCGGCTCGGTTAATCAAAGAGGTGAGATACAGCCCATAGGTGGAGTGAACGAAAAAATAGAGGGCTTCTTCGAGACTTGCAAGGCCAGGGGCTTAAAGGGGAATGAGGGAGTCATAATACCATGGCAGAATGTCGTCAACCTTATGTTGAAGGATGAGATTGTTGAAGCTGTCAGGGAGGGCAAGTTCCATGTATATCCGATCAAGAGCATAGATGAGGGTATAGAAATTCTTACTGGTGTGACCGCAGGAAACAGGGATGAGAATGGAAATTATCCAGAAGATACTGTGTATTACAATGTACAGAAGAAAATTGAGAAGTTTGCCAGAATTGCTGAGGAATTTGAGGAACCGGAACAAGAGCAAAAGGTATAAAGGAGTTAGGCTGCATGACATGCAGCCTTTTATATTTGTGCTAAATCGTCAAATAAGAGCAAGTCACTTATGTATATCCACTCACACAATATAAGCTTTGGACAGAATTAGAGCTTGATACGCAATAAAATCCTAACGCGCATAAACCCAACGTCCTGTTGGTATGCGCTAGGTTTACATCACGTAAACCTTACGGATTTTCCTGCATATCAAGTTCTATTCTGTTACCCAAAGACTTATAAGTGTTCGCGGACATACATAAGTTAATGCTCCCCTAAATCGTTACATAGCTTTTATCTTCTTGACAGCTAATTGGTAAGACAGCCATATCAATAGCCTAAGTATGCTTATACGGAAATTGTCAATGGCACTTATGAACGTAGCCTTAGAAAAGCCGTATACGAGGCAGGACGCCGAGTAAGCCTTCCAGGGTCAAGGATGGCCTTTGGAAGGCGTTAGGCTTTTCTTAGGCGTAGTGAATTAGTGCCATCAATTTTTGTATACTCATGTGTGGCTATGATATGGTTGTCCTTATTTTGGATATCTTCTTAACCCTCCCCCAAAGTCTGGCTAAATTTGGCTGGCTACTTTTTTTTTACTACATATAAGGTATAATAAGGATATGATTCAAAATGTCCGAATATATGGAATAAATTCTTAATCAGGAGTGATTCAATTGCCAAGTATCTTTACAGCTGATACAGGGGCTCTTGTATATGCGCACAGAGGGGCTTCGGGCTATGCGCCTGAAAATACCATGGCGGCCTTTAAGATGGCCGTGGAGCTGGGAAGCAGCGGTATAGAGTGCGATGTGCAGATGACAAAGGATGGAAGGCTTGTCGTATGTCATGATGAAACCTTGGATAGGACTACCAAGGTCAAAGGCTATATAAAGGATTTGAATTATGACGAGATAAGGGAGTTGGATGCTGGGAGCTGGTTTGACAGCAAATTCAGGAACGAAAGGATACCACGGCTTTTAGAGCTGCTTGAGCTGGTAAAAGATACTGGACTGCTCCTCAATATTGAGGTGAAAAGCGGTATAGTGCAATACCCCGGAATAGAACAAAAGGTTTTGGCTGAGGTGGCGGCTTTCGGACTTCAGACTAAGGTTATAATATCCTCCTTCAATCATTACTCTATAAAGGAGTGCAAGGATATAAACCCTTCTGTCAAAACGGGGGCATTATATATGGAAGGCCTTTTTGAGCCTTGGAACTACATGAAGTCCCTGGGCTGCGAATGCGCTCATCCATTTTATATGGCCTTGGTGCCTGCGATTGCAAAAGAGCTTAAAGCGAGAGGCTATATTATAAATGTTTTCACTGTAAATGATCCAAAGATAGCGTTAGAACTTGTGAAAATGGGTGCTGACGGCATTATAACGAATTATCCCGATAGGATGCTAAAGGCTTTGAAAATAACAAATTATCCCGATAGAATACTAAAGGCTTTGAGAAAATAGAGAGGGGAGTGCTTTTCATACTGGCATTTATATGCATTACCTATGTGAAAAAGGGAGAATATAAGGCGATGGGCAATGGGCACGAGGTTGCGGGGTTACGAGGAGATACGAGACTCGAGACCCGAAGATTTAAGCCGGACTTCGAAGACTTACCCAGGCAAGCGCGCAACTCGAAACGCGTAACGCGTAACCAGTATTGTGTGTTCAGTGTTACACGGTACTAATAATTTGATAGAATTTCTACATTATATATAGTATAATATTCAACATATTAATAACGTAGACACAAAGGCGTAGGAGGGAAGATTCAATGAGTGAAAATATTGATAAGAATATTCCGGGAAATATTGATCAGGTTGATGGTGAGTCTAAGGTATATTCAAACTTTATACATGACTTTATCGATAAGGACCTGGAGGAAAAAGTATATGACAGGGTACATACCCGCTTTCCTCCCGAACCAAACGGATATCTGCATATAGGACATTGCAAAGCCATGTATATCAATTTTAGTACGGCGGAAAAATATAATGGATTTTGCAATTTAAGATTTGATGATACCAATCCCATCAAGGAAGATGTGGAATACGTGGAATCTATAATGGAAGACATCAAGTGGCTTGGGTTTGACTGGGAGGATAGGCTTTTCTATGCATCGGATTATTTTGGGAAGCTGTATGAATTTGCGGAATTCCTTATAAAAAAAGGTAAGGCATATGTCTGTGACTTAAACCAGCAAGAGGTAAGGGAATATAGGGGTACGCCTACTGAGCCGGGAAAAAACAGTCCTTTCAGAGACAGGACTGTTGAGGAAAATCTGGAGCTGTTCAGAGGGATGAGGGCCGGAGAGTTTACTGAAGGTTCAAGAACCCTTCGTGCAAAGATTGATATGGCCTCGCCCAATCTCAACATGAGGGATCCCGTAATATATAGAATACTGAAGTCACACCACCACAGGACAGGAGACCAGTGGTGCATTTATCCAATGTACGATTTCCAGCATCCGCTTTCAGACGCACTGGAAGGTATAACTCATTCACTCTGCTCGTTGGAATATGAGGATCACCGACCGTTGTACAATTGGGTTGTAAATGAATGTGAGACAGAGCATCGGCCAAGACAGATCGAGTTTGCCAGACTTGGTCTTAACTATACTGTTATGAGCAAGAGGTATTTGAGGGAACTGGTAGAGACCGGTGTTGTAATAGGATGGGATGATCCTAGAATGCCAACATTATGCGGTTTGAGAAGAAGAGGCTACACTGCTTCCTCCATCAGAAGCTTCTGTGACAAGATTGGCGTAGCTAAGACAAATAGTACTGTGGATTATGCACTTCTTGAGCATTGCATAAGGGAAGACCTTAATAAAAGGGCAGATCGGGTGATGGCAGTATTGCGTCCTTTGAAGGTTATCATAGATAATTATCCGGAAAATCAGGCGGAAGAATTTGATGTGGAGATTAATCCGGAAGATCCCAATAGCGGCACACGCAAAGTGTCCTTTTCCAGAGAGATTTTTATTGAGCAGGACGATTTCATGGAGAACCCGCCAAAGAAATACTTCAGGCTGTATCCCGGCGGAGAGGTCAGGCTTAAGAGCGCGTATTTCATAAAGTGTGAAAGCGTTGTAAAGGATCTGCAGACAGGAGAAATTACAGAAATACACTGTACTTATGATCCGGCTTCCAGAGGCGGAAACTCTCCTGACGGGCGAAAGGTAAAAGGAACGATTCATTGGGTATCTGCTGCCCATGCTTTGGATGCGGAGGTACGTTTATATGATCAGCTCTTTGCAGTACCTAATCCGGGAGAAGGCGACAGGGAGTACAAAGAAGATTTAAATCCGAATTCCCTGGAGGTACTCACTAACTGCAAGGTTGAGCCGGGTCTGGCAGAGGCAGCCGTGGGAACAGGCTACCAGTTCATGAGGATGGGCTATTTCTGCCCTGACAATAAGGATTTCACAAAAGAAAAGCCAGTGTTTAACAGAATAGTCGGGTTAAAGGATTCTTGGTCAAAGGCAGTAAAGGAATAAAATATAAGGCTCGACAGCTTAGTCTGCCGAGCTTTTAATTAATAACGGAGGTTAAATAATGAGAGAGAGTATAATCAGAGATATTAAGAAAGCTGAGTCAGGACATAGGAAGATAGAATGGGTAAAAGGCTATATGCCTGTGCTGTCAACCATTGAGAAGGAATTTATAAAGGAACAGCCCTTTGCAGGCAAGAAAATAGTAATGTCCATTCATCTTGAGGCAAAAACCGCATATCTTTCCAAGGTACTGAAAGCAGGAGGCGCAGAGGTTTCGGTTACAGGAAGCAACCCCCTTTCCACACAGGATGATATTGCAGCAGCACTGGTGGAGGATGGACTGAATGTTTATGCCTGGTATAATGCCACGACCGAGGAATATAACCAGCATCTGAATGCAGCTCTTGATATCCGCCCTGACATAGTTATAGATGACGGAGGCGACTTGGTGCACCTGCTGCATGGGGAAAGGCAGGAGCTGCTGCCCAATATAATCGGAGGCAGTGAGGAAACTACTACAGGAGTCCTCAGACTCAAGGCAAGAGATAGAGAAGGACTGCTGAAGTTCCCCATGATTTCTGTTAATGATGCTTACTGCAAGTATCTGTTTGACAACAGGTACGGTACGGGTCAGTCGGTATGGGATGGGATAATGAGGACGACCAATCTCATAGTGGCTGGCAAGAACGTAGTGGTAGTGGGCTATGGCTGGTGCGGCAAGGGGGTCGCCATGAAGGCCAAAGGGCTTGGCGCCAATGTAATAGTTTGTGAAATTGACCCGATAAAAGCGATAGAGGCTTACATGGACGGCTTCAGGGTGATGTCAATGGATGACGCGGCGTCAATAGGGGATTTCTTTGTTACTGTTACCGGCTGTGCAAAGGTTATCACCGGAAAGCACTACAAGGTCATGAAGAACGGAGCGGTGCTCTCTAATGCCGGTCACTTTGATGTAGAGGTTTGGAAACCGGAGCTTGAGTCAATGTGCAAAGAGAAGAGGATAATGCGAAATAACATTATGGGATATGTTATGGAGGATGGAAGGATAATAAACCTGCTTGCTGATGGAAGGCTTGTGAATCTCGCTGCAGGAGACGGACACCCTGCCGAAATAATGGATATGAGCTTTGCACTGCAGGCCCTGTGCGCAAGATATATCAGTGAGAGCAAGGGAAAGCTTCAGAGCAAGGTATATGAGGTACCGGAGGCCATAGACAAAAAGGTTGCCCATATGAAGCTTGAAGCTCTGGGAATAACGATAGATAAGCTTACCAAGGAGCAGGAGGAATATCTGAGAGGCTGGGGAGAATAGCCATGGATATATTGCTGAAAAATGCGCAGATAATAACACTTAACGAAAATGATGATATAATACAAGAAGGCAGTATAGGGATACGGGGTAATAAAATAGACTATATCGGCCCCGGTGAGCAAAATATGGAGGCAGGATACTCAAAGTTGATAGACTGCAAAGGCAGGACTGTGATGCCTGGCTTTGTAAATGCCCATAATCATCTTGCCATGACAATGTTCAGAAACTACGCCGATGACATGAAGCTTATGGATTGGCTTTTTACAAAGATATTCCCGCTGGAAGACAAGATGACTGATGAAGCGGTATATTGGGGAAGTCTTCTTGCTATGGTTGAGATGATCAAAGGTGGAACAACAACCTTTACAGATATGTATTTCTTCATGGAAAGCACTGCTCGTGCGGCTTCTGAGTCAGGGATGAGGGCTGTGCTGTCCAGAGGACTTCAGGGGGAATCTGGAGAGGAAGAGCTTGACTACAGGCTCCGAGAGAACCTGGAGTTGTTTGACAGATACCACAATAGCTCCAATGGACGTCTGAAAGTGATGCTGGGGCCTCATTCCGTATATACCAGTTCTAAGGAGTACCTGAGGAAAGTTGCGGTCAAGTCTCGGGAGAAGGGTATATCCGTACAGATTCACCTTTCGGAGACAAAAGAAGAGGTTAGAAGCTGTATTGAGAAGCATGGCAGCTCGCCGGTCAAATATCTTGACAGCCTTGGGCTTCTCAATGGGAGTACCGTGGCAGCTCACTGTGTCGCTGTGGAGGATGAGGATATTGACATATTGGCATCCCGCAAAGTAAATGTGGTGCATAATCCGGGAAGCAACATGAAGCTGGCAAGCGGAGTCGCACCGGTAGTTAAGATGCTGGGGAAGGGCATAAATGTGTGCTTGGGTACTGATGGAGCCTCCAGCAACAATAATCTTGACATGCTGGAAGAGATGAGAATGGCAACCTATTTGCAGAAGATTTACACAGATGACCCCACAGCTTTGCCTGTGGATGAGGTCATGAGAATGGCTACAGCAAGAGGAGCCAGGGCTCTTGGGTTTGAAGACGTGGGAAGTCTCACGGTTGGGAGCACTGCAGACCTTATAGTGCTGAATACTGAGAAAGCACATTATTACCCGAAACATAATATAAAATCAGCCATTGTCTATTCCGGAAACTCAGCAGATGTGGAGACAGTTATAATAGACGGCAGCCTGGTGATGGAAGGCGGGCATCTTATTACACTGGATGAGGAACGTATACTGTATAAGGCTCAGAAGTGGGCGTTGAAGCTGACTGTACAATAAAGATTACGTGTAATATACACTTGAAAGGTGGTTTGTCATAATGCATGATTTGGCAGAAAGAAAGAAATTGGCGGATTTGTTATTCCCGGATACCGAAAGGGCCCCGCAATATTACGAGCTATTATACCCCAAAAGGAACCTGACCGAGGGAGCGAAGGTAACCAGGTTTGCCCCCAGTCCTACAGGCTATGTGCACATGGGAAGCTTATATGCATCTCTTGTGTCAGAGAGGATTGCGCATCAGAGTAATGGAGTGTTTTTCCTTAGGGTGGAAGATACAGATAAAAAGCGCGAGGTGGAAGGCGGCGTAACTAATATAGTAAGGGCTCTTTCAAGTTTTGGCGTCAACTTTGATGAGGGTGTGACAGACGTTGACGAAGAGAAGGGCGGCTACGGACCATACAAGCAGAGTGAAAGAGTGGGGTTATACAAGGTATTTGCAAAGCAGCTGGTAGAGAAGGGCTTTGCATACCCATGCTTCTGCTCCGAGGAAGATTTGAATAAGGTAAGAGCCCAGCAGGAAGAGAATAAGCTGCAGATTGGCTATTACGGCGAATATGCTGTTCATAGGAATTTCACACTGGAACAGGTAAAGGAAGAGCTTTCCAAGGGCAAATCCTTTGTACTGCGTGTCAAAGCTCCGCAAAAACCAGACAGCAGGTTTATATTCAAGGATCTTATTAAGGGCGATGTGGAAATGCCTGAAAATGACCAGGACATGGTGCTGCTGAAGTCTGACGGACTTCCTACCTACCACTTTGCACATGTGGTAGACGACCACCTGATGAGAACCACTCATGTAATGAGAGGTGATGAATGGCTGCCCTCAGCTCCTCTGCACATACAGCTCTTTGAAATGTTTGAATGGGAGAAACCTAATTTTGCACATATATCACCGGTAATGAAGATTGAAGGCAGCTCCAAAAGAAAGCTCAGCAAGAGAAAGGATCCGGAGGCGGATGTAAGCTTTTTCCGTGAGCAGGGTTTTCCAAGTGTTTCAGTTATTGAATACCTTGTAAACCTGATAAATTCAGATTTTGAGGACTGGAGAAGGGATAACCCTGAAGAGCCCAATACCAATTTTAAAATTGAACTGGAAAAAATGAGCGTAAGCGGAGCTATGTTCGACATAGTAAAGCTTGCAGATATAAGCAAGGACTTGATTGCGTATATGTCCGGAGAAGAAATTTACAGCGCTGCCTTAGAATGGGCAAAGGAATATGATTCTGAGCTTGCGGCACTTCTTGGCAGAGATGAGCAATATGCAAAGAGAATATTGAATGTTGACAGGGGCGGCGAAAAACCCAGGAAAGATTTTGCAAAATGGCTGGATGTAAAGCCGAGTATTTTCTATTTCTTCGACGAGTTGTTTGCAAAAGACGTGGAGGGCGGCTATAACTTCCCGGAAACGATGTCTCAGGAAGAGATTAAGAGGATAATAAGCGAGTATGCAAAGGTTTATACGCACACAGACACAAAGGATATGTGGTTTGACAGAGTAAAGGAATTCTGCGAGGCCATGGGATACTCAAAAGATGTCAAGACCTTCAAGAAGAACCCTGGAAGCTATAAAGGCCATGTGGGGGATGTCACAGGGGCTATCAGAGTAGCTGTGGCAAACAGAAAAAACACTCCCGACCTTTATGAGGTAATGCAGGTAATGGGCGAGAAGAAAGTCATAGAGAGGTTTGAAAAGGTCATGGCTAGATAAAACAAAAAGGCATGTTCCAATGGAGCATGTCTTTTATGTTGATAATATATTCACATAGTATATAATTAAAGTAGGTAATTATACTTATTTATAATTATGGGAGTGGTTGTGCTGCAAGGGGAAATATACCTGTAGGAGGGAAATTGGCTATGAAAGACGTTTTGATGGAAATGGATGGACTTATGTTTTGCCTCACCAGGCCGGAGTATCTGGACTTGATAAGCAGTATAGAGAAGAGTAACAGTGATTTTGTATTTGTATGGCCAAAAGAAAGGCATATTGAAGCGATAAACCATATGGATGAAGTGCATATATCGGTGGTAAATTCTTTTGACCGGGAGCTTGTAGGATACATACTACTTGCAGGAGTTGGCGGAGAAGACCGCGCATTGGAGTTCAGGCGAATGGCCATATCTGTCAAGGGGAAGGGCTACGGGCGTATAAGTGTAAGGTTTATAAAGAAATACTGCTTCGAGACGCTTAATTGCCACAGGCTGTGGCTGGATGCATATACAGACAATGAAAGGGCAATAGGCCTTTACAATAGTGAGGGTTTTGTGCAGGAGGGCGTAATAAGGGAGTGCAAGAAGCAGGGGGATAATTACCGCTCAATGGTGGTAATGTCGATGCTGGAAAATGAATATAAAGGTTGGAAGTGATCACAGGATGCTGCTCATAACAGGGTAATCCTCTGCACCGGAGCCACCGGTCATGGGAGCAAACTCATAGTCGGCAAATACTGCACGCATTACTGCGGTATTGCCGTATTTTTCTCGTATAATATCTATTGCGGTGTCGAGCGCTTGCTTCTTGTCTGCATTTGTTTCGTCAAATATGGATGCCTGCATGTATTCATCGCAGCACAAATCTGTTACTCTTACGCCAAGATGCCTTATCTTTTCACCTTTCCAAGCCTCGCAGAATAGAGATACAACATTCCTATATATTTCGTTGGTGATATTTGTTGCATTGTACAATCTGCGCTGGTGGGTATAAGAATTAAGCTCTGAAGTTCGGATTTCCACACATACTACCCGGCAGCATGATTTGGCAGCTCTAAGACGAAATGCAACTGATTCTGTCAAGGATAACAATACTTTATAGGCTGTTTTATAATCTGTTACATCAAATCGGATTGTTGTACTGTTTCCAATTCCTTTCATTTGAAGAAAGTAACCTGAATGTACCAGTGATTCATCAAGTCCATTTGCATAGCACCAAATCAAATTCCCATGGGACTTCAATTTCATCTCTAATAGCTTTCTATCCGTGTTTGCAAGTTCGCCTATAGTACTGATGTTTAAATCCAATAATTTCTTTAGGGTTTTACGGCCCACCATAAATAAATCACCTACGGGCAGGGGCCACATTTTTTTTGGTATCTCCGACCTCCAGAGTGTGTGAACCATATCGGGCTTTTTTAAATCTCCGGCTACCTTAGCTAAAAGCTTATTATGGGAGATGCCAATATTGACTGTAAAGCCAAGCTCTCTATGAATATGGTCCTTAATCAGGTGAGCTGCTGTTACCGGATCACCAAAGTGAGGTTCCAATCCTGTATAATCCAAGAACATCTCATCTATTGAAAATCGCTGGAGTACCGGAGAGTACTCCTTCATGAGATCATACAGTGTATTGCTGCATTTCATATATAAATAGTAATTTGGCGGTACGATAACTAATCCGGGGCATTTCTGCTTTGCCTGCCATATGACTTCTCCAGTTTGAACCCCATACTTTTTTGCAGGGGTACTTTTAGCTAATATGATGCCATGCCGATCTGCTTGATTACCCCCTACGGCAGAAGGTATTTCACGCAGGTCAGTTTTTTCGCCGCACTGTATGTTGTACACGGCCTGCCATGACAGAAAGGCCGAGTTTGCATCAATATGCATGATAATCCTGTTCTTGGACATACATACCTCCAATTCTGAAGTCGTTCCCCGTTCCCCCGCACCTATATCTTGTATATATACCATCTTGAGGTGTCTATTTCGAATCTAAGCTCAAAGGGTTTGATCTGGTTGCCGATTTGTGTCTGACAGGTGAATTTTATCATTCTGTTGCCGGCAAACTTATCAATATCCCTTTTTATTATTCTATCTACTTTTATTGTTATCAGTTCCGACCCATCATCAAGGTATCTGAACCTTATAGGTGCAGGGTTGCCTTCCAGATCGAAAAGTACTATTGCCTCAATAGGCTTTCTAAGTGTTTTCATATATCACACCCCATAAAAAAGAGTAAGCCATTATACAAAATGTGAAAAAGAAGCTTTTTCACACTTTTGTTTCCTTAATGCAATCACGGAAATTCGAATAATTCCATATAATATTATTTCCGTGCTATCTATGTTTAGTGATTTAATATTAGCACGTTTTTACCGACTCAGAAACCTTGCTATAGTGCTGTATAAGCAAATTTTGCTAAATTACCTAGTTAATTCATGAGTATAAAGGATATCTCATAGAATATTATACGAACACGTGTTCGATTTAATGCATGTCTAATTCATTTTTTTGAGGTTCTTCTTTTTTCTCTGTAACCAAACGGAAATGGGTACATAGTATGTAAGTGGAAAGGTGAACAACCTTTGATGAAAGGAGGTTTGAACTGTGGCGGGAGGATTTGGGGTGTTAAATCCCGGGACAGTCTCAGGGTGTGGGGCACCACCGGCACCTGTTAGAAGTTTTTTTGGGTTTAACAATTCGTGGATTTTGATAATATTACTTCTGATATTCGTACTCCCGCGCCTGGGCTTTGGCGGTTTCGGCGGCTTGGGAGGGCTGTTCGGGGGATTTAGTTGGATTTGGATTCTGCTATTGATAGTCTTCTTAGTCCCTGGTATCTTGCCTGGCTTTCGCCTTGGCGGATTTGCCATATAAAATAACTACACTTTAAGGAGGGGGGTGAAAACATGGCAAACGGATTTGCAGGTGGATGTGGTGTTCCTACAGCAGTAAGCCCTATCATGGATATGTGCAAGGGCAATGGATTCCTTTTACTGCTCCTGTTGTTTGTGCTTTTAGCATCGTGCACAACCTTGGGTAGGGAGAAAAACTTCTTCTTTATCATAATACTTGCTATAATCGCTTTTGGCGGATTTGGCAGGACTTTCGGATTCGGCGGAGCAGAAGTATAATAACGGACGAAATTCAGCCTGACCTATGAAATATTAGGTCAGGCTGAATGCATTTATTTGTCACCAAATTAATGCATGTACATAGTATGGAAGTGGGAAGGGGAGTTGGTCATACAATCCCGACCCAGATGCCATAACTCACCTCGGCATAAAAGTGAGCATCATCGCTCACTTTTATGCTTTTAAAAGGAAAGTTGTCACCAAATTCATGCATGTACATAATATGGAATTGAGAAAGGGGGTGACATCATGGCATACGGATTAGGATATGGAATGGGCGGAGTAAATCCAGCGGTAGCAGCAGCTGGATGTGGTGCTCCTGTAGCAGTAAGCCCTATTATGGATGCGTGCAAAGGTAATGGATTCCTTCTACTGCTTCTGTTGTTTATACTTCTGGCATCGTGCACAACAATGGGCAGGGAGAAAAACTTCTTCTTTATCATAATACTCGCTATAATCGCTTTTGGCGGATTTGGCAGAACTTTCGGATTTGGCGGAGCAGAGGTATAACAGTCTCAAGCCTTATCCCATTGTAATGGGTTTTCTTATTAAAAAAATTTAAATTTTTGTAACCAAATACAAGCCTGTACATATCATGGTATTGAAAAAAGGTACAGGGTGTATTATGGAAAGGAGGTGTCAATATGGTTGATGCATTAACAGCAGGCAATGGTTTTGGAGGAGGTAACTTTGATCTTCTGGAGAGCAGCATAGGAGAGACTGTGACAATATTTACTACAAGCGGAGGACAGTCAGGTTCCGGCTTTACAGGGGTAGTGCTCGCTGTAAACCCATGCTTTGTTAGGCTTATTACCCACATAGGACCAGCTCCAGGCTGTGCACTTGGTAACTGCTGCGCACCCGTAGGCGGCTATGGCGGCGGCTACGGCGGTGGTATGGGCGGCTACGGCGGCGGTATGGGCGGCTACGGCGGCGGCGGTGGTTATGTGAATACAGTAGGCTCAGTAACAGATATTCCTCTTGATAGAATAGCAGCAGTTGTACGTAATGCTGTGTAACAAGCTGAAGGAAAATAAATAAACAACATTTTACAAAGGGGATACGGGATGATACATCCATGTATTCCCTCAAGTTTTTAAATACATGCTGTCACCAAATCGGTGCATGTACATAGTATGGAAGTGGGAAGTGAGAAGTCCAATTGAGGGAAAGGGGGTGAGAAAATGGCAAATGGATTTGGTTACGGCGGCGGCGGCTTCACCGGAAATTTTTTTGACCTGCTTTCAGACCTAATAGGAGAAACTGTAACGATATTCACTACGAGCGGAGGAGACTCAGGCTCAGGCTTTACTGGTGTTATACTCTCAGTAAACCAATGTTTCGTTAGACTTGTAACCCACATAGGACCGGCTCCCGGCTGTGCACTGGGCAATGCATGCGGCGGGCCTATGGGCGGCTACGGAGGAGGCTATGGGGGCACTACTGGTTATATAAGGACAGTAGGCTCTGTAACAGACATACCTCTTGACAGGATTGTTGCAGTTGTGAGCAATGCTGTGTAGTCATCAGATGAGATAAAATAAACCCAAGCCGATTTACGGCTTGGGTTTATGCATGTCCTGCTTCTATGCGTTATCAGTTATTATCTTGCAATTGCCTATGAATACAGCGCCTTCGTCAACAATGACGTTCTTAACTGTTATATCGCCTATAACCTTTGCAGTGTGTGTAATATGGAGCTGGGAGGTTGCAATAACATTGCCTTCTACGACTCCGGCAATAAATGCATTTTCTGCTTTTATATTGCCTTTGATGGCTCCTTCTTCGCCGACAATCAGGTTGCCTGCTATATTCAGCCCTCCGTGTACTTTGCCATCCAACCTTACAGTACCCTCGGCATTGACAGTACCTTCAAGGCTTGTACCCTTTCCTATAAGAGTATCCATTTTATCTCCGTTCAATGATCTCTTGCCTGAGCCAAACATTATACTACCTCCTTTTACATATAAATTGCAATATATAAATGCTTATTAAGATAACATTTTAGTTGAAGTACTTCGTTGGGTTGACATTTTTTCCATTTAGCTTTACTTCGTAGTGCAGATGAGTTCCAGTGCTTCTGCCTGTACTTCCTACCTTTGTGATGGCTTGCCCCTTCTTGACCTTATCTCCCTGCTTAACGAGCAGCTTTGAATTGTGGCCATATAAGGTGGTAAGGCCGTAGCCATGGGATATTATTACCATTCTTCCATAGCCTGCATTCCAGCCTGAGAAAATTACAATGCCATCACCGGTTGCTACAGCAGTCTGGCCGTAGGAGGCTGCAAAGTCAATACCTTTATGGAATTCGCTGCCTCTGCTTGTGAAAGGATTTTTTCTATAACCAAAACCAGCAGTTATAGAGGCAGTAACGGGCATAATGGATGGTTTGGCCATCAAATATGCAAGTTTGTTTTTTATTGGTCCCAAGGATTCACTTATTTCCTTTTTTTGGCTTGCAATTTTACCAGCAAGTGATGCAAAGTCAGATTCAATACCCTCTATATTCGCCGATAAATCGGAACTTGGCTTCGCTGCCAGCTTGCTGAAAGAAGAGCTGTTATCTGAAGAAACCGGACTGCTGTCGGTGCTTTTGCTGGTGGCGGAAGGAGTAATACCTACCGCTTTCTTAACCTCTTCCAGCATCCGTGAGTTCTCTTCCAGTTTTTTTTGTACTTCCTCAGAGTTTTTCTGCAGTTTTTCAATTTCAACCTTTTGAGAGCTGTTGATTACTGTGAGCTTTCCTATTTCACTTTTGCTGATTGCATACTGAAGTTTAAGAGATGACAAAATAGAAAAACTTGCTGTAGATGCTAAAACAAGCAGAATAATCGATACAGTAACAAATCTGGGAAACCAGATCGGCATTCTGAAAGATTTAACTGTAGACTGACTTTCAGGAATGAACATGAAAGTAGCATAATTCTTTTTGTTTTTCATCATTGCTTTTTTCAAATGAATCATCCTTTACTCTTATTAATATCTAAAGACATAAAAATTTCAAACTGCATTATTGGAATCACAGGTTTGAAATCTACAAAGGAGTCAAATTTTACTGAACTAAGAAATTCACATGGAAAAATTAATTAACAAGATACTTATTAACCATTTTAGACTAATTTTGCCATAATGTATAGTCCCAAAAAATTATCATTAAAAATTATAAATTAGAGAATAATACTTTTATGAAATGAAAATCAGATTTTGGAGGTATGGATATGAAGAAGGTAGGCATAGAAAAGCCGTTAAGCAATGTTAAAAGGTACCTGGAAAGCAAGGATTGCTCTGTAGAGGAGCTGGACAGCAATAATAAAGATTCTCAGAGAACCTTGGACAAATTTGATGCCATTGTTGTCAGCGGTTCTGATTCCAACTTTATGGGAATGGAAGATGTGGTGACTAATACAGCAGTAATAAATGCCAATGGTAAAACCGAGGATGAAATTTATGACGAGGTATTAAGGGCTGCAGATTTGAAGAAAAGATAAATTAATGTGGAATATACGCTCGTACTTGTATAAAATAAAAGTATGCACCAAATTGGCTGCATACTTTTTCTATGTCTTCATTTTTTTGATAGGAGTGCAATAGGATGATATATGTAGGAACATCGGGATACAGCTATAAGGATTGGGTAGGGCCATTCTATCCTGAAGATGCGAAGGCTGGGGATATGTTGGGCATTTATTCCGGCTCCTTTGACTTCACAGAGATTAATTCTACTTATTATAAGATACCTAATGCCTTTATGTTTTACAATATGCAGAAAAAGACAGGAGATGGATTTGTTTTTACTGTCAAGCTGCATCAGTCAATGACTCACGCGAGAGATGCGCGGGATAAGGACTACGAGGATTTTCTTGGCGCGGTGGAAGTGCTGAAGCAGGCCGGAAAGCTGGGGTGCCTGGTCTCCCAGTTTCCATATTCCTTCCACTTCAACAAGGAGAATATGGACTATATTCTTGGTCTCAGGGAAAGATTTGCCGATTTTGATATGGTGGTGGAATTCAGGAACAACAAGTGGGCTAATGACAGAACCATGGAGCTCCTGCGTTCGAACGACTTGGGTTATGTCTGTGTAGATGAGCCATCAGTTGCGGGACTTTTGGACCGAAGCGCAATAGGCACCTCCAAAGTCGCTTATGTCAGGTTCCATGGAAGAAACGATGAAAAATGGTGGGATCATAAGGAAGCGTATGAGAGATATGATTATCTCTATAAGGAGAGCGAACTGGAGCAGTGGAAAGGGAAGATATTGGAGCTTGAGAAACAGTCTGAAAAATGCTTTGTAAGCTTTAACAATCATTTCAGAGCTCAAGCTGTAATAAACGGTATTATGCTTAAAAGATTGCTGGGAATAGCAGAATAAAACTATACGGAAGGCGGATATATCATGGATAAAAGAGTAAAAACTATAGTAAATGCTGCTGCGATTACAGCAATTGGTGTAATACTCCCAACCTTGGCAGCATTATTAGTATACGGCCACTCTGTAAATAATTTTATAATAAGCAATTACATATTCAGTGTTGGAATACTTACTTCAGTGGCAGGAGGTATATGGAGCGTTCTACCTTTTTCCGTGCTCAAATCCAAGCTCAGGAAAGCAAAAAGAGGGGAAGAAGTTGCTGTACAAAAAAGGGAAGGCCTTATGTGGGGATACATACTAATAGTGGCGGGGGTATTGATTGTGATTGTATCATACGTTATAGCGGTACTTTAGGTGCGTTATTAACATTTTGATTGAATGGAAATATGTTATGTTAATAAGCACTAATATATAGGGGAGGCTTGTCCATGAGAACATTTATAGGGGCGGATTTTAACAGGGATGTAAAGGACAGTATCGCGGGCATACAGCATATAGTACGGCAAAACTCAGAAAGAGGAAGATTCAAGTATGTAGGGAACTTTCACCTGACACTTAAGTTCCTCGGCGAAGTTCAGCAAGCCAAAACTGTCGACATTGGAAAGTCACTCAAGGGTATTGCCTCAAGGCACCAGAAAATCTACCTTAACATAGACAAAATCGGCTACTTTGATGGCAAAGGGAGTATTCATGCCCTCTGGTTGGGGTTTTCAGGGGAATTGGATAAGCTGGTGGCATTGTATTCCGATATGGAGGAGGAAATGCACAGGCTGGGTATGAAAAAGGAAATGAAGGCCTATACCCCGCACATAACAATAGCTCAGGATTTAGTACTGAAGATACCCTTTGAAGAGCTTAAGGAGAAAGTAAACTTTCAAAGCTTCAAGACCATTGAAATCGGGGAGATTTCCCTGATAAAAAGTGAGGAAGCAGGAGGAAAAAGGCTTTACACGCCGGTTTCAACGTTTAGTCTAAAATAGGTTTCGGGGGGGACGGATAACACTGAAGACACTGAATTCCACGGAATACACGGATAATAAATAAAACAATATCGTCTTTAGCATTACAAGTACTAAATATCGTGTACCAGACCATATAGGAATACCTAGGCTTGCACGAGCCACGTGGCACGCAGCACGCAGCAAAATATATATTCGGATGTGATTTTTTGATTAACAGGGACGATTTTCTTCCTATTTCGAAGGAAGACATGCAGAAAAGAAAAATAGAGCAGCTTGATTTCATATGTATAAGCGGAGATGCATATGTAGACCATCCAAGCTTTGGTCATGCCGTAATAACAAGGGTTTTGGAGAACCGAGGCTATACGGTGGGTATAATTCCTCAGCCTGACTGGAGAAACACGGACGCCTTCAAGGTCTTGGGCAAGCCGCGCCTTGCCTTTCTGGTGTCTTCGGGCAACATGGATTCAATGGTCAATCACTATACTGCCAGTATGAAGCACAGGCGGGAGGACCTTTATTCTCCGGGTGGTGCAAGGGGAAAGCGGCCGGATAGGGCAGTTACAGTATATTGCAACAGACTCAGGGAGGCCTATAAGGATGTGCCCATTATAATAGGGGGAATTGAAGCCAGTCTTCGGAGATTCGCACACTATGACTTCTGGGACAATCAGGTCAGGAGATCCATACTGTTTGACAGCAGGGCAGACCTTCTGATATATGGAATGGGAGAAAAACCTATAATACAAGTGGCAGAAGCCCTTGACTCAGGAATGGAAATAAAATATGCAACCTATATAAACGGCACTGCCTACATAACCTCAGAGCTTGATAACATACAGGACTCAACAGTGATACCAAGCTACGAGGAGGTTCGGGACAGCACCAGAAAATATGCCCAGGCTTTCATGTTTCAATACAGAGAACAGGACTATCATACCGGAAAGGTACTGATACAGCCCCATGGAGAAAGATTTTTGGTACAAAATCCGCCTACTGCCACCATGACAAGAATAGAGCTTGATGATGTATACAGTCTGCCCTTTACCAGGGAATATCATCCGATTTATGAGGGTCAGGGAGGCATACCTGCTCTTAAGGAAGTAAAATTCAGTCTGGTTTCTCAGCGGGGGTGCTTTGGCGGCTGCTCCTTCTGTGCTTTAAATTTTCATCAAGGCAGAGTTGTGCAGAGCAGAAGCCATGAATCAATAATTGAAGAAGCGGAACAGCTTTTGAAGGATCCGGAATTTAAAGGCTATATACATGATGTAGGGGGGCCGACAGCAAACTTCAGAGCTGCCGCCTGCGATAAACAGCTTAAAGAAGGGGTGTGCAAGAACAGGCAGTGTCTTTATCCTGCGCCCTGTAAGAATCTCAAGGTGGACCACAAGGATTATATAACGCTGCTCCGAAAGCTCAGGTCTCTGCCCGGCGTAAAAAAGGTATTTGTTCGTTCAGGCTTGAGATATGACTATATGCTGGCTGACAAGGACGATGAGTTTCTAAAAGAGCTTTGCGAAAACCATATAAGCGGGCAGCTCAAGGTGGCTCCCGAGCATGTGTCTGACAAGGTGCTCCGGTATATGGGCAAGCCAGGGAAAGGCACATATGACAAGTTCGTAAAAAAATACTTTGATATGAATAAGCGGCTTCGAAAGGAGCAGTATCTTGTTCCCTATCTCATGTCGGCCCACCCGGGTTCAGACCTTGGGGCTGCTATTGAGCTTGCGGAATATGTGAGGGATATGGGTTATAACCCGGAGCAGATACAGGAGTTTTACCCGACTCCGGGCACACTGTCCACCTGCATGTACTATACTGAGCTTGATCCGAGAACCATGAAGCATGTGTATGTTCCCAAGGACCCTGAGGAAAAGGCTATGCAGAGAGCATTGATACAGTATAGGGACCCCAAGAACTACGAACTGGTATACAAGGCGCTTAAGGCAGGTGGAAGGGAAGATCTGATAGGCTTTGATGAAAAGTGCCTGATAAAGCCACCAAAGAATATGGGCAGCGGGAGAAGAAGTTCAAGAAGCGGGAGTAGGCCTGAAATAAAAGAAAGTCCACGGAAATCAAGAGCCGCAAGACCTTCAGCAAGAGGTAAAAAGAAATAGATTGGAGCATGAAGAAAATTAGAGCAGCCGTGTCATAGCACGGTATAAGCTACTTTGGCTATTTACATGGCTGCTTTGGCATTCGTACATCAATACCCAAAAGGAATACCCTATTGCCTATTGCCTATTGCCCATTGCCCATCGCCATTAACCCATTGACATAATTCTCCACCAGATGATTCCTCAATATGCTGCCAGTCTGCACTGCAATTGTAAGCAGATCCTTCACATGCCTATAGTACAGGAGCTCGTTTGAAAGTGGAGGATGCACTACCGCCGGAGGCAGCAGGGGCACTACGTCGTTTGTGTTTACAATTCTTACACTATTATCGATAACCTCGTTATAGATCTCTACAAACTTGGAATTGCCTACTCTTGGACTCCCAAAGTTATACATGACCGGGTTATTATAGACTGTGTTGGCAGCTGCATCCAGAGAGCAAAGTATCGCAAGGGCTCCTCCCAGGCTGTGGCCAGTGATGAAAAGTTGTTTTGAGCTGCTCAGAGTGTTTAACACATCCATTATCTGCTGCCTGCAGGCGTTATATATAGCCGCAAAACCCGAATGGATACCAAGCTTAATACGGGTATAAGGGAAATAAGTCTGCGATATTGTCGCATCGGCAATCCAATCGGGGTTGGATTTGCTTCCTCTGAAGGAGATTATTATGCTGTGGTCGGATTCTATAATGAAGCCGTACAAATCATTTGTCCTGGCGGGCGCAGCCACTATGGAATCAACCAGAGTATAACCTCCGGGCACATCAAAAGTTCCTTTGCAGTTAAACTGATTGTATGCCTGGAGACAGCAATCTGCAAGGAATAATGCCAAATTTTTATCAAAACCTATGGGGATAACCATTTTGATGCTCCCTTTCTTCGCTAAAAAGTCGAGTAATATATATTATTCAGCTATACTTGTTCTGGTTACGGAAGCGAGGCAAGTCAACGAACGTCACTGTGACTGCATATTTGATAATGGAAGGCTTCTATGCTTTAAGAATCCTTTTTTGTTTACTTTAGCAATACAATTCTGATAAAATATATTTGGCAGGCGTACAAAATTATTTGACGTTCTGTTTATACAAAACTGATAAAGTGCATAATATATGCACTAATTTAATAAATAAGGAGTGTATTCTAGAATGGGACATTTGTTGATTGATGGTGAACATTTAACCATAAAAGATGTTGTTGATGTTGCCAGAAACAACCAAAGAATCGAATTAACTGAGCAGGCAATAGGCAGAATAAAAAAGTCAAGAGAATATGTTGACAACCTTGTGGATAAGGGCGCTGTGGTGTACGGAATCACTACAGGCTTCGGAAAGTTCAGCGACGTATTCATATCAAAGGAAGATACCAAAACATTGCAAAGAAATCTTATTGTGAGCCATGCATGTTCAATGGGAGATCCACTGGCCGAAGAGGTAGTACGCGGAATAATGCTTTTGAGAATAAACGCACTTGCTAAGGGCTTTTCAGGTATCAGACTTGAAACAGTGAATACATTGATTGAAATGCTGAATAAGGGAGTGCATCCTATAATTCCTGAAAAAGGCTCTCTGGGAGCTAGCGGCGACCTTGCCCCTCTTGCCAACATGGTTCTCATTATGTTGGGTGAAGGAGAGGCAATTTATCAGGGAGAAAAGCTGTCAGGCAAAGAAGCTATGGACAAGGCGGGCATCAAAGTGGTAGAGCTGACTTCCAAGGAAGGACTTGCACTTATTAACGGTACTCCGGTAATGACGGCTATAGGTGCACTTGCCGCACATGATGCTATAAATCTTATGAAGAATGCTGACATAATAGCTGCTATGACGCTGGAAGCACTTAAAGGCATAACAACTGCCTTTGATAGTAAGGTGCATGAAGTAAGAGGGCAAAAGGGTCAGATGGCAGCTGCCAGAAACATGCTGAGATTGGTTGAAGGAAGCGAACTCACAACCTCACAGGGAGAGATAAGAGTTCAGGATGCATATACACTAAGGTGCATACCTCAGATACATGGAGCCAGCAGAGATGCAATACAATATGTGGCGGAAAAGATAACTATAGAATTGAATGCAGTAACTGACAACCCAATTGTATTTGCCGATGAGGATCAGGTAATATCCGGAGGAAACTTCCATGGGCAGCCGATAGCTATTCCTATGGATTTCTTGGGTATAGCAGTTTCAGAGCTTGCCAATGTTTCAGAAAGAAGATTGGAGAGATTAGTAAATCCACAGCTCAATGATCTTCCTGCATTCCTGACAAGAAAAGGCGGGTTGAACTCAGGCTTTATGATAACTCAGTATGCGGCTGCTTCTATAGTATCGGAAAATAAAATTCTTGCACATCCTGCAAGTGTAGACTCCATTCCTTCCTCTGCGAACCAGGAAGACCATGTGAGCATGGGAACTACTGCAGCGAGAAAGGCTAGAGTTATATTGGACAACGTGCAGAAAGTATTGGGAATTGAAGCTTTCGCAGCAGCACAGGCAATAAGCTTCAGAGGAGATGTAAAGCTTGGTAAGGGTACTTTAGAAGCTTATAAGGTTATAAGAAAAGAAGTGACTCCTGTAGATGAAGACAGGATAATGTATACTGACATGAATATACTGGACAAAATGGTTAAATCCGAAGCTTTTGTAAAGGCAGTGGAAAGTGCAATAGGAGAACTGGAATAACTCATAAAGAAGGTGTAATGAATGAAAGCTGATTTGATAATAAATGCTTCAGTAATAGCAGCCTGTACCGAGGTAGAAGGGGCAGGAATAATTGAGAATGGGTATTTGGCAGTAAAGGACGGAAAAATAATAGCACTGGGGGAAGGAAATGCTCCCAAGGATATGGCAGGTCCGGATACAAGAATAATTGATGCGGCCGGAAAGACAGTGACCCCTGGACTTATAGATGCCCATACCCACCTTGTTCATGGAGGCTCCAGAGAAAAGGAGCTTCCTATGAAGCTCAAGGGGGTACCTTATCTGGAGATTCTGAAAATGGGCGGAGGAATATTAAGCACCGTTAGAAACACAAGGGGAGCTTCCAAGGAAGAGCTGAAAGCAAAGGCAGAAAAGAGCCTGAACGAGATGCTGCTCCACGGTACTACTACTGTGGAAGCCAAAAGCGGATACGGTCTTGATTTTGATACCGAGATAAAGTGTCTTGAGGCGGCTGCTGAGCTTAATGCCTCCCATCCTGTCGATATAGTGTCCACTTATATGGGAGCTCATGCGATACCGGAAGAGTTCAAGGGAAATACCCAAGGCTATATTGACTTTATGTGTGAAAAGGTTATGCCTTATGTTAAGAAGAATGGCCTTGCGGAGTTCATTGATGTATTCTGCGAGGAGGGTGTATTTTCGCCCGAGGAGTCTAGGATCATAATGCAGAAGGGCAAAGAGCAAGGCTTCAAGCTAAAGATACATGCGGATGAAATAATTCCGCTCCAAGGTGCGGAGCTTGCAGGGGCAATGGGTGCTGTGTCAGCGGATCATCTGCTTGCTGCATCGGAGGAAGGTATTGCTGCGATGGCAAAAGCCGGGGTTACAGCGATACTGCTTCCGGGAACCTCTTTCTATCTTATGCTGGGTAAATATGCCCAAGCAAGAAAGATGATGGAGATGGGTGTCAGGGTAGCAATTGCAACTGATTACAATCCAGGCACATGTCCTACTGAGAACTTGCAGTCCATAATGACCTTTGCATGCTTTGGAATGAAAATGACTCCAGAGGAGATAATAAAGGGAATGACCTTGAATGCAGCTTACGGTGTGGACAGGGCAAGGGAAATCGGAAGCTTGGAAGTGGGCAAGAAAGCTGATGTAGTAATATTTGATGCCCCAAATCTCGAATACATAGTATATCATTTTGGTATAAACCATGTAAATACCGTTATTAAGAGCGGAAAAGTAGTTGTAGAAAACGGAAGAATGATAAAAAACTAAACATTAGCGGGGTGAATTTATGAGTTTATTAATGGATATGACTTTAAGAAGTTACTGTGATGTGCTGGCGAGCAGCGAGCCTGCTCCCGGCGGTGGCAGCACAGCGGCATTGTCAGGCGCCTTGGGCGCATCCCTTACAATGATGGTGGTGAATCTATCAGTTGGGAAGAAAACTTATGAGGGCTTGGATGAACATATAAAAGAGGCGTTCATGAAGGAATTCGACAATGTAAAGGCACTTCAGAAGGAGCTTACAGGATTGGTTGACGAGGATACCCAAGCCTTCAATAAGTTTATGGAGGCAATGAAGCTGCCTAAGGATACAGAGGAACAAAAAAAGGCACGTGGGGAGAAGATGCAGGAAGCAAGTCTATATGCGCTGCAGGTTCCTTTAAAGACTGCTGAAAGCTGCTTTAACCTGCTTAAGAATCAAACTTCAATTGCCAGGTATGGCAATAAGAATGCTGTCTCTGATGTAGGCGTAGGGGCGTTATTAGCCCTTTCAGGATTGGAAGGGGCAGTATTGAATGTAAACATAAACCTTCCGGGAATTGCAAATGAGGCTGTCAGAACAGAGGCTTATGAAAGATGCAGAAGGTTTACTGCCGAAGGCCGTAAGCTTCATGATGAACTGCTTGACATCGTGAATTCAAGGATAGGATAGGTAGGATATGATAACTAAGGAAATGATAGACAGGATAAACTTGCTAGCTAAAAAATCCAAGCAGGAAGGTTTGAACGATGAAGAGAAGCTGGAGCAGCAGGTGCTTAGGGGAAAATATATTGAATATATAAAAGGGCAAGTAAGACACCAGCTTGATTCAATTGAATTTGTCGAGGACGAGCATGAATGCAAACATGAACATCATGATTGCGACCATGGCTGTAATTGCAAAAAGCACTAGAAATTTGTAATAATTATTCACAAAATTGGTTTTAGTGGTATAATTAGCTATGGGAGGGATTTTTATGGCTGAAGTGCAATTTGTTATTTTTAAGCTCGGTAAGGAAGAGTATGGTGTAAATATAATGCAGGTTCAAGAAATTGGGCCTTATGAGGAACCGGTTAAGGTGCCTAATACCCCTGCATTTGTAGAAGGAGTAATGAACCTCAGAGGCAACGTTATTCCGGTTATAAGCTTAAAAAAGAGATTCAATATCCCTGAACAAGAGTTAACTGATAATACCAGGACTATTGTTATCAATTTCGGAGAAAAACAGATCGCCTTTATTGTCGATGACGCATCAGAGGTGTTGACATTGAACGAGGCGAATATTCAGGAGACCCCTGAGATAATAGCCGGGGTGGATAGAAAATATATAACAGGCATAGGAAAACAAGGGGACAGGCTGCTAATAATACTCGACCTGAACTTCCTGCTCAATGATCAGGAGCAGGTACAACTTGCTACCATGTAAGACTCAGCTTTAAAGTGCGGCACGGAACCGCACTTTTTTTGTTGCCGAACTACAAGGAAAAATGTGGAATAGAAAGAAAATTGTAACACTATAGGAAACCCACTATTAACAATTTAATAATATAATAGTATAATGCGTATATAAAGGGTACTAGCTTAGTGGCTAATGTCAGTTTAATGCAGAGACTTGCATTTCAACATGGAATATAAGCATTTGGTAGTTTTTTATTAACAAAGTTCGATTATTCAGCGATAATAGTAATAGGGAAACCCTATTAAGACATATTTCGCAGCAATATCGGATAATCGGAAACGAAGCAAGGGGTGTTCATTATAGACAGGTTAAATGAGATAATCAAAAGTACTGTAGATATAATTGAGAAAAGTAAGGTTGAAATATTTAGCATAGCTGAGAATTCTCGTAGTGAATGCCGGCTTGTGGAGGAAGAGCTGGAAAAGGTAAGAATAATTGCAGCAGATTTAATCAAACAGGTGGACAGGCTCGAAAAGCTCGACAAGGATTGCCGGTATCAGCTTATGATAGTGAGCAAGAACATAAAGGAGTACAAGGAAGAGGATGTAAAAAGGGCCTACGATAAGGCCAAGGACCTTCAAGTTGAGTTAATGACGAAAAAGGTAGAGGAACAGTTGCTTATACAGCGGAGAGGTGAGCTGGAGAGAAGGCTCAAAGTTGCTAGAGATACTGCAAACAAAGCGGAATCCCTCGTTTCCAAAGTGGGAGTCGCAATGGGGTATCTCAGCGGCGGACTTCAGGATCTTTCAATACAGCTGGAGGATATCAAGCAGAAGCAATACCTTGGGGTAAAGATTATTAGAGCACAGGAAGAAGAAAGAAAGAGGGTTGCAAGGGAGATACATGATGGCCCTGCACAGCTCATAGCCAATCTTGTTATTAAGACCGAACTGTGTGAAAAGCTTATAGATATGGATAAGGAGAAAGCAAAGGAGGAGCTTGTCAATCTCAAAGGTTTTCTCCGTTCCAGCCTCAGTGATGTAAGAAAAATCATATATGATTTGAGGCCAATGTCCCTGGATGACTTGGGATTGGTTCCCACCCTTCAAAGATATATTTCAAACTATGTTGAAAATAACAAAGTATTTGTTGACTTTTTGGTATTTGGAGATCCAAAGCCATTAAAATCGGTTATAGAGCTTGCTGCATTCAGAATTGTACAGGAGGCACTAACCAATATCAAGAAGCACTCAGAGGCTCAGAATGCGAGTATCAGAGTTGAATTCACCAAGGAACAGTTAAATCTACTAATCAGTGATGATGGAAAGGGCTTTGACAAGAGCATGCTTAAGGTAGACAGACGAGACGACGGAGGCTATGGTTTACTCAGTATGAAAGAGCGGGTAGAACTCCTGGATGGGAAGTTTGATGTGAAGACATCCCGTGGAAAGGGTACTAAAATATTTGTTAGCATTTCTTTGAATATAAATGAGGAGGGATAATGTGGATAAGATAAAGATATTGATTGCAGATGACCACTCCATAGTCAGAGAAGGACTCAAACAACTCCTGGAACTGGAAGCTGACTTTGAAGTTATAGGACAGGCTTCCAATGGAGTTGAAACCATAGAGAGAGTTGAGGCGCTTAAACCTGATGTACTGCTTCTGGATATAAACATGCCTATAATGAATGGTATAAAAGCACTGAAGAAGCTCAAGGAAGACGGAATAGACACAAGAGTTGTAATACTTACAATACATGAGGACAGGGAATATCTGTTGGAGACAATGCAAATAGGAGCTTCTGGTTATATTCTTAAAGATTCCGATTCGGCCAGTTTCTTTAAGGCTATAAGGGATGCTTATATAGGTGAGTCGTACATACAACCCAAGCTGGCAGCAGAACTAATAAGGGAATTCAACAGGCCAAGGGGTACCAGAATTAAGAATGAAAATGAGCTGACACAGAGAGAATATGAGGTAATAACCCTTATAGCGGATGGTTTGAACAATAAGGATATTGCCGAAAGACTTTTCATAAGTGAAAAGACAGTAAAGAACCATGTTTCCAACATATTCAGGAAAATAAACGTCAGTGACAGAACACAAGCAGCTATTTATGCATATAAGAATAATATTAAGAAGTAGGGTATTCCTAATGGGTGTGGTTCGGGTTTCGCGTTACGCGTTTCGCGAATTAAGAAGGAGCTTCGGAGTTCTGCGTAAACACTCGTAACTCGCAACTCGTAACGGTTTCTCCAAAGGCATACAGAAGAAATTCCTGTTACGGAATTGTAATATTTGGAAGTATTGTAAAAATGGTAATTTAATGGTATAGTTAAAAAGTAGTAAAAATACATATCAATATGAATATTAAGAAGGAGGTCGTGAAAATGAATAGAAGCGTAGTTGTAGCGATTAACACTGCAGTAGGCAGCAGAGACTTTTTTGCATACAGCGTCAGTATGCCCAAAATTATATATCACGGCCTGAGATTTGATAGATAACATATAGTATGTTTAGCAGTCACGGGCCATAGGCCTGTGACTTTTGTATTTATATAACTAAATGCATAAGAGTCATCTTTTAAGCGCTTTTAAAAGGTCATGGGTATACCCCATGGCCTTTTAATATTATACAGCACACCTACTTTACAGCTTGTGAAAGGAGGCGGTCATAAATGACAATTACAGAAATAGGTGATTTTATCAACGGAACCGCAGCGAGGAGAATCGACAGGGGAGGTAATAGAATGAATTTAATAAGTGAAGTATTAGTGAAGCTAGGCTTCAATGACAAAGGAAGAAAGTACAAGACTGAAGCAAACAGGAATATTGATGATTATGGACATGTATTGTATCAGTCATTGGAATACGACTTTAAGTATTTGAAAAACGATGATTTTGGATTTAAAGGAAACCAGCTTAATACAATCATCAGATAATTCAAAGCTTGGGAAGCAATTGAATGCTCAAGAGAAATGGTTAAAAAGTGTAATAAATGTAATAAAGTCGCGCATAAATGTGAATAACACATATATGCGCGGCTTTTTGTTTTGATAATTTTCCATGTTATGTTAAACTATATATAACAGGTTAAGAGGTTACGAGGTTACGGGTGTAGGGGCGAACAGTGTTCGCCTGACTCAGAGTACAAGAGTCCTGAGTTTAGTATCTGAAAGAGGATGTGAAGTGTTTGGATAGGCAAAAGCTGTATACCCTTTTACAGAAGCCGGAAGGCACAAAACTTGATTTTAAAGCCCAGCTTTCCTTAAAGACTGACAGCGAGAAAAAGGAAATGGCCAAGGATGTTGCAGCAATAGCTAATTCAAAAGGGGGCAGGGGTTATATAGTTTTTGGAATAGAGGACGGCACGAAAAACATATTGGGAATAGAAGGGAAAAAGTATACCGAAGAGCAGATACAGCAGATTATAAGCCAAAGGTGTGATCCGCCTGTGACTTTGAATCTTGATATAATCCCCATTGAAGATAACCAGATTGCAGTGCTGACCATATATAAAAGCAGTCAGAAGCCTCATCAGATAAGACAAACCGGAGTATTCTACATAAGAAGAGGTTCAACTACGGATATAGCAAGGCGCGAGGAAATAGCCAGCATGCTGCAGGAATCAGGAATGCTCCAGTATGAAAGAATAGTTCTCAACAGGGTTGAATTAAGGGAATTGGATGAGAAGATAGTTAATGACTACATTTCCAAAACAGGCCTTATCAACACCAATCAAGATTACTACACACTTCTTGAGGGAATTGGTATAATAGGAAGAGACGAGGATAATGGAGCGTATCACCCGACTGTTGGCGGACTTCTTGCTTTCGGCTATCACCCTCAGTTGTACCTTCCTCATACCGGGGTAAGACTGATAGATAAATGCGGTGTGGATGAGGTAATGTATTTTTCGGGCCCAATTACAAGAATGCTGGATGAAATTGAGGATTATCTGAGCTTAAAGATAGCAAAGATGAACGCGGGATACCCTATAGAGGCTGTTATTGAAGCTGTAGCGAATGCTGCCGTACATAGGGACTATTTTTCATTGGGTAGAGAAATCGTCGTATTGATAGAGAATAATAGGGTAGAAATAAGCAATCCCGGTGCCACCTGCAGTGATGAGGAAATGCCGGAGCTTGTTGAGGAATACAACCCCTGCCGAAGGAATCAGTGGTTGTATCAAATGCTTCTGATACTCGACAACAAGGGGAGATTCCTTAAGACAGGAACGGGATTGAAAAGTATATATGAATCCTTCAAACAGCATGGGGGCGCAAAATTCATAAACAATGAAAAAAGGAACCTTTTCAAGGTGGTACTGCCTGGGTTAATGAAATATTGATTTTCAGTGAAGTTGGTGATTTAAATATGAGCAACAAAGTTGTGACCTTCGAAAGAGGGGCGGAGTTTTATTTTGACCTTGGATACAAATATATCCAGAAGGGCATGCTGAAGACTGCCTTAAGATATGTAGAAAAAGCTGTCAGGCTTAAGCCTCATGATAGCTTTATACAGTTCAATTATGCCGGACTGCTGGCAGAGCTTGGGAATGTTGACCATTCCACTGAGGTACTGGTCAATATAGTCAAGAACCTTGATCCTGACTACCTTGAGTGCTATTTTGGATTGGGGTGCAATTACCTGCAAATGCAAAAAATAAAGAAATCTTCAGAATATTTCAGCCTTTATCTGGAAAAGGATCCGGATGGAGAATTCTCCGAAGAAGCAGAGGAACTGCTGGAGATGCTTACAATGATAAAGGATGCCAATAACAACTTGGATGACGAGGAGCTCGAGAAGATATACAAAGTAGAAGAAGAAGCTATCGACCATCTGGAGAAAAGGGAGTATGAGAAGGCAACCCAGAAATTTGAAACAGTGGTGCAGATGCTTCCTAATGCTGTGCCAGCAAGGAATAATCTCTCTCTCGCATACTATTATCTGGGGTTTTTGGACAAAGCAATTGAGCTTGCCCGGGAGGTGCTTATATACGAGGAATCCAATGTGCATGCGAATTGCAACCTGGCAATATTCTATAATAAGCAAGGTACAACCAGCTGGGTCGAGAAGCAGATAAGAATAATCAGCAAAATCCGCACTGATAATGAGGATTACCTATATAAAATAGGGGATACCTATGGGAGCTTGGGGAAGCATACTGATGCGTACAGAACCTTTAAAAAGCTTTTGGCAGTTGACCCCGAAAACCCTATGTATATACATTTTACTGCAGTTGCAGCATTTAACAGCAAAAAGTACAAGGAAGGCATCAAGCTATGGGAGAAGCTTTATGAGCTTGATAATGACAACATGATCTCTGATTACTACATTGAGACCGCATTAAAACAGTTGGACAGCGAAAGCGAAAACCTGCATTTCCCATATGTATATCAGTTGCCGAGAGAAGAAATAAAGAATCGGCTGGACTTCATATACAAGTTCATGGAGATGCAGACTGCTGAATGCAAGACTGAGCTTGCTAAAAACAAGCATGTGGTTGATATACTCTATTTTGGAATCAACTTTGACAAATACTTCCTAAGGAAGTTGATATTTAATAAGATAAAGAACGACAAGCTGGTTGAAGCTGAGCCTGCAATAAAAAAATTCATGCTCAGGGACGATGTTGAGAACTATATAAAGATGGAATCGGTATTTCTTTTGAATTCCTTGGGGGCTGCGGAGCCATATACTGTGAACTTTGATGGAGAGATAAAAAATGTGACCATTGATTCATTGGACTTTCCTGAGTCTGAGTGGAAAGAGACATGGGTTGAGGTAAAGACTAAAGCGTTGGTTATGATGCGGAACTGTTACAAAAGGCCATATAAGAAGATTGTAGAAGACATCTGGTATGAGTTCATAAAATCAACCTTCCCTGAGGTACCGGAAATAGATGATGTGAATGTATGGGCTGCCGCATTGGAGTATACATACTGCCATCTATGCAATGCCGAGGCTTCAGATCACAGGCTCGCAGAGAAATACGGCATATCATCCGGCTTGCTGCTTGGAAAGGTAGAAATAATAAATAATGCAATAAAGAACAAATTTCAATACAAAAAAGAAAAAAAGTAAAGCATGAGTTGCATGGCTTTACTTTTTTTCCTTTTTTGAAGGCTTCTTATTATCATCTGTTTTTCGGCTTTTTCCTGACTGAGTAGCCAAAATGCCCGAGTGAATCTGCCAGGGCTCTGTACTCTCCGTGATTGTAGCATATCAAGTCTGCTTTATTAAGCTGCAGCTTTCCGGTTTTGTCCAATAGCGCGTCTTCTACATCTACACAAAGTATTTCGCCAATAAACATATCGTGAGAGCCTAAGGGAATTATGTCCTTGACCCTGCACTCCAGGTTTACCGGGCATTCTCCGATGGAGGGGACGTCGACCAGGTTGGATTTTTGAGGTGTGAGACCCAAGTGCTCAAACTTATTGACATCCCTGCCGGATTTTACCCCACAGAAGTCGACTGCATAGGTGAGGCTCCTATTCGGTATATTTACTACAAAGCTGCCGGTATCCTTTATCATAGAATAGGAGAATCTTTCAGGTCGTATAGATACATAAAGCATAGCCGGATCTGAACAGACTATACCCGTCCATGCTACTGTTATGATATTGTTCACACCTTCACTGCTTCTGCAGGATACCATCACAGCCGGCACGGGGTATAAAAGAGTACCGGGCTTCCACATCTGTTTTGCCATTTTGTGCCTCCTTATTATCGATAAATCAGTGCTTTTTAATACATCTTATTATAACATATATAGTTTTATCATTATTTATACAGAGGAGAGAAAGATTTACTGTAACCAATATCCTAGTTTGTACATAGTATGGAAGTAGAGTGGTAGCCGTCATTTCGCAAGGGAATTCAGTAGTTCAAAAACGCTGTAACCAATGAGTATGAAGAGAATACAATGATAATAAGGGTAAGATTTCTTACTTAAAGGGGGTCATGGCATTGGACGGTTTTTTTGATGAAACTGATTCAACTCTGCTGCTACTTTTATTTCTCACAACTCTGACCAAGGAAGAAAATGACATAACAGAAGAAAAGCTTGAAGATGGACTTGATGTGAGCATACCTGAGCCTGTTCTAGAAGAAGCAATCTGCTATATACACAAGAGCAGCAACAGGAAAAGGCTCAAACCCAAAACAGTATATTTCTAAATAAGATTGGAGGTCAGGAAATGCCATATTATGGTAAGGACAATAATGAATCTGATAAAGGACTCAACGAGATAAAAAAGATGGTTTCCGAAAAAATGGGGGGCATAGATGTAAATAACGTGTCACCGGACCAGGTTAAGAATATGCTGGTAAATGAAATAAGCCAAAACAGCAATATAGACCCGGGCATAAAGGATAAAATCAACAGAGGGGATGTAGATGGCTTAAAAGAGGATATTATAAAATATCTGACAAATAACAAGTCAGCAGACGGTTCAAGCGATCAGCTTGTGAATATGCTTAAAAGTAATGATATGGAAGGTCTGAAAAGACAACTTATGGGCATGCTCCTCTCGGGTCTTGGCCCTCAAAAAAAAAATGAAGTAGTAGAAGAAAAAGAGACACCTGAGCCAGGTGAAAGCCAGGAATCATCCCAGGAATCACCCCAGGCATCCTTAGCAGACAGCCTGGGCGGCTTTGATGAGAAGGCTTTGATGGGGCTGCTTTTTGATAAGATGTTTGCAGGGGTAAAGGATGACAGAAGGATATTGCTTATGAATTCGGTAAAGCCTTTTGTATCTGAAAAAAGGCAGAAGGGGATTGACGACTGCATCAGGATAATGAACATTGTTGCGTTTTTTGAAAATTTTATGAACAAGGCAGGGAAATAAAATGGGTCTGGAACGTCTAGCCTTAGGTATGCTCAGTAGGTTAACGCCAGAAGATTTTTTAGTCCTTGCCGTTGTTTTCATTTTATATGTTGAAAACAAGACTGACAAAACCTTTCTGGTGATTATGCTTCTGGTTTTCATAATGGATTTGCCACAAGGCCTGCTGGCTTAACAAACAGTAGGCCATTTTTATTATGTTTATCAATATTATATTGATTTTTGAGAACTTAGCATTGTGAAGAATAGCAGTGACGAATATAGCACATTACTACATTAAAGACTGAAAAAGAAGCTGAAGAGCTTGAGGTTCGACAATTAAAGTGCGCGAATTTTCTTATAAATGGGCATTAGGACCTGTTATGCCATAATAATGGGTGATATAGCTGGAAATCTGGAAGTAGCGGGATAAAACAGCAGTATATCAATTTGTACTTACATACGAATAAATAGTATAATATTAACAAATGATTTGCATATTGAACGCACTGAAAAAATTATATTGGGTGTTGTGCGAATTCAATAACAATCAAGGAAAACATTTCGCGAAACTTGAATAAATAATATAAAATGCTTTTCGCGAAATATATAGGGGGAATTTTTTTAATGGACGGAGACTTATGGACGCAAATGCTGGTCATATTATTATTAATAGGTCTTAATGCGTTTTTTGCTGCCTCTGAAATGGCTATAGTTTCGGTAAGGCAGTCCAGACTTAAACCTCTTGTTGATGAGGGCAACAAAGCTGCAATTATTGTAAAAAAATTTCTTGAGGAGCCAAGCAAGCTGCTGGCTACTATTCAAATTGGCATTACCTTTGCCGGATTTCTTGCAAGTGCCATAGGTGCGCAGACACTATCGTCAAGCTTGACTGTATTTCTTGCAGGCTTGAATGTTCCGGTAATATCACATTCCGCATCATGGATTTCTACATTTATTGTAACCACCATAATAGCACTGTTTACTTTAGTGCTGGGTGAACTTGTTCCAAAGAGGATGGCGCTTTCCCAGTCCGATAAGATCGCACTTTCGGTTGCAGGCACTATAAATTTTTTTTCCAAGGTCGCTTCGCCTGCTGTCAAATTTCTTACCGTTTCCACAAACTTCATAGTTAAACTTCTGGGTGGTAAGGTCACATCCACTGGAGAACAGATAACGGAAGAGGAAATCCGTCTAATGATAAATGTCGGGGAAGAGAAGGGAATATTCCAGGAAACTGAGACCGAAATGATCAACAGTATCTTTGAGTTTGATGATACAGTTGCAAAGGAAGTAATGACTCCAAGAACTGATATTATAGCAATAGGCTCAGAAGTCTCCCTTGAAGAGATTCTTGATATCATAGTGGCGGAGAATTTCTCGAGGATTCCGGTATATGAAGAATCTATTGATAATATAATAGGAGTCTTGTATGTAAAAGATCTTTTCAGCATGATAAAAAGGAAAATGGAATGGGAAGTATCCCTTAAAAATATAATCAGACCTGTATATTTCGTGCCAGAGTATAAGAAAATCGATGAGCTTTTCAAGGAAATGCAGAAATCGAAAAACCACATCGCAGTTGTCATAGACGAATATGGCGGTACTGCGGGATTAATAACAATAGAGGACCTGCTTGAAGAAATAGTTGGTAACATATTTGATGAGTATGATGACGTTGTCTTGGATTACGAAAAGATAGACGACAACACATACATTGTCAGCGGTATGCTGGATATAGACGATGTAAACGACATACTAGACTCTAATATACCTGAAGAGGAGTTTGATACAATAAGCGGAATGCTTCTCAGCCACTCAGGCAAAATGCCGGAGGTAGGCGATGAAGTGGATATGGGCAATTTGTACTTCAGGATAGAAGAAGTAGATGACAAGAGGATTTCGAAGATAAGAATTGAAAAAAGGGCAGTAGATCCCAATAAAGCAGAAGAGCCGCAGTGATGCGGCTCTATATTTATCGCCCCGGAGACGACTGCACAAAGTGGGACAAGCTACTGAGAAAATTTTTCGAAAATTCAATAAAAGGGCAGGCTTGGTGAAGGATTTTTGGGTTCGGACGCAGAAATACTGAAAAAAGTGGCTGAAGTATTGTTATTCCGGTATTTTTTTAACAACATCGGAAAAGCATCAAAGGAGAACCATAAATTTATATAAATAATCCAGGTGGTTCTAAAAAAATAAAAGGAGGAAGAATATGATTAACACAGGAGCTCTAATTATTGTCGTTGTTTACCTTATCGGTATGTTGGGAGTAGGCTGGTATACCAACAAATACATGATAAAAAACAGTACAGATTACATGCTGGCCGGACGTTCACTGGGTGCAATAATGGTAGCATGCAGCTTGTCAGCAAACAACATTGGCGGTGGGAGTACGGTAGGTCTCGCTGGCAAGGCATTTGGAAACTGGGGCATGTCTGCCGTTTGGTATGTACTTGCAGCAGCAATCGGAATTATTCCTATGGCTTTCTTTGCTCCTAAGCTCAGAAAGGTCTTGGCATTCACAATTCCTGAAGTTGTGGGAAGACGATTTGGGAAATCGGCACACCTCATTACCGCGGTTTTGAACATTGTTTCACTATTCTGCCTCACAGCATCTCAGGTGCTTGCTTCAGGAGTCATCATTTCTGTATTGGTTGGAATGAATATTAATCTTGCAATTCTGTTGGCAGGAGTGATAACGATAATCTATACAGCTATGGGTGGATTGCTGGCAGATGCATTTACCGATCTCTTTCAGTGGATTATCATATTCTTTGGTCTTTTAATTTGCTTACCATTTATTATTAGCGGTGCAGGCGGATGGGAAGCTGTTATCAGCAAGGTGCCGCCGGCAAAAATGTCATTTACCGGAATAGGCTTCGCTACTGTTTTAAGCTTAATATTTCAGTACTTCATTACTTTCATGTCCGGTCCGGAAATGGTATCCCGTATCTTTTCAGCAAAGGATGAAAAAGAAGGCAGAAAAGCAACTATCATGTCTGCTATCTTCATGGGACTTTTCGCATTTATACCTGCAATCATTGGTATAGTTGCGTTTGCGACAGTACCTGAAGTAAAGGCAAACGTTGCTCTTGCGACTGTAGTATTTAAGTTTTCACCTAGTTTAATTGCGGGATTGGTGTGTGCAGCTATCATTGCTTCAACGATGTCCAGTGCGGACTCAAATATGCTTTGTGCATCCACAATATTTACAAAGGATATTTATCAGAAATATATTAACCCTAAGGTTGAGGATAAAACTCTGATTACAATGACAAGAGTCGGCAATGTTGTAATAGGCATAGGCGCGATGTGTATCGCTCTGTTCCAGCTCAACATTATTACCCTTAACATCTTTGCATTTATGCTGCGTGCAGCAGGACCCTTCGCAGCATTTGTACTGGCATTAACATGGAAACAGGCCACTAAGTCGGCAGGTCTTGTTTCGATAATTTGCGGTAGTGTGGCAGGTATATACTGGCAGATACTGAAGGAGCCATACGGCATACTTGCGATCGTATTCGGTACGGCAATAGGCTTGCTCTCTTTTGTAATTACAGTATTAATTGAGAAAAACTTCCCGGGAAGAACAGCTCCTCAGTTGGAAGAATTAAACAGTTAAGTGTAAAGTACGGAATAAAGGCAGGAGCTTTAGCGTGTTAGAAAAAACACTAAAAAAGGACTATGTAAAAATTACATAGTCCTTAATTTTTTACGTCATGTTACCACGGAAATGCTCAACAAATCAAGTATTTTCAATGTATTCGCTAACAAGTTTATTTTAATTATTACAGATGCAGATTTTTTCTACTCCTTGGCTGATAGTCAATTCAGGGAAGAGATTTTATTATCTACCCTCTATTCTTTCCATACGTTAGTTTACACAATTCCAATCTGTTCAACTGGGTATGTCATCTTTATTGAAGACATAAAGATTACAGGAGAACTCTAGATTTATTCATTAGCACTTATTTGGTGCAAGTGTTCTATTCCCCATTCTCTAATGCTCATGAGTATAGGTTTAAGCTTTTTCCCGCGATCCGTTAATGAATATTCAACTTTGGGTGGTACTTGAGTATAGACTTTCCTACTAATCACCTGGAAGCTTTCTAGGAGTCTGAGCTGCTGTATCAGCATCTTTTCGGTAATGTTAGGAATACATCTTTTAAGCTCACCAAACCTTAACTCTTTTTCAAGCAGTGACCAGATAATCCACATACTCCACTTTCCGCCGATTACATCAATAGTTAAATCAATAGGACACGTATATATCTTATTTCCCTTTCCCATAATAGACCTCCTTAGCACTACACTTACTATTTAGATAGTATATCACAATAAAGTAGGTACTTGTCAAATAACTATAAAAGAAATACGATGTAATTAGAGCCGGCTAACTTTTATTAAGGAGATATTTATGGAAAAAGTTAAACTTGGAAAGCGTAACCTTGTATACCCACTGCCAGTGGTTCTAGTTGGCACTAATACAAATGGGAAACCCAACTATTTGACAGTATCTTTTTGCTCCGTAGTTAGCAAAAACCCAGCTATGCTTGCAATATCATTAAGTAAAGAACAGTACTCTAGGATAGGTATCCATGAATCTGGTCAATTCAGCGTAAACATCCCTTCATCGGATATGGTCGAATTAATTGACTATTGTGGTCTTGTTTCGGGAAGGGACACTGATAAATCATTAAAGTTTAAAAACTTTTATGGATTACTGAATGTTCCGATGATTGAGGATTGCCCTGTTAATATTGAGTGTAAACTTGTAAAAAACATCGAGCTTGAAGGAAGCAATGAGATATTTATTGGAGAGATTATCGAAACATATTCGCATAACGACTATATCACTAATAACACCCCTGATATAACAAAAATCAAACCACTTGTCATCTCTATGTACGACTTCTTTTACTGGAGTATTGGGGAAAAGATCGGTAAAGCATGGAGTTTAGGAAAGAATCTTATTAATAAGTCCTAAACAGCACTGTTGAGCAACTAGTTCGTAATATTTATGATTAACATATTAGTGCCGGGTACGTAGGTAATTAGGTTGTTAATGCTATTCGAGGGCTTAACCTAATAACCTTTGTACCTGGCACTTTATTATACCATTTGTAACTTTTACGAATAGCTTGTCATACTGTATATTGGACTATACATTACAAATTGTTGAATTATATGAGAGAAGGTGGAATAATGCACAACTACTGTACAATAGTGAGCAAAGAATACCTTCATAAAGGTTTAATGCTTTACAATTCGCTTAAAAAATACGATGCCTCATTTAGGCTGTTCTTTATATGCATGAATGAAGGAGTAAAGGACATATTAAGCACAATAATATCAGAGCATGCGGAATATATCCTGATAGAAGATGTTGAAAGGCAGGATGCAATGCTTGCTTTAGTGAAGGCTAGTCGCAATGAAAAAGAATATGAATGGACCTCAAAAGCATCAATATTTCTATATTTATTTAATAATTACCCTATACTTGAACATATTGTGTGGTTAGACAGTGATATCGTGTTTTTTTCCAACCCAGAGCCTATTTTTAGAGAATTGGACAACTGCTCAATACTGCTAACTAAGGAGCTATTCAAAGGTGATAATGTAAAATTGAACAATGTCTATGGAGTCTTTAATACAGGGCTCATGGGTTTTAAAAGGGATATTTATGCTTTGAGGAGTATAAAATGGTTCAGAGAAAGATGCATTGAATGGTGTTACAACTTGGTGCTACCAGGGAAATGGAGTGACCAGATGTATGTTAATGATTGGGAAGAAAGATTTATTAGAGTAAGAGTTATAGAAAATATTGGAATCAATGCCACTCCGTGGAATATACAAGGTTGTGTAATAAATAAGGTAGACAATGATATTTATCTGGACGGTGAGAAGCTTGTTTTTTATCATTACAATGGATTTAGTTATTTCAATAAGAAAGAATTTGACCTTTGCTATTATATAGAGCTACCTGAAGCTGCAGTAAGTGAAATATATAAGCCGTATATTGCTGAATGGCAGAGAACTTTAGAACTGCTGGATTCTTATGATAAAACGATATACAAAGAAAAAAGCATAAGTACTATTAATATTCAGAACTATTATTGTATTTATAATGAAGACAACATAACTTATGGATCAAATCATTTTTGTACAATTATAGGTCAAAGTTATCTCATTAAGGGATTAGCACTATATTTGTCCCTTAAACAGAATTTAGAAAAGTTTCATTTATGGGTTTGCTGTATGGATGAAGTGGTTTATAGAATAATGAAGGAATTGCAGCTGGAAAATGTGACATTGTATAGTTTGGATGACATTGAAGATGATGAATTGAAGTCTGCAAAACAAAACCGAAGCTTCAGAGAATATTGTTGGACGATGAAAGCTCCATTGATAATTCGCATTTTTGATACCTCTCCACAAGTGGATTCAATTATTTATCTAGATGCTGATACTTTCATATTTAGTGATTTAAGTGAGGTTTATCAAGAATGGGGGAACAAAGCTATACTTTTGTGCAAACAACGAGATCAATATAATGATGAAATCTTCGGTATATATCAAGCTGGCGTGATTGGATTCAGAAAAGATGAAGCTGGTGTCAAATGTTTGAATTGGTGGCGCAGCAAGTGCATCGAGTGGTGTTATGAAAGATTCGACGATCCGCTGCGATGGGGAGATCAGAAATACATGAATGATTGGACTAAACTATTTGAAGGAGTAGTCGTAGCAAGAAGCTTAGGAATAGACACAGCTGCATGGTATCTTAAATACTATAATATTAATGAAGAAAACAATGATATATATATCGAAAAAGACAAATTGAATATATATCATTTTACTAGCTTTTATGTTTTGGACGAAAATGAGTTTACTCTATGGAAATGGTGGAATTTAGAAATTACCGATGAGGTAAGCAGGTTAATATACTTGCCTTATATTAAGACAGCGAAAGAAGCGATACAGATGATAAAACCCTTTGTGGAGGACATACGCTTGTTTTATTCTTCGGATTTACGCAGAGATGATATAGCTAATTTTGTTAGTTGGTAAATGCATACAAAATATTGGTTTAGTCACGAAATTAAAAAAATGTTGAAGTAAAATACAAAGAAGCCAGCAATTCTGATGGATTGCTGGCTTTATCATTCATTCTTGCTTATTATGGCTTGACATCTTTCGTCTGAGGCTGAGGCGGAGAGTCAGGGCTACGGACGCTTGAGCAGGCTGCTCAACTAAAGAAAATAGACCTTGTTTACTGTATGAAAAGTTAAATGACAGCTCAAAAGGTTAGAATTAATTTCTGACCTTTAATTTTTGTTGATTACCGAATAATCTAGCTAGTACAGTTTAAACTGTAACTTCGGAAGATGAAGCTACATATTCTAAAATAGGGACAAAGATATTTAAAGGAGATCATGAAAATGAAACACAATTATTGCTCAGTGATAAGTAAGGATTATGTTCACAAAGGGTTGATGCTGTACGATTCTTTGGCAAAACATGATCCGGATTTCCAATTCTTTTTTATTTGCATGAATGAGGATGCGAAGTCTTTACTAGAGAAAATGCAATTGGAAAAGGCAACCTTAATCCCGATTTCTGATGTTGAGAGACAATACGAAGAGCTTGCTTCCGTAAAGTATACAAGAAATGAAAAAGAATATGCATGGACATCAAAAGGTTCAATATTCTTATATTTGTTTGCAAACTATCCCGAGTTAGAGCACTTAGTATGGCTGGACAGCGATATCGTATTTTACTCCAGCCCCGAGCCAATTTTCGCAGAGTTGAAAGAATGTTCTATACTTTTGACAATGGAAAGGTTTATCGGAGAGAACAAGAAATTGAATTCTATTTTTGGAATCTACAATACAGGTTTAATGGGTTTCAAAAGGGACGACAATGCGATGGAATGCATTAAATATTTCAAGGAAAAATGCATTGAATGGTGTTACAATGCAGTAGTGCCCGGAAAGTGGAGTGACCAGATGTACGTAAATGATTGGGTTAAAAGATTTAATAAAGTAAGGATAATTAGAAATGTAGGTATAAATGCTACTGGCTGGAATATACAGAATTGCAGAATAAGGAAGCTCGAAAATAAATTATATGTAAATGATAAAAAATTGGTTTTCTTTCATTACAGCGGGTTCTATTATTACAATGACAAGGAGTTTGAGCTATGCGGCTACATCACGCTGCCTGAAGATGCTGTCAATTTAGTATATATTCCATATGCACAAAAATACAGAAAGATGATAGCACTGGTAAATGAATATGATACTACTGCATACAGGGAGAAGTATATCGGTTGGTCATATAACTATTATAAGATTGATGGTGAATAGATTATGGATAAAAGGGAGAACAATTTTTTTTGTACCATTGTTGGAAAAGCATATCTCATTAAGGGATTGACCCTCTATTATTCTCTATTAAAAAATATGAAGAATTTTCATTTATGGATATGCTGTGTTGATGAAGTTGTATACAATGTTTTAAGCAAATTAGATCTTGACAATGTTACTTTATACAAAATGGATGATATTGAAGATGAGGAATTGTTGGTTGCAAAGGGCAACAGAAGCATCCGGGAATATTGCTGGACTCTGAAGGCACCGTTGATTCTACACATATTTGAAAACTGTAGTGAAGTTAAATCAATTCTTTATCTGGATGCCGACATGTACTTTTTTGATAATGCAAAACAAATCTATAGCGAATGGGGTAATGGATCAATACTTCTTTGCGAACAGAAAGACGGGTGGAATGATAATATTTTCGGCAAATACCAGGCGGGTTTTATCGGCTTCAGAAAAGATAGAAGCGGGCTCGAATGTTTGAACTGGTGGCGTGAAAGGTGTATCGAATGGTGCTACGACACCTGTGACGACCGTGGTCGATGGGGAGACCAACGGTATATGAATAATTGGAATGATTTGTTTGAAGGAGTCGTAGTTGTAAAAAGTCTGGGAATTGATGCAGCAGCCTGGTATCAGAAGTATTATGACATAAATAACAAAGGGGAAAAAGTCTATATAAACAATGACAAGCTCTTAGTGTATCATTTTACCAGCTTCTACATCATCAACAAGAATGAGTTTACTCTCTGGAAATGGTATAACTTGGCCTTGGATGTTAAAGCAGTAGAGATGATTTACGAGCCATATGTTAAAGATATCAGATATGCTATCAATAAAATAGACAGTGTCGTTCATACAATAGATGATTTCTATTCATCCGAACTTCATAGGGATAATGTTGCGAACTATTATAAATACGTAAGCTAAAAGAAACCGGCTATTGCAAAAGTAAAAAATCGTTGATAGTACAGCTTATTGGAGGTAAATATGGTTGATCTTAGTTTAAACAATAAGAAAGTATTGATTACAGGGGCTAACGGCTTTCTGGGCTCGCATATCGTTAAAAGAACGGTCGCCCAGAATGCTGATACCACAATAATTGTCCGTGAGAATTCAGACCTTTGGAGAATTGAAGACGAACTTAAATTTCTTAATATCTATAAAACCGACATTAGAAATCTTGAATCCCTAAGCAAATGCATCGAAACTGTAAAGCCAGACGTTGTATTTCATATGGCAGCATATGGAGTAGATTCAAGACAAAATGATTTTTATACGGCTATAAATTCAAATCTGTTAGGTACTGTTAATTTGCTGAATGTTTTAGGAAAAACAGGCTGTGAAAAATTCATAAATACAGGAACAAGCATGCAGTATGGAAATAAGGAAGGAATGATAGACGAAAGTACTTGCTATACGCCAAAGAATATTTATGGTAGTACGAAAGCCACAGCAACGATTATGGGTCACCAGATTGCTGATAATATGGGTCTAGACATAGTCACAATAATACCCTTTGGTGTATTTGGCGAAAAAGAAGGAAGCCATAAGTTTTTCCCTCAGGTCATCTTATCCGTATTAAACGGCAAGGACGTTGATTTGACATTGTGTGAGCAATGCCGTGATTATTGCTATGTAGAAAACATTGTTGACGGATTCCTGATGGCAGCTAAAGCAAAGCATGTAAAGAATGAGATCTTTAATATTGGAAGCGGAGTGACACATCCGTTAAAATATTATGTGGACTTGATCATCAAAGAAATGAATACAAATGTAAAAGCCAATTACGGAATATTGGAATATAGAAAAAATGATTTATGGAATCCATTACCTAAGGTTGATAAAGTAAAGAATATCCTGGGGTGGTATCCAGCTATTCAAATCGATGAGGGTATAAGAAGAACAATAAGTTGGTACTTGAACAATTATAAAAAATACGAAATGAGAGGTAGATAGAGATGTATTTCAACAATATCATATTAGACGATATGAAAACCATATATCATGATTTAATGGATAAGTTAGATAAAATCGAAGGTACAAAATGGTTGATAAGCGGCGGTGGGGGGTTCATAGGGGCGTACTTTCTAGATTTTATTGATTATTGCAACCAGAATGTTTTTAAAACACCTGCTACTGTAATTTGCATTGAGAATTACAAAACAGGAACATTGGATAGAATAAAGCACTTGCAAAGCAATGAGAATTTCCGATTCATCAATATCGATATATCTAAAACATTTGATATAGACACAGATATTGACTATATCGTTCATGCTGCCAGTATCGCTTCCCCTACTTTTTACCGTAAATATCCCATTGAAACGATTGAAACAAATGTTTGGGGTCTCAAGAACCTACTGGAGCTGGCTAAAAACAAGAATATCAAAAGCATGCTTTTCTTTTCCACCAGTGAAATTTATGGGAACCCCACTAATGAATATATTCCTACACCGGAAACCTACAACGGAAATGTATCCTGTACAGGCCCAAGGGCATGCTATGATGAATCAAAAAGACTGGGTGAAACCCTGTGCGTCAACTATTGTAATCAGCACAAACTGCCTGTAAAGATTGTGAGACCGTTCAATGTATATGGGCCAGGGCTTAGAATAGACGATAAAAGAGTAATACCTGATTTTTTCCATGATGCCTTTCAGGCAAATAATATTAATATTTTAAGCGATGGAGCACCTACAAGAAGCTTCTGTTACATTAGCGATGCCGTAAGCGGTTTTCTGAGGGCTTTGTTATCGGATTGCGATGGAGAGGCGTTCAATATCGGTAATGATGAAATTGAGATATCTATGATTGATCTAGCGGAGATGGTAGCCGATATCGTCGGAAATACAACGGTTGAATATAATAGAAGCAGTGAAAGCGAATATCTTATAGATAATCCTCAAAGAAGGTGTCCTGATTTAAGCAAAGCAAAAAGACTGATCGGTTATAAGCCGCACATATCTCTGGATGAAGGATTAAAAAAATTAAAAGATTGGTATAGGCACACTTATAATATTTGAAACCTAATTCATTGTAAAGGAAGATTCTATAAATAAGTTCATTGAGTTCATACGGTTAATCCATATCAAGATTCAAGGGAATGCTTGAAAAAGATCATAAAGAAGAGTTTATTGGATACTGGTATGGAAGTAGGAGAAGTGTTTAAGAATGCATACGATGAAGGATTGATAATGCTGGCAATTGCATCGAAAGAATATGAACCGCTGAATGCTGACACATATCAATTTGAATTACTTACATTAGGGGAAGTCATGGATAAAACCATGGCTTCAATTATTAAAACTATAAAATTTAAATTTCTTGTCCAATAATTATTAGAATTAGTAACTATCCTAAGTGGATAAGCATATTTTAAATTAGAAAATGAGCATCGGGAGGTGCGTGGTTTGAAAGTAGTATTACTTTGTGGGGGAATGGGCACTAGGATTAAAGAAATTACTGAAGATATACCAAAGCCTTTAATTAGAGTAGGCGGCAAACCGATTATCTGGCATATCATGAAAATATACAGCAAGTATGGATTTAATGATTTTATACTACCGATTGGATATAAGGGGGAAAAAATAAAGGAATACTTTGCTGGTAGCTTGTGGAGAAATAGTGATTGCATAATCGAAAATACATCTGATGACATCAGCATAAAGCCGCTTCAAAGTACGGAGAAGTGGAAGATAACATTAATCGATACAGGTGAAGCCACCATGACAGGAAGCCGAATTAAATTGATTGAACCTTATATTGATGAAAATGAATTCATGCTGACATATGGTGACGGTTTAGCTGATATAAATATCTGCGAACTGGTAGAATTCCATAGAAACAAAGGTAAAATTGCCACACTGACAGGCATAATGCCCAAAAGTCAATATGGAATACTTAAGGTGAAAGACGATATTGTGTATGAATTCGTAGAAAAGCCTCAAACAGATCAGATCATTAACGGCGGGTATTTTGTGCTGAATAAAGAAGTATTCAATTATATTGATGATGACAATGGCAGATGCATCTTTGAGCAAGAGCCTTTGGCAAAGCTTGTTGCTGCAGGACAGTTATCGGTTTACCTGCATAAAGAGTTTTGGATGTCGATAGATACTTACAAGGACTATTCGACACTCAATGATAACTGGGAGGTAATCAGAAAGAAGCTATATTAATAGAAAAGGATTGATTAGCTTGAATACAGCAATCTGTGCGATAATTTCCAAAACGAGACTACATCAAGCACTGGCAATGCATGAGTCAATAATGAACTATAATTCATCCTATTGGTTTTATTTATTCTGTGTGGATGATGAAGCATATGAGTTGCTCAGTAGAATGACTTTGAATAGGACGACCGTTATTAACTATTCAAACATTAATGATGAGAGGCTCATAGAAGCTAAGAAGGAAAGAGAATTGAGCCAATATTGTTGGACTTTGAAGCCTTACGCGATACTTCATATTTTCAATGAATTTGACAATATTCACCGAGTAGTCTATGTAGATACAGATATTTATTTTTACAGAGATCCGGAAACAATTTTCGAAAACGCACCTGAATGGTCAGTGCTATATACGACGCACAAAGTTAATGATTTGGCGAATGGGGGTTTTGTCTGCTTCAAGAGGGACCGCACAGGCCTTTCTGCACTTGAATGGTGGAAGGAACAATGCACAAAGTGGTGCAGTGCATATTATGATGAGCATGGTAATCTTGGAGACCAAGGTTACATAAATAGTTTTAAACAAATGTATAGTAAAATACATTGTTCGGAGCTGCCCGGTGTGAATGTGGCTCCATGGAACCAGCATTTACTAAAGTTTGAATACAGGGATGGAAAGATATATGTTGATGGAACCGGGCTGATATTTTTTCACTTCAGTTGCTTAAGAATGTTTAATAAATGGGATTACTGGATAGGGTTTAATGTAACACCGATAAATTACATTTATGAACCGTATATTGATGTACTAAGAAAAAAAATCGATGTTATTGAAACACTGTCTCCGGGTTTCTCAAAAAATTTCTTTTAGGGATTTGAAAAGGAGTATGATTTATGAGGATATCAATTATAGGAACAGGTTATGTAGGTTTGGTTTCCGGAGTTTGTCTGGCATCGAAAGGCCATGATGTGATTTGTGTAGACAAATTGGATAGTATAGTCGCAAAAATAAATAAAGGTGAACCTCCCATCTATGAGGAAGGTCTGGAACCGCTGCTTAAAGAAACTGTCACTGGCAAGAAGCTGATTGCGACAATGGACATGGCGTATGCAGTCAGTAATTCCGAGGTATCAATAATTGCAGTTGGAACGCCTTATGTTGGCGATAGTATAGACCTGACATATATAAAAGAGGCAGCTGCAGAAATCGGAGCAGTGCTTAGAAACAAAAAAGAATACCACGTAGTTTGTGTCAAAAGTACAGTGGTGCCAACTACAACAGATTCTATTGTACGAAAAGTACTGGAGCAGTCATCAGGCAAAAAGGCAGGGGAGTTCGGATTGGTGATGAATCCTGAGTTCCTAAAGGAAGGAGAAGCCTTGGAGGATTTTTTGAAACCTGACAGGATCGTAATCGGGGCTTTTGATGAAAAGAGCTTTGAAACATTTAAGAAAGTATATGAGAACTGTTTTGATGCACCAATCATTAAAGTAAATCCAAGGACGGCTGAAATGATAAAGTATGCTTCAAACTCCTTGCTTGCAACCCTAATATCTTTCTCAAACGAAATCGCCGCCATATCTGAGGAAGTTGGCAACATTGATTCTGCAGAAGTACTTGAGTGCGTGAATCTGGATAAGCGCATTTCTCCCAGGATCAATAGAAATCTGATCAAGCCGGGTATAACCAGATATATAAAGTCAAGTCGGGGTTTCGGAGGAAGCTGCTTTCCAAAAGACGTGAAAGCGATTATAGCATTTTCAGAGGATTGTGGCTATACCCCCAAAATACTTAAATCTGCAATTGAAGTAAACGAATTGCAAGCCATGAGAATGTTGGGCATCCTTAAAAGAGAGCTTTTAGAACTCAAGGATAAAAATATAGCTGTTCTTGGCCTTGCTTTCAAGGCCAATACAGATGACGTGAGGGAGTCTCAATCCATAAAGCTTGTAAAAGAGCTGATACGAGAACATGCCAGAATAAAATGTCATGATCCGATTGCTATAGAAAATGCGAAAAAGGAATTACAGAACAACCCTGCAGTTTTGATGACTGATAATTATGAAGAGGCACTTAAAGGAGCAGATGCAGCAGTAATCATGACGGATTGGCAGAGTATCGTAAACATACCATTAAATCGTTATGCTGAGCTTATGAAAAATCCGCTGATTGTAGACGGCTGCAGAGTATTGAGCAAATTGGATGCAGAAAGTTACGGAGTAAGATATGTTGGCATCGGATTAAACAAAAAGTAAAAATTTGATTTAATAATATAAAAAATAAAGCCAGAAATCCAAAGGATTTCTGGCTTTCAGCTTTCAATCATGGTCTGGGTGACAGGAATTGAACCTGCGACCTCTTGAACCCCATTCAAGCGCGCTACACTGTAATAGAGTTAATGCAAGGAATTACAGTAACTCTAAAATAATGACTACAAGAATATTTTAGCTAATTCTAACCGCTATAAAGTAGTCGTAGAATAATTCTACCGGCATCAACAAAATATGCTTCAATAAGTGTGAAAATGCGATGTCTGGGAAACCTTCGTCATTGTGATTATGGAATTTTATTTTCAGAAAGGTCTGATTTGCATGTGTAATCTTGTGAACGTTTATTTTATTATTCATGTATTTTATTTGAATCAGTTCTGTTTTTACTGGAGAAGTGCACTGCAACATATTGTCCTATGATAACTGGTAACTCCTTTGGGGTTAAATCATATTGTATATAGAGTACATGCTTAAAATAAACTATCTTGGAAGTTGGGGGGAGCTGGATGACTCATTATTATTGTACAGTACTAAGTAAAGGCTATATACACAGAGGGCTTATTTTGTATAACTCTTTAAAAAAATATGACCAAGATTTTCACTTCTTTTTTATCTGTATGGATGATGAAGTGAATTTACTTCTTGAAAGGATGACACTAGATAGGGCAATTCTTTTAAATATGAAGCAAATTGAAGCCCAAGACCCAGAGCTTGCTGCTATCAAATCTACGTGCAACGATAAAGAGTATATATGGTCTTCGAAAGGTTCAGTCTTTTTATACTTATTCCGTAATTATTCTGAGCTTAACCACATAGTATGGCTGGACGGTGATATAGAATTTTACTCTGACCCTGAACCGATTTTTGGTGAATTAAGGAAATGTTCAATACTGTTAACAGAAGAAAGATTTGTTGAACTAGATAGTGGGTTGAATGACATTTACGGCATATTTAATACCGGGCTGATGGGTTTTGAAAAGAATGTCAATGCAATAAATTGTATCGAGTGGTTTAGGAGTAAATGTATTGAATGGTGCTACGATAGGGTAGAGCCAGGAAAATGGAGTGATCAAATGTACGTAAACAATTGGCCGGTGATGTTTGATGAAGTTAGAATAATGAAAGACATAGGAGTAAATGTAACTGCATGGAACATTCAAGGTGCAGACGTAAGCAAGGTGGATAAAGATATTTATATTAATGGAGAAAGATTGGTGTTTTACCACTATAGCGGTCTTAAGTTTATGAATTACAGTGAATTTGATTTGTGTTCCTATATTGATTTGCCGGAGGATGTAAAGGAATTGATATATAAGCCCTATATAGAGAAGTATCAAAATATAATTAATTATGTAGATGGGTTCATTGATAGTTTCTATAATGGATTAAATTATAAGGAACATAAGTATCTCAATTATTACTCGTTAGGAGGCGAAGGAACAAATGACTAACCATATAAATTACTTTTGTACTATCACAACCAACAGTTATCTGTTAAAGGCATTGGCTCTTTATGAATCAATGTGCATACATACGGATAACAATTTTCATATATGGATTTGTACAATTGATGAGCTTGCCTATGATTTATTGATAAAACTAAATCTGCACCACGCGTCTATAATTGAAGTGGGAGCATTAGAAAGTGAAAGTCTCTTAGAGGCTAAAAATAATCGGTACGTAAACGAGTATTGCTGGACAATAAAGGCAAGCCTCGTAAAACTAATATTAAAGCAACATAATTATATTGACTCCATTCTTTATTTGGATTCAGACACTTTTATGTATTCAAATCCTGATTCATTTTTTGATAGCTTAAAGAAAAACGATGTGTTACTTACAAGTCATAATTTTACTAGCGTAGTAGATTATTCAACAAGACAAAAAGGGCTTTATAATGCTGGCATAGTTGGTTTCAAAAATTCTAGAAATGCACTGCGAATCCTTAATTGGTGGGAGAATAGATGTATAGAATGGTGTTATAATGAAATTCAACCAAATAGGTTTGGCGATCAAAAATACTTGGAAACAATAAAAAATAAACATTCGAAAACAGCAGTTATAGAATCTGTTGGTGGAAACGCAGCGATGTGGAACATAGAATACTGTGATATAAAGAAATTGGATAATAAGGTTTATATTAACAACGATATCCTTATATTTTTCCACTTTTGCATTTTTTTTATTATTAATGAAAATGAATTTGAACTTTGGGAATGTATATGCCCCAAATTAGAAAATAGTGCGATGCAGTTGATTTTTATTCCTTATGTTCAAGCTATTAAAAACGCAATAAACCAAGTAAAAAAATATGAAACAGACATATCGCTTTTTTTATCAGGTAAAAATAATAGTGGTACATTTTATAATTATTTGAAGCTATGAGAAAAAGCACTGTTCAAGGTTCAAAAATAATTCAGGCTGTAAGAAGGAGTGTAGAGGTAGTCATACTACTTCTTGATTTTTTTGCATAAAAAAAAGTGCTTAAAGCACTCTGATTACTTAGATGGTCTGGGTGACAGGAATTGAACCTGCGACCTCTTGAACCCCATTCAAGCGCGTTTACAATTGCTATGGCAAAAAAAGTGTCATGTTACCACGATGTTACCACAGATGAAAAAAATAAGAGTTTCACTTTTAGTGAAGCTCTTTAATATTGCAGTTTCATATGGTGCCGGAGGCGGGAGTCGAACCCGCACGGTTTCCCGCATGATTTTGAGTCATGTGCGTCTGCCATTCCGCCACTCCGGCTTTTAGCCACGTACAATATATTAGCATATAAATACTTAAAAATCAATACAAATATTTACCGCTGCCTGTGGATAAAACTTTCCAGTCTTGTATACATAAATTGTGACCACACATATATTGAACTATGGTCTCGAGTACTTGCAAATATTACAATTAATAAAACATATTTTTTATGGTATAATTTTATGTAAACTAAAGTTGAATGGAGGTTGATATTTAGATGGATCCAATTACACACGCAGTTGTGGGATTGAGCATAGCTGTTTTGACAGGTGAACCTTTAGCGCTTTCAAATCCTGCAATAATAGGCTGTGTGGCAGGTGCGATTATTCCGGATGGAGATATTATAATGCAGCTTAAAGGCGATTATGTATATTTAAAAAATCATAGAGGTATATCTCATTCTATACCAATGATGTTTGTATATGCAGGAGTGTTGACAGGCCTAATATGGATGCTTTTCACCAATATAGAGCTTTGGAAGGTTTTCCAGGTTACATTGATTGGATGCTTTTCTCATATTGCTTTGGATATTACCAATTCGTATGGGGCACAAGTATTTTGGCCTTTGAACAAAAAACGTATTACGCTAGACCTTCTTTTGATTTATGATCCAATGCTGATAATTTTATGTTTGACTATTATTCTGCCTTACACAAGAAGCATTATTCCTCCATACATTGCGGTTTTCATATTTATCGGCTATTTAATACTACGGCAGTTGATGAAAAAGCAAGCGAAGGACATTGTTTTTAAAAGCCTTGGAGGCGAATACGAACCATTGCGCTTTAGAATAATGCCTTCTATGATAGGCCTTATTAAATGGCATTTTATCTTAAGCACGGGAATGGAAAAGGTAATTGGGGAAGTGAATATATTCCCAAGAAGATTCAAAATAATAGACGTCAAGAAGAATATAGAAAAAGACCTGTACAAGCTTGCGATAGATACTCCTATAGCAAGATTTTTCAGCCAGTTCACTCCAATATTCCATGTTGACTGCGAAAAGAAAGAAGATAATTATGTCTTCAAATTCATTGATCTTAGATACTATATAGCAAGAGATTATCTGCACCATGCAACAGCAGTTATGAATAGAGACCTGGACGTTGTGACATCATTGTTTCACCCATATGCCAAGAGCAGGAATGTAGAAGTGTAAATATAAAAACTAAAGCTTGGAAAAGTCTATGACTTTCAGGGCTTTTTTTTTGGGCCAATCCAGGAAAGTCCGAATAATTGTGCTGTATGGATAATACATATAAATTGTGCGCAGTTTTATATTGAACGCACTTATGTTATTACGTTGGAGTATAGTGCGAATTCAATGAAAATTAAGGAAACATTTACGCGAAACTTGAATAGTAATGTGAAATGTTTTTCGCGAAATATATAGGTGAATAAGTATTTTATTGGTTGTCAATAATCTGAATACTGGTGGTATAGCATTCTGCACCATGAGGTAGCTACATAAAAGGAGGAATTGGCTTTGAAAAGGTCTTTTTTAGTTGCACTTATTATTCTTATTTGTTTCAATCAGGTGTCGGCGGACAGTACATCAGGTAAAACAAGCATAGAAATTAATCTGCCTTCTCGTATCTTAAGTCTTTATAAAGATGGCGTTCTGCTGAAGGAATACCCGGTATGCGTTGGGAAACAATCTACTCCTACTCCTCAAGGGGACTATTGGGTGGTATATAAGACTGTCAACCCTTACTGGATAAACAAAGAGGATATAGTGCCTCCGGGGCCTCTGAATCCTTTGGGTGTAAGCTGGATAGGGATTACAAAAAGCATAGGTATTCATGGCAACAACAAGCCTGAATCTATAGGTACCTATGCATCTGCCGGCTGCATCAGGATGTATAACAGGGATGTAATGGAAGTGTATACCTTGGTGCCTGTGAATACGCCTGTTACAATTAAATATGACAGGGTAAAAGCATTTGATGATAAATATTCTGGTAAGGAAGTTGCGGTTCTTTATCCGGATGGTTATAAAGCAGGTGCAAAAAGCGATAAGCTGGTGATGGAGAAGTTAAATCAGATGGAGATTCCTGAAGAATTAATGAAAAAAGCTCAGGTGGTTTTAAAAAAGCCTTATAGCAAGCCTATTGCAATATCTCAGGGTATTGGAGTGTTTTTGAACAACAGCTTGATAACCTGTGATGCTCTGGAACAGCAAGGCACAATATATGTGAACTATAAGGCAGCGGAAGATGTGTTGGGAGTGACTTCAGAGATAGCAGGACTATTTGATATTGAAATAAAGGAGCAGGAAGGAACCATATATGTCAACCTTACACAAACAGTAAAGAAGTTTGGCGGTAGTATGAGCTATGACAAGTCCAGCGGCAATGCATATATAAATATGAAAATCATCAAGGTTAATGGAGTTTTTGCGGGTATGAACTATGGAGATTACGACAAAGTAGACCTCATAGCAGTGGACAGCATCAAACAGCTTGGGTATAAGTATTCCGAAGACTCTGTTGATTTGAGGATATTTGATGAAGGGATAATGAAGCTTAAAAGGAAGAACGTCTGGAGTGCGAATGTGGATAATATCACTGCAGCCTTGGGCGGTCATAAAAATATAAACTCCAGATATGGAGTTGTGGATTTGAAGCTGCCGACTTTCTTAAAATTTGATGATGAGTATTTCAAGACCGACAATATTGACGGAAGGCAGGTGCTCAGTATGGAAGCTGCTTACAGCATTCATGAGAAAACCGGCTGGGATGTGGAAGCTTTTTCGGTACAAGGTGAGAAGTTAGTTGAAACTATCGATTTAGAAACGTTTTTGGAAGACTATGACTATACTTCCAATACTTTTAATACTGTAGTTGATATAAGCGTGAAGGAAAACTGATTGTTTCATAGAATTTAATAATATAGAGATTTTAACAGTAGTAAAGAATACTACTGTTTTTTGTGAGCAAAAAATTTCTGCTAAATATTTGGAACTTTATTTCAAAAGTCTCGTCTAACATGCGCAGGCATATTTTGATGCCTTGCTCTAAAACATATGGTATAATTTACCGAAGGACACCAAAATTTGGTTTATATATGCGAATGTATATTGGGTGATAGATTTATTGAAGAAGTGGAAGGGGGAAATGCTGTGAGTGATATGGAAAAGCTATTAGTGAAAAAGAGTCAGTCTGGAGATGTTGAATCTTTCGAACTCCTGATAAGCTCCTATGATAAAAGAGCATACAATATTGCTTATCGCGTCATGGGGAATGAGGAAGATGCGAAGGACATGGCTCAAGAGGCACTGCTAAGGGTATTCAAATCTATAAAAGATTTTAAAGGGCAATCATCTTTTTCTACATGGCTGTACAGGATCGTAACAAATGTGTGCCTGGATGAGTTAAGGCGCAGGAAGAACGAAAAGTATGTATCCATGGATAGTACCATACAAACAGACAGCGGTGAGCTGCATATGGAGCTGTGCTCGGATAAGGAAACCCCTGAGATTGTTTATGAAAGGGTTGAGCAGAGGGAACTCATAAAGCGCGCAATAAGCGAGTTGAATGAGGATTATAAAAGCGTCATAGTGTTAAGAGATATACAAGGCTTCAGCTATGAGGAAATATCCAACATGCTGGATTGCTCCCTGGGCACGGTAAAATCAAGAATCAACAGAGCAAGAAATATGCTGAGGGAAAAGCTGAAATCAGACATGGAACTTTCCCGTGAAAATAGAGTCTAATTTGGTGAAGGGAGGTAGAAGGTTATGAAGTGCGAAACGATAAGGAATATGATATCCTCATATATAGATAAGGACTTAAATGATATAGAAAAAACCGAATTGGAGAAACACCTTACAGAGTGCGAGCAATGCAGAGAAGAATACGAGAGAATGCTCGATATAATAGCTATATGCGGCAATTTCGAAGAAATTGAACTGCCTCAGAGCTTCAGGACGGAACTTCACCAAAGGCTGGTTGAGGAGAAGAAGAAAAAGAATTTCTTTGGCAGCATCCTGAGGAACAAGAATATGAAAATGGCTACAGGGCTTGTTGCTGCAGCGTTGGTAATTGCAATAGGAATAGGAAGCTCATCACTGCTTTTTAATAATAATATGAAAATGTCCCAGTCAACGGATTCTGCTCCTGGTTATGGCGGAGCGACAGCACCCGCTGCTCCAGCTAGTGATGCGGATTTTAACTTTACAATGCGAGAAGACGAAAAGCAGAAAATCGGAGCAGCTGCGGCGGAACAGCCTCAAATAACCTCGGTTGAAGGCACAGGACTTGCAAAAAATTCTATTAGTATGCAGTTTAGTGAAAGCATTCTGGCCGATAGAGTGGTGCCCAGCGAGGCTGTTGATAGCTCAAGGTCGGGCAGAATGGTGATCAGAACAGGCAATATGTCCGTCAATGTAGCCAGTGTAGATAAAGCGGCCGCTGACATAAGGCAGCTGACTGAAAGCAGTGGAGGGTATGTAGAGAACTCTCAGATAGAAAATATCACAGTACCACAGGTTCAAGACGTTGATGGGAACACTGCGGTCAAGGAAATTACAGAGAAGTATGCAAACATGACTTTGAGGGTACCTGAAGATAAGTTTGAGAGCATATTCAATAATATAAAAGGCATGGGTAAGCTGGTCAACGAGAACATGAACGGTAATGACATAACAGCACAATACAGGGATACGACGGCCAGGGTGGATAACCTGAAGATACAGGAGCAAAGCCTGCAGCAGATTATGACCAAGGCCAAGAATGTAGATGAAATACTGAAGATTGAGACTGAGCTTAACAGGGTAAGAACTGATATAGACATTTATTCCGGAGACCTCAAACGCTGGGATAACTTGGTTCAGCTTTCTACCATCAATATATACCTCAAGGAGCTTAAGCCGGAAGAGCTTAAGAGCGTAGATGTTCCGGGAATGTGGGGGAAGGCATATCAGGGCTTCATAAAGGCTATAAATAATATAGTCGTTGGGCTTGAGAAGACCTTTATAGTATTGGTAACCGCAATACCGTATCTGATTGTAATCGGAGTGCTTTCAGTGGTTGGGCTGTTCACGGCAAGAAAAATAAAATTAAAGAAGAAGCAATAATCAAACAGGCGGTGACCCCGCCTGTTTTTTAGCATTTAAAAATTTTATAACGAATAGGAAAGTATAAATTTCCCTAGTGTACCACTTTCCGTAAATGAGTTTCTTAAAAAACTTCCTTAGTCGTTAGAATGCTTTAATAGGGGCTTTTTTTATATTTTAAAAGGGTTTTTACTTTTTTAGTGGAAATAATATGTTATACAAAAGCGAAAAATGCGGAGGATACAGGGGATGGAAAAAGGCAGATTCATAATAATCGATGGCAACAGCTTAATGCACAGGGCTTTCTACGCGTTGCCGAACCTCACCAATTCCAAAGGCTTTCACACGAGCGTAATATATGGCTTTGTGAATATGATAAATAAGATAATTGAAGAATATAAACCACAGTACATAGGCATTGCCTTTGACAGAAAGGCACCGACCTTCAGACATTTGGAATATGCTGAATACAAAGCAGGAAGACATAAGATGGCAGAAGAGATGGCGGAGCAGATTCCCGTCCTCAAGGAGGTCTTGGCGGCTATGAATATCAAGCAGGCTGAGATAGACGGTTTCGAGGCAGACGATATAATCGGAACAGTTGCTGCCAAGTGCGATGAAAATGGCTTGCCCGCACTTATAGTGACGGGTGATAAAGATGCCTTCCAGCTTATAAGTGATAATGTACATACATTGATGACCAAAAAAGGAATCAGCGAAATTGAAGAATATGATATTGCAAAGCTTAAAGAGACGTATGGAATCGCTCCAGCGCAGATAACCGACCTTAAAGGTCTTATGGGAGATGCTTCGGACAACATCCCGGGAGTGCCGGGAGTCGGGGAAAAGACAGCTTTGGAGCTTATACACCAGTTTGGGACAGTAGAGAATGTACTTCAGAATGTATCTGAAATCAAGAAGAACAAAGTAAGAGAGAATGTATCCAACAATATGGAGCAGGCGCTTTTTTCAAAAAAGCTGGCTACTATAGTTCGTGATGTTCCTATAGAATTCAGCCTTGATGACTACTCTTTGAAGGAGGCTGACAAGGAAAAGCTTTACAAGCTCTTAAGCGAGCTGGAGTTCAAGGGACTGATTGAAAAAATGTGCAGCAGCCTTCCAACTGCCGCAGTAGTGGAAGCTATAGAGATAATAGTAGAGGAAATAAGCAGCATAGACAAGCTGAAGGAAGTATTTGAGAAAGCAGGAAAGAAGGGAAGTCTTGCTTTCAAGATAGATGACGAGATGGGAGACATGCTCAGGACTATATATCTGAGTGTGGAAGGGCGGCAATATCGCTTTCCCGTGAATGACAGCAGTATCGAGCTTATAAGACAGGTAATGGAAGACCCGAAGGTTATGAAGCTGGGACACGATATAAAGCAGGACATACTGCTTTTAAGGAAGTTTGATATTGATGTGAATCCGATAGGCTTTGATACCATGATAGCTGCATATCTGCTCAATCCTTCAAAGGGTTCCTATAAGATCAGAGATCTGAGTCAGGAGTATTCCGGGGCAGGCATGGACGGCTATGATGCCAAAGGCGCAGATCAGATACAAAAGTACGGAGCTACCGTGAAGATGGTGTCAGAGCTGCAGCCGCTGCTCACGAACAAGCTCGTGGAGACTGGTATGGATGAGCTGTATTACAGCATTGAACTGCCTCTGGTAAAGGTTCTTGCTGATATGGAGCATGATGGCTTCAGTGTGGACAAAGACATGCTGGAGGTGCTGTCTGCTGAGTTTGCCAAGCAGATAGAAGTTCTTACGGCAGATATATACAAACTGGCCGGTGAGGAGTTCAATATTAATTCAACCAAGCAGCTCGGAGTGATTCTGTTTGATAGGCTGGGACTGCCGGCGATGAAAAAGACCAAGACCGGATACTCCACGGATGTAGAAGTGTTGGAGCAGCTTTCCGACAAGCATCCTATAATTGAGAAGCTGCTTGAGTACAGGCAGCTTGTGAAGCTTAAGTCCACTTATGTAGATGGTCTTATTGGCATAATAGATCCCGACACCGGGAAAATACATACCAAGCTGAACCAGACGGTTACAGCTACAGGAAGGCTTAGCAGCACAGAGCCGAATTTGCAGAACATACCTATAAAAACTGAAAATGGGAGGAAGATAAGAAAGGTTTTTGTACCGATGAACAAGGACTATACTTTAGTGGATGCCGATTATTCACAGATTGAGCTTAGAGTACTTGCACACATATCCGGAGACCAGGGGCTTATGGATACCTTTGTAAGAAAAGAGGATATCCATACAAGGACAGCTTCTGAGGTATTCGGAGTGGAGCTTAGTGAGGTCACGTCCCTTATGAGGGGAAGGGCTAAAGCCGTTAATTTCGGAATAGTATATGGCATAAGCGATTATGGATTGTCGCAGGATCTTAAAATATCGAGAAAAGAAGCTAAAAAGTATATAGAAAATTATTTTGCAAGGTATCCTATGGTAAAGCAGTACATGATTGATATTGTTGAAGCAGCCAAAGCTGATGGATATGTCAAAACCATAATGAATAGAAGAAGGTACATCCCTGAGATAGCTTCAAGAAATGCAGTGAATAGGAACTTTGGGGAGAGAATGGCTATGAATACTCCAATACAAGGCAGCGCTGCCGATCTTATAAAAATGGCTATGGTTAAGGTTCATCAAGAATTGAAAAAGCGAAACCTAAAGTCCAGGCTTATATTGCAGGTTCACGACGAACTCATTGTGGAAACTCACAGGAGTGAGCTGGAAGAGGTAAAGCAGCTGGTTAAGGAAAGCATGGAAAAGGCCATTGATTTGAAAGTGCCTGTGGTTGCTGATATCAGCAGCGGAGATTGCTGGTATGATGCCAAATAGAAAATAAGGTGGGATTTGTGATGGTTATTGGTTTGACGGGGGGAATAGCAAGCGGCAAGAGTACCGTTTCAGCAAAGCTTAAAGAGCTGGGAGCGGCTATTATTGATGTGGATATACTGGCAAGAGGTGTTGTAAGCAAAGGTGAAATAGCATATAATAGAATAGTTCAGTGCTTTGGTGAGAATATACTGCTGCCTAGCGGAGAAATCAACAGAAAAAGGCTGGGGAGTGTTGTTTTCTCAGATAAAGAAAAGCTGGCATTGCTAAACAGCATAACCCATCCTGAAATCATTAGCAGAGTGAAGGCTGAAATCCAAGAACTGAAGGTCGCCGGAAATAAAGTCATAGTCGTTGACGCGGCTATACTTATAGAGATGGGACTGCATAAATATGTTGATAGCGTGTGGGTTGTGATAGTAGAAAAGGAAACTCAGATAAAGAGACTTATAGAACGTGATAAATTTGATTATAAGGATTCGGAAAACAGGATTAAATCGCAGTTTACAAATGAGGTAAGAAAAAAATACGCAGATGTCATTATAGATAATAATAAACCGATTGAGGAAGTCGGGAAGAAGCTGGAAGATTTATGGAATAATATTATTTCTAGGGGAGAATAGTATTTGGCTAAGGGTAGAAGGTTTAAATATTTAGGGCTTTTAACAGCCATATTGCTTATATATGCAGCAATGCTTAACATACCAAACCTCTTAAAGCTTTTATATCCGTTAGAGCATAAAGAGGCAATAATTAAATATGGACAAATGCACAAAATCGACCCACCGCTGCTGGCTGCACTGATAAAGACAGAAAGCAACTTTGAGGATTATGCGGAATCAAGGAAAGGCGCGAAGGGCTTGATGCAGATCACACCTTCCACGGGAGAGTGGATAGCTGAGACTATGGGAATAAAAGACTTTGAAGAAAGCATGCTTTTTGACCCGGAAATCAATATCAAGCTGGGCAGTTGGTATATAGAGCATCTGACCAATTACTACAATGACAGCTTCGAACTGGTTTTTGCCGCCTATAATGGAGGTCGGGGGAATGTGGACAAGTGGCTGAAAGACAAAAGTCTGAGCAGAGATGGCAGAACTCTGGATGAGATTCCCTTTTCTGAAACAGAAAATTTCGTGAAAAAGCTAAGAAAGAACTACAATGTATATAAAAGTATATATAAGTGGTAAGATAGTGCTTCTTACATAATGATATATAAATTTTACGGTATAACGAAGGATGGAGAACTTATAATGAAGGATAGGAAGTTTTTGCTGGTATTCGTACTGATTATTTCGCTGGTGCTGATATCCTGTGATAAGGTGATTGCGCCGGACAAAACGGAAATCGCCATAGAAGATGAAAAGCCTGTTGCAGGAGGAACAATAAATATGAGCTCGGTGGAGTCAGGTTCTTTGAATCCTCTGCTAAGCAAAAGCAAGACATACAACGACATTTCCAAGCTGATTTTTCAGAGTCTTGTAGACTATGATGAAAAGCTAAAAATAACTCCTGTACTTGCACAAAGCTGGAGCTTCGAGGACGGCTACTCAAAGTGCGTAGTGAAGCTGAAGGACAATTTGCTATGGAGTGACGGAGAAAGCTTAACTGCTGCTGATGTAAAGTTTTCTATGGATACAATTAAAGCATCGGTGGATTCTATTTATAAGAGCAATTTAGAGCATATCTTTTCATATAAAGTCAGAGATAACTCAACAATAGAAGTAGTCTTTGACCAGCCATTTGCAAATGCGATTGATATGTTGGATTTTCCAATAATTCCTGAACATATTTACAAAGCTGATATAAATGCAGTGCCGGTTGGCACTGGTATGTTCAAGGTGGCACAGTATAACAAGCTCAAATCCATGGAGCTGGTATACAATGACAAGTGGAAGGGCACAGAAAAGCCATATATTGAAAAAATTAAGGTAACCTTTATAAATGATACTGATGCATTTTCCACAGCTTTTCAGTCCAAGGAACTGGATATTTTAAATACGACCTCCTATGACTGGGAAAAGTACAGCGAAATGAAGGATGTAAATGCTTACAAATATGCAACAATGAATTATGACTTTATTGGCTTGAATTACAAAAATCCGATTTTTCAGGACAAAGCAGTTAGAAAAGCAATGATCCAAGGTATAAATCGAAAATCAATTGTGGATAAATACTTGCTTGGAAACGCTGCAGTAACTGATGTGCCAATAAACCCGGTTTCCTGGCTGAATGATGGTGAAGGCACAAAATATGGGTATAGCAAGTTGGAAGCTCAGAATCTGCTAAAAGCAGCAGGCTTTGTGGATTCTAACAATGATGGAATTCTAGAAAGAGACGTTGACGGAGTCAAGCAGGAGCTTAAGTTCACGCTGCTGACAAATGATGAGAATGAATTCAGAAGAAAAGCTGCAGAGAATATAAAGAAAGACTTGGAAGAGGCAGGATTTAGGGTTGAAATAAGCTTTATTGCTTTCGCAGACCTGAAAACAGCTATTGAAACTAAAAATTTCGATGCAGTGCTTACAGGCTATAATCTATCGAATACGCAGGATTTGTCTTTTGCTTTTCACAGTACGCAGATAGAAAGCGGCAAGAACTTCATGTCCTATTCCAATACTGATATCGATGCTCTGCTGCAGCAATCATACACTACAATGAACGATGACGAGAGAAAAAATGTATATAAAAATTTGCAGAAAGACTTTAGGGAAGAAGTGCCGTGCATAAGCCTTTTCTTCAGAGATGCAGCGGTGGTTGTGAGGAATAAGATAATAGGAGACATAAAGCCGGATGTAGTGAATCCATATAGAAGCATACATCAATGGTTCATACCTGAAAGCAAGCGATAAGTGGAGCTGTACAGCGGAAAAAAATTACTGCGATGTCATATAGATTCCTATTGACATAAAGGCTTTTAGATTATATAATAGTCAATGTGGCAGGTGGCTACAGACAAGTTTAAACAACAAAAAATAGAACCCTCAAGAAAAAATTTTAACAACCAAAAATGCGAGAGTGGCGGAATTGGCAGACGCGCACGTTTGAGGGGCGTGTGATTCCATCGTACGGGTTCAAGTCCCGTCTCTCGCACCATAACGAATGATTAAGCTTCAAAGTTAAATCTTGAAGCTTTTGTTTTTTTAAAAGCATTTTTCATTATACGTTAACATTCTAGTATTCAAAAAAATCAAGAAATAAAACCTAGTCTTAAAGACAGGAATGGAGATGCATTATTATGATACATAAAGAAAAGAAACCAGTGGGTACAATTGTTCTGTATTTTGCTGCTTTGGCTGTGGCACTCATAGCGGTTGCATCATTGACTAATAGTATTTTATTGTTTAAAAATGTTCTTAACCAATATGCGGCTGAGGGGTATCCGGTGGCTGAGATCATGAAGCAATTGGTACCAACACAATTGCTGCCGGAAATATTTGAATCCGTTGCTCTTTACGGTGGCATAGCAGCTCTTTTATATGCGGCAGGTATGATTAATCAAAAAGTTTCAAAAAGTTTGGCGTTATTAACAAAAGTTGAGGTTTGCAATGAGACTGCGGAAGCTTCAGAAGATGATATAGAAAATGTTGAAGCTATCGGAGAAGCCTGTGAGTCTGACGAGAATAGCCTATAAATTTATTAGCATACAATATGAAAAATGTTTTTTTGACTACTTCGGGAGAAGTAGTTTTTTGCTTTTAACAAGTTAAAGCTAAGCAGGTGAGAACCTACTTAGTATTTTATTTGCTTTTTTCCGGCTCGTAGGCGTCTTCTTCATAATCAAACTCACGTTTTTTCCTGGTCGCCTTATTTGTAAATCCTCTATATGGATTGTTACTGCTGCTGGCAAGCTTCAGCCGGTCATAGTCATCCTCTTCATAATCAAAGTCTCTCTTTATCATGTTTCGCTTTTCTTTATCCAAGATATTTCACTCCCTTTGCAAATCTTACATACCAACAAAAGTATATCAAAATTGATGATTTAAGGATACATCAATCTTTTAACTTATTATTTTGTTATGGCATTGAAAGGTAAAAATGATACTTTAGCGAATAGATATATGGGGCATCATAACTGCAAAGGTTTAAAACTTGTGGGAAAGTATTAAAAAAATGACTGGATTCAACAATTGCCGGGGAAATAATATTGGAATAAGAGGTGTGTTTAATGAAAGAGTTGAGATTGCATGGAGAGCTTATAGTAACGGGTGTTGGAAGCTTGAGATATCTTGAAGATGTACAGTGCAGCAGAGTATTTGTTATAACCGGAGAAGGGTCAACCTTCAGAAATGGTACTATAGATTCAATCAAGGAATTATTGGAGAGAAAGAGCTGTGTGTATTACGTGTACTCAGGAATTAAGAAAAACCCGACAACTGATGAGGTATTAGAAGGTACTGCAGAAATGAGAAGCTTTGTCCCCGATACTATAATAGCTGTGGGGGGCGGTTCAGCCATTGATGCTGCTAAGGCCATGACACTTTTCTATGAATATCCGGGGCTTTCCTTTGATGCAGCGATGAATGAACAACTGCCTGATTCAAGGAAAAATCTGAAGCTTATTGCGATACCTACTACTTCAGGTACTGGAACAGAGGTAACCAAAGCTGCAGTGATAACATATAAGGATAGCGATATAAAGATAGGACTGAAATCCAACGCTTTTATACCGGATGTTGCCATACTTGACGCAAATCTTACACTATCAATGCCGAAGAATGTGGTTGCAGAAACGGGCATGGATGCAATGACTCATGCTGTTGAAAGTTATATAAACACAAATCGGGACGATTATACCGAATGTTTGGCTTCCGGTGCTGTGGAAGGTTTATTCAAGTATCTGCCGCTCTCCTATGAAAAGGGAACAATTGAATACCGTGAAAAGGTACATAATTACCAGTGTATTGCCGGTAGTGCCTTCGCAAATGTAGGGCTGGGGATGGCACATGGGATTTCTCATGCAATAGGGGGACGGTTCAATTATGGGCATGGGCTGTTGAATGCAGTAGTGCTTCCCTATGTGCTGCAATACAATTCAAAGGATATGCTTGTACAGGAAAAGCTTCAATATCTTGCTTCGAGAGTGGGAACCGGCAGTTTTATAGGAGCAATTAAAGAATTGAACAAGAGACTTTCGATTCCAAGTTCCTTCGGGTCAATGGGTATAAGGTCGGAGGACTTTGAGCAAAGCTTTGATATTCTGGTAACCAACTCCTTGAAGGGGTCAACAAAAGTAAACCCTGTATTGGTTTCCATAGAAGATATGAAATTAGTGCTTCGTTATATATTTGAGGGTAAGGATATTACTTTTTAAGCTGTTGTAAAGTGTGAAGCATTATGTTAGAATCAATATGAATTAAATAGCGAAATAGTTCAGGTGCTTAGCCGGAGGCAATTCCTCCGGTCAGCTTAAATGGGAAATGGGTGAAAACCCCATGCGGTCCCGCCACTGTAACGGTGAGTATCCTATGTGTCCACTGGAGCCAATGCTCTGGGAAGGTGTAGGAATACGATGAACCTAAGCCAGGAGACCTGCCTGAGTTTGAAGCTTACCTACGAGAGATAGGGAGGTGCTTAGTACAGCATTTTTGTTCCTTCTATTAGTAGAAGGAATTTTTTGTTTGCACAGGGGTGTAGATTATGCAGTAAAGGAATATTAAAATTTATCTTTGAAGGAGTGTAGTAATTAAATGAAGAAGCTATTGATAATTGCAATTGCAATGATAATGATACTAAACCTCACAGCCTGCGCTAAGCCTGTGGCACCGCAGGAGCCAGCACCAGCACTGAATGCGGAGACTGCCGGCACAGAAAAAATCGAAGTGACAGATTTTAAAGGCAGGAACATAGTACTGGATAAGGTTCCTCAAAGAATAGTATCCCTTTCACCATCCAATACCGAGATACTTTTTGCTCTTGGGGCAGGAGACAGGGTTGTCGGAGTTACCAGCTACTGCGATTATCCTGAGGAGGCTAAGAAGATTGAGCAGGTTGGGACCTTTGAAGGTCCGAATATGGAGCTTATAAAGAAGGTTCAGCCTGATGTTGTGCTGGCTGGATATATTCAGGAGGAATCCGTCAAAGCCCTTGAAGCCATGGGCATTACTGTAATTGTAACGGAAGCAGAGAGCTTTGAAGCAATTTACCAAAGCATAGGTATTATTGGCAAGATTACGGGGACTGATGCTAAGGCTGTAGAAATTGTAGCCGGCATGAAAAGTAAAATTGCAGAGATAGAAGCTAAGACAAAGGATAAGAAAAAACCCACAGTATTCTATGTGGTATGGGCTGATCCGCTTACTACTGCTGGATCAAAGACTTTTATCAATGATGTAATAAAAGCTGCCGGAGGAATCAATGTCGCTGAAAAGGTTCAGAGCTGGGCAAAATACAGTGCAGAAGAGCTTGTAAAGGATAATCCTGAAATGCTTGTGGCAGCTTTGCATTCTACAGATAAAGGTATGAATAAGGAAGATTTATCTAAGAATCAGGTGTTTGGCAAGCTTGAATGTGTTAAACAGGGAAAAGTATATGTAATGTCTGATGACAATGTAATATCAAGGCCGGGACCAAGAATTGTCCAAGCGGTTGAAGAGTTGCACAGAGTGTTCTTCGGAGAATAAAAGGTAGGGGCGAACACTGTTCGCCCGTACAGCATAGGCATAAAGAGGGGAAAAATAAATGGATTATCAGATACAGGTTGAAAAGCTGAGCTTCAGCTATGATTTCAAAAAAGTTCTGGAGCAGGTCGACATGAGTATTAAGAAGGGGAGTTTTTTTTGCATAGTAGGTCCTAACGGGTCAGGCAAAAGCACCCTTCTCAAGCTTATTTCAACTGCACTTAAGCCCCAGAAGGGTGTTGTGTACCTGGAGAACAGAAATATCAAGCATATGAAGCAACGGTCCATTGCTAAGCTGCTTTCTTTTGTTCCTCAGAACACCTCGCTTGAATTTGACTTCAAGGTTTCTGATGTTGTGCTTATGGGCAGGTATCCATATGTGAACAAGCTCAGGGGGGAGACGCGTGAAGATTTGGAGGTTGCAGATAAAGCCATGCAATATACCAACACGACTCACTTGAGAGACAGAAGCTTCATGGAGCTTTCCGGGGGAGAACGTCAGAGGGTAATTCTGGCACAGGCATTGGCACAGGAGCCAGCTATACTTATTCTTGATGAACCGGTATCTCATTTGGACCTCCAGCATCAAGTTGAAATATTGAACCTAATAAAAAAAATGTGTGTTGATAAGAAGCTGACAGCAATTACAGTTCTTCATGACCTCAACATGGCTTCTGCATACAGCGACTATATTGTTATGATGAAGGATGGTGAAGTGAAGCAGCAGGGTACTCCGTTTGAGACCTTGACTGCTTCCAACATCAAGGATATATTCAGTACTGACGTCTATGTTTCAGTCAGTCCGGTAGGAAATAAGCCATATATATATGCCCTTACAAGACCTAACATAGTAAAAAAGGATATACGAATACATGTGATATGCGGTGGAGGAAGCGGAAGCGATATAATACGAAGGCTTCATTCTGAAGGCTTTGACCTTAGCAGTGGAGTACTTGCCATTGGTGACCTAGACTGGAAAATCTCCAAGGAGAACGATGTGCAAATTTCGGAAGAAGTGCCTTTTGCAGGCATATCAGAGGAAGCATATTTGAAGAACAAGGACTTGGCTGTTGAGGCTGATGCCATAGTGCTCACTGGATTGTACTTCGGCAAGTCCAATAAAAGAAACCTGGAGCTCCTGCTTGAAAAGGAACTGGAAGGTAAGCCTCTATTCATACTTGGGGACGAGAGCTTTGCAGAGAGGGATTACACAGGAGGCGCTGCCCTGCAGCTTTATGAAAGCATAAAAGGCCGGGACAATGCAATTCTTGTAGATAGCAAGACCTTGAACGATGAAATTTTGAAGGCGGTTGGAACCCATGGAGAGAAATAATAAGAAGAGTTGGCTGGTACTTATAATACTCATTGTGCTTTTTATAGCATCACTGCTGCTTGCAGCAGTTACAGGAGCTGTAAAAATCAGTACAAGGGAAATAATCGAGATATTGACCAGGGGTGCTGATACAGTTAATGCCTCTATCCTTATAGATATAAGGCTTCCAAGGGTATTGCTGGCGGCGGTTATAGGAGCTGGTCTTGCTGCTGTAGGTGGAGTAATGCAGGCAATATTTAAAAATCCGCTGGTAGATTCCTATACCTTGGGAATGTCTTCGGGGGCAGCCCTTGGGGCGGTGATATCTATTATTACCGGCTTTAACATTAGCATCATGGGAATAGAGTCTACAGGAATATTCGCATTCATTGGTGCTGTATGCACGTTATTTTTCGTATATAGTCTTGCTTATACAAAAAATAGGATGTCAGTCAACTCACTTCTGCTCGCAGGGGTGGCCGTAAGCTATTTTCTGGCATCTGTTATATCCTTCCTGATGATGATGAATCATGATAAAATAGAGCACATTGTGTTCTGGACTATGGGAAGCCTATCCATGGCAACCTGGAATGAGTTTTACATAGCGTCGATATTCATTGTACCGGCATTGGCGGTGCTGCTATATTATACCAGGGAGCTTAACATACTCGTAATGGGAGAGGAAGCAGCCCATCATCTCGGCATCAACACAGCGGCTTTGAAGAACATATTGCTTATAACCTGCTCTCTGATAGTAGGCATTGTGGTTTCTACAGGAGGGACAATCGCTTTTCTGGGATTGGTAGCTCCTCATATTATTAGACTGGTAATAGGCTCTGACAATAAAAGGGTGATACCTTACTCGGCACTTCTGGGAGCGATACTGCTTTTGTTATCTGATACTGTGGGCAGGGTGCTCATACAACCGGTGGAAATACCAGTAGGGGTAATGACTTCGATAATGGGAGGGCCGTTTTTCATATTCCTCCTGCGAAGGCAGAAAGTGAAGTAGGTACGGGGTTCGAGGTGCGAGGTGCGAGGTTTCGAGGTGTAGGGACGACCAGTGGTCGTCCGTTGTTTTTTGTGATATTATCTTTATATATAGAAATACCAAGTTATTTCGGAGGTAGTTTTTTTGAGGAATATAGAAGAAATCATAGTAAACAAGGTTGCATTGAACGTGCTTGACAGGGAGAACAACACTACAGTATTGACGGAGAAGGCACTGGAGTTGACAGAAGAGGTGTATGAGTATTTTGAAAGCCATCTGTTAAAGATCCTTAAGGATGAAGAAGCCAAGCCGGCCTTCTTTGGTGAGGAAAAGAATATAGTCAGGGACCTGTGCAAGGAAATATTCGAGGATGAGGAGCAGTTCGTGGATAACAGCAACAAGCTGTCGCAGTATTTGTTCAGGTGCATTGGCACAGATGAAAAAGAATCCTCCGGAGATATGGCTGTCTGCCATTTTGAAACTCAGGAAGGAAAGTACCTTGCACTTCTTAAGCTAAATTTTACAAATTCCTACTGCCATTATATCAAGGATAGCGAAGGCAATCCGGTAGTAACGGTGGGTGTTAATCGTACAGGGCTTCCGGGGCTGAGCCAGAAGGTATCCAAGGCTGTTGTGATAAGGGAGCTAAAGGATGATGGCGAATACAATATGCTGGTATTGGATAGGGACAAGGAGGGTATATTTATAAACTCCTTCCTCAAATGCACATTTGTAAGGGACAGGCGGGAGAATACCAAGATAATCAACCGAGTATCGGAGCAGTTTGCCAGAAAAGCCTTCAAGGATAATGCTCAGGAAGCAGAGCGCTTTAGAACAAGGTTATCCGACCACTTGAGGAACCAAGACAGCTTTGATGTGCAAAAGGTTGCTGAGGATAATTTCAGTGACATGATGGTCAAGAATGAGTTCAAGGCTGTAATGGTTAATGAGGGAATTACTGAAAATGATGTGCCGATAGACAGAGAATGGGCGGAAAAGAAGCTTAAGAGGAAGCGGTTGAAAGTGGACAAGTCCATTGAGCTTTATATAGACAATGAAGTTTATAACGATAAGGATAAATTTCAGATTAAGAGGAATGGTGACGGCACAATAGATATCATACTTAAGAATGTAAGAAACTATACAGAAAGATAACGAAGCTTCTGTCGAAGCATTCTAATAGCATGGTTACGGATAACACGGAAGACACGGATGTTTCACTGAATTACACGGCTAATTATTCTTTCCCGCCGTGTATTCAGTGGATTTCAGTGTCTTCAGTGTTACACGTAACTTTTGTTTATTTCATTATATCCTTCATACATTGGATGGTATAATCAATATCTTCCTTGCTGACATCATTGTTTGTGACATACCTCATGAGTCCGCCTTCTATGCCATTTATCTTGATGCCTTTCTCAAGTAATTGGGTTACAAGCTTTTCTGAGCTCACTCCCGTTTCCTCCATATCAAAGAAAACCATATTTATATGTACATCCTCATGGGTAAGCTTGATTCCAGGTATTTCCACCAGGCGTTTTGCCATATACTTTGCATTATCATGATCGACATGGAGACGCTTCGACATTTTCTCCAGTGCTATAAGTCCGGCGGCAGCAAGTATACCTGTTTGGCGCATTCCGCCGCCCAAGAGCTTTCGATTCTTCCTTGCCTTATCTATGAACTGCTTGCTGCCTGCAAGCATGGAGCCGACCGGAGCGCATAAGCCCTTGGAAAGGCAAAACATTACGGAGTCGGTATACTGCGTAATCTGTGACGCATCTACGCCAAGAGACGCTGCAGCGTTGAAAAGCCTTGCTCCGTCAAGATGAACAGGCAAGTCATGTTTCTTGGCTATATCATATATTTCCTTCATTCTGTCAAGCGGTACAACTGTGCCGTTTGACAATGCATTCTCCATACAAATGAGTCCTGTCTCAGGAAAGTGTATGTCATCTTCTCTTATAGTCTTCTCAACGGATTGTGGTTCCATGATACCCTTGTGCCCTTTGATGGTTCTGAGCTGTACACCTGATAATACCGCAATGGCTCCTACCTCATGCTGGACTATATGACAATTCTCTTCTGCTATTATCTCATGTCCTCTTCTTGTATGTGTCATGACTGCCAGCTGATTTCCCATGGTGCCGCTTGGCACAAAAAGTGCAGCCTCCTTACCGACGTACTCTGCAGCTTTTTTTTCTAAGAGACACATAGTAGGGTCGTCTCCATAGACATCATCCCCGACAATTGCTTTTGCCATAGCCTCGCGCATCTCATCAGTGGGCTGTGTGACAGTATCGCTTCGCAAATCTATGTATTTCAACACTAAAACCTCCATTATTATTAATTCATTACTATTATACAATAATAAGTGCTTATTAACATCACAGATTTTCAAACAATTCAAAATGTTAATAATGCACTTCCAATACATTTCGCGAAATACATATTACATGCTTTATTCAAATTTCGCGTAAATGTTTCCTTAGCTGTTATTGAATTCGCACTTTACCCAATGCGAATACTATTGTGCGTTCAATATTAATGTAGTGCCCTGCTTCTACGAACGAATTCTATTACAGGGCACAAGTGCTTATTGTGGAAATAGAAAAATTTTTCATGTAAAGCTTACCTTTGTTCTGTATGAAAGCAAAGCCTAATATCATTTATTATAGTCAATCAATGTTTCAAATTTAAACCATCTAAGGAGTGATATATAGTGTTGAGGAATAGGCTAAAGCTTACATTTACTCTTTCATTTATAGCGATTATTGTCTTGTGCGCAGCTTTAATTTATACAGGAAGGCTTCCGTCAGCTTTTACTGCCTTTACGGAGAATATTGAGGGAGAAAAGGCTTCAAAGCAGCTTTTTGAAGCTTATAACGTTATGGATAACACATTTCATTTTGAACTGCCTGATTCGTGGCATACGCAGGAAGTATCCTTTGCAGGGGGGGAAATACTATATCACATGAATTTTATCTCCCAGGATAAAAGGATAAATGGCTTTGTACAGGTGTGGAAGCTTTCCAAGCCTCTGAAGCAGTTTATTGAAGAGTCAAAAGAGTCAGCTGTAGGCGTAGTTGACTTTAAACACTTTGATATCAAGGAGATTATGGCAGACAACAAAAAAGGCTATTTGATCGATTACAGCAGGGCAAACCCTGAGGGGGAGTATAATAGGGCATACGAAGCTTTTATTGAGGGGTACTCTAATAAAGTATACAGGATAAGCTTTTTTGTGCCAGAAAAAGAATGGAAGAACTATTATAAAGTTCTGTTTGACAGAATAATACATACCATGAATATCAAAAAATAGATAAATAGCAACATCATTCATATAATAAAACATGCAATTCAATTATTTTTTAAAGGAAAAAGCGAATTTTTGTCGAATCAATTCTATTGGTTATATTATGCCGTCTATGTGTGTAAACCTAAGCATTTTTGGAGGTGTTGGACATGTCTATAAATATGGTGTTATGTGAGGACAAGCAGGTTATATTGAACAATATCAGGACAAGCTTAGAAAAGGTTATTAGGCAGAATGGCATAGACGCAAAGGTATGCTTTACAACAGATAATCCCAAGAGGGTAATCGAATATGCAAAGCAATATGCGCAGGGTATTAATGCGTACTTTCTTGACATAAACCTTGGGACTAATATGAATGGATTGGAGTTGGCCAAGCAGATCAGGAGCTTTGATCCGTATTGTTATATAACCTTTGTCACAGGTCATCCGGAATTGTGCATGACGGTGTTCAAATATCATATTGAAGCCTTTGAATATCTTATAAAACCGGTATCTTATCAGGCACTTGAGGAGTGCGTACTTTCCATAAATAAGCACTATAGCAACTATCTGAACTACCAAAAGCATAATAAGAATGCAATAATTAAAATCAGGTCAGGAAACTGCGATTACAACATAGAACTCCATAATATCATATTCGTGGAATCAATAAATCAAAAGCTTGTAGTACATACAAAGAGCCGAAACATAGAATTTTTCGGTTATCTAAAGGATATAATCAATGAACTTAATAAAAGCGGAGAGAATTTCTGCCGCTGTCATCGCTCATACATTATCAACATTAACCATGTAAAGGAAGTCAACTATAAGGATTCGTACATAATAATGTCCAATGACGAAAAGTGCTTTATGTCGAGGCAGCAGAAAAGTGAAATAAAGGTAGTATTGGATAGGATGGTTCAAGAGAATGATAGTACTATATAGGATATTTATCAATACAATGGCAATAGTTATTTTTACATATTTGGCGCAGGCATTGTACAGCTTTCAAAGAGAACAGAAAGTATTACTGAGGTTTGTCATTATCACAGCTTTAGGCACTAATTTACTTGTATATTTGGACCAATACATTGGAATGGGATTGCGTGCTCTGATAATGCTGCCGTTTATGATGCTTATGTCATATTTCTTGTTGAAGCTCGGCTTGATTCAGTCAATTGTTGTTAATATCACAAATGCCATCGCCCTTGCAGTTGGGGATATATCTGCGGTGTTCATTTTGGTCAAGATATATGGGTATACTCATGAAAAGATTAAATCCCATATTTTGCTATCCTTAACCGCTGATTTAATAATATACGGAACTGTAATAATAATAATTTTTCTTATAAGGCTCATAAGACAGACTCAAGAAATGACAGACAAATACAAGCGCAGCATAAGTATAAAGTCATCAATATACATGTTTGCTACCTTTATTGTAATTGCGGTTAACTATTCAGTATATATAAAGTTTATTGGGGTGGTAGATCAAAGCGTAATACTGGTAAATGTAGCTATCATGTGGATGTATCTTATACTAAGCCTGTACATCAATTTTACCAACAGTGCATTGACTTTGAAGGAGCAGCAGTATGACCAACAGCAGGACTATATAAAAACGATAGACAGCCTTATAAATGACTTCAGAAGACTGAAGCATAGCTATGCCAATACCATATATAGCTTTTATGGATATATTCAGGAGAATGATATACAGGGTTTGAAAACCTACTATTCCGAGGTAATGGATGAAACAAAAAAAATGGACAGCAATTTGCTTCTGGCTTTGCAGAGAATAAAGGTATATGCAATATTCGGACTGCTGTGGAATAAGATTAATGAAGCTGAGAGCAGGGGAATAGAGGTGGGAGTGCAGGTCATAAATGAAGTGCATCAAGTTAGCATGAAGCTTACCGATCTATGTGAAGTGCTGGGAAACTACCTTGACAACGCAATTGATGCAGCAGCGGTTTCGGATATTAAAAAAATGAACATTATTCTGACTGATGGTGAAGGTTATCTGACAATAAGTGTTGAAAATACCTACGAGGGCACTGTCGACGTGGATGAGATACAGAAAAAAGGGTATTCTACAAAGGGAAACAACAGAGGATTTGGTCTAGCAATAACCAATCAGGTATTATCCAAGTATGCCAATATATTGCATAACACATTTATTGAAGAAGGAATATTTAAGCAGGAGCTTATAATAAAAAAATAAGAGCACGATATGTGCTCTTATTTTTTTTATTAGTCTCTCTTAATTAACGATTCCGGCATCTTAGGTTCCCTTAACGACCAGAAGTAACAAGCTGTTGTTGAAGTACTTGCTATAAACAAAGCTAAGGTACTGATAAGGACCAATAGTGGTTTCAAGAATCTTTTCATTTCTATACCTCCCTTTTATTGTTTATACTTATACCCACACCGTACATGCTGCCTGCCAGCTTGTAAGTTATGGGTAGTATCAATATTGTTTCAACTAAAACAGCAAATGCTATTATTGAAGAAATTGAAGTGCCCAAGTTGTATGCTGAAGCCAAGTAAAGAGCTATGACTGCAAAACAAGACAGCACTTTTAATTTTTTTCGAAGCTTCCTGCTTGCTATAGGCCGCTCTTCAGTGTCGGCAGGCGCATATCTTAATACTGCAGAGAAGCATAGCGCAAATATAATACTTACAACATATATATTTAAGTCGATAACCATTCCCGAATATACAATACCAAAGAAAAATAACGCACTTGCGGGAAGGCATGTCCACTCTCCCTTTGCATGAACGCCTGACGCAAATGTGCGTAAGGCGCCGAAGCTTATAAAAGCAATAAGAAAATCCTTGAATATATTCAGTAAGATTGCTAAGAAGAAAATAAGCAGCATTTTGTATGAGTTTGTGATAAAGACCGCTATTCCATAATTAATCTCAGCAAGCTTTCGTTCTGACAAATCCTCCAAGTTTTCTGAAATAACTGCAGTTAGCTTTTCACTTAATCTTTCGGGAAATTCCATAAAATCATTCCTTCTGCAAATTAATAGAACTTAAGCTTATAGCTTAATTCTATATACATATCGGAAGCGCTTCAATAGATTTTATATGAACAGGCCTAATTATTATACCAAATGTAGAAACATGCCAATGAATACTAAAATTATCGATTATTGTTATTGGGATTCTTCTCCATCAAGTCTTCAATAGGTATATTCATGCTCTGATTGTCCGACAGAAGTTTTACATGTGCTGTAGCATTATCTCTAATAACGCTCTCAATCCATATTGGTGAATCCTTATAGGTTACCTCAATAATTCCTTTGGAATTAATAATTTCTTCTGCTCTGTTTATGTCCATTAAATCATCTCCTTTTTATTATTATGCTTTTGTGAATGACAATTAATCCGAAAAAATATCACAAACATTTGTTGGAATAATACTCCTTTTTTGTAAAATATACAATACATTTTTAAATACTGTTTTTGGAATATTATATTAAGCAGCAAAAAAAATAGGATTGGAGAGGGATGCAACAATGCCTGAAACTGAAAGGGGAAGCCTTGTAATAATCGGAGGGGCAGAGGATAAAAGAGCAGATAAAGCTATCCTTAAAGAAGTAATAAAGCTTGCAGGCGGTGAAGGTGCGTCCATAGCTCTAATCACCACTGCAACCAACAGCCCTGTAGAAGCGGGTTTGGAATATAAAAGACTTTTTAGTGAGTTGGGAGCAAGAAGCGTTGTATCAATAAATATCACAGATAGGGAATCTGCAAATAATATTGAAGGTTTGAAGGTTCTTCATGATGCTACCTGTATTTTTTTTGTAGGTGGTGACCAGCTGAGAATATCAAGCATATTGGGTGGCACTGAAGTACACCGGATATTAAGAAAACAATATGAAGAAGGCAGGGTAATTGCTGGAACCAGCGCAGGAGCTTCGATGATGAGTGAGATAATGGTTGTGGAAGGGAAAGATGAGGAAGCACCAAGGAAATGTACACTAAAGATGGCTCCGGGAATGGATCTCTTAGCGGGTGTAATAATAGACCAGCATTTTAATCAAAGGGGAAGAATTGGAAGATTGCTGGCGGCTGTGGCACAAAACCCAAATGTTTTAGGAATTGGCATAGATGAAGATACTGCGATGATTGTAAACAAGGATCTGGAGTTTACTGTCGGAGGCTCTGGAGTAGTTACAGTTGTGGACGGCAGAGATATTTCCTATACTAATATTTCAGAACAGCATCCTGATGATCCTTTGGCAATAACTAATGTAAGAATACACATTTTACCAAAAGGGTATGGGTTTAATTTAGTAAAAAAACAGGAAATACTAAAAAAGCAAGATTAAAAATATAAAACATTTTTCTCAAAAACATAAGGAGGAAGCATTGTGATTACTGTAAGCAGTCATGCTTATCAAGGAAAAAGCATTTACAGCTACAAACCCGTGGTGAAACTGGTAGTTGACTTAGGCAGATATGCCGACACTCCGACAAAGGACATTGAAGGCTTTAATGAAGCTCTTCAAGGGCTTCTGCCGGGATTGAAAAAGCACTTTTGTTGCAGAGGGTATGAAGGAGGCTTTATTGAAAGGCTTCAGGAGGGAACATATTTTGCACATGTAATGGAGCACATAGCAATTGAACTGCAAGCCATGCTGGGTTATGATATCAAATTCGGCAAGACAAGGGTTACAGGAAAAGAAGGAATTTACAATATAATATATGGATACGAGAACGAGCACGCTGGCTTGGAATCAGGCAGGCTGGCAGTGGAAATCATGGAAGGAATACTGGCAGGAGAACTGCCGGATATAAATAAAAGGCTGCAAGACATTAAGAAGGTATGCATTGCAACGGATTTTGGAGCAAGCACCGCTGCAATCACAAAGGAAGCAAAAGAACGGAATATCCCAATAATACGCTTGGGTGATGGAAGCATTTTGCAGTTGGGATATGGAAAAAGTCAGAAAAGAATAGAAGCAACGCTTACTGAGAATTCATGCTGCATAGCGGTTGATATTGCATGCAATAAGGAGCTTACAAAGAGTATACTCAGCGAATATGGAATACCTGTTCCGGCTGGAAAGATAGTAAAGAGCGAGCAGGAGGCTTTGGAATATAGTGAAAAGCTAGGCTATCCTGTTGTAGTGAAGCCCAATTATGGAAGCCATGGAAAAGGTGTATCCATAAACCTTAAGAGTCCTCAGGAAGTATTGGAGGCATATAGGATAGCAAATGAATACGAGGATACGATCCTAGTAGAAAAATATATAAAAGGCAGCTACTATAGGGTATTGGTCGTAGGAGACCAGGTGGTAGCAGCTTCCCATAGAATCTCTGCTCACGTTACAGGTGACGGAGCAAGGACGGTAAGAGAGCTTATTCATAAAGAGAACAGCAGCCCCCTAAGAGGTGAAGGGCATGAAAAGCCATTGACCAAGATAAATATTGATAAAGTGGCAGAACAATATCTTAGGAAACAAAATTTGACTCTTGAGTATGTGCCCAATGATGGAGAAATAGTATACCTGCGTGAAAATGACAACCTGAGTACAGGTGGAGTTGCAATCGATGTTACTGATGAATTGCACGAGCAAAACAAGAAGTTAATAGCTCAAGCAGCCAGAATTATTGGTCTGGATGTAGCTGGTGTTGATATAAGCACTGCAGATATCTCAAAGCCTATTACTGAAACAGGAGGGGCCATTATAGAAATAAATGCAGCACCGGGAATCAGAATGCATCATTACCCCTATAAAGGCACCCCAAGAAATGTGGCAAAGCATATAGTCGATATGCTATTCCCTGAAGGCAGCACAGGCAGAGTACCTATTGTGTCAGTGACAGGGACGAATGGAAAGACAACTACCTCCAGAATGATAGCGCATATTATAAAGCAGATGGGCTTTATTGTAGGGATGACTACCACAAGCGGAATATATGTGAACGATGAGCTGATCAAGTATGGAGACAACACAGGCCCTATAAGCGCTAGGACAGTACTTATGGACAGAAGGGTTGAGTATGCTGTACTGGAGACCGCCAGGGGCGGAATAGTTAATCGTGGGCTGGGCTATGATGAAGCAGATGTAGGCATTATAACCAATATTACGGAGGATCATCTGGGGATTGATGACATTAATACTCTGGAGGACTTGGCCCATGTGAAGTCTTTAGTTGCAGAAGCGGTTAAGAAAGATGGTTATGCAGTATTGAATGCAGATGACCAATATTGTCTCAGTATGAGGGAAAGGATAAAAGCAAATGTTATTTTATTTTCTCTGTCAACCGAGAATGAGGCCATAAAAAGCCACGTTCTTGATGGGGGAATAGCCATTTATAGCAATGGCAGCACCATTTTTGTAAATAAAGGCGGAGTAGAGCTGCCATTTATTGAAGCAAAGGCTATCCCTGTTACAATGAATGGAGTATTGAGGCATAATATAAGCAACAGCATGGCTGCAATTGCTGGCGCAATAGGGATGGGAATCCCCGTAGAAAGCATAATAACAGGCCTGTCAACCTTTAGGAGCGATACTGCCAGCAATCCGGGGAGATTTAATTTACATGATGTTAATGGCATAAGGGTGGTATTGGATTATGGACATAATATCGACGCTTATCGTGTGGTTATAGATTCGTTGAAGCAAATGAAAACCGGCCGCCTTATAGGAGTTATAGGGACACCTGGAGACAGGACAGATTCTAGTAATATAATAATAGGAAAAATGTGCGGGGATTGCTTTGATAGGATTTATATCAAGGAAGACAGAGACAGGAGAGGGCGAGAGCCTGGAGAAGTCGCAGCCTTGCTTGAAAAGGGCTGCAGGATGGCAAGTATCAAACCCTCAGAGGTACTGATAGAGCTGGCGGAGGATAAGGCTTTAGAAAAAGCTATCTCAGATGCAGTGCCAGGTGACATAGTCATAGTTTTCTTCGAAGAATACCAGCTTATGTTGGATGTAATTGAAAGGATGACTGTGGATTTGTCAAAGGTACAGCAAATTATTGCATAGCTCCACCAAATATAAGGATGGTACTGAAAATGGATAAGAAGAAAGAAAAGAAAGCCAGCATAGATTCTCTAGAGGCGTTGACAGATGTGGAAATTGACTACCCATTGGTATATAAGCATGATATTGATCAATTTGGCGGAAGAAACACCACCGAAGAGAGATATCCTATAAGCGAAATAGAAGATGATCAGTAGAAAAAGCCGGCATATGCCGGCTTTTTGTATGATAGAGGGAAGAAACTTTTACAGTATCGGAGGTTTTCGTTTTTTTGCTGCTTGCTCGTAAGCATAGGCATACTTGATGAGCTGTGGTTCTGTATAAGCTCTTGATGTGAATGTAATGCCGAAGGGCTCTCCTTCATTGGTATAGCCTGCGGGTACTATTACTGAAGGGTAGCCTGCCCTGGCCGCTATGTCACAGCCTAAATAGCTGGGAAAGACAACAGCATCAAGGTTATATTTGTTCAGGACCATATCTATGCCTTCAGTTTGCGAAAGGCGCAGATCCTTAAGCCTCTCGAGTATATATTCGGATTCCGCAAGAGTCCCTTTTGTTTCCTGGGATTTTACCAGTATAGTCTGACCATATTTCAGAGCCTCTTCCGGTTTGGAGTTATTGAAGTCTATTATATCCTTAAGGGTATGCATTGTTCTGCTGCCTCCGTAACGTGCAAGATATGAATTCATATCACTCTTGAACTCATACAGAAGCACTTCGTATTCCTTGAATTCCTTGGCTGAGGGTATGTCTGCCGGTTCAACGATTACAGCGCCAAGCTCTTTTAATAATTTAACAGCAGCTTCTGCTAGCATAATCTGTTCCATGGAAAGCTCATCGTAAAAGTAATCTCTAGGTATACCAATTCTTACCCCTTCAAGCCCGGCTTTATCCAAAAATCTTGTATAATCCATGAAAGATCTTCGACAGCTGGCAAGTGTGACAGGGTCTTCACTGTCTTCGCCTGTTATTGCACCAAGCAGCAAAGCAGCATCGGCGACAGTCCTGGCTATGGGACCTGCTGTATCCTGACTATGAGCTATCGGGACGATGCCACTGCGGCCTACAAGTCCCACTGTGGGTTTGATGCCTACAACTGAATTACGGCATGCGGGACTCAATATCGATCCGGAGGTCTCAGTGCCTATAGCTCCGGCACAGAAGCTGCAAGCAACTGAAGCACCTGAACCCGAGCTGGAGCCTCCAACATCAAATTTTCCAGGTCCGTAAGGATTCAACACTTGACCTCCTCTTGAACTGTATCCATTAGGCATATTTTCAGTCATGAAATTAGCGAACTCTGTAAGGTTTGTCTTCCCAAGAATTACAGCACCTGCTGCTCTTAGTTTTTTTACGACAAATGCGTCCTCAGGTGCATAATTATCTGATAGTGACAGGGATCCTGCTGTAGTGTGCATTTTGTCACCTGTATTTATGTTGTCCTTTATAAGTATGGGGATTCCATGCAAGGGGCCGATGGGTCCATTTAACTCCATATGCCTGTCAAGGGCTTCAGCAATATGGATAGCGTCAGGATTTATTTCTGCAACTGAATTAATGGATAAGCCGGACTTATCGAATTTTGCGATTCTATCAAGGTACATAAGCACCAATTCTCTTGAACTCACTGCCTTGGCATTGATAGCCTCCTGCATATCCGCGATTGTCGCCTCTTCAACTATAAACTTCTTTATTTGAGACATACTTTTATTACCCCCTGAATTATTTATTTGTTTTCTATTCTTCACCTAAAGCTAAAATTCCTCTGAAAATCGAGCATGTAAATGCATTAAAAGTACTAATTATTTTATAAAAATATAATACTAAATGACTATAGAATAGGACCAGGTTTTAGTATATAATAATCTATAAACAACAGAAAAACGACAACATTTTCCAGCATGTATGCAAAATGTGAAAAATTTTCACACTTTTGCTTCCTTAATATACATCGCGGTCATAACTAGAAAATCAGCATATTCTGTGATATATTCTATAAGCGCAGCTGCCTTTAATAGAATGGCACTTGCTACGAAATAGATTTATAAATTCCTTAAATATAAGATATTGAGGTGGATTGAATGGATATACACAGTGGAGATACCCTGGTTTTTGCTGTAGATAACATGACTAAGATATGGAAAATATCAAAGGTGGACAACAATGTTGTAAAAATCTTTGAGGAAGACGGATCTTACAGACAAATGCCGTATACATATCTTGTAGAAATGTTTGAAAGAGGTTATATAAAAGTTGACATCCCGTCAATGGCTTGGTAATTAAGTAGTTAACAACCTATTGCTCTTAGAGCAGTAGGTTTTTTATTTTGTGTCGAAAAATGTAGAATTATATTGCAATTTAGCAATGGATGAAAAGATAATGAGTACATGATATAATATTTCTGTAGAAGCCGTAGAGAAGTTAGGGAGGGGGTAGGACTATTTTACTGCAAGGTATTAACTATCAGGTTGTTGCTAAGAAATATCCGGGAAAAAATCCAAGAGTGTTTTTTAGAAATGAATGTTTTGAAATATATATAAATAATACTGCTGATTTTGAAAGTGGAATGGAAGCAATAGATGAAGCTTTACGCGGATGGTTTAATAAAAAGGCTGAAGATATATTTGGTGAAAGGCTTAAACATTACTGTGGGATAATTGACGTAAAATACCACAGATTCTGTATAAAAGCCCAGAAGACAAGGTGGGGAAGCTGCTCAAGCAAGGGAAACCTTAATTTCAACTGGCGGCTAGTTATGGCACCGGAGTGGGTTCTTGATTATGTGGTTGTGCATGAGCTATCACATCTTAAGCATATGAATCATTCCAAGGATTTTTGGGATACAGTGGCTGTATACGTTCCTGAGTATAAAAAGGCTGTTGCATGGTTGAAGGAAAACGGTGCGACGCTTAAGCTGCAATTTGCATAGTGGGAAGGAACTCAGAGATTCAGCAGACTGCCTATGGGATATACAGTGGACTTCTGACATTTATTAAGCGGTTGGAGTTGAAATAATAGAATTTATTATTTTGGAGGATTTATGGTGGAAAACAAGGTGGATCTGAGCGCTTACCTGATATTTATAGTTAGCTTGAGTCTTATCGGGATATGCATATTATTAAATATACCGCTGTACTGCGGGTTTGCCGGGGCAGTTGTTTTTTCTACTGCGGTGCTTGTGAGAAAAGGTCATGAACTCAAGACTCTGAATAATATGATGCTCATTGGCATTAAGGATTGTTCAAAGCTGATGATTATTATCATACTCACAGGAGCTACTGTATCGATTTGGCTGTCATCAGGCATTGTTCCCACGCTTATGTACTATGGGTTCGAATATATCAAGCACATAAATTACGTTCTTGCATGTTTCTTGGTAACAGCAGTGGTTTCAGTGGTTATGGGCACTGCGGTAGGTACTGTAAGTACCATTGGTATAGCATTAATAGGAATAGGCAAAGGCTTTGCAATACCAGACCAGATGCTTTTAGGCGCTGTAGTTTCGGGAGCTTTTATTGCTGACAGGATTTCACCAATATCAGGACTTGTAAACCTTATGCTGAAAACAACGGATCTAAAATACAGGGATTATGTAAAAAGCATGCTGAATACCCTGGCACCTTCATTAGTCATTGCTGCAGCAGCATATTATTTTATTGGTAAGGACTATATGTCTGTGACTGATCCGGCAAAGATAGCCATATTCCAAGGAAATATAAACAGCGCTTTTGTAATTACACCAATTCTGCTGTTGCTTCCGATTATTGTTATAACAATGGCGGTGTGCGGGGTTAAGCCTATAATAAATATGAGTATTGGGGTTGCTGGGGGATCACTTATAAGTATATTTCTCCAAAAAAAGACTGTATTTGAAGTCTTTCAGTACATATTTTCAGGTTATAAGTCAACTACAGGTATTGCAGAGCTTGATAGTATACTGAGAGGCGGGGGAATCCAGCCGATGATTGAAGTGCTTTTGATTGTAGCTGGAGCTATTGCACTGAGCAGTCTGCTTGAAGGCACAAATATAATCAATCCTATAATTGCAAGTGTTATGGACAGGGCAAAAACCAAAATATCATTAATAGCAAGGACAGCAGCTTTCAGTAGTCTGCTTACAATTGTCACCTGTGACCAAACCGCAGGCATCATACTGCTGGGAAGACTTTTAAAGAAAAGATTTGAGGACCTGGGGGTAAATAAGGTCAAACTAGCCAGGACAATATCGGATACAGGAACGACTATAGCACCTCTTATACCTTGGAATATAAATTCTATAATCATCCTGGCCATTACCGGAGTTTCTACATTGCAATATGCTCCTTATGCAGTGCTTTGCTACATAGCACCATTAATGGCAGTAGTATTCGGCAGCTTTAAAGAAAAACAGGTAGAATTATAAAAGGGTTGATGTCTTTCAGATTTGATAGTTTCCGATACCATCTAAGACCAATATGAATACCACGCTTTGTAGTTTTACTGTTGTAAAGGTTGCTTATTTGTGGTAAAAATTGATATATAGAAGCTAACGAGGAGGATTTGCAAATGAGTATAAAGATAGTTGCGGACAGCAGCTGTGACCTGAATGAAGATTTGAAAAGGGAGCTGGGGGTAACGCTTGTGCCTCTCACACTTCAAATCGGTGAAATCAATTATAGGGACGATGAGAGTCTGGATGTTAAAGCTATGCTTAAGAAAATGGCGGAGTGTCCTACTTCACCCAAAACTGCATGTCCTTCACCTAATGATTTTATCAAAGCTTATGAAGGCCCTGAGAGCGTTTTTGTAGTGACTTTAAGCTCTGCACTGAGCGGTACATACGAAAGCGCAATGCTGGCTAAGAAGATGCTTTTGGAAAACACGGAAGACAAATTTGTACATGTATTTGATTCGTTTAGCGCTTCTATAGCTGAAACTCTGATAAGCATCAAGATTTTTGAATTGGCAAAGAAGAGCTATGACAATCTTCAGATAGTGGAGAAGGTCAATGAATATATAAGTAGCATGAAAACCTTATTCCTGCTTGAATCCTTGGAAAACCTCATGAAAAATGGAAGGCTGGGCAAGGTTAAAGGCACAATTGCTTCTCTTCTCAATATAAAGCCTGTAATGGGAGCCAATGAAGTTGGAGATATAAAGCTGGTTGAAAGCGTAAGAGGCTATCGGAGAGCATTTATGCGCTTTGTTGAGATTATAGGTGAGCAAGGAGAGAAGCTGGAGGAAAAGGTTATAGGAATAGCACACTGCAACTGCCTTGAGAGGGCGGAGGAGTTTAAGAGTGAGCTTATGAAAAGATATAAGTTCAAGGATATAATAATTGTTGAGACAGCAGGGCTCAGCAGTGTATATGCAAACCAGGGAGGCATTATAGTAGCATTCTAAGACATTTTAAGGGACTCTTTGAGTCCCTTTTTTTTTACATGAAATATATGGAAGTCCCTTCAATTGGGACATGCCTATGGTATAATGGCTACATAAGCAATCGTGTCCTGTAGCAGTATTCGTATATAGCAGCAGGACACAACATTAAGGATGTGCATTATTAACATTTTGATTGATTGGAAAGCTGTGATGTTAATAAGCACTAGGAGGTATTTGTGTTGAAAAGATACATAGCATTATTTACAGCAGTTTTGATAATAACTTCAGGACTGGCAGGCGTTTTTGAAGTAGAAGCCGCCGCGACAAAGCTGCCTTTTGAAGTTGAAAAGTTTTCTGATGTGCCGGAGGCTCATTGGGCATACGAAGCGGTGCACTATTTTAGATATTTGAATTTTACCGAGGGGAATGGCGGCAACAAGTTCGGTTTAGGGCAGTCAGTGAAGAAAAGCGAATTCATTACAATGCTTGTAAGGGTCATGGGCTGGGAGCTGGTATCAACAGAAAACAGCAGCTTTTCTGATGTAAGCAAAGATAAATGGTATCAACCATATGTTGAGACTGCAGTAGCCCATGGAGCTATATTGAAGGAAACAGACAGCTTCAACCCCGATAATCAGATAACCAGACTTGAAATTGCAGAAGCGATAGTGCGTGGATTGGGATATGAAGAGCTGGCAAAGCAGCTTAAATATCTTCCAAGTCAGTTTGCAGATGTTGCAGAAGGTGCGGAATATACGAACATTGTTAAGGATTTTGGGATTTCCAATGGAAATGGTGGAACCAGCTTCCTGCCGGACAGCACAGCAAAGAAAGAAGAAGCTGTGGCAATGCTTACCAGAATGTATCAAAGATTGAACTCCAATATCAAAGAACTGCATGCCTTCTATGCTATAAAATCCTATGACCAGGCAGGCATGATACAGGATTTGAACTCCGTAAGCTTTGGCTGGAGCAGACTCGAATACGATGCCAGCAGTAATAAGCTTTCTGTAGCAGTTTCCAATAGCGGAAACAGTGACTTTTTTATCCCGGAGGGATATGGAGAGCCCATAAATATAGCGAAGCAATACAACAAACCTGTGCAGCTCAATCTTTTTGCTTCCAATGAAATGAAAGTTCTAAATCCCACTACCGGGGAAAGACTGGGGATAGTAGAACGACTGCTTACTGATGCTGATGCTCAGTCTGAGGTCATAGGGCAGGTTATACAGCTGTTAAACAGTACCCAGGTAGGAAATGATGCAATTTCCTTTGATGGCATAGTTGTTGATTTCGAGATTCTAAGAGGAGATACCAACAGCAAGCTTTACAATGAATTCCTGTCTAAGCTGAAAGCGGAACTCGTGAAATATAACAAGAAGCTTTATGTGGCGGTACATCCTAAGCGGGGCAATGGGGAGGCATATTATGACGGATATGACTACAGAATCATCGGTGAAATAGCGGACAGAATCATACTTATGGCCCATGATTATAACGCTGTAAACCTTACAGAAAGCGAAATGGCTGCGGGTTACAATGATACGCCTCTTGCTCCTATAAATGAAATATACTATGCGCTGAAGGCAATTGCTGATAAGAACACTGGAGTAGCTGATTTGAGCAAGGTATGGCTTCAGATATCCTTTGATACTGCACAGTGGAAAAAGATTGAGGGAAAGATTGTGAATCAGAGTGCCTTCCGACCCTCGTATTCTCAACTTAGAGATCGCATGTTGAAAAATGAACCCGGTTCGGAGTTAAAAATGAACTACTCTGAAAAGCTTCAGAGTCCATGGTTGACATATTATAATGACAGTGACGGCACAGATAATATCATCTGGTATGAGGACAGCGGAAGCATCCTGTCAAAGATTGCACTCGCAAAAATGTTTGGAATAAATGGAGTATCTCTCTGGAGGTTGGGTAATATCCCTGACTTCGAGGAGTCAGAGGGCAGCGGAATGAATCTGGATATATGGCAGACAATTAAGGAACAATTGAAATAGAAATAAAATGGGACTAGTAGTACTCTAGTCCCATTTTTACTTTCTACCCCGAAAATATGGAACAATTTGCGAATTTATATTACAAAAGTAGATAGCATAATCTCCGAAAAGGCAAACCTGTTGAAAACCAGGGACGCAAAGCTACGGGCCTAAGGGAAGCTATGGCGGCCGGGCTGCCGAAGATATTATGAACCAGATCAATAAATGTAGGAGATTAATATCTGCAAATAAATATAAAAATGGAGGAATAAATATGAAAAATACCAAGAGAATTATAGCAATGGTTTTTGTACTGGTGTTTATGTTTACACTAGTGATGTCCTCAGCAGTTTTTGCAGGTGCTGACAATGGAAAGGATATAGAAAAGGTAAAGGGCAATGATAAAGTCAATACTCCAACTGTTGAAGACAAGAGCAAGGTAAAGGGAGCAGAAGAAGATAGCACAGCAGTGGCTGAGGAAGAGAAGGCTGTGAAGGAAAAAGACAAGGTTATGGAGCAGAAGAAGGTTCTGATGAAGCAGCTTATAGAAGCAAGGAAATCAGGAAATTTGGAAGCTGCCGCACTGCTTTTGACTCAGGTAAAAGAATATAAGGAACAGCTAAAGCAAATGGTAAAAGACAGCTATACAGAAGAAGAATTAGCACAGCTTGAGCAAGCAGCAGTAACCATAGAAACCGCAGATCCTACATTGGAAGTATTACCAATAGATACAATTGTAGCGAAAGGCAAAAGCTTGAAGCTGGATATGCCTCCTGTAGTAAAAGACGGAAAAGTATTAGTGCCGATAAGGGCTTTCTCCCAGGCTTATGGAGCAGAAGTAAATTGGAATGCGGAAGAACACACCATAACAATAATCAAAGACGGTGTTGAAATTGTACTTATGACAGACAGCAGTACAGTATATGTAAACGGCGTTGCAACCGACATAGGGTTACCGGTTAAGGGGATAAATGGAAAGACCGTAATGCCTGTTGGATTCCTGGCAGAGAAGCTCGGACTTAAGGCAGAAGTGGATCCAGAAGATGGAACAATAGAGATCGAAGATGAGGATGATGATACAACAACAGACACAACAACAGGTACTACAACAGGGAACTAACACATAATATCAAATTGAAATACTTACTATCAACAGGGACTGAATAATTCTATTCAGTCCCTGTTTAATAGCCCGATTTGAAACTTTTTCCTGTTATTATCGTCATAATATTATGAGGTGAAATAATGAAAAGAATATTATCAGTATTTTTAATAGTAATGCTGCTAGCTGGATGTTCACAGAAGTCCAAACAGGTGGAGAAGCCAGTTGTGGAGCCAAACAAGTCTGCGGTGGAGCAGAATATGGAAGTCGCAAATCCACCTGCTGAAGTGGAAAAGGAAAGCAACCTGTTCGATGCCAGGAAGGTGAAGTCAGGAGACCAAGTGGCGGGGCTAAGGGTAACTAAGGTTGAAGTACATAATGCTGCGGATGACGATTATGATGCTTATGTGGATTTTGAGGGCGAAGTGACAGTAAGCGGTACCTTCAAACATAATCTGAACGACGAATTCTTAGATAATGAAATAACATTTAATGTTGATGAGGAATCGGCTGCTTTGCTTCCAATGCTAGCGCATGACAGGAGAAATGTGTGGTTCATGTTCATGAATCACGATGAAGCAGAAAAGGCATTAGGAGTTGCAGGCACAGAGGGTAAGGCAACAGTAACAATAAAGAACTATAGTATAAAATATGCACATACTGAGATATGGAATACAGCTGACCTGGTAAAGGCTGAAAAGAAATAGAACGGTTCACTTTGAACCATTCTATTTTTATATATTATCTTTTTTGCATCATTAACTCCCTGGTTTTTTCATTGTAGTACATTCCAGCGCCCAGACACTGCTTGAAAAACTGGTCGGGAACAAAAATCTGGTTTTCAATTTTCATTACAGGCAAGGGCAGATACTGTTTCTTATCATCTATCATGACCTCTGTGCTGCCGGCTTTTCCTTTGATTTTACCCTTATCAGTATTCAGAGCAAACTCACCGTTTTTTTGCAATTCATACTTCAATCCAAGGGTTTGACTGATTGGGGCTAATGGAATAAAGGTTTTATTGCCCAGCTTCACAGGAAGTACCTTTTCACTTGAGGTATTGCTGAAGTCAAGCCTTACAGCATTGCTGCCCTGCTTTACAAGCTTGCGGCTGAAGCTGGGGGCGATACCCACGAAATCATTAAAATCGAAGGAATTTTCTTTGGTAACCACAGGAAAGTCAATTTTTACTTCTTGGTTGATATTATTGATATCAGTATTGAATTCCATAGCAAGACCAAAGGTAAATTTATATGTTTCCTTTCCATCATACTCTGTTTCTCCGGCAAGCTTCTCAAAAGCATCTTCAACCTCTTGAGAATCCATATAGAAGTCAAACACTCCATTCTGGTTGACAATATAGCCATCCTTGTTTATTTGGAAGTTTATTTCTATTCCCCGGCTGCCCAGCATAGTGACATCCTCCAAGGCAGTCATTATACGGTCCAGTTCATCTTTGAGACTTTTGTCTCCATTCGTAAGCGTGTCAAGTGCCATATCCAAGTCCTGGCTGGCCTCAGTACCTTCCGCAATAGCACTTGAAGCTAATATTAACTCTTTAATGATATCTTTTGCCTGCTCATTCTCAGACAGCTCAGACAATACATACTTCATAATAGTTTTAAGGGACTTATTATCAAGCTTTAGCTGGTATACAGACAGTCTTTCGCCATCCACAACCTTATCTTCCAATTGGTTTATCACTACAAAGTTAGGGTCTATATGTAGTGCATGCTCCTTTAAGAGCTCAATCAGGTTTGATTGGAAATCATTTAACGATTGCACCATTTCGGCATATTCCTGAGGGTTCAGCTGCTCTTCTCCAGGTAGGTCCTTTTGATCCATAACAAAGTACTCTTTCCCTGCCAAATCTTCCGGCAGGCTGGCAGTCAAGGTGTCGGGCAGCTTCATTATCTGCCGTATTACCGGAGGCTGCTGCTCAAAGTCATAGGATGCCCAAAGGGTGGTTTGTTCTGTAATATCGGAGGTAACCGCTTTGGTATCTGTTTGCATAACTGATTTGGTTCCTTGGCTGTTTTGATTGACCTTCTGATTAACTTCAAAGCTCATATTATCTAATAACGGGATAAAAAGTTGAAACACAAGCAAATCTTCAATATTGGTGTCAAAATTCACATTTTTTAAATTGATTTTACTTTGGCTTTCCCAGGATGTCATCTTTGCGGATTTCTCCAAGGCGTTTACAAGCTCCAGCTTATCTGTTGCATTGCACCCAGTCAAGCCAGTCGCTGCAATGAGTATAAGAGAAAGCACTATTGCCATAAATTTATATCTTTTCATATTACACCTCCTATATCTAGTTTGCAAATATTATGGCGGTGCATACGAAAAAGAGTTTTCCACAGTGAGACAAAATAGGTATGGAAAGAAAAATCAGGGTACTTTATAAATCAGACTCGATTAGAATAAATTTACAATTTAGGGAAGCTATGATATTATTTGTTTATAAGTTTCATGTTTGGAGTGTGATAATATGCGATACAATCTCAGAGATCAGGAACAGCTCGATGTACTCTGTACAAAGTCTGTAGGTATGGCTTACGGCGACAATTTGTACAGAGGTAAATGCTTCAGTCGCCTTATTTAATGATTCATACCATAACAGGCTTTGTTTCCTTAATTTAAATTATAAATTTAAGGAGCTGAGCTTTGTGAGATATGTAAAAGCAGAAGTGATTTTACCGGATAATCTGGTTAGAGAAATTCAAAAGTATATACAAGGTGAATATTTATATATTCCTTCTCAACCTGAGAAAAGAAAAAAATGGGGTGAAAACTCGGGGAATAGAGAGTATATGAAAAATAGGAACGAAGATATACGCAGCAAGTACAATAACGGATATGCTATTGCCAATTTAGCTGAAGAATTCTTTCTTTCTATTGATAGTATTAAGAAAATTATATATACGAATAAATAGATCTATGCTGTCACTTTCAGAAAAAGTGGCAGCTTTTTGTGTATAGAACAATACAGAAATATTCTTTACCTTTTATTATAGTTCATGATGATAGTAAAATAATGTATAGTACAATTTGAATTTATATAAGAGTGGGGTGAAGTAAATGAGGTTTATTAACTGTGCTTATAGAAATACGCAAGATGGCTTTAACGACATTTACAATTATTATTTGAAAAGGATGGGGATGACATATGAAGGTTGAAGAATTGAGAAAAGAGAGAATCGAAGATTTTAAAGAGTATTGCAGGAAGCATAAGCTGGAAGTCGACGATACCTTCCTGCATGAGGATGAAGACTTCAAAGACTTTGAACCAAACGAAGAAAATCCTACCTACATTATCACCAACCAACAAGAACAAATAATAGCAACAGCTTCACTAATAATTGATGATTATTTTAGGAAAGGGAAAAAAGGGCGCTTTAGAATATTTCATTCTGAAATGGAAGATGTTAATTGCTATAAAATGCTGCTCCAAGCTATTCTAAAGCATACAGAGGGTTTGGACAAGATTTTTTTGCATATACCGATTGTTAACAAAAAACTGATTGGGTTTATTGAAGGTTTGGATTTTAATGTTGAAAGGTATTCCTACCTACTCCTTAGAGAGGACATAGAGGTACCGGAGTCCAATTTTCCGGAGGACTATGAAGTCAGATCATTCATATTGGGAAGTGATGAAGAAGCCTTTTGTGAGATTAGAAATTCAAGTTTTGCAAAACTAATGGGAAGTGAGACACCCCGTACGCCGGAAATGGTAGCAAAGATGATGTCAGGCGTAGACCACATAGAAGGCGGCGTAATGATACTATATCATAGGGAAGGACCCGTAGGAGTGGTCAGAGGTGTGAAGGACGATTATGAAGGTTCTCCGATAATGGTTATCGAACCACTTGCCATAATACCGGAATACCAGGGCAAAGGCTTGGGAAGAAGCTTGCTCAGAGCATCACTGCGCTTTGCCAAGGAAAAGTCATACAAAAGGACATTGCTCAGTGTAAATGCGGAGAATGAAAGGGCAAAAGCCTTATATATCCAAGAGGGCTTCAAACAGGTGGAAGCTTCTGTATGCTATAAATATGATCTTTAAAATACTATTTGAATAACGATAGAGAAATTTTAACGATAACTTTTATAAAGGATGGAGATAGCATATGAAGGTTGAAGCTTTGAGAAAAGAGAGGGTTGAAGATTTTAAGGAGTACTGCAGGAAACATAGACCGGAGGTTGATGATTCATTCCTATATGAAGAGGATTTGAAAAGCTTTGAACCCTATGTAGATAATCCAACTTATATAATTATAGGTCGACAAGGTGAATTGGCAGCCGCAGCTTCTCTTATAATTGATGATTATAATAGGAGAGGGAAAAAGGGACGCTTTAGGATATTTCATTCTGAAATTGAGGATTTTGATTGTTACAATTTGTTGTTTCAGTCAATTCTAAAGCACATCGACGGCTTAGATAAGCTCTTTGTATATGTGCCGATTGTAAACGGAAAAATGCTGGAATACATTGAAGGTTTAAAATTCAATGTGGATAGATACTCATACCTACTCGTAAGGGAAAACTTGGAAGTCCCTGAGTTCAGTTTTCCGGAAGGATATGAAATTAAGACCTTTGAATCAGGCTGTGATGAGAATTCATGGTGTGAAGTACGAAATGCAGGTTTTGCCAAGCTCAAGGGGAGTGATACACCTATAACGCCGGAAATGGTTGCAAAGATGATTGCGGGCGAAGACAATATCGAAGGAGGCTCAATGATACTCTATCACAACGAAAGACCTGTGGGTGTAATACGAGGAGCTAAGGATGAATATGAAGACTCACCCATAATGAATATCGGACCTCTTGCCATAATACCGGAATACCAGGGTAAAGGCTTGGGAAGAAGTTTGCTCAGGGCATCACTCAAATTTGCAAAGGAAATGGCGTACAAAAGGACGATACTCTGCGTGAACGCTGAGAATGAGAGGGCAAAAGCCTTGTATATTCAGGAGGGCTTCAAACAGGTCGAAGCTGTTGTATGCTATAAATATGATCTGATAAATAACAAAAAACCTTGATAATTCAAGGTTTCTTTCATTTGGAGCTGGAGAGGGGATTCGAACCCTCGACCTGAGCATTACGAATGCTCTGCTCTACCAACTGAGCTACTCCAGCATTTATCTATGATTGCCCGCTATTTTAGATTTCTTTTCGTTTTTTTGGGCATTGGAATTACAAGCTCAGTGATTACAAAACCTGCAATTATGGGCAGTGTGATATAGAACCATACATCTGACTTCTTAATGAGCTTGAGTATTACTGCTTCAATAAGAAGGACGCAACCCCAAACGAGCGAATTTTTCGTGGTTTTATCCATATATGTACCTCCTGATGATGTTGTTAAAAATGAAAGTAACACATTAGCATATTCCTACCATTTATTATATCAAAAAAACACATCCAGTACACAATTTTTTGTATTTTGTAACTCCAATATGCCACTTTTATAAAAAATTTGAAATAATACTTTGCACCTTTGCGTTCTTACTGTATTTTTAGGAAAATCGGAAAGTGCTTATAAAGTCTTTTAGCGGGCAAATATGAATTTTATTGATAAACTTTATTATACTAAGTATTATAGTGATAATGAAAGCATAAAACAATATATCAAAGCTTGATTTGCAGCCGTTGTAATAAGTGCTATTTTAAGTAAAATGCAAAGGATGGAGTGATATAGATGAAGAACTATCATAATGGCATATTGGGCAAAGTGCTGATAATAATCTGCGTCATGAGCATAGGTGCAGGATTGACCTTTTGTGCTCCGAGCCCTCAGAGTCCCGGTGCAAACGAGCCCACACCACAAGCGACTCTGACACCTACTCCGACACCGGTTCTCACACCGACACCGACAGCTACACCTACTCCTGTGGAAGAGTCTCTGATTGATTTCTATCCTCTTAAGACAGGAAATATGTGGGAGTATGAGGGTGAAGGCATGGAGTATGCCTCATTTATACAGAAGGTAGTTTACAGTTCAGGAAACAGGCATCAGGTTACTAATGACAATGGGGGTACGGTGATGGCGAATGTGTTGGAAGTAAGAAAGGACAGCATAGTGAATACCTATAGATCAGGAGAGGCTTACACTGATGTGAACTTACTGGGTAAGCCCAGTAATTTGAACATAATACTTCTGCAAACCCCGCTTGAAAAGGGAAACTTTTGGATAAGCGAGGAAAATCACTACGAGATTGTAGATATTGCGGCTGATGTTACTGTACCTGCGGGAGAATTCAAGGACTGCATTGCGGTAAAGGCTACCTTTAAGGATCAGACTTCAAATATGATATTTTACTACAAAAGGGGAATAGGCATGGTGCAGTCTGAGTACAGAACTGATGTGGGGGATCTGATTACATCAAAGCTGAAAAGATATGAATTTAAATAGAGGAAGAAGGCTCCTACATTGAAGGGCCTTCTTCCTTTGCTTCTATCTTAACTATGCTTTTGGTCTTGGAGAGCTGCACAAGCAGCACTCCGGCAAGTATGACAACTGTTGAAAACAGTACAGTAAGGGTAAAGGGTTCACCCAGTATCAGCGCCCCCAGCAAGACGGCTACGGGGGGATTCACATAGGCATAGGTGCCGGCTTTCGCAGCAGGCCATTTTTGCAATACATAAATGTAGGAGGAATACCCAAACCAAGAACCGAAGACAATCAGGTAAAGCAACGCACCAATTCCCTTTGTTGAGAGGTTCACATGAGGAAGCTCTCCGAGGACTATTCCGATAATTACCAAACCGATTCCACCGGCCAGCATCTGGATGGCTATATTCGTAATTACTGAGCCTGTTGGTATAAAGCCTTTTGAATATACAGAGCCGATTGCCCATAAAAAGGCTGCAATTAGAAGTGCCACAGCACCCTTGATTTCCACACTGCCTGCTCCTGAGTTTGAAAGTACAAGCATTGCAACTCCTGAGAATCCAACAAGCAGACCCAGCCAGCCTTTAAAATCTATTCTTGGTCTTCCGGGTATGAGAAGCTCGATTACAGCCATGAAAAGAGGTATCGTGGCAACCAGCAAGGCTGCGATTCCAGAGTGTACATACTGCTCTGCCCACACTACCAGGCCATTGCCTCCCAATAGCAGGAACAATCCTACTATGGACTGATCCCTGACGCTTTTTAGATTGGTCGGGAACTCCAAACCCCTAAGACGGGCAAAAAGCAACATCAGTGCACCTGCTATCAAAAATCTTATCCCTGCAAAAAGCACTGGAGGGAATGTGCTGACACCGATTCTTATTGCAAGATATGTAGAGCCCCATAATATGCAAACTGCAATGTATGCAGCGATTACTTTCGATTCTTCATTCTTAAAAAGCATATATTCAAAACCCCCTAAGTTTATTTCGTAAATCACATGTTATCAATTGCCATAGGATTATTATAAGGCATAAAAACAAATTTAAATAGTATTGACATTATCGCAAATTTGCGATAATATAAATCGTATAAATACGATACAAGGAGTGAATACAAATGAACATATCAAAAATCTGCGATGCTTTAGGTAATGAAGTCAGGTACCAGATAGTCAAATCACTCAAAAATAGATCAATTGCCACCTGCTGCAACAGGATTGAATACTATGAAAACGGCATAAGCGTCGGTGATGTGGTGAACGCTACAGGGCTTGCGCAGTCAACAGTATCACAGCATATAAAAGTACTCTTGGAAGCCGGAATCATTTATAAGGAGAAAAGGGGACAGTGGACTTGTTTTTTCTTGAACAAGGAAATAATCGATGAATTTGTTAAAGGCCTTTCTGATGACTTAATTCAGGCCAACTGTGACTGCAAATAACATAGCAGTATAAAATTTTTTATACATATATATCGTAATATTGCGATTAATTTAAGGAGGAAGTATAATGATAAACCTTTTAAAAGAAACCATAACTTATGTAATTGGCACATTGATCCATAATGCACCGATTCTCGCTTTTGGTATACTCGTAGCTGCTGCAATAACCGTATATGTAGATCCGGAGAAACTAAGGCAGGCACTAATGAAAAGGTCTGGAGTATCAATAGCCGGAAGTGTTGCCTTCGGTGCATTCACTCCGTTCTGCGCTTGCGGGACTATGGCAGTTATTGTATCGATGATGACGACTGCTCTGCCCTGGGGGCCAATAATGGCATTTCTTACATCATCACCTTTGATGAGTCCGGATGAATTCATATTATACTCAGGAATCATAAGCATTAAGTTTGCCGCAGCTCTTACTGCTGCCTCACTGATAATAGGTGTTGGCTCGGGTTATATCACTCATTTTATTGAGAAAAATACAAGTTTGTTAGAAAACCAAGCAAGATTTTCAGGCAATGCAACTTGCTGCGGCAGCAATGCAGCAGCGGAAGCAAGCTGTTGCTCTCAAAATACTGCAAACTCAAAAGCCCAGGGCTTTGCAGAAAAGTACAAACTAAAAGAGCTTTTTAAAGTGTTCTATGAAGTAGGGGTAAAGCGTGTTCTGATATACTTTGCTGTATTTGCTGCTATAGGCTTTCTAATAAACAAATTCATACCTGCGGAAATCATAATGAAATATTTGGGGTCAGGCAACATATTTGCAGTGCCTTTATTAGCTCTTATTGGATTGCCATTGTATGTAAGCGGTTCATCTGCCATTCCAATAATAAATGCTCTTATGATAGGCGGAGCCAGCCAAGGAGCGCTGCTGGCCTTTATGATAACGGGGCCTGGCACAAGTGCCGGCGTACTTGCAGGTTTGGTGACAATCATGAAAAAAAGGGCAATCGGATTATATGTTGCTTACCTTCTGGTGTTTGCTATAATACTCGGATATCTATATGATTTTCTCTTAATGCTTGGTATATAGCACTTCCCAAAAGAATGGGAGAAAATAATTGACACGATTGGATTCTGGGTCTATGATAATATTGTATGTAAGAAAAACTCTTTTCACATACAACATTAACTTAATAGAAATTGTCCGCTAGGGGGGCTTTATGCTGAGATAGCACGGTGCACTTAAAATGCAGATGTGCTGACCCTTTGAACCTGTCTGGTTAATTCTAACGGAGGGAAGCGGTTGTGATTAATAAATAATCTGACCGTAACTTTTGTTTACGGTCTTTTTGTTTGAATAATACCTCCGGACAATTTGAAAGAAGTGATGAACCCAATTTCTTAGACAGTGGCAAAAATATTTATTTGGAGGTATTAGTATGAAAAAGACATCTACAAGAATGCTTACTGAAGCGGGGATTATGATTGCGGCTGCCCAGATACTGAGCTACGTGAAAATATTCGAGGCTCCGTACGGAGGGTCAGTAACTGCTGGAAGTATGATACCCATTATTCTGTTTTCCCTAAGGTGGGGAGTAAAATCGGGACTGCTCGCAGGCACTGCTTATGGCATACTGCAGTTCTTCCTCGGTGGTGCAATTTACTCATACCATATAGTGTCAATATTGTTTGACTATGTAGTAGCTTTTGGGCTGCTTGGTCTAGCGGGGCTATTCCGCAGCAGCATAAAGGGTGTATTTATGGGAACATGTCTTGGCTTGCTGGGAAGGTTTATATGTCATGTAATTTCAGGGGTGGTTGTATGGGCTTCCTATGCGCCTGAAGGTATGAATGCATTGATTTATTCGGTATTATACAATGGCTCCTATCTTTTACCGGAGCTTATAATAACCTTAGTTATAGTTGGAATACTGTATAAGCCTTTAATAAGCAATATAGGACAGAGAGTATAGTAAAGAAAACGTCTCCACTCGCAAGGGTGGAGATTTTTGTTTGGGACAATTTGCATTTTCTGTTATAATGATATTGTTTGATTTGAACTTTTAATATAAGGATGGTTTGGAATGAAAAAGATATTTACTATACTGGTATCCATTATGCTTGTGCTTTCGGGCTGCAGCGCGGATGCCAAAGCAGCAGCAGCAACAGGTGACATAAATATCAAGAATGAAAGGCTTGTTAAAGAGTTTATGAGTACTGTGAATATATTTCACAGGGCTGACGATAGCTTGATGCTTAGTGCCGAGGAAGGCGAGGAGTTTAAGTACTATGACATAGATTTAAGCTCCACACAAGTAACAGACAGTGAATTGACAGAGATGGCCGGCAAATACATTTACTATGAGCCTATAGGAAATAGGGGTTTTGTTGTGGTGGAAGAGCTGGATTACAAAAACACATTAAAATTCATAGGCAGAGATAAAGTAGAAAAGGTTATAGCAGAGGATATCGGGTCAGCTGACGCAATAAATATTTCAATATCCCCGAAGGCCAGCAAGGTTATTTACACATCACTTCTGGAGGGCAGTGATGTGTATGGCATCTATATTTATGATATGGATGCTTCAAAGAATATCAAGCTGATGGATATCAAGAGTGATGGACTTATAGAAGGTTTTAACTATCTTATTAACTGGTCCCCGGATGAGAACAATGTTATAATACAGGACAAGTATATATACGATACACGCAGCGGTTCACAAAGGGGTGAGCTTAAGTCCGCATATTCACAGTGGTCGCCTGCCGGTTCGAAAATTGCGTTTCTACTGGAGGATGAATCGCAGCAATGGCTTCCTACGACGGACTTTTTTGCCTATCCGGGAAAGAAAGTGTGTATATATGATATTTCTAAGGGAAGCTATGATGAGGTCTTCAAGATCGATGGAGACGAGTTTATTTTAGGAGGTATTGCCTGGGGCGGAAAAGACAGCAGGCTGGCTTTCGCAGGAATAAGTGTGAAGGATATGAGCCAGCCGGACTGGTATATGAAGCTTAATTACAGCTCGGTGTATATTGTTGAGCTGGAAAGCAAGAAGAGTAAAAGGCTGGAGACAAATGTAGATGCAAGCGATGGGACTATGATCGAGCTTGGAAATCTCAAGTTTTCGAACCAGGGGAATTTACTCAGTTTTACAGTAGGAAACTATGAAGAAAGCAGCCTGCACATAGTGAATACAGAAACACTTGAGGCGAAAACCTTTGAAAATGTCGAATATCTTCACTGGATTGACGGTGAGAATTATTTAATATCAGCAGGAAAAGACACAATTTATTTTTGCAGGGATAATTCAATAATACGAATAGATGAAAACCTGCAGGATAATATTAAATATACATCAAAAACAAAACTGGACGATTTCTACTTATCCAAGGATGAAAAGGGAATGCTGGTTTTTGAGCTGCAGGATAATGTGCATACTGTAAGGTATATCGGGGAGTAGAATTGTGTAGAGCGAGGTGTTCATATGTATGATAAAATTACAAAAGAGACAATGGTCAAAACCCATTTTGGCTGTAAAATCGAGGATATGGCAAAGACAATAATCCTCACTCCCATATGGAATCTGGAAGGCTTTAAGAGTAAGGCGGATACTGTATTGACGGAGTTTATGGGCTGGTATAAAGGTGTAACCCTTACTTTTGATGGCAAAAGGATAACAGTGATAAGCAGCGGAATAGGATCTCCCATGTCCGGGGACTGTGCTCTGGCCTTAGGATATACCGATTGTGAGAATGTCATATTCTCTGGCTCTGCCGGGGCAATCAATCAACATTACAATATCGGTGACCTGTTGGCTGTGAGTGAGGCGGTTATCGGAGAGGGTTTTTCCAGATATCATGGTGAGAATATAAAAAAGGACTGTTTTGGAGATTTGGTTTCAGGAGACAAAGTGGTTGCACAAAAACTTATGGAGACAATCAGAAAAAAAGAAAACAGATATGGGATTAACAGTCATGAAGGCAGGATATTCTCAATAGACTCTATACTAGGTGAGAGGAAGGATACCTTCGACTATATGCAGGAAAAGGGCTGTGATGCGGTAGAGATGGAGGTATCTGCGGTATTCACGGCATGCAGAAGAGGTGGCAAGAAGGCTGCTGCCATGATACTTATAAGTGACCTGCCCCTTAAATACAGGAATTTGTTTGAGGGTATAACAGAAATTGATATCAAAAGATATAATGAGATTAAGCTCGATTTACCAGGAATACTATTGGAGGCCGCAGCAGGCTTCTAAAATCTAGGAGGTGCGGGGTATGAAATTTACGAGATTTGAAAGACAAGGGGCAGTCAGCTACGGCATGGTGGAGGACAATATTGTTTATAGGATTGAGGGGGATATTTTCGGAGATTACAGAGTAACTGAAGAAAGATATAAACTTTCAGAATTAAGGATACTTGCTCCTTGCAAGCCTTCAAAAATAGTTGCTGTAGGCATTAATTACAGAGACCATGCTACAGAAATGAAGCATGACCTTCCGGAGGACCCGGTGATATTTATCAAACCAGCTACTGCGGTGATTGGACCTGAGGACAAGATAATAATGCCTGCCATGTCTAAAAGGGTTGATTATGAAGCAGAGCTTGCCCTGGTTATAGGAAAACAGGCGAAGAATGTGGAGCCGTCGGAGGCACTTCAATATGTATTGGGTGCAACCTGCTTAAACGACGTAACAGCACGAGACCTTCAGAATAAAGACGGGCAGTGGACACGAGCAAAAGGGTTTGATACCTTCGCGCCCATGGGACCTTTCATAGTAACTGGAGCGGATTACAACAACATAGACATTGAGCTTGTACTTAATGGTGAAGTCAAACAGAAATCCAACACTGCATATTTCATTACCAAAGCTCAAGAAATTGTAAGCTACATATCCAAAGTAATGACCTTGAACCCTGGGGATGTGATAGCAACAGGAACACCATCGGGAGTTGGTCCAATGTCAAAGGGTGATATCGTTGAGGTAAGACTGCAAGGAATAGGAACGCTCAAAAACCACGTAGAATAGTCTAGCCTGTTTGAATAAAATTCTACCTCATGAGCAGAATATTTAATAGATGTTTGTAGGTCAACAAAAAGGAAGTGCCGTACACATGGCATTTCCTTTTTTTGATAAATATGTCTGAAAATTAAAAACGTTTGTATTCGTATGGAGAACATTGATATAAAAATGTCTGTAAAATTTGCACAAAACTATTTTTCTTTCAAAATATTGATGATATAATAATATTGAAAACAATGACGAAACATTAACAAACGAAATATTTAATATTTATACCGGATGGAGGATTTATATGAAAAAGATATTAATTACCGGCTCATTGGGACAAATCGGCACAGAACTCACGGCGTATCTAAGAGGGCAGTATGGCAGTGCAAATGTTATTGCCAGTGACATAAGCAAGCGCGGTGACGACAGTTTCTTTGAAGCAGGTCCTTTTGAAGTGCTTAACGTTGTGGATGCAAAAGGGGTTGCAGATGTTTGTAAGAAATATGGTATAAACCAAATCATACATTTAGCTGCGATTCTGTCAGCAAATGCAGAGAAGAATCCTCAACTGGCCTATGATATCAATATGAACGGAACTTATAACGTGCTGGAGGTGGCAAGAGAGCAAGGAATAGCGGTATTTACTCCCAGCTCAATAGCGGCTTTCGGAGCAAGTACTCCTGTTGAGAATACTCCTCAGGATACAATCCAAAGACCATCAACAATGTATGGAGTAACTAAGGTCGCAGGCGAACTTCTCTGTGATTACTACTACAAAAGGTTTGGAGTAGACACCAGGGGGGTAAGATTTCCTGGTATAATCTCCTATGCGGCTCTTCCCGGCGGCGGCACAACAGACTATGCAGTTCATATATATTATGAAGCATTAAAGAATAAGAAATATGCATCCTTTATAGGAGCAGGCACATACATGGATATGATGTACATGCCGGATACACTTAAGGCAATACATGATCTTATGGAAGCAAATCCAGACAAGCTTGAGCACAGAAATGCTTTCAACGTAACTGCAATGAGCTTTGATCCTGAAATGCTGGCTGCTGAAATTAGGAAACACATTCCTGAATTTGTACTTACTTATGATGTTGACCCGGTAAGACAGGCTATTGCAAATAGTTGGCCTAATTCCCTGGACGACAGTGCTGCAAGGAAGGAATGGGGATGGAATCCTAAGCATAATTTAGCATCTATGACAAAAGATATGCTGGAGAAGTTAACTGTAAAATTAAACATAAACAGATAAAAACTATTATAATAACGGTGTTTTGGGAAAAGAATATCTAATTCCAAATTCACCTATGAGGAGGTAAAAAAATGGGTTTGCATGATTTAGACTTTATTACTCAAAGACTTAATGCACTCAAGGAACAAGGCCTTTACAGGAAGCTGCCTGTACTTGGAGGACCTTCAGGCCCAAGAAGTGTGATCAATGGTAAGAATGTAATAAACCTTTCTTCCAACAATTACCTGGGCTTGGCCAACCACCCGAGACTTAAGGAAGCCGGCAAGAAGGCAATTGACAAATGGGGCATGGGTGCAGGTGCTGTAAGAACAATCATAGGTACTATGGGCATACACGAGGAATTGGAAGAGAAGCTTGCAAAGTTCAAGCATGTAGAAGCAGTTCTGGTATTCCAGTCTGGTTTTACTGCAAATGCTGCGGCTATTCCGGGCATAGTAGACAAGGGCGATGTGGTTATAAGCGATGAGCTCAACCATGCTTCAATCATCGACGGCTGCAGACTCAGCAAAGCTGATGTAGTCAGATACAAGCACAGCGATATGGAAGACTTGGAAAGAGTAATCAGTGAAGTTAAAGACAATTACAATACAAAGCTTATTATCACCGATGGCGTTTTCAGCATGGACGGTGATATAGCAAAGCTTCCTGAAATTGTTGAAATAGCTGAGAAGTACGGCTGCCTCACATATGTTGACGATGCACATTCCAGCGGAGTGCTTGGAACCAATGGACAGGGATCTGCTCACCACTTCGGCTTAAGTGACAGAATTGATGTGCAGATAGGAACTCTTTCAAAGGCTATTGGTGTTGTTGGCGGATATGTAGCTGGCAGGAGAAACCTTATAGACTGGTTGAACCACAGAGGCAGACCATTCCTATTCAGTACTGCAGCTCCACCAGCAGTGGCAGCAGCTTGTATTGAAGCAATCAATATACTTTCAGAAAGCAGAGAACTCACAGACAGAATGTGGGACAATGCAAATTACTTCAAGAAGAAACTTCAGGAACTAGGTTTCAACACTGGAAGAAGTGAAACACCAATCACTCCTGTAATCACTGGAGATGACAAGAAGGCTGTTGAACTTAGCAAGAGACTCTTTGAAGAAGGAGTGTTTGCACAGAGCATAGTATTCCCAACAGTTGCAAAGGGTGGAGCAAGGGTAAGGACAATAGTTACAGCGGCACATACAAAGGCTGACCTTGATGAGGCTGTAGCGGCATTTGCAAAGGTAGGAAGAGAGCTCGGGCTCATAAAATGATATAACATTGTAGTTAAAGAGCACCTGACCAGGTGCTCTTTTGTTGTACTTCTGCGCTGCTGAAACTTTTACCAGCGATATTACGTCATTATAAATGATATAATTATTAGAAAAGGCCGGGGGTGTAGATGTGAAAAAATATATGGCAATTATGGCAGCAGCGTTTATGCTTGCAGCAGTGGCAGTTTATTTTGTTTTTCCGCTTTTTTGGACAACCACTCAATACACTCCTGATAAAGTGCATCTCGTTGTTGAGGGAAGCATTGCAGAAGAAGATTCACCTATAGCGGAAAACGGACAGCTGCTTTTTCCTTTAGATACGGTGAAAAAGTATATCGACCCTAATGTGTATTGGGATGAAAAAGCAAGCAAGGTGGTTTTGACTACCAAAGACAAGGTGCTCATAATGAAGACAGGCAAGCTTACAGCAATGGTGAATGCTCGTCCGGTGGACCTCAATATTCCGGCTAAACTGGTTGATGACAAGCCTTATATACCCATACAGATGCTAGAGGATATGTTTGGAATTGAGCTTCAATGGATTGAGAAAAACAATGTGGCAGTGCTTGATTATAGGAAGAATACTATTCAGGTTGCAGTAGTGCAGGCAGACAACAGGGTAATGAGAATGAAACCTACTGTATGGTCTCCAGCAGTGAAGAAAGATATTAAGAACGGCGAAACTCTAAGAGTATTCGGGGAGAACGGGAAATGGTACAAGGTGCGAAGCGAGGAAGGTTTTGTGGGATATATCGAAAAAAAGCATGTTAAGACCGAGCTTATAGCTTCCGGGACAGATGTAACTGAGCCGACCGGCAGCGGTGCGGCCTGGAAGCCGAAGCAGGGTAAGGTAAATATGACTTGGGAATATGTTGGAAACAAGAATCCCGATGTTTCAAAGCTGAAAAGCATTAATGGCCTTGACGTGGTGTCTCCAACCTGGTTCAACATAGTGGACAAGCAGGGAACAGTAACAAACAAGGCTGACAGTGGCTATGTAAAATGGGCACACAGCAACGGCCAAAAAGTATGGGCTCTTGTGGGAAATGGATCTGATCCGGACATAACCCATGGCTTTCTTAACAATACTGACATCAGAGAAAAGATAATTCAGCAGTTGTTGATTTATGCAAAGCTTTACAAGCTTGACGGCATCAATATAGATTTTGAAAACATATATATGAAGGACAGAGACATGCTGACTCAGTTTATGAGGGAGCTGGCACCTTTAATAAGGGAACAGGGGTTGGTGGTTTCAATAGATGTAACCTTCAGATCCTCCAGCGAAAATTGGTCCATGTGCTATGACAGAAAGGCTTTGTCTGAGGTAGTGGATTATATCGCAGTAATGGCATATGATCAGCATTGGGCTTCAAGCCCTGTGGCCGGCTCTGTAGCGGAGTTCGGCTGGGTTGAAAGCAACCTTAAGAGGATTCTTGAAGAGGTTCCAAGTGAAAAGGTTCTGCTGGGACTTCCTTTTTACACCAGGGTGTGGAAGGAGGAACTGGTAGATGGCAGGGTAAAAGTGTCTTCTACAGCTGTATCAATGGATTCGGTGGAAAAAATACTGTCAGAAAAGAAGCCCGCAATCATATGGGATGAGGAAAGCGGCCAAAATTATGTTGAGTATAAGGTGGGCAAGGTCACAAATAAAATTTGGATAGAGGATGATAAGTCTATAAACTTGAAATCCTCTCTAGTGCACAAATATGACCTGGCAGGAGCTGCTTCCTGGAGGAAAGGCTTTGAATCGGATGATATCTGGGCTGTGCTTCAGGATAATCTAAAGGTCAAGCAGAACTATGCTCAATGGGCAAATGCCAATAAGACAGCGAATACAGTGGCTAATTAGAATAAAACCTGCCTGTAGTAAATACAGGCGGGTTTTGCTATCATTAGAGTATATTATAATTTGTAAAGGCTGATGTGTATGACTATTGAAAAAGAAATAAGAATATCTGTAAGGGATTTGGTGGAGTATTCCTACCGTTCAGGAGATTTGGATTCAAGATTTGTGGGAATGGGAAGAGCCCTTGAGGGAGCCAGACTGCATCAGAAAATCCAGGGGCTTAGGAAAGGTGAAGCAGCAGAAGCTGGAGAAGTCTATCAAAAGGAAGTAAGTATATCCAGTACAATTAACTACAACAACCTTACTTTTGCTATTTCGGGCAGGATTGACGGGCTTATTGAGAATAGCCAGGGCATTACCCTGGAGGAGATAAAGACTACTGTGAGCCCTTTGGAGTATATAGAAGAAGACACTTATCCTGTGCATTGGGCACAGGCCAAGTGCTATGCCTACATGTACGCATCGGAGCATAATACTGAGATTGCCAATATCCAGCTTACTTACTTCAATACTGACAGCGGGGAGATGAAGATGTTTGTTAAGTCTGTGGAAATCAGCGAGCTTTTGGGCTACTTCATGGAGTTGCTGGAGAAGTATTACAACTGGGCTTTTGCAATGTATGAATGGAGCAGTCTGAGGGATAGTACTATTAAGAAGCTTGAATTTCCATACGTCGAATATCGTAAGAATCAGAGGAAGCTTGCGGTTGCAGTATATAAGACTATAGAAGCTTCCAAAAGGATTTTCATACAGGCTCCAACCGGGACAGGCAAGACAATTTCCGCGCTTTTTCCTGCTATTAAGGCTTTAGGAGAAGGCAATACAGGCAGAATATTCTACCTTACAGCAAAAACCATAACAAGACAGGTTGCTTTGGATGCTATAAGAAAGATGTGGGAGAGAGGCCTTCGCCTTAAAGCCATAGTGCTGACAGCGAAGGATAAGATATGCTTCAAAGAAGAAACAAACTGCAATCCCGAATACTGCGAGTACGCAAGGGGATACTTTGACAAGGTGAATATCGTATTGAAAGAGGTCTTTGCAAAGGAAGGAATAATAACCCGGGAAATAGTGGAGGAGTATGCAAGGCAGCACACGGTATGTCCTTTCGAGCTTTCTCTTGACCTGGCTTACTGGATGGATTGCATTATATGCGATTATAATTATGTATTTGATCCAAGGGCAAGCCTCAAGAGGTTTTTCTTGGATAAGGAAAGCAACTATGTGCTTCTTATAGATGAAGCCCATAATCTTGTGGACCGCGCCCGGGAAATGTTCTCCGCTGAGCTTCACAAGAAGCCCTTTCTTGATATAAAGAGATCTATGAAAACGACAGCACCATATATATCAAAAGCTGCGGGCAGAGTCGATTCTGTATTGCTGGCTTTGAAAAAGAAAAGCGAAGACAGGAGCTGCTGCATTGAAATAGAGAAACTCAAAGAGCTATACCCGGCACTAAAGGATTTCGTTAGTAAAGGCGAGGAGTGGTTGGGATCAAACAATGGCGTGGAGGGTCATCGTGATGTTTTGGAGCTTTATTTTGAAGCTATCGCATTTCTAAGAATTTATGAAATATTCGATGAGAGATATACGACATATATTGAGCTTTCCAGAAGTGATGTGAAGCTCAAGCTTTTTTGCCTTGACCCATCAAAGCTTCTGGGGGATATAACCGGGAAGGTTAAGTCCGCTGTGTTCTACTCTGCCACATTGACTCCGCTGAATTACTTCAAGGACATACTGGGCGGCAGTCGGGAGGACTATAACATGAAGCTTGCCTCGCCCTTCGAGGATTCCAATCTGTGCCTGACAATAGCGCAGAATGTATCTACAAAATACATGAACAGGGAGAACAGCCTTTCTGATATAGCAGATTATATTAAAACTTTTATTGATGGTAAGAGGGGGAATTATATGGTGTTCTTCCCCTCATATAAATATATGAATGAGGTGTACACGCTTTTTGCCGATAAATATCCCCATATAGAAGCAATGCTTCAGCAGCCAACCATGCAGGAGGAGGAAAAAGAGAGCTTCCTCCAATGCTTTCAGCCGGATACTGAGACGGGCTTGGTTGCCTTCGCAGTGATGGGCGGCATGTTTTCTGAGGGAATAGACCTTGTGGGAGACAGGCTTATAGGAGCTGTTGTTGTAGGCGTGGGTCTTCCACAGGTTTGCTTCGAAAGAGATATTATTATGGATTTCTTTAAGAATAAGAACAGCGCGGGTTTTGAATACGCGTACATGTACCCGGGGATGAACAAGGTCATGCAGGCAGCGGGACGGGTCATAAGGTCAGAACTCGATCGCGGGGCTGTATTGCTCATTGACGAAAGGTTTGGCAGTAACCGCTATACCAGCATGTTTCCTCAGGAATGGCTGCATAATAATAGAGTAAAAAGTCCGGAAGAGCTTGGGCTGATACTTGGTAAGTTCTGGAATGGTTAAGTACAAAAATCTGTTTTATGAAATTCATATATGCTATAATGTTTTTATGTAAATAATCATAGTTATTGTTAACAGGAGTTATATATGAGCACTATCACGATAGAAAATATGAAGAACTTCTCTGACATGGTATCAGAATTCTATACCCTTTTTTTTAGAAGTTATCCATTTATGAAGCCTTTTCTCATGAATATCTTCCTGTTCAGCTCAGATAATTTTGGAATTATCATCAAGGAAGAGGGAATAGTTTCCGGTAAGTTTTCTGTTTTTCACAGCACCGAAGGCAATATTGTAAAAGAAGGTATAGAAGATGGAATTACTGTCAAGTTCACGCTTAATAGAAAGCATTACGAAGATATGATGCAGAACAGGAGAAGGTATATGGAGAAGCCATATAAGCTGATTAAGTTTTTTCCTGCTTTTCTGAAATCAGTGTCTATAGACAACAGAAAATTTAGGGACGATGTTCTTATAGGAAGTAAAGTGTCCTTGCGGCCTGGAGTGGATAGCGATCTCTATCTGCTGCTAAAGTGGTACAACAATACAGAATTGAATAAGCTTGCAGGCTGGAGTGATTCGAAGGTCTCGGCAGACAAACTCAGGTACAACATGTCCAGGAGCTTTGGATACGATCCCATGAACCTGATGATAGATAATGAAGAGGGAACGCCTATAGGCACAATACAGCTCTATGATTTTAATGAGCAGGACAAATGCTGCAAGCTGGGTATAAGAATTGGAGACAAGGACTACTGGGGTAAGAGCTATGGTGAGGATGCTGTAAAAACGCTGCTGAAATATGCTTTTATGAAAATTGATATATACAGGGTGACCTTGAAAGTGTATGAATATAATGAAAGAGCAGTCAAATGCTATCTTAAATGCGGCTTCCAGTACGAGGGCAGGACGAGGCAGTCAGCCTACATAGACGGTAAATTCTATGATGAGATAATAATGGGGGCTCTGAAAAGTGATTTTATGAAGCAAAAATAAGACTAATAAGAAAATAGACTTGTCATTGACAAGTCTATTTGTTACCCATATCCTTCATGTCCTGCATCATGTCTGAAACTCTGAAATATGCATTTCTCGCTGAACGTGAAACCTTTTTACGAGATTTCGAATTTAACGCAGGGATTAGAACCATTCCTGCCAGTGCGCCTACAGCTCCCCAAGTCATCATGCTTCTGGAGGCTTTTCGCATAACGATAGCACTTCCTTTCAGGTTTTTAATGTTATATTAATAGGGTGCTTTTTTTTATATTTATTAAACCATGAAAATAATAGAATTTTTTAAATCCCCAGCAAGTCAAAGCTGGGAGTGAAGTCACTGCTTGCAGCTTCAAGCTCTTGCGTGAACCCATTCTCCAAACCTGCTTCAAAGAAGCAATCAAGCACTTCTTCATATTCGACCGAGCTTATTTTTCTATTAATCTCTTTGTATTCATGAGACCGGTACATCGGCGTGTATTGGCACATTATGCTTACATATGCATACTTTCCTATATTTTCACGTATCCACCTGAATACTTTTTTTGAATCCTCTATTAAACCTGGAAGGATGAGATGTCTTATAATAAGGCCCTTTCTAATCATTCCATTTTCGTCGAACTCAGGATAGCCTACCTGGTCATACATTGCTTTGACTGCTTTTGAGGCTTGCTTGAAGTAATCACTTGCACCGGAATATTTCAGGGAATACGAATCATTGAAATATTTGATATCAGGAAGATACACATCTACAATTCCGTTTAAGGCTTCAATAGTTTCCTCAAGCTCATAACCATTGGTATTGTATATAACCGGCAAGTGCAAGCCGACAGCTTTCGCCTTTTTGACAGCCTCTATGATATGAAAGGCGTATGGTGAAGGCGAGACCAGGTTAATATTGTGCGCTCCTTGTGCTTGCAGCTGGAGGAATATTTCCGCCAACCGCTCGGTGGAGATTTTCTTTCCGAGAAATGTACCTGAGGTATTTTGGCTAATTTCATGGTTCTGGCAAAACACGCATTTCATATTGCAGCCACTGAAGAAAATAGTGCCTGAGCCTTTTTCACCTGATATGCACGGTTCTTCCCACTGGTGGAGGAATGCCTTTGCTGCCAGCACTTCAGCACCTGCACCACAGACGCCTGCTTTTTCAAATCTATTGACACCGCACTGCCGCGGACAGATTCTACAGTTTCTTAATATTTCCTGCATACTGAGATTCCTTTCTTTACAATGAGTAATGAATAATATTTGCCCTTATGGTACTGAAAATATTAAATCATATCGAAATAGAATTTTGAAGGATTTATTCAGTTATTTATAGAATAATTTAAAAAGGTAAGAAAATGCAAGAAATTTGTATAATAATATATAAAAATGCAAGGGTGAGGGTTAATGACTGAACAGGATTTGTTATTCTCGTTGGATATCGGTACAAGAACTGTAGTTGGTATTGTTGGCTATCATGACGGACAGAGATTCAAGATTCAGGCCTTTCATGTGGAAGAACACAAGGAAAGGGCTATGTATGACGGACAGGTTCATGATATTGATCTGGTTGCCAAGGCTGTTTTGAAGGTCAAGGAAAAGCTTGAGAAAATGGCAGGCTTGGAGCTTAAGAGAGTATCCATTGCAGCTGCAGGAAGATCGCTAAAGACCTGCAAGGTTTTTGTGGAGAGGGATGCGGATCCTTCCTTGGAGGTTGACAGCGAGCTTGTAAGCAGTCTTGAAATTGAAGCCATCCAACAGGCTCAGAAGGAAATAGAAGAGCTGAACAATGAGGATGACCAGTCATACTTCTGCGTAGGTTATGCTGTTGTGAACCAGTATCTTAATGGAAGCATAATAGGCAATCTTGAAGGGCACAAGGCAAAGAGGGCCGGGGTGGAAGTGCTTGCTACCTTCCTTCCGAGAGTTGTTGTGGAAAGCCTTTATGCGGTAGTTTCAAGAGCCGGATTAGAGGTTGCAAGCCTCACTCTGGAGCCAATCGCAGCTATGAACGTATCTATTTACAGCAGCTTGAGGTTATTAAATCTTGCGCTTGTAGATATTGGGGCGGGGACATCGGATATCGCTCTGACAAAGGGCGGCACAGTTTTTGCCTTCGCAATGGCTCCTATAGCAGGAGATGAGATTACTGAGAAGGTAGCAGAGGTTCTACTGCTTGATTTTGAGCAAGCGGAAAGAGTTAAAGTATGCCTTAACAATAAAGAAACGGTTAAGTACAAGGATATTATGGGGATGACCTATGAGAAAAGCACAGCGGAAATTGTAAAGGATATTGATTCCGCTATAAGGAACCTGGCTAAAGAGATCAGCAATAAAATAATGGAATACAACGGGAAGGCACCCAGCGCAGTATTCCTGGTAGGCGGAGGAAGCCAGATACCTAAGCTCACAGAATATATTGCCGAGTTTCTTCAGCTGCCCGTAGAAAGGGTAGGGGTACGAAGTACAGATATCATCAAGGATGTAGATATAAAGAGCAAAAAGCTTTCGGGACCGGAATTTATAACACCTATTGGAATTGCGGTAACCGCACATTTGAACAGACAAAAAGATTTTCTTCATGTTACTGTCAACGGGGTAAATGTAAAGCTGTTTAATTCAAAGACTCTTACAATAGCAGACAGCCTTATACTGGTTGGATATAATCCCCGAAACCTTATAGGCAGGAGAGGAAGCACAGTAAACTTTAAGCTTAATGGTAAAGCAGAAATTGTAAGAGGAGAATCGGGAGAACCTGCAGTCATATATCTTAACGACCGCGTATCCGGGCTCGACAAGCCAATAGCAAGTGGAGACAGGATAGTAGTGGAGCCGGCAGTCGAGGGAAAGCCTGCAGAACTATTTGTGAGAGACTACATGGATAACTATGCAGAAAAGACTATTTATATAAACGATGATCCATATGCCATAAAGCCTGAAGTGTTCATAAATGGTACTGAAAGCGATATGGACTCGCCAATAAAAGATGGGGATGAAGTAAGCATCAAGTGTATAGAAAGGGTTCTTGAGCTTTTAGAACATTTGGATTTAAGCTATTATGACACAGAGATAAGTATAAACGGCAGGAAAGCTGCACTGGATGAAACTATTGGCAATGGTGATTACATTACTTACAAAGCTTTGGAGAAAGCAAAATCCGGCAGTCAGCCGAGCAGCCCTGTAGAAGGCAACAGCGTAAATGTGATTTTGAATGGTAAGTCGGTCGTACTTCAAACTAATAAATCACAGTTTTTGTTTGTGGATGTTTTCAATTACATAGATATTGATGTAAGGAGTGTCAAGGGAACAATTGACATGTTTTTAAACGGGAACAAAGCCAACTATACAGACGTCATACAAGATGGAGACAGAATAGAACTTCATTGGGATGAAAAATAGATTTTTTATTTTCAATTCGATGGAATTAAAGAGTAGGGGAAATGTATATAATATATTAATGCGTCTTGTACAAGTAGTGATTTATTAGATTATTTGTTACGTGGTTTAACTCTCGTAACACGCGACGCATAACTGTTTTTAATGTATAGTGTGGGAGGTTATATATTGAGCAAGGGTATGAAAATAGGTATCGGCATTATTATAATACTGTTATTGGCAATTGTAGCTCTTAGCATTGCAATGGTAAACGGAGAAAAAATACACTCGAATATTACAATCAGCGGAATTAATGTTGGGGGCCTTACACCCTCACAAGCAGATAGTATGCTGAAGGCAAAAATGCAGCCGACTATTGATAGTGCCGCTATTGCACTTAAATTCAGGGAAAAAGCATGGAAACTCAAGTATAGCGACATAAATTTCAAATATGAGTATGAAGATGCTGTGACTAAGGCTTACGACATCGGGCATAAGGGTAATTTATTCAAGAGAGTGGCAGATGTAGTGACCGCACAGCTTGGAAGAGAAGATATAAAGCTCAATTTCTCTTATGATTCAGAGTATATCAGAAACAAGCTTGTGGATATATTTGAGGAGATAGGCCAGGAAGCCAAAGATGCTACTGTTGTGTTGAAGGATCAAGTCTTTGTCATTACTGATGAAGTTGAAGGCAGAAAGCTGGACGTCAATCAATCCTACGACCTTATAAAAGCCCAGATTGAGAAGGTTGCATTTGAGGATGTGGAGTTGGTCGTTGGTACTACACAGCCCGAAATAAAGAGGGCAGATCTTGAGAATATAAAGGATAAACTGGGAGAATACTCTACAAAGTTTAATGCTGCAGATGTTGACAGGACTCATAATATTAAAATAGCCACCATCAGTGCGTCAAATATACTTATAAAGCCCGGACAGACCTTCTCGGTCAATGAGATGGTAGGACCGAGACTTGCAAAGTTCGGGTATAAGGAAGCCAAGGTTATAATAAATAATGAGTTGGTGCCTGGAATCGGCGGCGGAGTATGTCAGGTATCCTCCACCTTATATAACGTAGCATTGCTTTCAAACATGAAAATAGTGGAGCGCAGAAACCACTCTCTTCCGTCCGCTTATGTACCCCTTGGAAGAGACGCGACTATATCTGAGGACTATATTGATTTTAAATTTCAAAATACTACTCAATATCCAATATATCTCTATGGAGAAGTTAAGGGCAGCTGGGTCAAGTTCAGCTTATATGGACGAAATGAAAATTCGGGAAGATCAGTAAAAATTAAAACTGAAATGATAAAGAAGACCGAGCCTCAGATAAAAATAATTGAAGACCCTGCCTTGCCGGAAGGTACAGAGGTCGAAGAAAAGAAGGCATATACAGGGTATGTGGTAAAAAGCTGGAGAGTAATAATGGAAAATGGCAAGGAAGTATCGGTTGAGGAGCTTCCATTGAGTACCTACAGGGTTGCAAACGGAGTAAAGAGGGTCGGAACTAAGAAGGTTGATCCCCCTCCTACAGATAATGAAGGTTTGCTAGAAATAACACAATAAACTCAGGCGCCCTGTGATAGAATTCGTTTTAAGAAGCAGGGCACAAAAATAATGAAGTGCATTATTAACATTTTGATTGAATTATAATCTGTGATGTTAATAAGCACTTAGACAGGAGACAATTGAATGAACGATTCGCTTTATTCCAAGAAGGTTACATGTCCAATCTGCGGTAAGCAGTTTTCTTCCATGAAAGCTAAGGTGAATTCCTGCAAGGTAGAAAAGAAGGATGAGGATTTCTGCACTCACTATGTGGATTTAAATCCAATATACTATGATATATTTGTATGTCCCTTTTGCGCATATTCAGCATCTGAGAACTCATTTGAAGTGATTAACGAAAGGGAAGTCAATCTTCTTAAGGAGGCCTTTTCAGGAAGGACAGTAGGCAGGAGTTTCTGCACAGAGAGAGACTGGAATGCTGCAATAGCCACATTCAAATTAGCTATTCATACAGCAGAGCTCAGAAATGCAAAGTCCAGTATACTAGCCGGCTTGTGCCTCAAGCTTGCATGGCTTTACAGGTTTGCAGACGACAAGCAGGAAGAAATATTCCTAAATTATGCGCTGCAGAATTATTCGGAGGCTTTCGACAAGGAAGAGCTTCCAATAGGCAACTTGAATGAGATATCGATGATGTATCTTCTGGGTGAGCTGTCTAGAAGACTTGGGAAGTTCAACGATGCAGTAGTATGGTTCGGTAAAGCTGTTGCGAGCCCTGAGAAGAATGCAAACCCCAAGATAGAGAGGCTGGCCAGGGATCAGTGGATATTAGCCAAAGAGCAGTATAAGAAAAATGAAAAAGCAGTATAGTTATATATTTCGCGAAAAACATTTAATAATCTTCATTCAAATTTCGCGTAGATATTTCCTTAGTTGTTATTGAATTCGCACTATACCCAATGTAATTTCTGATCTGCGTTCAATATAGAATTAATGATTACTTATAAATACGGTATTAAATTACAAAAGGGCTTAGCGCTAAAATGCGTTAAGCCCTTTTGTAATAATTGTGAAAAAATCTTTGGAATTATTTCACTGTTAATTAATTGAATTATCAGACGATATTAAATAAAATATTAATAAGTAGTTAAAAGTACGGAAAATCGACTATTATGAATTTTTTACGAGTGGGGGACAGGTTATGGGATATAATAACGAGGCTATCAGAAAGATTGAAGAAAGTGTATCAAAGGCTATAGTAGGCAAGCGGGATACTGTGGAGAAGCTCCTGGTAGCTCTGCTTGCGGGCGGACATGTACTTATTGAGGATGTTCCGGGAGTTGGCAAGACTACGTTAGTGCATGCAGTTGCCAAGTCGATAAGCTGCAGCTTCAAGAGGATACAATTTACTCCTGATCTGCTTCCATCGGATATTACCGGGGTCACTGTCTATAATGTGAAGCAGGGGGAGTTCGAGTTCAAGCAAGGCCCGATAACTTCAAACATAATACTGGCTGATGAGATAAATAGAAGCTCTCCCAAAACGCAGTCGAGTCTTCTTGAAGCTATGCAGGAGCGGCAGGTAACTGTGGACGGCAACACCTACAAGCTGCCGGAGCCCTTTATGGTGCTTGCAACTCAGAACCCTATAGAATATGAGGGTACATTTCCTCTGCCTGAAGCGCAGATAGACAGGTTCACAATGAGGATATCCATGGGTTATCCAACCTACACTGAAGAAAAAAGCATTCTGAATAAATACAAGGCTGATAACCCGTTAGTGAAGATGGAACCGGTTATAAGCGTGGAGAATGTGCTGGAAATACAGAAAAGCGTGGAGCAGGTGCATGTGGACGATTCTATTCAGGATTATATTGTGCAGATTGTTCAGGCGACAAGAGGACATAAGGATGTTTATCTGGGCTGCAGTCCAAGGGGGACCCTGTCACTTTTCAATAACTGCCGCGCACTGGCTTTTATACGAGGAAGGGAGTATGTAATTCCCGATGATGTAAAAGAGCTTGCACTGTGTACGCTGGCTCACAGAATCATACTGAAGTCTGAAGCAAGAATACAGGGAAAGGACCAGGATTCGGTGCTTGCAGAAATTTTAAAAAATATAAGAGTGCCAGTGGTGAATACCAATGGCTAAGATAAATTATAAAGCACTAGCCTTGATTATGGTGCTTTTTACCGTGGCGCTGTTCGTAGGGGGCGTATTTATTTACGGGCTTTTCTTTATAGGCCTTTTCTTGATGCTAACCTCTTATGCGACTGGCAGAAGCACCTATAAGAATCTGGTGAATCTGGTTTGGAAAAACAGTGATAAAGCAGTTACAGGGGACAGGGTAAGCTTGAACATGGACCTCTATAATTCGGGCTATATGCCGATTCCGTATTTGAAGGTCACCGCCAGCCTTCCCCAAAAGCTTGTCGGTGAAGAGCAAAAACAGAAGATATATTCTTTGATGCCCGGTGTTAAAGCGACCGTGTCCAGAGATTTTATCTGCAGGCATAAAGGGGTCTATAAAATCGGTTATGTCGAAACGGAGTTTGGCGATATATTAGGTATTTTCAAATGGAAGAAGATTTTTGACGAAGAAATATATATTTTTGTATACCCAAAGGTGCATTTGCTAAAGCATCTTGATATTCCTATGAGGCAGCAGTTCGGTACTGTTGCTGTCAAACATAACGCATACGAGGATTACGCCAGTACCAGGGATATCAGGAAATACAACATCGGGGACAGCTTCAAGAAGATACATTGGAAAGTGACTGCCCATAGAGGGGATTTTTTCGTAAGGAATGTTGAACTCAATGCCTCTGCGGATTTGAATATTTTTCTTGATTTATATGATTACGGCTTTGATGACGAGACGGCCTTCGACTTGGAAGAGAAAGGGGCTGAATGTGCAGCGTCCATCATCAGATATGCGCTTTCCCATTCGATGTCAGTGAATTTCATAGCTAAGGGCGATAAGTCTGTAACTCTTGCTGCAAAAAAGGTGGATCGGTTCAGCCAGTTCCTTGATGCAATAAGCAAGCTGACTGCAAAAGGAGATATGCCTATTGCTGATTTGGTCAGAAGAGAAGCGCGGAAGCTGGACTGGGATGCTACTGTGATGGTGATAACTCCTTGTATCGACAAGGCATCCGCAGAAACCTACCTCTCCTTGAAAACCTCAGGAATAGAGTTTGTGGTTGTATACTTATGCAAAGACAAGGAAGAGCGCAGTGAAAGCATTGAATTGCTCAGGAACAACGAATTCAAAGTATTCGTGGTTGATCTGGAGGACGATTTGAAGCAGGTGCTGGGAGGTCACTATGAAAAATAAGAATATTAAAGAAATACTCTTTTATTTCAGCCTGATATTCATAATGGTTATGAGCTTGAATCTTGCGATTATGGACTCTACGGGGATGAATCTGCCTCTTGTCAGGATGGCGTTTTTTACACTGATAACAACAGCTGCAGTATCCGTAATATTAATATTCCCCATAAGTCTTCTTGTTTTCTTGATTCCGGGAATATGCCGGATCCTTTATCTGTACTATACGGATGCAGCATTGATAAATCTCTATGTACAGAAAATACTTGGCTTTTTCTATTGGCTATATGGATATACAGTGGGATATAACAATTTTGAGCCCGGTTATTCCTTAGTATTTGCAATAATGTACACTGCTTTCATAACACTTATTGTTTCAATTATTGTATATAGCGGAAGGGCAGGCTTTATGCTTATTACACTCGGCACTGCAGTGCTTTCCTTCTTCTGGTTCATTTATGTGGGAAAGGCAAGGCTGTACCTGGTGCTTTACCTATCCGCGTCAATATTGCTTTATTCCTATCAAATATACAAAAGAAAGCTCAAGGAGTGGAGGAAAGCAGGCAGCAGCGTTGAGTATGATGTTGGACGTAACTGGATGCTTTGTTCCGCTATTGTCGTTTCAATTTCCTTGATTCTTTCCCTTGCACTTCCTTTGAATATCAGCGCTGTAAGATGGCCATGGTTCAACGACAAAGTAGTAAGCCTGTTTCCTTTTATCGCAGATTGGCGAAATGATACGCTGGAATCTTTCAGTTATGGGTTTAACTCCAGGTACAGCCTGAGCTCTGCCGGTTACAGGAGCAAGAAGCTTGGCGGGGAAGTGCTGCTGGATGAATCGGTTATGATGACTGTAAAAACGCTGGGCGAGGAGACGTTATATCTCAGGGGAGCAGTAAAGGACAAATATTCAGACAACAGCTGGAGCAAGTCAAGCAAGAGCTATAAGGAGTACAGCCCGGGATATGCAATGCCTCTGCCTTACGGAAGCAGCGTGACGACCCGGGAAGCCGCCTTGGAGATTACCTACAAAAAGCTTTTGACCTCCACAATATTTGCACCGTACTCAGTTTATCAGGTGCAGCATAGCTTCAAAAGAATATTTGCAGATGAGGATTCAGAGGTATACACTCCTAAAATGATAATGAGAGATGAACCATATACAGTAAAAAGTATAATGCCATATATAGATGTTGAAAAATTGAGGCAAGCAAAGACTGAAAGTTTAGGAGGCAATGAGTTTAAAGTATATACGGCCCTGCCTTCAGACATTTCAGGAAGGGCCAAGACCCTTGCGTGGGAAATAACAAAAGTACAAAACAATGATTATGATAAAGTGAAGGCTATAGAAAGCTATCTGCGCCAGAACTATAAATACACGCTAAAACCCCAAAAGGTGCCTTCAAAAGTTGAATTTACTGACCATTTTCTCTTCGAGGGCAAAGAGGGCTACTGCACTTACTTTGCCACTTCCATGGCAGTATTGCTCAGAGCTTCCGGCATTCCTTGCAGGTATGTTGAAGGCTTTGTATCAAGATATGGAGGGGCTGAAGTAAGGGAGGTCAGGGGTACAGATGCCCATGCATGGGTGGAGGTGTATTTTGATGACTATGGCTGGGTGACTTTTGAGCCTACTCCTCAATATCCCGCAATTGAGCTTAAGGCAGCACGGGAAGCGCTGCAGGAAACGAATATAGACACTCAGGAGGGTACTGCAGCAGATAGTATTGACAGGTCCGATATGTCAAGACGCCGTAGAGACATGGAGATTGAAGAGGGAAGCGCTGCAGGGACAGCAAATGGAAGCGAAGAGAAAAGAAGCTCTCATATCGGGAATACTGCATTGTTTGTGCTTTTATCACTGCTAATAATAAGATTTGGCTTTATGTACCTGGTATGGGCTGTAAAGGAAGTAAGTCTCGGGCACAGTAAAGGGCGAAGATATGCTATGGATTATATCAAGGACGTAATTTGGTACTTGCGCCATGCAGGCTTCACAATAGGCAAGGAAGAGACTATAAGGGAATTCCTGAAAAGAGTCAAATATAATTATGAGGAAAGATTTTCCGATATCTCCAATGTTACACAGATACTAGAGAAGATAAGATACAGTGATAGCGATGTTAGCGCTGAAGAGAGAAGGCTTTTGGAGGTATTTAGAAAAAAAGTGAAGAAGCTTGCGCTTAAAAAGGCAGGAGTATTGCAGTTCTTCATAAGTTTGTATTTGACAGGCAAATAAATGCATAAAATACATGTTGATATCAAAAACTTAACGTGATATAATAGATTCGTTGGCGTGAGTGGCGGAACGGCAGACGCACTAGGTTCAGGTCCTAGCGTTCGCAAGAATGTGCGGGTTCAAATCCCGCCTCGCGCACCATTTTAATAAGCAATTAAAATCATCTGATTTATTCAGATGGTTTTTTATTTTTTGTTCACAAAAATTGATGTCATTTTATGACTTTGAAAATATTGACTGTTGATATAAAATATAAAGGGGATAATAATAATAATATTTTCAGGGAGAGATTACATTGAATATAAGCAATCTAAAGTACAAAATGCTGGTTTCAGACATGGACTATACACTTCTCAACAAGGAGAAGACGGTTTCTGAAAAGAACAGAGAAGCAATAAGGAAGGCAATTGAAAAAGGTGTGCATATAGTAGTTGCAACCGGCAGGATTTATACCTCTGCAAGAGTGTATGCCAAGCTGCTGGGAGTATGTACGCCGATAATAGCAAGCAATGGAGCGATTATAAGAGAAGCTGTCTTTAATAATCCGATGGACACCGAAAAAACCATATATAGAAACATTTTGCCTATGGAAGCGGTAAACGAAATGATAAGATTGTCCCACAAATACGGGATTTTCAGTCACTTTTTCACAGATGACACAATTTATGCTGAGAAACTCGTAAATGTGTCGATGAGGTATACCGAGTGGAACAAGTTCCTTGGGGTGGAAGACCAAGTGAAAATCAAGATAGTTGAGGATGTGGAAAAGGCTGTTGCAGAAGACAAGGTACAAATCTTGAAGGCTGTGGCAGTGGACAGGGATAGTGAAAAAATTCAGAGGTTAAGGGATAGTATAGTAGAGACTGGAATTGTATCGGTAACCCAGTCCATGAAGGATAATCTGGAAGTAATGAACCAGGGGGTTACAAAGGGTAATGCCGTTAAGATGCTTGCAGAGATGTATGGGATAAAAAGAGAAGAAATAATTGCAATAGGAGATAACGAAAACGATATAAGTATGATTGAATATGCAGGCATGGGAATCGCAATGGGAAATGCTGAAGAGTCCCTGAAAAGCGTAGCGAATCACATTACCGGTGACTACCAGGAGGATGGGGTGGCTGAGGCCATAAAAAGGTTTATATTGTAATAGGGATATTTCACAAAACATGTTATATTTGACTTTTCAAAATATTTAATTTACTGGGCATATATATTATGTTAACATAAGTGTATAGCAAATGAGCAGGTCCAGTAAAATACTATTTTGAAAGGGATACAAACATGAAGAAGCTGTTGCTTTTAATTGTTGCTGCAATAATGCTTATGATATATGTGGAGTTCAAGTACACCAGCATATCTGCTTCTGTGGAAAAAAAGCTTATTTATAAAGAGAATGATAGCAGCGTAGCTGAGGTTATGCCCACTATAAAGGTAATGACTTACAATATTCATCGGGGAGTAAACCGGGACAACGAGTTGAACCTGGATGGGATAGTAGAGGCTGTAAAGAATTCTGGAGCTGAGATAATCGCGCTTCAAGAGGTGGAAAGGTACTCGGTAAGAACCAAATTTCAAGACCAGATCAGATATATTGCAGATAAACTATCAATGCAGTATGTTTTTGGGAAAAGTGTAAACATCCTAAATGGACAATTTGGAAATGCCATATTGAGCAAATATCCTATAGAAGAATACGAAGTAAGGGAATTGCCTTCGGAGGGTGAAAATAGAACACTTTTAAGAGCTCAACTGGATGTGTACGGATATAAGATATCCTTTTATAATACTCATCTGGGACTCAAGCAGAGTGAAAGAGACAAGCAGATTGAAGCAATTTTAAAAATAGCAGGTGATGGCAATAACCTCATATTGGCCGGAGATTTTAACGAGAAAGTGGACAAGCTTGGTGCCATTACCCAAAAGTATGGAGATTGCGCCAGCTTTGAAAATAATGACAGTAAAGCTACTTTTGAAAATGAAGGCATAAGTGAACGCATAGATTATATATTTACTTCAAAGGGTTTTGAGGTAAAATCATATAATGTGCCTATATCAGATGCATCGGACCATTACCCAGTAGTAAGTATAATAGAGTTGAAAAATTGACGCAAGTCAATTTTTTTTTGCAGATGATAAGGATATCTGTCTCGTGCTTCGTGCTCCGTGCCTCGTGGCAAAAAGTTTTGAGAAACACTGATTTGGGGCATTCTATACTATACATATCATTTGAAAGAAAGGATTTGATTTTTATGCCTTTTAATCCCAAAAGAGTATTGTTTGAGCAGGATGCTCTTAAATACCCCCTTGGAGGTCAGCTCTTCGATCAGTTTAGTAATAAGGATATTGAAATAAATATGCTGAAATCCCACAACAGGGTTACGGATATACCTGGCAAGACACCGCAGCAGGCATACTCGGAAGGCAAGAGCACTCTTGTAGTGGGGATAAGACGTACCTTGAATTTTGAAAGCTGCAAGCCATCCGCACATTATCAGCTTCCACTTGCTACAGGTTGTATGGGTATGTGCATGTACTGCTATCTGAATACGCAGCTAGGGAAAAAGCCATATATGAGGGTATACGTAAATATAGATGAAATACTATCGAAAGCGGCTGATTATATTAAGGAACGTGAACCGGACATCACATATTTTGAGGGAGCTGCTACCTCCGATCCGATACCGGTAGAGCCATATACCGGCTCGCTTTTGAAGACTATCGATTTTTTCGGGAAGCAGGAGCTGGGAAGGTTCAGGTTTGTAACCAAATTCACTGATGTTGAAGGCATACTTAATGCTGAACATAATGGACATACCACTATAAGGTTTAGCCTCAATTCTGCAAATGTGATTAGAAAGTACGAGCATAAAACAGCAAGTATGGAGGAGCGGGTGGCAGCAGCGCAGAAAATTGTCGAACATGACTATCCTTTAGGGTTTATAATAGCACCCGTTATGCTTTATGAAGGATGGAAGAAGGACTATGATGAATTGCTCCATGAGCTGGAAGTTAAGCTTGGACAGTATAGGGACAGAAGTATAAGCTTTGAAATAATATCGCACAGGTTTACCTCAAGGGCAAAGAAAAATATAAATGAGATATTTCCTGATAATGATGTACCAATGAATGAGGAAGACAGGCGTTTCAAATACGGGCAGTTCGGTTACGGTAAATATGTATATAAAAAAGAAGAACTCTCAGATATGGAAGGTTTTTTTCGGAGCAGAATAGCAGAAATTTTTCCTAATAGTAAGATAGATTATGTGATATAGTATTTATTCGAATACCATAATTATGATATAATGGTAGTACATGCATGTTAGCCTAAATTATGGTTAAGATGCAAAAAATGATTTGGGGGTATGAAGATGAAACAGGTTTCCAAACGACTAAGCTGGATGCTTACTCTGATCATGATCCTCTCAATGCTGCTGCCCATGGGCAGTATCTGGGCAGAAGACAGCAATGCAGTAACAGTAACAATCTTAGGTACAAGCGATTTGCATGCAAACATAGCTACTTTCGATTACTACACTCAGAAAGAGGCGCAGCAGGGCATAGCAAAGGTTTATTCAGTGGTAAAAGATGTAAGGGGTAAGAATCCGAACACCATTTTAATTGACAATGGTGACACGATTCAGGGGACACCGTTTGCCCAGTATTATCTGGACAATTTCAATTCTAAAACTGAAGCAAAAATTGAACATCCAATGATGAAGATAATGAACATGATGAAGTATGATTCATGGACATTGGGTAATCACGAGTTTAATTACGGCGTGAAGCTTCTTGAAAAGATAATGGGTGATGCAAAGTTCCCAGTAATATCTGCTAACATTTACAATACAGATGGTACAAACTATGTAAAACCATACATAATAAAGGAAATAAACGGAATAAAAATTGGTATTCTTGGTTTTACAACTACCGGTGTTTCAACTTGGGATAAAAACAATGTAAAGGATCTTCAATTCAAGGATATAGTTGAAGAAGGCAAGAAATGGGTCAAAGTGTTGAAAGAGACTGAAAAAGTGGATGCTATAGTCGTATCTGCACATTCAGGAATTGAAAAAAAAGGCGACGTATTGAATGAAGATCAGGTTAAAGCATTGGCTGCTGCATGCCCGGAGATTACTGCGATACTATCCGGTCATGCGCACAGTGATATTGGCGGACAGACAGAAAATGGAGTCCTAATAGTTCAGCCTAAAAAGTGGGGACAGAAGGTATCTGAAATTGACCTGACATTTGAAAAGGCTGATGGAAAATGGGCTGTCACAAAGAAGGATTCAAAGAACATCGACGTTAAAGATTACGAACCTGCAAAGGAAGTTCTTGATATAGTAAAAACAGACATTGATGTTGTTGATACAATGGTAAATACAATAATCGGTAAATCAACGGAGGAGTTCAGTGGTATTGATCAGCAGATCAAAGATACAGCACTGGTTGACCTGATACAGAATGTGCAAATGTATTATGGAAAAGCGGATGTATCCATCGCAGCATCATTCAACGACAGCAGCAGAATACCTAAGGGTGACGTTAAGGTAAGCGATATTAACGCCCTTTATGTATATGAGAATTGGTTGAATGTAACTGAAATGACCGGAAAGCAGTTAAAGGATTATATTGAATTCTCAGCTAATTACTTTAACCAGATAAAGCCGGGAGATGAATTGATAACCTTTGATCCTAATGTCCCGGGATATAACTACGATATGATTCAGGGTGTCAATTATCAGCTGGATATAACTCAACCCGCAGGAAAAAGGGTTGTTAACCTAACGTTCAAAGGTCAACCTGTATCAGATACTCTGACATTCAAAGTAGCATTGAACAATTACAGATTTGGCGGCGGCGGCGGCCATATGGCAGCTATCGGTTTAACTCAGCCGAAGAATCTTTATGATTCACAGGTTACCTTAGGTGATGACGGACAGATAAGAACACTTATTATCAATTATATAAAGGAAAACAAAACTATAAGCCCAGTAGTTGATAACAACTATAATCTGATTACAGTACCTACAGACAGGTACACAGCAATAGCAGGTGATACTCTTGAATCAGTAGCGAAAAAATATGGAAAGACTGCAGAGGAACTGCTATCAGTTAACAATATGACAGCAAAAGACGCAAATACAGCTCTTTTAGCAGGTAGAGTCATATTTATTCCTAAAGAAAAGACTGTAAAGAAAATAAGTATATTGACCTCTAACGATTTCCACGGCCTACTGGCTGGAGGCGGAAGTGATCCTGGAATAGCAAAGTTGGTTGGTAACTTGAAAGCTCAGGAAAAGTTGAACAAGGAGGGCACATTGATACTTTCCGCTGGTGATATGTTCCAGGGCAGTGCAGATTCCAACCTCATGTATGGTAAGCCTGTAGTTGCAGCTATGAACACTGCAGGATTCGATGCAATGGTATTGGGAAACCATGAATTTGACTGGGGCCTTGATAAGCTCAAAGCAAGAATAGCAAGCTCAAATTTCTCATACCTTGGTGCGAATCTGATTGACAAAGCTACAGGAAAAACTGCTGATTTTGTAAAGCCATATACTATCGTTAACAAGAACGGGATAAATGTTGGTATAATCGGTATTGTAACACCTGATACAGCTACTAAAACAAAACCTGAAATGGTAGCACCATATGAATTCAGAGATTCTGCAGTAGTAGTCAATGCTTTAGTACCAGAAGTTAAAGCAGCAGGTGCTGAAGTAGTAGTTGTATTATCGCATCTTGGAGCATTCCAGGATAGCAAGACAGGCGAGATAACAGGTGAAGCTGCTGACCTTGCAAAGGCAGTGACAGGTGTTGACGCAATTATTTCTGGACATACACATACTACTGTATCCGGTACTGTAAATAACATTCCGATAGTTCAAGCATATAAAAACGGCAGATCCGTGGGTCATTTAGACATATACTTTGACATAAAGGACAAGAAGGTTGTTGAAGTGATTCCTTCAGTTGATGGCAGCATAACTAAAGCTTCAGCAGATGTGAATACAACTGTATGGTTTAATTATATTCAGTCAGTGATAGGTCCAATCAAGAATGAAGTACTTGGCAAAGCTGCAGCTGACTTCACACACAGCCCAAAGGATACTCAGACAACACTCCTCGGGAACTGGGCATGTGATGTTATGAAAAAAGCAGTTAAGGCTGATATAGCCATCCAGAATGGCGGCGGCTTAAGAAGAGACTTACCGGCAGGTGTTGTTACGATGGGATTGTTGTATGAGATTATGCCTTTTGATAATACACTGTTCACTATGGATTTAACAGGCAAACAGGTCAAGGCTTCAATTGAACACGGCATCATGTCGCCTGACTTTCACCCAGGTCAGTTCTCCGGCTTAATGGTAAAATATGATTCCAAAAAGCCAGCGGGAGAAAGAATAATCGAAATTACTCTTGCTGACGGAACACCTTTACAAGATGAAAAACTCTACAAGGTTGTTACAAACGACTTCCAGGCTGACGGCGGTGACAAGTACATAATGTTCAAAGATGGCCAGAATCGTTATAATACTAACATTCCCGTGAGAGATGTACTTGTAAATGAGATTAAAGCTCAGGGAACAATAACTCCAGTAGATGACAATAGACTCACAGATGTAAACAAGACCAGCATGATAATGTTCAGAATGGCTGCATAACCAAGGTACAATATAAGGGAAGGCACTAGCCTTCCCTTATATTATTTTGAAGCGTCCGCTGGATAAACATTGCTGATTTAAAATTAACATAAATTTTTTATTTAAAAAATAGGAGGAATATCGTTGTTTTATGTAGAATATAGTTTAATCCAGTAGACAAGGAGGATGCAGCTTTGAATGTAGAATACATAAATCCATTTATAAATGTATCAATTAATCTAGTACAAATGGTATGCAATGTTAAAGCCGAACGTGGGCAGATATTTGTCAAAAGCTCGACTTTCATGGCTGAAAATGTTGTAATAATAATCGGTATTGCGGGAGAATTTAAAGGCCAGGTGTTCTTCAGCATGGATGAAAGCACTGCATGTAAAATTGCCTCAGCAATGATGTTTGGGATGGAAGTAAATGCGCTGGAGGATATGGCTAAAAGTGCAATAGCAGAGCTCGGGAATATGATTATGGGCAATGTTTCCACTGAATTCTCTAATAGTGGAATCAAAATAGATATTACTCCCCCAACCGTTCTGGTAGGCAGTGATATAGCTGTTTCAACAAAAGGCGTTAAGACTATTTGTGTACCGCTTATATTGGAGAATATCGGAAAGATTGAAATAGACGTTGCGGTTACAGAATAATCAAAGCAATAAAAAATAATAATATGAATGGGAGAGCAATTTTGCTATATAATTAATGGATAACTATATTAGCAGATTGCTTTTTTATTGCAGTTCTTCAAATGTTACTGTATTATATATTTGTGAAAAAGTGAAAAATACTTTTACTTACAGGAGTTGTTAGCTTGAGCCTTAATATTGTATTGGTTGAGCCGGAGATACCTCAGAACACGGGAAATATTGCAAGGACCTGTGCAGCAACAGGCTGTACACTTCACCTTGTAAAACCCCTTGGGTTTTCGGTAGATGATAAGCATTTGAAAAGGGCAGGACTGGATTATTGGAGCCTGGTGGATATACATTACCATGATTCTTTTGAAGAGCTGAAGAGCAAATATCCCGATGGGCTGTTCTTTTTCTCTACTACAAAAGGAAAGAAGAAGCATACGGATGCCGCATATCAAAAAGACTGCTTTATAGTATTCGGCAAAGAGACTGCTGGTTTGCCAAAGCAGCTGCTTGAAGAGAATAAGGAGTTTTGCATAAGGGTCCCGATGATAAATGATGCCCGTTCATTGAATCTTGCAAACTCGGTTGCAATAGTAGTATATGAAGCACTGAGGCAGATCGGATTTCCTGACTTGCTGTAAAATTCGCCTATGGGAGGAGAATATATGGGGATAAAAATATTTACGGACTCAATCTGTGATGTTCCCGATGAGTATGTAGAGAGGTATGGCATAAGGGTGATGCCTCTGACTGTTAATTTCGGAGATGAATCCTTCAAAGACGGTATTGACCTGACATTGATGGAATTCTTGGCTATGCTTGAAAAATCAGAAGTGCTCCCGACAACGTCCCAGGTACCTCCGGCTGAATTTTTTAAAGCATATAGAGAGGAAATAGCTTTAGGGAACAAGGTTATCTCTATACATGGCTCATCACAGCTGAGCGGTACATATAATTCTGCTGTAATGGCCAAGGAACAAATTGGAGAGCCTGATATACATATTATAGATTCAATGGGAGTCAGCCTTGGCGCAGGAATGCTTGTGATAAAAGCTGCCAGGCTGCTGGAAGAAGGTCTGGAAGCAATAGAAATTGTTAAAGAGATTGAAGCTAGCAAAGAAAAGATGAAGTACTTTTTCATATTGGATACCCTTAAGTACCTTCAAAAAGGTGGAAGACTGTCGATGTCTGCTTCGATGCTGGGTTCCATACTAAATATTAAGCCAATACTCACCGTAGTACACGGCAAATTAGAGCTGTCTGAAAAGTCCAGAGGTATGAAAAAGGCTATATCCTCTCTGCTGAAGACCATAAAGGAGAACGGCTGGTCATTGGACGGCAAGATAGTAGGAATAAATCATATAGCTGATCCGGAGCACATGAGGTTGCTAGAGGAGGAGCTTAAGAGAGAATACAGCATAAAAGAGATTATAAGGGGAGAGGTGGGTTCGGTAGTAGCTACCCATGGAGGCCCCGGCGCAGTAGCAGTACATTTTGAAATTTAAGGAGTACGGGTTGATAAAAATTTGACAATGAGCAGAATTTGTTGTATATTATAAATGCAATATAAACCAAATTATTGAATGAATAGATAATTCATATAGTATGTATTATAGCTATAGAAAAAGTGAATACTGCGGTAGATGTTTTTCGGGAGAGACCAATATGGCGCCGAAGGAAGAAGTCATATCAAAATGCTGTATGACGAAGCTCTCAGGCAAAAGGACCGAAGAATGGACGCACCTCTGGAAAGCGAAAGCACCGAAGGATCAACTCGTTATGTGAGATTATAAGCTCATATTCGAAGAATATCTCAGGTTTAGGACAGAGTTAGGGGCATATAGTCTCTAACTCTGTTTTTATTTTTACTGGAATGAGATTAAAGGTAATATAAAGAATTGCGGGGGGATAAATCTGAACTACAGTGTTAATGTATTAACAAACAACAGTCTGATAAAGGAAAAGTACGGCAAAGATTTGGATATTACCTTTGTAGCTGGGCAATATATTGATGTGCTAAAATCAGCGAGAGATATGGTGCACAAAGGTTCAAGGCTGATAACCCACCCATTGATGGGAAGCATCAAGCCAAATGAGACCCCATTCAGAAGCATCATTATGTCAGAGGGTACAACTCTGGATATCGAGTCTCTTAATATTATAGAGAGCAGTATAGCTGCGACTGAGAAGTTTCAGCGTGACAATAAAGTGCCATGCTGGAATGAAAATGTGTTAGGTGATTTTCGGTTTGTGGATCTGAAGCTTTTTGAAAGTGCTTTGGAGAGTATTGTAAAATAGGAGGGTGTTGTATGAGCAAGTTATATGATGTAGCGATAATAGGTGGAGGACCTGCAGGTCTTGCAGCCGGTTTATATGCTTCAAGGTCCAGAATGAATGCCATTATAATTGAAAAAGCAAAATGGGGTGGACAGGCGGGCACTACAGAAGAATTGGAAAACTATCCGGGTTCCATTGAAATGCCTACAGGCCCAAAGCTTATAGAAAGAATGAAAAGCCAGGCCGAGGCTTTTGGCACAGAGCTTGTAAAGGATGAAGTGACAGGCTTTGATTTGTCGGACAAAGTTAAAGCAGTTAAACTTGGAAGCGGCAAGGATATAAATGCAAAAACAATAATAATAGCGACTGGAGCACAGCCGATGTTATTAGGGGCTCCTGGGGAATTAGAACTTAGAGGCAAGGGCGTATCCTATTGTGCAACCTGCGATGCTGACTTCTTCACAGAGTTGGAAGTAGTAGTTGTTGGCGGTGGAGATGCGGCAGTAGAGGAAGCAATATACCTTACTAAGTTTGCAGAGAAAGTCACTATAATACATAGAAGAGAAGAATTCAGGGCTGCTAAGTCTATTGTAGAGAAAGCAATGAGCAATGATAAGGTAAACATAATATGGAACACAGTGGTGGAAGAGATATACGGAGATGGAATAGTTGAAGGTATAAGGCTTAAAAATGTGAAGACAGGTGAAGTAACTGATTTTAGGACAGATGGAGTTTTCATGTTCGTAGGTACTAAGCCAATATCTGAGTTTGCCAAAGGCGTAGTTGAGATGGATCAAAAGGGATATATAAAGGCAGATGAAGAAATGAGGACATCGGTTGAAGGGATATTCGCTGCCGGAGACGTAAGGATAAAATCATTAAGACAAGTTATAACAGCAGCTTCAGATGGTGCAATAGCTGCAGTCAATGCAGAAAAGTATATTGAAAAGAATTTTGGACATTAATTGCATTTGGTGCGAGGTGCGAGGTGCGAGGTACGAGGACTTGGGCAGTACTTTGAAGCCTTGAGTCCCCCCGAACCCCGAACCACGAACCCCGAACCAGGATTTTAGCGCAGCGAAATATTAGAGGGAGGTGAAAAAATGTTAGAGCTAAATAAAGAAAATTTTGATGCTGAGGTACTTCAAGCCAAAGGTCCAGTTCTTGTTGATTTCTGGGGAGAGAAGTGTGAGCCATGTAAGGCATTGATGCCTGAGGTACATGCATTGGCAGAAAAATATAACGGCAAGATGATGATGTGCAAGCTGAACACTACCGAAAACAGAAGACTTGCGATAGGACAGAAAGTGTTAGGACTGCCAACCTTCATAGTCTACAAAAATGGCGAAAAGGTAAAGGAAATCAGCGGGGCAGAAAACTGCACACCTGAGGCCATTGAAAATCTTATAAAAGAAAACATATAAGGAAAAGCTAAATTGCAACCGCGTACTCGTAAAAAAATTATTTATATTATTAGGGAGGTGAACGTTTTGCGTTTAGAGTTGGGCAATATATTCATTAAAGATGTGCAATTCGGTAATGCCACCAAGGTTGAAAAAGGAACTTTATATGTCAATAAAACTGAACTCCTTGCAGCGGTTGGTGGTGATCCAAGACTTACAAAAATCGAAATAGATATCGCAAAGCCGGGTGAAGAAACCAGAATAATGCCTGTAAAAGACGTAATCGAGCCCAGAGTTAAAGTTGAAGGCCCAGGAGGTATACTCCCAGGCATGATCAGCAAAGTAGATGTAGTTGGTTCAGGCAGAACCCACGTACTTAAAGGTGCTGCAGTTGTTACTGCAGGTAAAATCGTCGGATTTCAGGAAGGCATAATAGACATGAGCGGTCCTGGAGCTGATTACACCCCATTCTCAAAGACGTTGAACATCGTAATTGTCTGCACACCAGTTGAAAAACTGCTGCAGCATGAACATGAGCAGGCAGTCAGAATGGTAGGCTTCAAAGCAGCAGCTTACCTGGGAGAAGCAGGAAGAAGTGTAACACCTGACGAAGTAAAGGTATATGAGACTCCAACTTTAATGGAAGGCATAAAGCAGTATCCAAATCTTCCAAGAGTTGCTTATATATACATGCTTCAGACACAAGGACTGCTTCACGATACTTATGTATACGGTGTTGATGCAAAGAAAATTGTACCTACAATGATATATCCTACAGAAGTTATGGATGGGGCTATAGCAAGCGGGAACTGTGTTTCAGCTTGTGACAAGAACCCGACATACAATCATATGAATAATCCGGTAATTGAAGACCTTTATGAAAGGCATGGCAAGGACTATAACTTTGTAGGCGTAATAATTACAAATGAAAATGTTACTCTCGCGGACAAGGAAAGGTCCTCCAACTGGACAGCAAAGCTGGCAGAATTCATGAACCTTGATGCAGTTATAATATCTGAGGAAGGTTTTGGAAATCCGGACACAGACCTTATGATGAACTGCAAAAAAATCACTGCGAAGGGTATCAAGACTGTACTGATAACAGACGAGTATGCAGGCAGGGATGGTGCTTCACAGTCCCTTGCAGATGCAGATAAATCAGCTGATGCAGTAGTGACAGGCGGTAACGCAAATGAGGTTGTTTCATTGCCGCCAATGAAGAAGGTATTAGGATATCTTGAACCTGCAGATACAATAGCAGGTGGATTTGCGGGAAGCCTTAAGCCTGATGGAAGTATAATAGCCGAACTTCAGGTAATTACCGGCGCAACAAGTGAAATAGGCTTCAATAAATTATCAGCTATAGAATATTAGAATAAACCCCAGGGCAGTCCTATGGGGTATGGTTGCGAGTTACGAGTTGCAAGCCTGAATGTAATGCTTCGAAGTGCATACTTAATCACGTAACGCGAAACGCGAAACCCGTAACAATTAAATTTTGAAAGGATGAACGAGATGTTACAGGATAAAAAAGTTATCATCATCGGTGACAGAGATGGTATCCCCGGTCCTGCGATAGAAGAGTGCATAAAGTCAATCGGCGCTGAAGTAGTATTTGCATCTACAGAGTGCTTTGTCTGAACAGCTGCAGGAGCAATGGATCTCGAAAACCAGAAAAGAGTTTTGGATTTATCAGAAAAATACGGCAAGGAAAACATGGCTGTAGTTCTTGGTACTTCCGAAGCTGAATCTGCAGGGCTTACTGCTGAGACAGTTACAGCAGGAGACCCAACCTTCGCAGGTCCTTTGGCAGGAGTCTCGTTGGGACTCAGGGTATATCACATATTTGAATTAAAAGATCAGGTTGATGCAACTGTATATGATGAGCAGTGCGGTATGATGGAAATGGTTCTTGATGTTGATGCTATTAATAGTGAAGTTAAATCAATAAGAGACCAGTACTGCCAGTTTAAAGATTGATAAAACATTTCGCACTTATATAAGCTATAGTATATAGGATTAAGTGCGGAATATATGAGAGGAGGGAAACTTCTAAATGATTAGAGTTGTACATTATATAAATCAATTCTATGGTGGTATTGGCGGTGAAGAAAAAGCTGATGTCAAACCAGAAGTTAGAGAAGGCATTGTTGGTCCCGGGATGGCTCTCAAGGCAGCACTGGGAACTGATGCTGAGATAGTAGCCACAGTAATCTGCGGGGACTCATATTTCAATGAAAATATCGAAGAAGCTTCTGCAGAAGTATTGGGAATGGTTAAGAAGTACAATCCGGATTTATTCATTGCCGGTCCGGCTTTCAATGCAGGAAGATACGGAGTAGCATGTGGATCAATCTGTAAAGCAGTTAAAGAAAAATTGAATATTCCGGCAGTAACAGGTATGTATGTAGAAAATCCCGGAGTAGACATGTTCAAGAAAGACCTTCATATAGTTGGAACAGCAAATGCTGCAACTGGCATGAGGCAGGCTATCCCTGCAATTGCAAAGCTGGCTCTGAAACTGGCTAAAAATGAGAGCATCGGGGCTCCGGCTGAGGAAGGATATCTGCCAAGGGGAATTAGAAAGAACGTATTCAAATCAGAAAGAGGCTCCAAGAGGGCTGTAAACATGCTTGTAGCCAAGCTTAAGGGAGAAGCGTTTGAAACTGAGTACCCAATGCCTAACTTTGATAGAGTAGCTCCAAATCCTCCAGTGCTGGATATAAAGAAAGCTAAGGTAGCGCTTGTTACTTCAGGTGGTATAGTGCCAAAGGGCAATCCTGACAGAATAGAGTCCTCAAGTGCTTCTAAATATGGAAAGTATGATATTAAAGGGGTTAATGATTTGACCGCAGAGACTTATGAGACAGCTCACGGCGGATATGACCCAACGTATGCTAACCAGGATTCAGACAGAGTGCTTCCTGTGGACGTATTGAGAGATATGGAAAAGGAAGGTATCATTGGAGAGCTCCATAGATATTTCTATACAACAACAGGTAACGGAACCTCAGTTGCAAATTCAAAGAAGTTTGCTGCAACATTTGCCCAGGAACTTATAAAGGACGGAGTGCAGGCTGTTGTACTCACTTCGACCTGAGGTACCTGTACGCGTTGCGGTGCAACGATGGTAAAAGAAATTGAAAGAGCAGGAATTCCGGTAGTGCACATTTGTACCGTTGTTCCGATTTCCTTGACAGTTGGTGCGAATAGGATAGTTCCAGCGATTGCAATACCACATCCGCTTGGAAATCCAGTGCTGAGCAAGGAAGATGAAAAGACACTGAGAAGAGGCATAGTGTTAAAAGCACTTAAAGCCCTTGAAACGGAAGTACATGGACAGACAGTTTTTGATAAATAAAACGACGAGGGTGGTGCAAACCACCCTTGTTTTAACGGAGGTGTAAATATAAATGACTGCACCAGTAGTAAAAGGGGCGGCATATGTGCTTGTTCATACACCGGATATGATAATGCATTATGGCACTACCTGTGCTTCAGAGCACGAGACTAATCCCAGCTCGGAATTTTTGGCGAAGCTTCCCGAATTTATAAGAAGCTATGAGGAAGTAGTAAAATATGCTCCCAACCAGGTATACATAGGAAACATACTTCCCAATGCCCTTGAGAATATCGAGAGGCCGTGGCATAAGAACCTTATCCAGGATGCCAAAGCAGAAAGCAAAATGGGAGAGATAGTAGATCAGGATGAGTTCTATGTAACTTTAAAGCTCAGTGATGCATTTGATCTTGTTATGCTGGAAAAGAGTTTCCTTGCTGAAACAAAGACAAAGCTGGCAAAAAAGCCTCTCTACACTGAAGCTGAGCTTGCAAAGCTTAAGGAAGGAGTAGAGCAGTCTGAAATAGAAAGCAAAGTTAAGGACGGAGCAGAACCTCTTTACAAGGGTAATAAGCTGGTTGGATGTGTAAAGGCTGCCCATGATAAGGATAAGAACCTTACAGCTCATATAATGACTGAGAATCTTGTAGTAAAGGCTTCTGGGGTAATAGCGCTCAAGAATCTTATATACAGGAGCAATATACCTGCCGATTCCATAGAGTACGTGATAGAGTGCTCTGAAGAAGCTTGCGGAGATATGAATCAGCGAGGCGGCGGCAACTTTGCCAAAGCTATAAGTGAAGTAGCTGGTGCTACAGGTGCTACCGGTTCAGATACAAGAGGCTTCTGTGCAGCACCGACTCATGCATTGATAAATGCTTCTGCATTAGTAAAGTCAGGGGTGTACAAGAGTGTGGCAATAGTTGCCGGTGGAGCAACAGCAAAGCTTGGAATGAACGCCAGAGATCATGTGAACAAGGGGTTGCCTGTACTGGAGGATTGTCTTGGAGGCTTTGCAATACTCGTTACAGAAAATGACTTCGTCTCTCCGATACTAAGAACTGATATAGTTGGAAGACATACGGTAGGTACCGGCTCATCACCTCAGGCTGTTATGGAAGCTTTAATTACCAAGCCTTTAGATAAGGTCGGAATGAAAATAACAGATGTAGACAAGTATTCTGTGGAAATGCAGAACCCTGAAATAACTGAACCGGCCGGAGCCGGGGATGTTCCTCTTGCAAACTTCAAGATGATAGCTGCACTTGGAGCAAAGAGGGGCGATATTGATAAGACAGCTATGGCGGCATTTATCAAAGAACACGGCATGATAGGCTTTGCACCTACGCAGGGACATATACCTTCCGGAGTGCCTTTTGTTGGAGCGGGAAGGGAAATGATGATGTCAGGCGCCATTGAAAGAGCAATGATAGTAGGAAAAGGAAGCTTGTTTCTTGGCAGAATGACTAACCAGTTCGACGGTGTATCCATAATCATGGAAAGAAACGCAGGCAAGGAAGAAGCAGCAGGTGCTGTTTCCAAAGAAGAGGTCAAGGGAATGGTAGCAGAAGCAATGAAAGATTTCGCATCCTTCTTACTGGATAGAAAGTAGGGGTGGTATTAATGTCGGAAAAACAAGTTAAGTCAATGATAGGTGAAGTGTTCAACGAGATTGCTGATGCTATAATGACCGGTGAATTCGGAAAAAGGGTAAAAGTAGGCTTGACTACTTTGGGAAGCGAGCACGGGACTGAGGAGCTTGTAAAGGGGGCAGAAATGGCTGCCAATAAATACAGCGACTTTGAAATAGTGCTGATAGGCCCTAAGGTAGATACAACCCTTAGAATAGTTGAAGTAAATGATGAAGAAGAAATGTACAAGAAAATGGATGAGCTCTTGGAAAAAGGTGAATTGGATGCGGCTGTCACTATGCATTACAGCTTTCCCATAGGTGTATCTACAGTGGGCAGGGTAATAACTCCAGGCTTCGGCAAGGAGCTGATACTTGCAACTACTACAGGGACTTCGTCAACCCATAGGGTTGAAGGAATGGTCAAGAACGCACTTTATGGCATAATTACTGCGAAAGCTCTGGGAATGAAGAAGCCCACAGTCGGAATACTTAATGTTGACGGTGCCAGACAGGTAGAAAGGGCTCTTAGGGAACTTAAGAGCAACGGTTATGATATCAACTTCTCAGAGTCTGTTAGGGCAGATGGCGGGGTGGTTATGAGAGGCAACGACCTGTTGGCGGCTGCTTCTGACATCATGGTAATGGATACCTTGACCGGCAACATTATGATGAAGATGTTCTCCTCATTTACAACAGGGGGCAGCTATGAGTCCCTGGGATATGGCTATGGACCTGGTGTCGGCGACAACTACGGCAAAATCATATGCATACTGTCAAGGGCTTCAGGAGCGCCAGTGGTATGCGAGGCACTTAGATATGCCGCAAGCTGTGCAAGAGGCGGACTTACCAAGGTAGCAAAAGAAGAGTTTGAAAAGGCAAGAAAAGCAGGACTTGATACTATCCTAAGCGCACTTACCGCTGAGAGCAAGAAAGCTGCACCAAAGGCTGAAGTGAAGCAGCTTGACAAGAAGCCGGTAACAAAGTCTGCAGCAGGAATAGATATACTTGAGCTTGAAAACGCAGTGGCATCTCTTGCTGAAGAGGGAATCTACTCTGAAAGCGGAATGGGCTGCACAGGACCTATAGTCCTTGTGGCTGATGAAGATTACGTCAAAGCTATTGACATACTTTTTGCTAAGAAATATATCAGCGAAAGACCATTGGATTGCAACTGCTAGAAATTACTAGACCTTATTACAGTTTGAAATGTAATAAGGTCTTTTATTTTCTAAAATAAGTAAAATAATATAGAAAATATAGCAGGAAATATTAAAATTATGTAGAAATATTTATTGTTGCATACTATAATAGATTTGTAATGCAATTGTAACTCAATTGTAATGTACAAAACAAAATATTAAGGGGGAAGATTGATGTTTAAGAAAGGTTTAATACTTGTTTTAGCACTTGTAATGGTTCTTACAGTGTTCACAGGCTGTGCTAAGCCAGCACCAGCACCAGCTGCTGCACCGGCTCCAGAAGTTACAGTGGCTCCAACAGAGGCTCCAAAGCCAGCATTGTCATTTGGTATGATCACTGACGTTGGTGGTCTTGGAGATAAGTCCTTCAACGACTCAGCATGGGAAGGACTGCAGAAGGCTGGAAAAGAACTCGGTGTAGAACCGGTTATACTTCAGTCAACAAAGCAGGAAGATTATGAAGCTAATATAGGAAACATGGCTCAGTCAGTTGACCTTTCAGTAGCTGTTGGTTTCTTGATGGAACAGGCTATGAAAACAGGATCTGAGCAGTATGCAGATAAGAAATTCGGTATAATAGATGCAGTGGTTCCTACACCAAACGTCATGTCCGTTACATTCAAAGAGCATGAAGGTTCATTCCTGGTAGGTGTTATTGCAGGTCTTACAACAAAGTCCAACGTTGTTGGTTTTGTTGGCGGTATGGACTTTGGACTCATACAGAAATTTGAAGTTGGTTTCAGAGCTGGTGTTGCATCTGTAAATCCAAAGGCAAAAGTTCTTATAAACTACACTGGTGCATTCGACAATCCTGACAAGGGTAAGGAAATTGCACTTGCGCAGTTCAAGCAGAAGGCTGACGTTATATACCACGCTTCCGGAGCTTGTGGTATAGGTGTTATACAGGCAGCTGACGAAAAAGGCTTCTGGGCAATAGGTGTTGACCAGGATCAGTCCGCTATATCAAAGAACAACAAAGTTCTTTGCAGCATGATAAAGAGAGTTGACGTAGGTACATATACAATAACCAAGGCTTATGCTGACAACAAGTTCGAAGGCGGAAAAGCTATCGAGTTGGGAGTAAAGGAAGAAGGCGTAGGTTACAGCGATAATGGCAATAACTTATCTGTGGAACTCAAAGCAGCAGCTGATAAATACAAAGCAGCAATAATTGGCGGAACTATAGTAGTACCATCAACAAGAGATGAGTACAAAGCATTCAAGCCAGTAGAAGTAAAATAAGCAAAACCACAGTAAAAAATGATGGATTAAAGCTAGATGCGTTGCTGCATCTAGCTTTTGCTTCATTAAGAGTTTAATTATTTTAATTGATGAAATCATTCATAATATGTATAATTAAAATATGTCATTATTTGTTTTTTAGAATTCACTGTGAGAGGTGGGATATAAATTGCCGGCAGTTATAGAGATGAAAGGAATAGGTAAGTCCTTTCCCGGGATACGGGCAAATGACAATATAAGCTTAACTGTAGAACAGGGAGAAATACATGTATTACTAGGTGAAAACGGTGCAGGTAAGTCAACCCTTATGAATATATTATACGGCCTTTACCAACCGGATGAAGGGCAGATATTCATAAAAGGTGAGCCTGTTAAAATCACCAATCCTAATGTTGCAATAGCACATGGTATCGGTATGGTGCATCAGCACTTCATGCTGGTTCCACCCTTTACTGTTGCTGAGAATATAATACTCGGCATGGAGCCAAGCAAGGGTATGACTCTTGACCTTGAAAAGGCAATAAAAGATGTAGAAGAGATTTCTAAAAAATATGAATTAAAGGTGGACGCACGAGCCTTGGTTCAGGATATTTCCGTAGGAATGCAGCAGAGGGTTGAGATTTTGAAGACCTTGTACAGAGGTGCAGAGATACTTATACTTGATGAACCGACAGCGGTGCTGATACCACAGGAAATTGAGGAACTGGGTATTATTTTGGAGAGTCTTGTAAATCAAGGTAAGTCAATAATACTCATTACCCACAAGCTCAAAGAAGTTATGTCGATGAGCGACAGGGTTACAATTATCAGAAGGGGTAAAGTTATTGACACCCTGAATACAAAAGATACAAATATAGATGATCTTGCAGAAAAGATGGTAGGCAGGAAGGTAAATCTTACAGTTGATAAGAAGGAGACGACTTTCGCTGCTCCCGTATTGGAAATTAAAGGTTTAAAGGTATTGGACAACAGAAAGCTTGAAGCTGTTAGAGGAGTTGACCTACAGGTACATGGAGGTGAAATACTCGGTATTGCAGGGGTGGATGGAAATGGACAGAATGACCTTGTTCAAGCCATAACTGGACTTTCAAAATCGCAAGCAGGGGAAATCCTCATTAATGGCAAAGAAATAACCAATCTTTCGCCAAGAGAGGTAATTGCAAGCGGGGTCGGACATATACCGGAGGACAGACATAAGCGCGGTCTTGTACTTAGCTATACCCTGGCTGAAAATGCAATACTGGGCAATCATTATTCGAAGCAGTTTAGAAAGGGTCTGGGACTGAACTATCAAAAGATAAGAGAATATTGCAGAAAGCTTATAAAAGAATATGATGTCAGAACACCGAGTGAAAAGGTCCTTGCCAAGTCTCTTTCAGGTGGGAACCAGCAAAAACTCATTGTCGCAAGGGAGATTGACAGAGACCCGAGCCTTTGCATAGCTTCGCAGCCTACAAGAGGACTGGATGTCGGAGCTATCGAGTTTGTTCATAAGAAGCTGGTTGAACTCCGTGACGAGGGTAAGGCAGTGCTGCTTGTATCCCTTGAATTGGACGAGATAATGTCACTTTCGGATAGAATAGCGGTAATGTATGATGGCAAAATTGTAGGCATTCTTGATGCAAAGGATGCTACTGAGAAGAAGCTTGGTATAATGATGGCTGGCGGAAACGTCCAGGATGCTGAATAAGGAGGATGCGAAATGGAATTGAAAATGAGTGAGTTTAAAGAAGACCTTATAAAAACCCTAAAAGGAATAGCATATCCCCTTATTGCAATATTAATTTCATTTATTGTTGGAGGCATCTTGGTATATTCCTTCGGGAAGAACCCAGTAGTAGCATATACTGCATTAATAAAAGGAAGCCTTGGGGATTGGAATAAATTTGGAGAGACTCTGGTTACTGTTACACCGCTTATTTTAACAGGCTTGTCTATTGCGTTTGGATTCAGATGTGGACTCTTTAACATCGGTGCAGAGGGACAGTTTATAATGGGCTCAATAGCTGCAGTATGGGCGGGTTGGGCTTTTGCAGGTTTGCCGGCAATATTGCATGTTACACTGACATTGCTTGTAGGCGCGGTAGCAGGAGGGCTATGGGCTTCGGTTATCGGCTGGTTGAAAGCAAAGGTAGGCTCCCATGAAGTTATTAATGGAATAATGATGAATTATATTGCGATGTATATGAGCAATTTCCTTGTTATGACTTTTCTTAATGAACCGCAAAAAGCATATTCTTTTGCTATAGCAGATACTGCAAAGCTATGGAGATTCTCTGAAGCTTTTACACAGTTCAACCACTCCAGATTGAACATAGGTATTATTTTTTCTTTGATAGTTGCTGTATTAGCTTATTATATTTTGAACAAGACCGTAAGTGGATATGAGATCAGGGCAGTAGGTTTTAATCCTTATGCAGCTGAATACGGTGGAATAAGTGTAAAGAAAAATATTATTCTTGCTATGGTCGTATCCGGTATTTTTGCAGGCTTTGCTGGAGCAATAATGACTACAGGAGTACAATACAGGGTAAACAATCTGTTTAGCTTCACAGGCTATGGTCTGGACGGAATTGCTGTAGCACTGGTTGGTAATAATCACCCAATCGGAGTTATACTATCGGCGCTTCTTTTCGGTATATTGCAAAAAGGTGGACCGCTCATGCAGATACAAGGAATCCCTAAAGAAGTTGTTGGTATAATACAAGGAATAATAATATTATTCGTAGCAGCTAATTTTGTAAAAGTGATTACAGAAAATGTGAAACAGAATAAGGAATTGAAGAGAACTACAGTGAAAGAGGAGGTTGAATAGAATGGAAGGCGTAGGTATTTTGACGATACTGGGAATAATAATAACAGCCAGCATAAGATCTGCCACACCATTGATATTCGCTTCACTTGGGGGCAACTTTTCTGAAAGATCAGGTGTGTTTAATATAGGCCTTGAAGGTATAATGACAGTTGGTGCTTTCAGTGCAGTTTTCTTCTCGTTTAAGACAGGCTCGCCTTGGGCAGGCTTGGTAGGGGCCATGGTTGTTGGTGGACTGTTCGGATTACTCCTGGCATTCTTAAGCATATACTTCAAAGCAAACCAGGTTATTGTGGGTACTGCCATAAATATTTTGGCAGCCAGTCTTACAACCTTCCTTCTGGTTGAAATATGGGGAAGACCAGGCCAGACTGATAATGTAGAGTACTTTCAAGCCTGGGGACCGTTCAGTTTTTTTACTTACTTGGCATTTGTAATGGTCATAGTATGTTATTACGTAATGTATAAAACTCCTTTCGGATTAAGGATACGTGCTGTTGGAGAACATCCGAGAGCTGCTGATACACTTGGAGTAAATGTTTATGCAATAAGATATATATGCGTTACTTTAAGCGGAATACTGGCTGGTATTGGAGGAGCTTCACTTTCGATAGGATCCTTGAGTCTTTTCAAAGAAGGCATGATTGCAGGTAAAGGCTTTATCGCATTAGCAGCTTTGATTTTTGGCAAATGGAATCCGATTGGTGCTGCACTTGCATGTCTTTTCTTTGGCTTCGCAGATGCTCTGCAGACAATTGCAACAAACCTTCCCGTTCCAAAGGAGTTTCTGTTTGCACTGCCTTATATATTGACAATGCTCGCGGTTTCAGGATTCGTGGGCAAATCTGTTGGTCCTGCAGCGGGTGGAATACCTTATGAAAAAGGCGAAAAATAATTATTATATACAAAAAAATGCGCTTCGGCGCATTTTTTTTATCCAGCTATTAACACCTCAAATAAATATGATACAGGCTGCAAATGTGCTATAATATATGTAGATTTATCAACAATTAAAAAGATTATTTATTATTTTTCACATAAATTTTCATCGATCTGGGGGTGATGGAATGAGAATGGGATATGAGTTGGTCTTAGAACAGCAGCAAAAGCTTATAATGACGCCGGAGCTCAAGCTGGCTCTTAAAATACTTCAGCTGCCGGCAGTTGAACTTGAAGAGCTGATACAGAATGAGCTGGAAGCTAATCCTGTTCTTGACCTGGTAGATGATAATCGGGATGAAAAAACGGAACTTCAGCAAAAACAAGAAAAAAAAGAAAAGGAAAAAGAGATTGATTGGAAGGAATATCTGCAGTATCAAGGTAAGAGCTATTCCCTCGAGGGTTTTGACAGTGATGAAGGCTCTGAATTCTCTTATGAGAATTTCATTACCTATTCATATACATTAAAGGAACACCTTATTTCTCAGCTGAGAGTATCACCTATAAGCGAGAAAATTAGGGATATCGGTGAATATATTATCGAAAGCCTTGATGAAAACGGATATCTCATCACTACTCAGGAAGACATGGCTGACATTCTTGCTGTTGATATTGAAGCAGTGAGAGATGCCCTTAACATAATTCAGAGCTTTGAGCCTTTTGGCGTAGGTGCAATTGACCTGAAGGAATGTCTGCTGATACAGCTCAAATATAAGGATATTCATAATGAAAAAATAGAAGCAATTGTGAAGAATCACTTGGATGATATTGCATGTAACAGGCTGAACAATATTTCAAAAAAACTTTCAATAAGTATAGAAGAAACACAAAACTACAGCGACATTATAAAGAACCTTGAGCCAAAACCCGGACGGGCATTTGAGGGAAGCTCCTCAACAAAGTATGTAACACCTGATGTGTATATTGAAAAAATAGGTAAAGAGTATGTTGTCATAATTAATGACCATTATGGCTCCAGACTTATGATCAACCAATACTATAAGAATATATTGAGGTCTGAGGATAAGTCCTCCAACGCCTCCGCTTTCATCAACAATAAGCTGTCTTCGGCAATGTGGCTTATTAAGAGTCTTGAGCACAGGAAGAACACACTTTATAGTGTAGTGAAAGCTATATTGGAATATCAGATGGATTTCTTTGAAAAAGGGCCCATGTATCTTAGAACCATGACCTTGAAGAGGATTGCAGATATGGTGAATGTGCATGAATCAACGGTAAGCAGGGCAATAAGCGGCAAATATGTGCAGACACCGCGAGGAATATTTGAGATAAAATATTTCTTCAAGAGCGGGGTGGATAACCAGGATGGTGAAGCAATTTCCTCCGAAAGCATTAAGAAAATGATTAAAAATTATGTAACCGGTGAGGATGCCAGCAAGCCTATAAGCGATCAGCACATAGCAGATTCCCTTGTGAAAGAAGGATATACGATATCAAGAAGGACAGTTGCCAAGTACAGGGATGAGCTAGGAATTCTGTCGTCATCAAAGAGAAAAAGATATTAAGCGGTGTAAGCCGCTTTTTTATTTTTCGCAATTTTGCACAATACTCTCTTAATAAGTTTTAAAAAAATAACAAATAATACATTTATATATTGAAATTGGGATTTGCATATAATATAATTATCTAGACGGGACGTTATTAATGTATGTGGGATAAAATTTGGCCATAGAGGTAAAAAGATGAGCGAACTTATTAATTTGCAGAAAAGACTCGTGCCAGAAGTTGTGGACATTACGGAGAAGAGGTACAGTATTCTGAGGGCAATAGAGTTCAACCAGCCTGTCGGAAGACGAGCACTGGCCGGAATACTCGGACAGAGCGAAAGATGGGTAAGAAGTGAGCTTGATATATTAAAGAACCAGAATCTTATAGACATACAGCCCCTCGGTATGATGGTGACAGTTGAGGGTAAGGATATAATATACAAGCTTAGGGATTACATCTCGGAGCTTAAAGGGCTTAAAGACCTCGAGAACACAGTAAAAGCAATGCTGGACATAAAGGAATTCATTGTAGTCCCTGGCGATGCTGAGAGTGATATTCAGGTACTTGTTGAAATGGCCAAAGTAGCTTTTGAATATCTAAGAGGCATAATTGAAGAAAATGATGTAATTTCAGTAAGCGGGGGTTATTCCGCTCTATCTGTTGCAGAGAACGCTTACAAGATTGCAGTGCAAAATGTAACTGTAATTCCCGCCAGAGGTGGAATAAAAGCAGACTTGGAGCGCCAGGCAAACATTGTTGCAGCCAAATTGGCCAAGAACATAGGCGGCAACTATTATCTGCTGCACTTACCTGATAATATTAGTGAGGATATGTTAAATAGAATGTCCGATGACCCTGATATAGCCAAGGTTCTCAACTATATAAAAGAGACTGATATTCTTATATATGGCTTCAGCTCTTTTGAAGCCATATGCAGGAAAAGAAATTTCACTGAAGAGGAAGTAGAAAACCTAAAAACTCTAAAGGTTAGAGCCGAAGCAGTAGGCTGCTACTTTGACAGTACCGGAAGGATTGTATATAGGTCAGGCAGCGTAGGTATAAAACCGGAGTATTTAGACAATATAAAGACTGTGATGGCAGTAGGCGGAGGCATTGGTAAAGCTGAGCCCATAATATTGGTAAACAAGGGCAGAAAAAACAGAGTCGTTGTTACAGATGAAGCTGCTGCTCGTGAAATATATAAGATTTTAAGAGGAGGAAATTAATAATGGCATTAAGAGTAGGAATCAATGGTTTTGGTAGAATTGGGAGGCCGGTATTTAAAATCGCACAGGAGAAGTTTGGAAAGGATGCGGAGATAGTACTTATAAATGATTTAACTGATCCAAAAACATTAGCGCATCTTTTAAAATATGACAGCACATACGGAAGATATGATGGAGACGTACAGTCTAAAGAACATTCAATAGTTGTCAATGGAAAAGAGATTGAAATCTGTGCTGAAACAAAGCCGGAGAATATAAAGTGGGGCGAGTACGGAGTAGATGTTGTTCTCGAATCCACAGGCAGATTCACAAGCAAGGAAACTGCAATGGCTCATGTAGCAGGTGGCGCAAAGAAGGTAATAATTTCTGCTCCTGCAAAAAATGAAGACATAACAATAGTTATGGGTGTAAATGAAGATAAATACGATCCAGAAAAGCATGTGATAATATCCAATGCTTCTTGCACAACAAATTGTCTTGCTCCTGTAGCAAAGGTGCTTCACGAAAACTTTGGAATAGTTAAAGGCTTGATGAATACAATTCATTCATATACAAATGACCAGAGAATACTTGACCAGCCGCACTCAGACCTCAGAAGGTCCAGAGCTGCAGCATTGTCAATAATTCCAACAACTACTGGGGCTGCAAAAGCAGTTTCACTAGTGCTTCCTGAACTTAAAGGAAAGCTCACAGGCCTTTCATTGAGAGTTCCTACCCCCACAGTATCAGTGGTTGATTTGGTTGCTGACTTGGAAAAGAACGTTACTGTAGATGAAATAAACGCAGCAATGAAGAGAGCAGCAGAAAACGAACTCAAGGGAATACTTGAGTATTGTGAAGAGCCGCTTGTTTCAATAGACTTCAAAGGAAATCCTCACTCTTCAATATTAGACGCATTATCAACAATGGTAATACAAGACAACATGGTAAAAATCATTGCATGGTATGACAATGAGTGGGGATATTCAAACAGAATAGTTGACCTGATAAAATATATGGCTAATAAATAAGTCTACACTATAGTCCGGTTTTGCAGGTAACCTCAAAGCCGGGCTAAATATATTTAAAGATAATTTGATGGATTAGGAGGGATTCTCGTGCTGAACAAAAAATCCATACAGGATATAGATGTTAATGGAAAAAAAGTGCTTGTAAGGGTTGACTTTAATGTGCCAATAGATGAAAATGGAAGCATTACAGACGACAGGAGAATAAGAGAGGCGCTTCCTACAATCAAGTACTTAAGGGAGCACAATGCTAAAGTAATATTGATGTCCCATCTTGGAAGACCTAAGGGAAAGTTCAATATGAAGTATTCTCTGAAGCCGGTGGCTGAAAGATTAGCCCAAAAGCTCGGAGCTGATGTCAAGCTTGCTGGTGATGTCATTGGAGATGAAGTGCTGGCAATGGTTAACAGTCTTAAGGAAAGCGAGGTCATGCTGCTTGAGAATGTAAGGTTCTATGAAGAGGAAGAAAAGAACGACAAGGAATTTTCAAAGAAGCTTGCGGCACTCGGTGATATATATGTCAATGATGCTTTCGGTACAGCACACAGAGCACATGCCACAACAGCAGGAATTGCAGAATATCTGCCTTCAGCTATAGGATTCCTGATAAAGAAGGAACTGGACATCATGGGTAAAGCCCTTACTTCACCGGTCAGGCCATTTGTGGCTATATTGGGAGGAGCTAAGGTCTCTGATAAGATAGGAGTCATAGAGAACCTTATGGATAAGGTTGATGCACTTCTAATCGGGGGGGGTATGGCGTTTACCTTCTATAAAGCGATGGGCTATGAAATAGGAAAGTCAATACTCGAGGCCGACAAGGTGGAGCTGGCAGGGGAGATACTCAGAAAAGCTGAGGAGAAGCGTGTTAAACTGCTGCTTCCCATTGATATAGTAGTTGCTTCTGAATTTAATAATGATGCACACAGGCGTACAGTAACAGCAAATATGATACCTGAGGATCAGCTAGGCCTGGATATTGGAGAACATACAAGAGAGGTTTTTGCCGATATAGTTAAGCATGCAAAGACGGTTGTATGGAATGGACCAATGGGTGTGTTTGAAATGTCGAACTTTGCCAAGGGTACCTTTGCACTAGCTGAGGCAATGTCTGAATGCAAGGGCACCACGATTGTCGGAGGCGGCGATTCTGCTGCAGCAATCGAACAACTGGGCTTTGCAGATAAAATAACCCATATATCTACTGGCGGCGGGGCTTCCCTTGAATTTCTCGAGGGCAAGATACTCCCGGGCATCGATGTGATAAACGAAAAATAAGTGAGGTATAAATTATGCGTAGACCATTAATAGCTGGCAACTGGAAAATGAACAAAACTGTCAGCGAAGCAATTAAGCTTGTAGAGGATCTAAAGCCACTTGTAAAGGGTTCGGATGCTGAAGTAGTTGTATGTCCGACCTTTGTATGTCTCAATGAAGCAGTTAAAGCTGCAAGTGGGAGCAACATAGGTGTCGGAGCACAGAATATGCACTATAAGGACAGCGGTGCGTATACAGGCGAGATTTCTCCAGTTTTTTTAAAGGATATAAAGATTGAATATGTAATACTGGGTCATTCTGAGCGCAGACAGTATTTCAAGGAGGATGATTCCGAAATAAACAAGAAGGTCATTGCTGCATTAGACCACGGACTAAAACCAATTCTCTGTGTAGGAGAGACTCTCGAACAAAGAGAAACAGGAGCAGCCTTCGATGTAATTGCCACTCAGTTGAATGGCTGTCTTGAAGGCTTGGAGAACAGAAATCTCGATGACCTTGTAATAGCTTACGAGCCAGTTTGGGCAATAGGAACAGGCAAAACTGCCACCAGCCAGGATGCCAATGAAGTGATAGGCTTCATAAGAAAACAACTCATAGAAAAGCTCGGGAATGAAGCAGCTGATAAGACTCGAATACTTTATGGAGGCAGCGTAAAGGCTTCAAACACAAGGGAGCTTATGGATATGCCCGAAATCGACGGAGCCCTGGTAGGCGGAGCAAGCTTGGATGCAGCCGAGTTTTCTAAGATTGTTAATTATAACCTATAATAAATATATTAACTTTAAGGAGGATAATGATTTATGACAGTAATAACTGATATATTTGCAAGAGAGATAATGGACTCAAGAGGAAATCCAACTATAGAGGTTGAAGTAGAGTTGGAAGGCGGAGCACTAGGTAGAGCGGCAGTACCTTCGGGAGCATCAACAGGTGCGTTTGAAGCTGTAGAGCTTAGGGACGGCGACAAATCAAGATACCTTGGAAGAGGCGTATTGACTGCTGTAAATAACGTAAATGAAATAATTGCTCCGGAAATAATAGGTATGAATGCCCTTGATCAAGTTGCAATAGATGAAGCTCTTATTGAGTTGGATGGTACTCCTAACAAAGCAAAGCTTGGCGCAAATGCAATACTAGGCGTATCATTGGCGGTAGCTCATGCAGCTGCTGAAGCGCTTGGACTTCCACTGTACCAGTATGTTGGAGGCGTAAATGCAAAGACTCTTCCAGTCCCAATGATGAATATCATTAATGGCGGTAAACATGCAGACAATAATGTAGATATTCAGGAATTCATGGTAATGCCGGTTGGAGCAGAAAGCTTTAAGGAAGCTCTGAGAATGTGTGCTGAAGTGTTCCATAACCTCAAGTCAGTACTTAAATCAAAAGGCTATAATACTGCTGTTGGAGATGAAGGTGGTTTTGCACCCAATCTAAAGTCCAATGAAGAAGCACTTCAAGTTATTGTAGAAGCGATTACCAAAGCAGGCTATAAGCCCGGTAAGGAATTTTTCATTGCTTTAGACCCTGCAGCTACAGAAATGTTTGAAGAAGCTAAAGCCAAGGGACAAGAAGGCAAATACTATTTCTGGAAGTCAGATTTTATGAAGACCAAAGAAGAGATGGTAGAATATTGGGCTGATCTTGTCAATAGGTATCCGATAATATCCATTGAAGACGGTATGGCGGAAGAGGATTGGGAAGGCTGGAAGCTTATGACCGACAAACTGGGCAAAAAGATTCAGTTAGTAGGAGACGATCTCTTTGTTACGAATACTGAAAGATTAGCAAAAGGTATAGAGATGGGCGTATGCAATTCCATTCTCATAAAGGTTAACCAGATCGGAACTTTGACTGAGACATTGGATGCTATACAGATGGCCAATCGAGCAGGATATACTGCTGTTATTTCACATCGCTCCGGAGAAACAGAAGATGTTACAATTGCTGATCTGGTTGTTGCTGTAAATGCCGGACAGATAAAAACAGGTGCTCCTTCTAGAACTGACAGGGTTGCAAAGTATAATCAGCTTATGAGAATTGAAGAAGGATTAGACACAATGGCAAAATATTTAGGCATAAATGCGTTTTTTAACCTATAAGTGCTATACAATATAAAAATATGTGATACAATAATGGGGTATAGTAAATATCCCATTATTGTATTTTATCTCTCTATGTGTTAAAATGTTGTTTATAGGATTTCGCCTAATGATTAGGCGCATAAAAGGCAGAAAGAGCGAAAGAATAGTAATAACCTTCGCGTTCTTTTAGCACAATGTGATGATAACTACAGTAAGATGGGAGGTGCTGGGAGTGAGAATAGCTTTAGTAATTTTACAGTACATTGTTTGTGTGACGCTGATTGTAAGCGTGCTTCTACAGCCGGGAAGAAGTGCCGGTTTGTCCGGTTCAATAGCTGGGGGAGCAGAGCAGCTTTTCGGAAAGAAAGCAAGCAAAGGATACGAAGCATTGTTTTCGAAGCTGACAACAGTAACTGCAATTGTGTTCATGATTTTATCTGTTGTATTGGTACTTGTAAAATAATATTTTGATAATTATAGCCTGACATTTTGTTAGGCTATATTATGTCCCAGGCATGTATACAGTATTATAGTATATCACATTAATGTATTAGGAGGGTTATTGAATGGATTTAATGATTCTGGCTCCGCTGTCAGGAGTGCTTGCTTTGATTTTTGCATGGGTTTTGGCTGCCAGCATAATTAAGAAAGACCCCGGTAACGACAGGATGAAGGAAATAATGGGTTTTATTCATGAAGGGGCCATGGCATTCCTGTTCAGGGAGTATAAGGTACTTGCCGTGTTCGTCGTAGTTATGTCTGTCATATTAGGTATTTTCCTTAAAAGCTGGCTAACAGCCATATGTTTCGTTGCTGGAGCAGGCTGCTCAGTACTTGCAGGCTTTATCGGAATGCAGGTGGCTACAAAGGCAAATGCCAGGACTGCGAACGCAGCGCAAAGTGGACAGAATGAAGCACTTGGTATTGCTTTCAAGGGCGGAGCTGTAATGGGTATGTGTGTTGTGGGGCTGGGTCTCCTGGGTGTGGGTGCTTTATATATGATAATCAGGGATGCTAACATAGTAACAGGTTTTGGCTTGGGAGCAAGCTCCATTGCGCTATTTGCCCGTGTCGGCGGCGGTATTTTTACAAAAGCAGCTGACGTTGGCGCAGACCTTGTGGGTAAGGTGGAAGCCGGCATACCGGAGGATGACCCGAGAAACCCAGCTGTTATAGCAGATAACGTTGGTGACAATGTGGGTGATGTTGCCGGTATGGGAGCAGACTTGTTTGAATCATATGTGGGATCGATTATTTCTGCTATAACTCTTGGTGCTGTTTTTTATGCAGGCAGGGTAGAGGGTGTATTATTCCCGCTGCTTCTATCAGCTATAGGCATTGTGGCTTCTATAATAGGAACAGCCTTTGTAAGGACTGATGAGAAGAGCAATCCTCAGAGTGCTCTTAGAAATGGAACTTACGGCAGCGCAATTATAGTAATAATTGCATCTTTTGTATTAAGCCGTTATATGTTCGGCAATTTGAATGCGTTCTGGGCGATTGCCGCAGGACTTATTGTAGGTATGATAATAGGCTATCTTACTGAAATATATACTTCAGGTGATTACAAATATGTAAAGAAAATAGCCCAGCAGTCAAATACTGGGGCAGCTACAACAATAATAAGCGGACTAGGAGTAGGTATGCTCTCCACTGTAGCTCCAGTACTGTTCATTGCTTTAGCAATACTTGTATCATATAAGGCTGCAGGTCTTTATGGTATAGCCCTTGCAGCAGTTGGAATGCTTTCGACAACCGGTATGACAGTTGCGGTAGATGCTTATGGACCTATAGCTGACAATGCAGGGGGCATCGCGGAAATGGCAGGCCTTCCCAAGTCAGTCAGAGCAATAACTGATAAGCTCGATTCAGTAGGAAATACAACAGCTGCAATAGGAAAGGGCTTTGCTATTGGTTCTGCAGCATTGACAGCCCTTGCACTTTTTGCATCTTACTCACAGGCTGTGCAGCTTGACAGAATTGACATACTTGATCCTAATGTAATGATAGGCTTGTTTATCGGAGGCATGCTGCCTTTCCTCTTTGCCGCACTTACTATGGAAGCTGTGGGCAAAGCTGCTTATCAGATGATTGAAGAGGTTAGGAGACAGTTCAAGGAGATGCCGGGCATCATGGAAGGCAAAACAAAACCAGATTATGCAACGTGCGTTGATATTTCAACAAAAGCAGCTCTAAAAGAAATGATAATACCGGGAGTTCTGGCTGTAGCAGCTCCAATTCTTGTAGGATTATTACTTGGCAAAGGTGCTCTTGGAGGACTGATAGCCGGCGCGGTTGTTACAGGGGTGCTCCTGGCAATTATGATGGCAAACTCAGGTGGCGCATGGGATAATGCCAAGAAATATATAGAGTCCGGCGAGCATGGCGGAAAGGGCGGCGAACCACATAAAGCCGCAATTGTAGGAGATACTGTAGGAGACCCATTTAAAGATACAGCAGGACCTTCTATGAATATACTTATAAAGCTCATGACTATAGTTTCATTGGTATTTGCACCATTATTCCTGTAGTATTCTACGTATACAGAGTCTGATTTGATAATAAACATATAATCATGTAATATTAAAGAGATGGTAGAAATTATCATCTTTTTATTTTTTATAGCAAAGGAGATTATGATGAAAGTATTATTTATATATCTTTTTGTTATCAATATATCAGCTTTAGCGATTATGGGAATAGATAAGCATAAAGCGCACAGGCACAAATGGAGGATCAGAGAGAGCAGCATTTTCATTGTGGGACTTTTGGGAGGCGGGTTAGGCGTACTCCTGGGAATGAGCCTTTTCCACCACAAAACCAAGCATTTGAAATTTACACTGGGAATCCCGTTGGTAGTGCTTGCGAATATTGTATCGTTCGGGTATCTGCTGCAAAAGCTCAAATAAAAAAGAAACAGTTTTCTGGTGATGCTGATTATCTAAATTGCAGAAAAAGCCTTCTGAATGTAATAGTGCAAATATGTCCATAATAATTGTAGTATTGAACGCAACAGAATGTTTATAGGGCGGTGTGCGAATTCAATAACGCTAAGGAAACGTTTTATGAAATTTGAATTGGTTTGAAAAATGTTTTTTTTAAAACGCTAGGAGGTGGTTTTTTTGAACGATATGAATAGTGAATTTGCAAAAGAATTTTATTATAAAGGCAACAATACAGGCGTACTGCTAATTCACGGATTCACAGGAACTCCCTCTGAAGTGCGTTTTCTGGGCGAATTCCTCCGGGACAAAGGATATACAGTAAAGGGAATTCTTCTAAAAGGACACGGGACAACACCTGAAGATATGAAAAGGTGTGGTTATAGGGATTGGATACGCGGAGCTGTGGAGGGTTATAAGTCACTTAAGCAGGAGTGTGATGAGGTATTTTCTGTGGGGCTTTCCATGGGAGGACTGTTATCACTATATCTTGCAAGAAATTATGATGTCAGAGGTGTTGCTACCCTTTCAGCACCTATAAGAATACATGGCAGATTAGCTGCCTTCTCATTTATTGAAAGGAATTTTAAGACATACATACTAAGAAACCAGGAAAAGAAGGATATTAATATAATAAGCTATGACAGATCCCCCATAATAAGCGTGCATAATCTGTTCAAGTTAATAAGATATGTAAAAACAAACCTTAAATATATTGAAAAGCCTGTGCTTGTTATGCAATCCTATGGAGACAGGACAGTCAGTCCTATGAGTGCGAATATAATATACAACAATATAGGGTCTAAAGATAAGAGCATTATTTATCTCCGAAAAAGTGGTCATTTAATAACCTGCGATAAGGAAAAGGAGCAGGTTTTTGAGGAAGTATACAGTTTTATAAAGACCAAATCAGCTTTCAAAAGAGAAAAGGAAAAAAATATTGAGTGCACAAATGTATTCCCCTTGGGCATAGTGCAAACTCAATAACAACCAATGAAACATTTACGCGAAGTTCGAATAAAGATGAAAATGTATTTCGTGAAATATTTAGAAGAGAGGTGCAGCAGTGTTGGATAATCAAGAAAAAGAAGTAAATCTGGAAATGAAGAATAAGTTGTTGTCCTTCATGAAGGAGGACACGTACAAACCCCTGTCATATAATGAACTGATTCAAGAGTTTCAGCAAGACTTTCAACAGACATCGGAATTTGATGAAGTAATAAATTCACTGCTTGAGGACGGAAGTATAATAGTCACAAGAAAGAATAAGTATGGCGTGACTGAAAAAATGAATCTTGTAGCAGGTCGAATTCAAGGCAATAAAAAAGGCTTTGGTTTTCTCATACCGGACAACAAGGATATATATGACCTTTTTATACCCGCAGAAGGCCTTAATGGTGCAATGAACAATGATAGAGTAATTGCAAGACTTACTTCAGGTGAAATAGGCACCAAGAAGAGCGAGGGCGAGGTAATCAAGATACTGAAGCGGGCAAACGAAAAGGTTGTAGGAACCTTTGAGAATGGCAAAGGCTTTGGTTTTGTGGTGCCTGACGATCCGAGGATATATCAGGATGTATTCATATCCAAATCTGACTTTAATGGTGCAAAGGATGGACATAAGGTAGTAGTTGAGATAACACAATGGCCGGAGGCAAGGAGAAACCCTGAGGGTGTAGTTGTAGAAATTTTAGGACATAAAGATGATGTAGGTACAGACATTATATCAATCATAAGAGGACACAATCTGCCGGAAGAATTCCCATCTGAGGTGGAAGGCCAAGCCGAGAAAATACCGGAGAAGGTTTCCGAAGAAGACATTGCAAAGAGAAGAGACTTGAGGGATAAAGTCATTGTCACGATAGACGGGGAGGATGCGAAAGACCTGGATGATGCTGTATCCGTAGAGCTGCTTCCAAATGGCAATTACTTGCTGGGTGTACATATTGCTGACGTAACTCAATATGTTTTTGAAAATTCGTATCTTGATAAGGAAGCTTTTAAGAGAGGCACAAGCGTATATTTGGTTGACAGGGTGGTGCCAATGCTGCCAAGAAGACTTTCCAATGGTATCTGCAGCTTGAATCCTCAAATAGAAAGGCTGACCTTGAGCTGTGATATGGAGATAGACAAAAAGGGCAAGGTGCAGAGATATGAGATATATGAAAGTGTCATAAAGACAAAAGAAAGAATGACATATAAGAATGTAAACAAGATACTTACCGACAATGATCCCGAAGTAATGGCAAGGTACAGTGATCTTGCAGATAACTTCAAGCAAATGGAGAACCTCATGCAAATACTGCACAAAAGGAGACGCACGAGAGGAAGCATCGATTTTGAATTTGAGGAATCCAAAATCATACTGGATGAAAAGGGCAAGCCCATAGAAATAAGACCTTACGAACGAGGAATATCTGAGCGGATAATTGAGGAATTTATGCTTGTGTGCAATGAAACCATTGCTGAGGATATGTTCTGGAAAGAGCTGCCTTTCGTTTACAGAGTGCATGAAGACCCTAATGCAGAAAAGCTTCAGGCTTTTAATGAATTTATATTCAACTTTGGATACCATCTTAAGGGAATCGCGGAGATTCACCCGAAAGCACTGCAGCAGCTTACAGATCAGATTAAGGGGACGAAAGAAGAGCGAATTATAAATACATTGATGCTGCGTTCTCTTAAAAAGGCAAGATATACTTCCACCAGCATGGGGCATTTTGGACTTGCTGCAAAGTATTACTGCCACTTCACTTCGCCTATAAGAAGGTATCCTGACCTTATGATACACAGGATTATAAAAGAGGGTATCCATGGGAAGCTCACGGAAAAGAGAGTGAAGCATCTGCAGTCGATAATTGAGAGTATTGCAGAGCAGTGTTCTATCAGAGAGCGGGCAGCGGATGAAGCGGAAAGAGCTGTCGAAGACCTCAAGAAAGCGGAGTATATGAAGGACAGGATAGGGGAGGAATATGACGGAATAATATCCAATGTCACTTCCTTTGGAATGTTTATTGAACTGGAAAATACTATTGAAGGTTTAGTGCACATCAGCAACATTGAGGATGACTACTATCAGTATGATGAGGTACATCACATGCTAATTGGCGAAAGGCTGAAAAAGATCTACAGGATAGGTGACAATGCACGAATAAGGGTTCTGAATGCTGATATCTCCAGTAGAACTATAGATTTTGTTCTGGTTGAGGCAAAACGCAATAAAAGGGAAGATTAAGAAGGTGAAAAGATTGCAGGAGATATACGTACTGCACTTCTGCAATCTTTATACTTTATATACCATTGATATTACATTTGCATTTCATTATACTATATAAGTTGACACTGATTTGAAGGATGATATAATATATATACACGTTCAAATCCGGCTGGGAAATTGATACATGCCGGAATACTGTAGAATATATTGCGGAGTTGGATAGTATGGCAAATAGCAGCACAAAGACAGTTGCACAAAATAAAAAAGCAAGACACGAATACTTTATTGAGGATGCTTACGAAGCTGGAATAGAACTTTCCGGCACAGAAGTGAAATCCATAAGAAAGGGCAGTGTCAACCTTAAGGATAGCTATGCAATAGTAGACAAAGGTCAGGTCTTTGTTTACAACATGCACATAAGTCCATACGAGCAGGGCAATATATTCAACAAGGACCCTATGAGGACAAGAAGACTGCTTTTGCATAAGTATGAGATAAACAAACTCATAGGCTATGTTCAGCAAAAAGGCTACACTCTTATACCACTTTCGATTTATCTTAAAGGCAGCTTGGTAAAGGTTCAGCTTGCCATAGCAAAAGGCAAAGAACTTCATGACAAGCGCCAGGACATCATAGAACGCGATGCCAAAAGAGAAGTGGAAAGGCAATTTAGAGGGAAAGAATACTAGGTTGCGAGGTTTCGGGGTTTCGAGGAGTAGGGGCGAACAATGTTCGCCAGCATAGGCTTCGAAGAACAAACATAAGACTTTGCACGAGCCACGTGGCAGGACCCAGTAGGAATACCCATTAGGCAATTATTTACGGGGGCGTAAAGGTTTCGACGGGGGTAGTTGAGGCCATGGAAGCGAGCGGTGGTCCCAGCGGCACCATAAAAAGCTGGAAAATTAATTTAAACGCTAACAACGATTACGCGTTAGCAGCCTAAGGCTGCTCGTTCAACCTTTAGTTCCCGCACTTTAGGATTGGGCGTCATTTAGCGGGGTCCGTCACTACCAAAGCTTTGAGGTAACTGACGCATTATGAAGCTACTAACACTGTAAGCCTGTCAGCGGGCGTACGGTAGAGGGAATTTTAAATCACTGACTGCGCTCGGAGAAGCTGTGACCAAGATACTTTCGGACAGGGGTTCGATTCCCCTCGCCTCCACCAAAAATAATTTGAATTAAATAGAAAATCCTGTGATTGTGCATAATCACAGGATTTATGTTTTTTATACATCAATTTTTATCCCTGAATTCATGTCCAGTTTAGCTAAGAAGCCGCTGTCATGGTTGCCCGTTTTGGGATTCACCATCTCATGGACACTAAATACCCATTTCCTGTTCTCGCAGGTTGTCTTCAAATCGTCAGACAGTACATTTTCTTCTATGGCAGCATGTACTATACTGCCCTGTACAAGGGATGTGGATTTTGTTACTTTTTCTATATCCTGTATCCAATCCAGCTTGCACTCAAAATGTGCAAAACACTCCTTAACACGTAGAGGCTTGACTTTTGCGGATGCATCATGCTGTAATCCGGATGCCAGTATCTCATCGGTATCATTATCAAATCGGCTGATAGTGTTCCTGAATTTGTCCTTCAGGCTTATGTCCGGAAAATTAATAACAAATTCACCGGTTTTCTCAATCAGTTTTCTGGTCTCGGTATAGTTATGCACCATAAGTATGAATTTTGGCTCATTTCCTGACCCTGCAATCATACCCCATGTACTTAGCTGTGCATTCGCCAGTCCGTTTTCTTTGAGAGTAGTGACAATAAAAATCGGCGAAGGCAGATCAATGGCGAAATAGTACCAGGGAAAAACTTCGAACTGGCCTTCCCACGATTCTTTAATCCAATCCGGTGCCTGAACCGGTAGTTCCATTTTCATTTGAACCCCTCCCTAAGCTTAATTTAACTATATCTTAAACAATAAATGCTTTGATTTATTGTAAAAATCGGACATCATAGCTTTTTATATTGGCCGGGAGTATAGCCGCAAAATTCCCTAAAATCCTTTATAAAATGGGATTGGTCAAAATACCCGTTATCATACGCAGCCATAAGAAAGTTCAGCTGTTTATCTCCCATACAATTCTTCATCACACTTTGCAGCCTTGTTATCCTGCATAGAGTTTTGGGAGAGATCCCAACACAATCACGGAACAGGCGGCGCAGGCTTCTCTCGCTGATAAAAAGCCTGCTTGCAAGTTCACTTACCCTTATACTTCCAGAGGTTTCACATATGGTATATAAAGCCTCCATAACCGGGGATTGAGAACTTTTTACTTTATTGAGCTGCTTAATCAGGAATGATTCAACTGTATGAATCTGCTCTCCTATGGATTCGGCATTTACCATACTTTCTGCAAGCTGATGGAAAGTGGAATAAGAAACTGAATTAAGCTCCGGTGAATTATTGGTGAACTCCCACATAGGTATATTCAGGAAGCGGTACAACCCAATGGGCTTGAAATCCACCCCAAAGGTCATAGTCTCTCCTTTGCTTATACTATGCTGGTTGTATACCACCATCGGTTTGTCCATGACTCCCCAGATACTCTCATGGTGCCAGTTCTGCTTATAATTGATATCAAAGATAATGCTGGAGCCGCCATCAGGGATCAAGGTAACAGTTTTTGGCTTCAGCCGCTGTGCCTCATTTTCTGTACCGGTAAAAATCGAAAGCCAGTAGTAGCTGACATACGGCTCAAGTATACGACATGGCTTAAATATCATAGGATACTTGAAATCCACTTTTCGCCATTTTTCATAATCATCAATTCTGAATCTGTCCTGATACATCATTTACCCCACATTTCCACGGTCTCAAGTTCTATTTTGGTTTTGGTATTTCAGAGCACTTGGACTTCAGGCATACTCATTCAAATATAATATTACCATTAATATTCAGTAGTGGCAAAGACTTCAATGTAATACGGCTTGCTCAGAATATGGTGCCGGACACGACAGCTTGACACATATAGAATAATGGAGCTATATTAACCGTCTATCAGTCGTGTCTGACACTTATGTCTTTTTGTCTCATAAGAATTACATTTCGCACGAGCTGTAAGTATAAATAGCAAAGTATATGCTTGAGAAAAATCACAAATCTTACCTTAATTAAACCTTAATTGAAAATCGAGATGCAACCCTCATCGATTAAAATTAAGTGATTTTAATGTGATATATATTTATGGCCGGGAGGTTGCATCCCGGCTTACAAAAAGATTGGTGATAAGCCAGTCTTTTTATTTTCCTATGTTCTAAAATCATATATCCTAGAAATGTTGGCGGCAAAAACGGAGGATATATGTCTAAATTTTTTACTTATGAAGAAAGGCTTGAATTACAGAAGTTCCTGAAAGAATGTCTTTCTTTTAAAGAAATCAGCCGCAGGCTGGATAAGAATCCAACCACTATCTCAAGAGAACTTCAGAATCATTATTCTGAAGTTGCCACAGGGTATCCAGGGTATCCGTATAATGCATGTAAGAACCGCTTTACATGTAGGAAGAAGGATATCTGTGGAAATGAATGTAAGCGATCCGCAACACAGTATTGTAAAATATGTCCTTATTGTAATGATAACTGTTCAGATTATGTTGAGGAGATCTGTACTGCCAGATACCGTGTACCCTATGTCTGCAATGGCTGTGAAACCATCGGAAAGTGTACTCTTCTCAAAAACATTTATGATGCAGAGCATGCCCATATCAAAGCACATGAGATGATTTCGGAATCCCGTAGTGGTCTATGTATTTCCGAAGAAGAAATAGCAAGACTTAACGCTATTATTAGTCCGTTGGTACGGAATGGTCAGTCAATACATCAGATATATGTTACCCATGAAGATGAACTGATGTGCAGTGAGAAAACCATTTATAACTACATAGATGCCTGCCTTCTGGAAATACGCAACATTGATCTTCCAAGAAAAGTGAAATTCCGTGAACGCTACAAAAAGCCGGAATTCAAAGTGGACAAAGGATGCCGCATCGGACGTAATTATCAGGAGTTCAATACATTTCTGGATAAAAATCCTGACACAGCTGTTGTTCAAATGGATTCTGTCATTGGCAGCAAAGGCGGAAAATGCCTTCTTACCATCCATTTCGTAGACAGCAGCTTCATGCTGGCATATCTCCGGGATGCCAATACTTCGAAATCAGTAACGGATATCTTTGAAATGCTATTTGATCGACTTGGATGCGAAGCCTTTAAAAGGCTGTTCCCGATAATCTTGACCGATAACGGAAGCGAATTCTCGAATCCAAAAGCAATAGAGTACGGTACCGGGAACTACAGGGGAATGCATACAAGAGTATTCTATTGTGATGCCGGCAGTCCTTATCAGAAAGGTTCTATTGAGGTTAATCATGAATTGATTCGCAGGATACTTCCAAAAGGAACCGGCTTTAATGAACTGACACAGGAAGATATCAATCTCATGATGAACCATATCAACTCTTACAAAAGAAAAAAGCTGAACAATCATAGCCCATACGAAACGTTCAGCTTTTATCATGGAGAAGAGATCTTGCAGAAACTTGAATGTTCACCGGTTGCCTCCAGTGACATTGTGTTAAAACCAGCTCTTCTCAAAAAATAATATGAAGCCATGCCGCCAACAGCCCATCTAGAAAATCTATCAGGGGTGGATTCTCCGATTACAAAAACATCGAGAGGGAGTCGACCTCCGTTTGGCATGCAGTTTTCTATTATCATACATCAGAAAATGTATAAAATCAAACTGCATTTGGGTTACAAAAGTGGCGTTTCATTTACAAAACTGGCATCTCGGTTACAAAAGTGGCGTTTCGTTTACAAATATTCAGTTGTCGATTACAAACATTGCATTTCAGTTTACAAAGTGGCATCTCGCCTTTCAATTGAGTTACCTTAATTAAAAATTTAATAAAACATAAAAAATATATCGAAAAACAATAATATAATATTGTATATCAACAAAGCATATGCTATACTACAACCAATGAAAGGGAATTTCCCATAATATTTTGGAGGATGATTTTATGTGGAATGGCAAGAAATCAATTAGTCTTAGTAAATTTTGCGTTCTAATTTTCACGGTTATGTTAATCGGCACCGCTTTATCAGCACCATGGCTTGTGCGGCGGTTTCTAGATTTTTCACGGGCTGATTTAGTTGGGACGGAAGCTTTCTTCCTATCAACCATTTATTCAGGAAGTGTTCCGGCAGCGGTACTGCTTTTCTGCCTTTACCGTTTACTCCATCACATTGAGATTGAGCAGGTATTTATTACAGAGAATGTGGAGTATTTAAGACGGATTTCCTGGAGCTGTTTTGCAGGAGCAATTATCTGCTTTGTTTCAATACCATATTATTTCCCTTGGATATTTGTGGCGGTAGCTGCTGCATTCATGGGGCTGATTGTGCGGGTTGTCAAAAATGTTATTGCTCAAGCAGTGGAACTAAAAAATGAGACGGAATTCACGGTATAAAGGGGGCAGAAACGACATGCCAATTGTAGTGAATTTGGATGTGATGATGGCAAAGAGAAAGATGTCGTCTGGCGAACTGTCTGAAAAAATCGGTATCAGTCAGGCGAATCTCTCCATACTTAAAACCGGAAAGGCTAAAGCAATACGTTTCTCCACATTGGAGGCAATCTGTAAGGCGCTTGAATGCCAGCCCGGTGACATTCTGGAATTCAATGAATAAGACTAAAATAAGGAGGCAGGGCATATGAACGGGCATTTTTCCAGTGATAGCAAAGCACCATTTACTGATGACACATCTCAGGCTGCTGTAGTGGAAGCACCCATGGGTTTTAAGCTCAAAGAACCCTTTGAAGCGGACCGGAAGGACAGCATTCTTGCGCTTTTTACCTTTGTCCTGGGGTTCTTCTTCGCCCGGTGGGTAATGTTTTCATGGCAGGGTTGGGGTGTTACGGTGTTCACCATTAGCTATTGCTTTGCAGTTACTATATATCTTATAAAAAAAGGGGTAAGCATTCCGCGTTCAGGATACTTTTGGCTTACAGCGGTTGTACTGACCGGAATCAGCTATTCTCTTTATGCAAACAATGGTTTAGAGCCATGGCGCAGTTTGTTTTTGTTCTGCGCAGCCGTTTATTTTGTAATGTGCGCCACAGACCGGCTAATACTGGGCAGTACCAGTAATTGGCTTTTCCTGGACGGCATTAACGGCATGTTTATTATTCCGTTTAAAAACTTCGGCTGCCAGTATAAAAGTCTTTCTTCACCCCAATATATAAAAAGAAACGCGGGAAGGCAGATTTTGTCCATTGCACTCGGCCTACTGCTTGCGTTATTGGTCGCAGGTATGGTTTTACCATTACTGATGCGAGCGGACAGCGGAGGTTTCTCCAGAATCGCAAAGGGAATCTATGAATACTACCAATGGGTGCAAAATCAGTTTGAGGATCTTATACTTCACGGTATTCTTGCGGTTCCAATCGCAGCTTATCTATTTGGGCTTGTGGCAGGCTGCGCCCACAGCAGAGGCTGCCGGACATTCAAAAAGGAGGGCACTCAGCATGCGGTCGAATCCTTGCGGTTACTCGCATCGGCTACTGTTTATATTGTACTCGGTTTAATGTGCTGTCTATATTTAGTATTCATATGCAGCCAGCTGCCCTATTTTTTCTCGGCATTCCTTGGACAGAGACCGGAGGGATGGCAGATTTATTCCGAATATGCCCGCAGCGGATTTTTTGAGCTGTGCCAAATTGCGGCTATCAATCTATCCTTATTGACATTAGCAAATCTTTTTTGCAAAAAGCCTCAGAGAGAAAATTACATTTTGAGAATACTCAATTGTCTGCTTTCTATACTGACTTTAGTACTTATCGCTACCGCATTCAGCAAAATGGCACTGTATATCGGGGCATATGGGCTTTCCATCCGCCGACTGCTGCCATGCTTGTTCATGGTTTTTCTCGCTGTTGTTTGCGGCGGTGTGATTGCATTACAGAAATGGCAATTCTCAATTGTTCGGCTTTCGGCTTTTGTAGGCGCTATGATGCTCTGCACACTTTGTTTGCTTAATCCGGACGGCTTTGTTGCCCGCTACAATGGGGACCGTTATCTTTCGGGAACACTGGACAGCTTTGATGTACAGATATTATATCAATCAGGCCCGGCAGGAGTTGACCCTGCATTAAAAGTTTATGCACAGACGGTCGACGAGGAACTAAAAGCGGAGCTTAAAGCCTATATATGTGATCAACAGCAAGAGAGCTTAAAGGCATTGGGGCACTCGCAGGACAGTTTGCAGAACATGCTTGTCCGTCAAAAGACTTCGGAGTTTGCAGTGCATAACTAGCTGTGCAGAGTAGGTGCCAGATACAGAACAAAAGAACATATTAGGTTAATTATAGTAAATAAGTTCTTAACTGCTGTACCTGGGAAACCGCTGAAAAATGCGTAGCCTAGAATAAATATACAAATGTACTACAAATTATGCAATAGCCCAAAGGCATTTAAGATACATAATCTTCTTAAATGCCTTTAAATCCCCATAAAATGCTTAGA